>Ga0310690_10003619_pt1 | contig 22899 bp, 17 predicted proteins | sample AusTroGonzalo_MG_2_FD_207661 | JGI IMG/M metagenome (GOLD analysis project Ga0310690, IMG submission 207661) | Bovine rumen microbial communities from tropical cattle in Woodstock, Queensland, Australia - Gonzalo_04 (v2) (version 2) | ecosystem: Host-associated > Mammals > Digestive system >... | reverse complement strand
GCAAGAGATGCCGAAATCGCTGAAGTACTCTTAGAACACGGCGCAGACGTTGATGCAACAGATAAAGATGGTTTCACTGCTTTAATGTTTGTAAGAGATGCCGAAATCGCTGAAGTACTCTTAGAACACGGCGCAGATGTTAACGCACAAGATAAATACGGCAGAACCGCTTTAATGTTCGCCAAATACTACAATCATCAAGAAATCATACAACTTTTAGAAAATGCGGGAGCAACAGAATAAACTTCCCCGATAAAATTTTTTACCTAATTTCGCGTAAATAGGTTATAATATACTATGGAGGGATGAATAATGAAAAAATTAGTTTTTATGTTTGCTCTTACTTCGTTTGCGGTTTTGCCTGCGGGCGCCCAAACGGATAACTCTTACAGCGGCAAAACGTTAGGCCAAGATACCGCCCAACTTTCCGCCGCTACTACTGCCTCGGACGCGTCGGACACGATTTACCGCGGGAACACCTTAGGCAGCCAAGAAGTCGTTTACAGAGGCAAAGTCTTAGGCGCAAAAAAGGCCCCCTATAAGAAAAAATACGTCTATGACACTTCGCTTACTCACGCGCTCAAAGTGCAAGATGAAGACCGCGTCCGTATGCTCACCCACACCAGCGGTTTGGACGTCAACCAACGCAACTATGCCGGTTTGACGCCGCTTGCTATTGCTTCGGAAAGAGGGCCGTTATCGGTGGTAAAAATGCTCGTAAGCAGAGGGGCTGACGTCAATATGCGCTCCAGTTACGGCATTACCCCGCTTATTACCGCCACCGCCGCGCAAAATGTGGATATTGCCAAATATTTAATTTCCAAAGGGGCAGATGCTTCGTTAGAAGACGATTTCGGCCGCAGCCCGCTTATCTATGCCATGGATTTTGATAACCCGCAAATGGTATCTGTGCTGAGCAAAAACAATAAAGATGCGTCTAACTCCGTAGATGCTTCCTTTAACACGCCGCTTTTATATTCTGCCCAAAAAGGCAATTTGAAAAACGTAAAAACGTTGCTCTCCAACGGGGCCAACGCCGACTACCGCAACCCGAAAACGGGCTTGTACCCCTTAGCGGTTGCCGCGGCGGAAAACCACCACGAAGTAGTCAAAGCACTGCTTAATAACGGCAAAGCAAACCCCGATTTAATAGACTTCAGCGGCAGAACCGCGTTGTTCTTTGCCGTAGAAAACGGCAGCACCGAATCGGTCAAAACGTTATTAGACGGCGGTGCCAACCCCAACGCGCAAGATATCGTCGGCGTAACGCCGCTTATGCGCGCTATCGCCAAGGGGAACCAAGATATTATCAACTTGTTGCTCAAACAACGCAAAATCAACCCCGATTTGCAAGATGCCCAAGGCAGAACGGCCTTGATGTATAGCGCCTATGCACCCAACACATCCGGCGCGCAAACCTTGCTCGCTAAAGGCAGCGATATTGATTTAGAAGACGATTTGGGCAATACCGCCTTGCTTAACGCTATTCAAGCGCAAAATGATGATTTGGCTTTGTTCTTCATCCAACAAGATGCCGACTTGGCCCACATCAACTATCAAAACCAAGACGCGTGGACCTTAGCCGCGGCTTTCTTGCCCGACTCCAAAACGGCTACCGAATTGCAAAAATTGCACCGCACCTTTAACACCCGTGCCGCGCAACAGGAAGCCAGAGTCAAACGCGTGCAAAATTTAGAAAGCGCACTCGCACAAGATGATGCCCGCGCCCAACAAGCCGCCGCGCAAGTAAAAACGCAAGCAGCCGCCCAAAAACAATATTTGGAAGAACAAGTAAACGAAGATATTGAAATCGGTTTACCGGTTGTAACGACCGCTAACGCAGAAGCGCAAAAAGCCATTGAAGCCCAAAAACAACTTCAAGCCGAGCAACAAGCGCAAATCAAACGCGCCCAAGAAGAAGCCCGCGCTCAGGCTCAGGCCGAACAGGACCGCATCTTAGCCGCTAAGAAAAAATTGCAAATGCAAGCGGAAGAAGAATCTGCCCGTATCCAACAAGAAGCCGAACAGGCCGCGCAACGCGCGTTGGACGAACAGGAAAGATTAGCCGCCGAGCAAGCCGCACAAGAAGAGCGCGCCCAAGAAGAAGCGCAAGCCAAAGCCTTGCAAATGCAAGAAGAAGCACAGGCAAAAGCCAAAGCTGCTCAAGAAAAGTTAGATAAAAAGGCGCTTAAAGAACAACAAAAGGCTGAAAAGGCAAAAAAGAAAGCCGAACAAAAAGCCTTGAAAGCAAAAAAGAAAGCGCAAGCGGAAGCCTTGAAAGCGGCCCAGCAGTTTGAAAAAGCACAACAGGCCGCCCACGAAGCCGCCGCTGCCGCTGCTGACGCGACCTATCAAACCGCCGACGAAGCGATTGAACTGATAGACTAATTATTATTCTTATTCAAACCGAAAACCCCCTTGCGAAAGGGGGTTTTTTAATCACAGCGTGGAAGATGCTCAATCAAGTTCAGCATGACACTTTGTTATAGTGCGGGGTTATGCCAAAGCACAACAGCCGTTAAAAAAGCGCGACATAGTGTAGGTCAGGCTGATTTCCGCTTTTAGTTTGCGCCGTAAGTTGCCCGAAGTCATACTGACAGGTATTACGAGTGGCAAGTCGGCGCAAAATAAACAGGTTTTGGCAAATGGTTGCCCATAATCCGCAAACGGAGCCGAATTTACTTCGGCGAAGTGCGGGGTTATACCAAAGCGCGACAGGTTGTTAATTCTTTACTTCTTGCCTTGCTCACACCACGTCATAAACTTCCGCCACTTCTCATACTCCGCTTGCGCCTCTGCACCGGACAACTGCGGCGTAAATAACCGCCCTTGTTTGGCTTTCCAAAGCACTTCTTCTCCGCGCAAGAAACCGGCGGCCAAACGGGCAGACCCGAGCAAGGTGGCTTGTGTTTCGGTGAACATCACTAAAGAGCGTTGAAGTAAATCGGCCTGAAACTGCATCAAATAAGTCAAATGGCAAAGTCCGCCCGATACGGCAATATCCGCCGACAAACTAATCCCATTGGCTTCCAAATAAGCCCTTATATCGCTCATTAGTAGCGCAATCGCGCGCGCCATACCGGCTACCCAGTCGGCACACGTAGTAAAGGGGGATAATCCCGTAACGACGGGGGATAGCGAATAATCCCAATACGGGGCGCCCAATCCGCCCAAAGCGGGCAAAATCGTAACCGGTTTTTTGGCTTGCGCGCATAAGTCGTCGGCGCGGGTCATATCAAAATCAAAACCTTGTTTTTGAAGCCACAAAAACGCACTGCCCGCCGCGGTAATCGGCCCTTCCAACAAAAAATTTTTATCGTCTAAAGAAGTGCATGCCCCGAGCGAAGTAAGCATCCCTTGCAATAAAATAACTTCCTTGCCGATATGGTGCAGTAAGAAGGCTCCCGTTCCGTAATTCAGGCAAGTTTGGCCTTTTTCAGACGGCAAATAAGAAGCCGCCGCCTGTTGGTCGCCCATACACCCCACAATAGGGATTTTTACACCCTTGTACGCATACGCGCCGTAATCGGCGCAACTGGGCAAAATCTGCGGCAAGCATGACCTATCTACGCCGAAAGACGCGCACAATTTTTCGCTCCATGTAAGCGTGTGGATATCAAATAAAAGGGTCCGTTGCGCCAGTGTGGGGTCCGTCGCGAAAACTTCCCCGCGGGTCAGTTTCCACACCAAATAAGACGCTACCGGTGCGATGGCTAAATTGCCTTGGTTAAGCGCAGTCTTGGCCGGTTCGCAATTTTTTAAGCACCATGCGATTTTAGGTGCGGAAAAGTACGGCGTTTTATACAAACCGGTCAGCATATGCACTTCTTGTTGGGAAAGCGTATTTTGCGCGCTTTGCGCACTTGCGCGGCCGTCCTCCCAAGTCAGCACGGGGGAGACGGATAACCCCGTTTGTTTATCCCATAAAACGATGGTGGAGCGTTGCGACGAAAACGTCAGCGCGGCCACATTCTCTGCGCCGATTTCGTCCAATAAAGCGTTTAATACCCCTTGCGCGCACGCGGTTAATTTTTCAGCGTCATACTCCGATATACTCCCTTTGCGCACCGGCAATAAGGGTTGGCTTTTTTGCGCGGTAACTTGCCCGTTAAAATCCACCGCCATTACGCGGCAGCCCGACGTTCCCACATCTAACGAAACAATAAGTTTATCCATTAGTTTTCTCCCTGTGTTTGATACCAGCGGTTATCTTTTAAGAGCGTATAGGCACTTTGGTGCAAGGATAAAAGCAATTCTTCCGCCCGCGTCTTATCAAAATTCCCGTTGTCCGTTACCGATAAAATCATATTCCCGTTATGGCGCAACGTGCCCGTTTCGCTCACAAGGCCCAACACGTCGCCTTCGGCCACCATAGCCGCGCGCGGGTAGGACACGTCAAACATATCGCGCCCGAACGCCGTATAGACGGGGTTTAGGCCCGCCAAACGCTGAAGCGTGGGGACCATATCCAACTGCGAAACAATTTGCGGTTGCTCGCTCGCGGGCAATAATTTAGGCGCGTAAAAAACAAGCGGGATACGGAAATTATTTTCAAGCGTATCCGCTGACGGCCCGCCCGACGTATGGTCGGCCACCAGTATAAAAATAGTATTATCAAACCAGCCGTCTTGTTTAGCGCGATCTAAAAGTTGGCCGATAGACCAATCGGCGTAAGATAACGTATTTAAGAAACCATGTTCCCACGAGTCATAGGGGTATTTATCAAACTCAGGGAGTGTGGACGTAAACGGCTCGTGCGTAATACCCGTAAAAACCATTCCCATAAAAGGTTTTCCCGCGTGCTGGGCAATTTTATCCGCCGCGAACATTAAAGCGTCGTAATCGTAGCCGAACGGGGCGCGCTCTTTATAGGGCAAACGCTCGGGGATATCTTCCCAACCGAAACTATCCTGCATCCCCAAATAAGACGCCAGCGCACACATCCGGTAAGAATCGCGGTGCGAAGTCTGCGCGAAAAACGTGTAATAGCCGTTATCGGCAAACATTTTGGGCATGGGGTACAAATTAGCCATCTCTAAGCCGTAGCCGAACATAGGTAAGCCGGGCACTAACGGAACACTTGCCAAAACGGCGGCAAAGCCGAAAATACTGCGTTGGCCCGCCGCATAAGCATTGGTAAAATTGACGCCTTCGCTAATCAGTTTATCAACCACCGGCGTTACCCCGAAATTATGATGCGAAAGTCCGTCCACATAGTACGGGTGCCATCCTTCGAGCAAAATAATAAAAATATTGGGTTTTGTTTTCGCCTCTTGTTGCGGGGCCTGACGCATAAGCGGATAATCGGTGTTTACTATTTTTTCGTCGGGCGCAATAAAAAATTCTTGCGTGTTTTTAATAGCCTTTTCTACGGGGAAAGTATTGTTAAAATCAAGCGCACCCTTGCGGCTGACCTGATAAGAAGTAAATGCCCCGTTTAAGGTAAGTGCGGCGGCGGGAGCACTTTGCGCGTACTTATACACATCCGCAACCCCGAGCGACTTTCCTCTGCCTAAATGCCCGCGTATACCCAGTGCGATACACAATGCAAACGCTATTATCACGCCCGCATAATAGCACACACTCCACCGGCGTGCTTGATAACGCTCGTCGGTATAACGGCTGATAATTATGATTACACCGGCCAATAAACAAAGCAAAATAATCAACGGAATAAGTACTTGCGTAAAAATGTAGGAAATTACAAAACCCCAATCGTTAGATACTTGGATAATCTCGTCGGCAATATGGCGGTTTACTTTGGAAAAATAAATCAAATCGCCAATCAGTAACCCCGTCAAAAACACCCACTCCACCACACAAAAACCGCTCCACCATTTCACCCACCAGCGCGCTTTAACCGGCAGATTGAGCAGTAAAAGCACGGGCAAAAAGCACAACGCGCATATATAGAAATCAAAGCGCAAGCCGTGCACAAAAGCGCGGAAAATCTCGCCTGCGGACAAATCCGCAAAATAATTGTAATTAAGCCCTAAAACGGCCAAACGCGCCAAAAAGAACGTACCCATTACCGCCGCTATAAAAATAAGCGAAAAACGGATACGGAAATCCGTTTTGGGTTTATCGGCGGGGAAAGTCAAAAAAGGGATTTTCATGAGTCGGTTTTCTCTACGGACAAAAATTCTTCCTGTACTTTTTGAATTAAGCGCGCCAGTTGCGCTTTGTCTGCCGCATTAAGCGACGGGTCGTCTAGCAACGCACCGATAGTCGTTTTGGTGGGAACGAGTGTTTTTTCCCATAAACCTAAACGCTTGATAAGCGCGATAATTTGGTCATGGTCTCCGAAGTTAAAGGCTGTTTTTTTCACCAGTTGCGCTTTGTAATGCGCGCCGAAATGCTGCGTAAAATCTTGCGCGCGCATGGCGTCGGAAATTTCCTTTTTAAGCGCGTTTGTTTGCGCGGTAAGATCCCCCAAGCGGTCAATTTTCTCGCCCAGTTGCTCTTGCGCGCTTTGCGCCAAGGGCTCTTGCGGTTTTTCGGCGCGCGGCGTTACTTCTTCGGCGGGGGGGACAGCGAGTAAATTTGTTGCCGCCAGTCCGTTCGGCCCGTCGTACTCTTTACCCGTAAAAACCGGACAGATATTGCGGTAATCGCACCAACGGCATTTGGATTCCGACGGGGACGGCGTAAAATCTTGCGTGCGGATTTTATCCGCGGTAGCCAGTACGCGGTGCCAAAACTCGTCAATTTCGTTTTCGCCCGCGCGGTCAAAAGTCATCTCGTGCAAGGTGGGCAAATGGTAAAAACTCAACGCCCCCACGCGCACTTGTTTTACTTCGGGGTGTTGCTGTTGTACCCGTTGCAAAATAGCGGGGGAAGTTTCGGCTACTTTTTGGTATAAGTAAAGTTGGTCCGGCTCGCGCTTGATTGTTTTGCCCGTTTTATAATCTAAAATTTTAATCAGTCCGTTGCCCATGTAGTCCATGCGGTCTAAAATGCTCACCATACTTAGCCCGTCAATATCCAAATTAGTGCGCATTTCCACCGATATCGGGCGGACAAAATCCATACTATTCTTTTGATAATACGCTTCAATAATGCGCCGTCCTTCGGCGTAGCCTTCCAACTCTTTATCTATGCTGGCATACCCTTTTTGCGCGAAAGTGGTTTTGTTCCACTCCGTATCAAAACGCGCGAGTGCGTCCGTCAGGGTGGGGAAAGCGGGGTTTTCGGGATTATGGATAAACTCCATCACCGCGTGCATCGCCGTGCCGAACGCAAAATAATATTTGGGTTGTTCGGGGATAAAGTGCACGTAGCGAAATTTGTATTTTTGGGGACACTCGTTATAAGTGGTCATTTTAGAGTGGGAAAAAGATAAGTTTTTAGCCATAAAATTATTCTCCGCGCGTATAGCGTTATTTTAGCATTTTGCGCACGCTAGGCCCAGTAAAATTTAGCGCTTAAGAAGTTATTTTGTAAGTTTGGTATTTTTTTAGTAAAATATTAAATGTAATGCCCCCATAGCTCAATGGATAGAGCACCTGCCTTCTAAGCAGGGGATATAGGTTCGATTCCTATTGGGGGTATTTTTTTACGTCTGATGGTAACTTTATTTAGGTGACGCGGGAAATGACAACCTTTTATCGTTGCATTTCTTACCCGTAGGCTAGTCAGTTCGTAGGGTTATTTATGTATTGCAATATCCCGTCAATATAATAGTCCGGCAAGAAGAAAACAAAAGCATTTCTTTTCCCGTAAATTTTTATTTGCGGGTTTTTACCTTTATTTTGCTCCAAAAATTCTTTGCTAATTTTTAACGCAAAATATTCTTCTATGCTTGTAGAAAAATGCTCATTTCCCATATTGATCTGTTTATCCAACTTAAAAAATGGTATTTGTTTTCCTTGCTCGTCTAATGCTTTATCATAAAAAGACCACTCGCCCTGCTTTATATCAAAATATACAACGTAAAGGTCTTGTTTGTTTGGCTCTCTTATGATAGAAACCCAAAAAGGGGAGTCTGGAGCATCCCAAGCACTTAAACCTGTAACTTCTTTATAATTTAAGAAGTGTCGCGGAATTAACGAAGGAAAATTTACTCGCGTTATGCTTGTAAATTTATCCGTATTAATCTTCGCATTTTTGGAAACCCACTCAGCCGTTTTGGGCGCGTAAACATTTCCTGTTAAACTATTAAATGCACCACAAGCCGTTAAAAATAAGGTGGCAAATACTATTATTTTTTTCATATATTCTCCTATTTTTTATTTTTTTCAATTTCCAAAAGCCGCAACCGTAAGTTAAAATTTTCTTGCGTTTTTTTGATTAACTCAATATCTTTTTCCAAAAGCGTTATTCTATGTTTGTCGTCGGCAGAAAAAGATAGATTACTTTTATTATCAGCGTTTGCTATCGTGCCCGAATTTTCAAAAAAATTATTTCGGGTGTTGTCGTCGTAAAATACCGAGCGCACTTCTTCGGGGCTCATATCAAACAAGCGCGCCATTTTATCAATGTTTTGAGGGGATGGTACGTCGCGGCCTGCAAACCAATTACTAATACCGGGTAGAGTTAGCCCTAGCATTTTGGCTAATTTAACTCGAGCTCCGCGCTCATAACCCCCATTGATTTTCTTTAGAAACTCCTTTTTATCCATCTTTTATATCCTTTGTTTAATTACTTCCCCGTTTTGGTACAGGGTATCGTCGCAAAAACTTTTCCAGCCTTTTTGGGCGCGCGCGGGGTACTGCCCGTTATGTTCGCGCGAGAAGTTGTAATCCAATAAATTGATTACGCCGTCCGCTTCGTCGCAACTGATAGATTTCCCTTCGCCGGACATCAACGCTTCTTCCATCCCCAACCGCCACGGCGTTTTAAGGTAATCTTGATGGTTATACCACAAATCAAAATATTCATCACTTAGCGCGAAAAAATGGCCGATTTCATGCAATAATATTAAATGTACCGGCTGGCAGCGAGTTTTCCCTTTAATACATAAATATTCCACGTAAGGCATTACGATTTCAAAATATTCTTGCGTATCTTTTACTTTCCCGTACACCGACCGCTGAGATTTGGAAATCAATTCTTTCAAAGAAGTTTTACCGAAACATCCCACCGAAAATTTGCCGCATTTTTTATGCACCTTATCCAACGACGTAAAATGAAAAATAATATCCGCGTGTTCTATATAAGACACTTTACGCAATTTTACTTCCTTTTCGAGCACAGGCATAATATCGGCAAATTCTTCGGCGCGATTTGCGTTGATAATAAAACGGCGCACCGCACTTAACCACTCCTTAAACGCGCCGACAATGGCCGTTTGGGAGTCAACTTCCACCGCTACCCGATCATACAAAGCCGATTGATACGCATCCACCTTGAGCGTAGGGCGTTTCTCGCTATCTTCCATGATAAAATACGGGATAAACATATCATGCGAAATTTTATAAAGCGCATAATTTTGATAATTATTGCCTTCTTCATACTCCGGCATAAAACCGAAAGGGCTCTCCGCCCACGCAAAAGTGCACGCCAATATACTCAAAAAGGTAATCAATAATTTTTTCATACTAATAGTTTACCTGTTAGGAAAATTTTTATCAATAGGCCAAAAGACCTATTTTTTATCTGGGCCAAAGTGGTATAATAAAAGGGTAATTTAATTTTTTCTCTAGGAGATAATTCTCATGGCTACAACAAAATGTGCTTGTTCGGAATTACAGCAACACCGCAATAAATTTCAACCGGTATTGCCCGCTATTCTTAAAAAAGGTCCCGCTTTCGTAAAACCTAAATTCGGTAAAGCGACCAAATCGGTGGCAGATCAAGCCAGCGTCAAAAAGATTTTCCCCAATACGTACGGACTGCCCGAAGTAACTTTCGTTAAAGGCAACAACGCCGCCGCCGTAAAAAAACCGGTGCGCGTGGGCGTGGTGCTCTCCGGCGGGCAGGCCCCCGGCGGACATAACGTCATCGGCGGGCTCTTGGATGGACTAAAAAAAGCCAACTCCAAAAATAAACTTTTCGGTTTTTTGGGCGGCCCCAGCGGTATCGTGGATAACAAACTCATGGAAATCACGCCCGCTTTAATGAAAGATTACCGCAACACCGGCGGTTTTGATTTAATCCAATCCGGCCGCACCAAAATTGAAACCCCCGAACAATTAGCCGCCGCTAAAGACAATTTACTTAAAAATAAATTAGACGCACTCGTCGTGGTAGGGGGGGACGACTCCAACACCAACGCGTGCGTGATTGCCGAATACTTAAAACAACAAGGCATCAACATCAGCGTAATCGGCGTACCGAAAACCATTGACGGCGACCTTAAAAACGACCATATTGAAACGTCCTTCGGGTTTGATACCGCCACCAAAATTTATGCCGAACTCGTGGGCAACATTGAGCGCGACGTCAACTCCGCACGCAAATATTGGCACTTTGTGCGCTTAATGGGGCGCAGTGCTTCACACATTACTCTGGAAGTGGCCTTAAAAACGCACCCCAACGCCGTTTTAGTGGGCGAAGAAGTGCTTGCCAAAAAAATGACGCTCGGACAAGTGGTAAATAATTTGGTAAATTTAATCGTCAAACGTTCTAAAGCGGGCAAAAACTTCGGTGTCGTGCTCGTGCCGGAAGGACTGATTGAGTTTATCCCCGAAATGAAAGAACTTATCGGCGCACTTAACGACTCGCTCGCCGATAACGAAACGGCCCTTGCCAAACTCAACACCACCGCCGAAAAGAAAGCGTTTATCGTTTCCAAACTCCCTAAAAAATTAGCCGATTTAATGGTATCGCTCCCCGAAGGGATTGCCGCGCAACTTATGTTAGACCGCGACCCGCACGGCAACGTACAAGTATCGCTGATTGAAACGGAAAAACTCTTAGTTGAAATGATTAAAAAACGCCTCGCCGAACTCAAAAAAGCGGGCAAATATGCGGGCAAATTCGCCACCATTACCCACTTCTTCGGCTACGAAGGGCGCTGCGGCCAGCCGTCCACCTTTGACGCGAACTACACCTACGCGTTAGGTTACAACGCGGCCGCGCTCGCACTCAATAAATGCAGCGGGTATTTATCGTCCGTGCGCAAACTGACCAAAAAGGCCGAAAATTGGGAATGTGGCGGTATCCCGCTGACCATGATGATGAATATTGAACGCCGCAAAGGTAAAGAAAAACCCGTCATCAAAAAAGCCTTGGTGGAACTCAAAGGCAATCCGTTCAAATACTTGGTAAAATGCCGCGCCGTATGGGCGGAAAAGGACTTGTATGTTTTTCCGGGCCCGATTCAATTCTTCGGCCCCGCTGAAGTAACGGATATTACCACCTATACCTTGCAATTAGAACAAGGCAAAAAATTAAAATAAGTTCTTTTAATACAAAAGCCCCGCCCAAAAGCGGGGCTTTTTTCGTGATGCCTGCCGCAAGGGCCTATTTCTGATTTAGGCCTTTTGGCCTATTGCAAATTCACTCCTTTTGCTCTACAATTTAAGAAAGGAGCGTAAATTATGATATTATCCCACTCTAAAAAACTCGCCTTACTTATTGCCGTTTTTTCGTCATTGCCGCTGGCGGCACAACCCATCGTACCCGCAGTAGCCAAATCGGTAGCCAAAGAAACTGCTTCCAAAGCGGCACAATCCGTCGCACCCGCAGTAGCCAAATCGGTAGCCAAAGAAACTGCTTCCAAAGCCACACTCAACACCTTTGAAAAAGCGGCGCTGTTAAAAGTTAATCTTCATCCGCAAGTTAAATACCCTTTCAAACCCTATAAATTTACAGAGGCTCCCGCGCCGTTATCCGCCGCCGCAAAAACCTTGTGGGAAAAACCTAAACTGGCCGGACAACAACTCGGGTTAGCCGCCGTACTCCACGACCAGAACGCTATTTTGGATAACTTGCTCAAAGAACAAGGCGGCAAAGGCCTTGAAAAAGCCGAATTGCAAGCCCAACAACAAGCCCTTACTACTGCCGCGCAAGAAATGGAAAAAACCTTGTTGGTCAATACTTCTTTTGTGTTGCCTTCGCGCTTACCACGCGACTTTAGCGGGTGGGAAAAAGTTTTTGCCAAGATAGATTCCGGCGTAGATAAAGCCACCGTTCAACGCCTTTTTGACGGCGTACCCCAACCTATATTTCCGTCCATGACAAAAAGCGAAATAGAAACCTTTGCCGCGTTGCCGTCACTCGCCATCCAACGGGCTTATATTGAGGACAGCATTACCCTGTGTAAAGAACAAATGCAACGCATCATAAACAAAGATATTTCGGCTATTTCCGACGAAGAATTTTCTACTTATTATTTACAAAAAGTACGTTTGGATTATTTTGAACAAGTGCAAAAAGCCCTTGCGGACGCCACCGAAAAACGCACCTCGCTGATTTTGCGTGAGCCGGTTGCTTTAGAAGATGGGATGCCCGCCATGACAGACGCACAGCGTATCGGATACGTCCAATACCAAAAAGACAAATTAGCCAAGCGCATAAGCCAATTATCCGCCGATAAAGAAGTATTGCGCGATAATTTGAACCAACACGTAACTCTGCAACAACAGCAGGTGCAATTAACCCGCGAATTAGACCGTTTACAAGAACTTTACGGCTATTATGCACGCGCCGAAGTATTTGGTATTCCCTATGAAAAATCGTTTCATATCGGCGCAACGTCATTTTACCTGTTGCCCGAAAAAGACGCCGCCTATATGCTCTCTTTGGAAGGAAAAGCACTTAAGCGGGAAATCCAAAAGCGTTTGGCCGGCGTAGAGCGCAATATTGCCCAAAAGCAATTAGAGTTTCCCTTTGATACGGCTTTCTATGCCGATTATTACCGCTTGTTATCCTTAAGGGATATTTATCAAGGTCAATTACGTTTTGCGTTATAAAAAATGAAAAAACTATTATTCTTATTATCCGTTGTATTTATTCCGCTGGGAATTTCGGCACAACCGGTCCCGGCCGGACTTGTTGAAGCGGCGTGGACTAAAGGATTAACCAAAACGTCGTGGGAAAATATAGTCAAACAAACCGCTTTTGCTCCGCAAGCCGGCGGAGCGGTGTTCTATTCGTCGTTAAATGCGGCCGTTACCCCCGATAAAATTGCCACTACCGCCGATAATTGGATTTATCACGTGGTGGATTATTCAAAAGTATTTTCCAAACCCGAAAAAGCAGTTTTACTCCTGCGCGGGCCGCAAGCCGTAACACTGGGCAAAGTGGCCGTCCTGCATGACCGCAGTGCCGCCGTATATAACCAACTGCAAAAGGAAACGAACCCGCAAACGCTTTTTAGGCAACACGCCTTTGACGAACACCAAGAAAAATTGGCCAAACTCGGCCGGACTTTGGAAAATAATTTAGTACAAAAAGTGGACCCTGCTTTGGATTTCAAAGCCGAAAAACTCCATGAAGATTTTGTATCTTTACTGCAACGCTGGCCCTCCGGCTTTGAGCGCAGTGATATTGCGTACTTGGTGCAATCGGGTAATCAACCGCTATTTCCCGTGATGAGCCAAAAGGAAATAGAACAATTTGCCGCCTTAAAAGATTTAAGCGCCCAACGCGAATGGGTGAATAACCTAATCGTGGCCGTAAACAGCAACCGCCAAGTGCTTTTATCGCGCGAAATTGACCAACTTACGGATAACGAATTCCGTTTATATTATTTGCAAAATTTACGTCTGCAATATTTAGAAAAGTTGCAACAATTGTTGAGCAAAGCCACCGCACCCAGAAACTCGCTGATTTACCGCAACCGCGCTAAAATTTCCGATGATTTACCCTTGATGACGGACGCCGAACGTTTAGGTTATTTGCACTACCGCTTAAATACTTTTCAAGGGCCCTTGCAAGAAAAACTGAAGTTGGAAGCACAACTTGCCGAGCAAAATAAATTTTACCGCCCTTATGCCGTTGCCGAAGTCTTCGGTGTGCCGTATGAACAGGCACTTAAAATGGGATATATGAACCCTAAACTTTTAGGCGATAAAACGACTCAATTTATTCAAAATTCGTCCGATTTGGAAAAAGACCTTGCGCCCGCCATAAAAAAATTGGACGCGCAAATCAACGCGATGAACGAATTTGAACCGGAAGAACTTTCCTTCTGCAGTCAATATTACCGCTTGATATCGGAGCGCGAAATCTATAAGGCCGAAATAGCGCGCCAACATTTTTTTAAGCACAGACCCTAAACTTTATGAACAGGTTGCTCTTGAACCGGCTTAAGCGGTTGCTTAAAGATTTCCCCGCCGAAGAACAACCTGTTTTTTTGCGTCGTTTTCTGCAAGAAATGTTTACCTTGCCGCCGACCGAGCGTGTGCCGGACGGATACCCCACTTTCAAAAAAAAGGCTTTGACGCTTCTTGCGCCTTATCCGCCGCAAGATGAAGGTGCCGCCAACGCATTAACCCCCGAAATTTTCGCCCTGTTGCACGAAACCGACACCCCACACCGCAAACACCAAGGTGTTTTTTATACGCCTTGGGCACTGGCCGATTTACTCGCGCGCGAAACGCTTTTTTCGGTGCTTACCCGTCAAACGGGCACAGACGACGCTACCGCCCAAAAATTACTGGGAGACAACCATTTTACCCTTAACGATAAAATGCTTAACGATTTTTTATCCCGTTTAGCCGTCTGCGATCCGGCGGCAGGGGCGGGGGGGCTTTTACTCCCATTTGCCTTACACCTCGCCCGCGTGCGAGAAAAACTAAACCCGTCTTTGGAAACACACACCCTGCTCGCGGACATTTTTGATAAAAATATCTACGGAACCGATTTAGATAAAGAAGCCCTAGCCATTTGCCAACAACGCGCCTATTTGCTTTTACGCGGGCTAAACCGCCATACGCCTTTGCGCCCCGTCATTACGCACTTATATTGCGCAGACGCGCTCGAAACACGCAATAGTGCGCTTGCGTTGCGTGCTTTATACCCAAAAGGATTTGACGTTATCTTGGCCAATCCCCCGTTTGTCGGTCAAAAAAATAACGCCGCGCTATTTAGGCGCTTAAAGCAAAACCCGTTTTGGGCCGCCAAAATTACCCCTAAAAGCGATTTACTTTACTTATTCTTCTACCTTGCTCTAGGCCTATTGCGCGCGCGCGGTTGCGGCGGTTTTATCACAACGCCCTATTTTGCCACTTCGGACGGCGCACGCGCCCTACGCGCGGTGCTCAAGGGGAACGTTGCTTTTTTGCGCTTAATAGATTTCGGGGACACCCATTTATTCCCGCAAGCGGGCCAACACACGCTACTGAGCGTTTTTCAAAAAAACGCACCCGACATGCCTTGCAAGGTGGGGGCAAATGCGGCAGAAATCCCCCAAGCACAATTATATACCGGCCCCCATAACTACTTGCAAATCTGCCCGCCCGAAAATACCGCCACCCGAAAATTGCTTGAAAATATGCGCGCTTGCACGCGCACACTTGCCGACGTAGCCGTATTATCCAACGGGCTGATGAGCGGGTGCGATAAAATATCGCCCGCGCACTTAAAAAAATTTCCGCACTTGCGCGCACAAAAGGGAGAAGGAGTTTTTGTCCTATCCGCTGACGAAGTACGCGCCTTAAATTTACTTCCTTGCGAACGCAAAAAATTAAAACCTTTTTTCAAAAATTCCGACATTTCCGCCTTTATTGCCAATCATACCCCTAATTATTACCTGATAGATATTTTCTACCCCAAGGATCGCGCTATAGATTGGGAAAAATACCCCAACTTATATGCGCATCTATCCCGTTTTAAGCCTGTTTTACTGGCCCGCAAACAAAACAACAACGGCATAGATAAAGCCCTTGCACGGGGGGAGTTTTGGTTCGGCTCCGTACGACGGCGGATGAATTTTGACGGCGAAAAACTTTTAATCCCGCACCGCGCCGAGCACAATAAATTTGCCTATTGCGACGCTCCGTGGTACGCCAGTTCCGACGTGTATTTTATTTCTTCCCCTAAAAACGGCGTAACGCTATGGTATTTACTGGCCCTTTTTAACACCAAGCCTTATGAAATTTGGCTTAAACATTACGGCAAACGTAAAGGGAATTTATTGGAATTATACACGGCACCTTTACGCCAATTACCCGTTCCCGTTGTTCCCGCGCAACGACAAACCGAGTTAGAACAACTTGCCCGACAAATTTACCGCCTTAAAACGCAAGGCTTGCCTACCGCGCATTTAGAAGAAACCCTAAATACGCAAGTTTATGCTTTATTTGGCCTAAATAAAACGCAAATCGGCCAATAAATACTTTTAAGACCGCCCTATAAAAAGATATAATCTAAATATGAAACTAAACAATTTACCCGCTTTTGTACTCTTCAATATGTTGTTATGGAGTGCGGCTTCGCTGCTCTATTTTTCCACGAACGGATTTTTTACCGACGTGCTTGGCGTTATCTTTACGGCCCTGTTTATTCCGGCGCATATCGGCTTGTTTGCCATACTGTTTGCGCTTTTTGGCCTGATTTTTTACGCATTAGCCCCTAAACATTTTAACACTACATGCATTATTTTAGGCACGTTGGCCGGTTGTTTCTTTGCGGTGGATATTATTATTTTTATGCTGTACCGCTTCCATTTAAGTATGGCTATGGTGCAACTTTTCTTCGGTCCCGCCGGACGGGAGATTTTTGTTTTTCCGCCGCAAATGTGGTTGATTATCGTAGCCTTTGTAGCGGGGTTAGTACTGCTTGAGTGGGGGCTTTGCAAACTTTGTGTCAAACTGACTCTTTCCCTTAAAAAATTACTGATTATTTGCGCTATATGGCTCTTTCTATTCGTAGGATATAACGCCATGTATGCGTGGGGAAAATTTATGATGGTCCCTTCTGTTATGGCCCAACGCGGGGTGTTGCCCTATGCGCTGCCGTTATCGGCCAATTCCGCCTTACGTAAAATGGGATTTGAACCTAAACAGGAACCTTTTTCCATGCCGCAACAAGGCAATTTGCATTATCCGTTAGCCCCGATTACGTGTGCTAAAGATGCCGATAAAAACGTTTTAATTATCGTGGTAGAATCTTGGCGCTCCGATAGTTTCACGCCGCTTATTATGCCTAAACTAACCGCGTGGACGCAAAAAGGACTTAATTATTTTGCCAACCATTTGAGCGGGGGGAATGCCACCGAAGCGGGGTTATTCTCGCTTTTCTATGCGTTACCCTATTCCTATTGGAACGATTTTACCAGCCGCCATTTGCCGCCGTTTATCCTTTCACACGCCCAGCAAATGGGCTACGAACCCGCCATTTACTCCAGCGGGAAACTTAATAGTCCCACGTTCCACCAGAATATTTTTGCCGGCGTGCCGAATTTGCGCATTTCATCCGTTGGCGAAACCAAATGGGAGCGCGATATAAACGCCGTGGAAGATTTTGAAAAATTCTTGGACAGCCAAAAAACGCCTTTCTTCGGGTTTATATTCTTGGATGCCCCGCATGCCAGCAGTTATCCGCCGGAAGATGAAGTTTTTACTCCGTCTGCCGAGATGAATTATTTACTGCTCAGCAACAATACGCCGACGTATCCGTATATGAACCGCTATAAAAACTCCATTTATTTTACGGACAAAATGTTGGACCGCATCTTAACCGATTTGGAAAAACGCAATTTGTTAGATAATACCATGGTCATTATCACCGGCGACCACGGGCAAGAATTTAACGACACGCACCATAACAATTGGGGCCACAACAGCAATTTTGCCAAATACCAAACCCATGTGCCGTTATTTGTATGGTACAAAGGCGGGCCCTTGGCCGGACAACGCATTTATACCACTTCCCACTATGATATCGTGCCTACGATTGCCAAGTATATTTTCCAATGCACTACTCCTGTGGAAAATTACACCATCGGTAAAGATTTATTTGATTCCAGCGAACGCCCGTTTGTTATTATATCCAGTTACACCACAAAAGCCATTCGCACCGGCGATAAATTGACCATTTTAGATGCTTACGGCAACGTGCAAAAATACGACCAAGATTATAAACCCATAGAAGACGGCGCGGACCCCGCCGCCATCAAAGAGGCCCTTAAAACTTTTGCCAAATTTTATTATTAGGAGCACATTTTCTTATGAATACCACGCACATTACCCGCGCGCAAGCATTAGATTTGCTTAAAAAATACAATCAGCAACCTTTCCATTTACTCCACGCCCTTACCGTTGAAGGGGTGATGCGCGAAATGGCCCACCAACAAGGCTTTGCAAGTGAAGCCGATTTTTGGGCCCTGTGCGGGTTACTGCACGATATTGATTTTGAAAAATACCCCGACGAGCATTGTAAGAAAGCCCCCGAACTGCTTGCCGAACTCAACGCCGAGCCAGAACTCGTGCGCGCCGTTTGCAGCCACGGCTACGGACTTTGTAGCGATATTCGGCCCGAGCACGTTATGGAAAAAATCTTATTTGCTACCGACGAACTGACCGGCCTTATCGGCGCGGCGGCACGGATGCGCCCGTCTAAAAGCGTGAGCGATATGGAAGTATCCAGCCTTAAAAAGAAATTCAAAGACAAAAAATTTGCCGCCGGTTGCTCGCGCGACGTCATTAAGCAAGGGGCCGAAATGCTCGGTTGGAGTTTAGACGATTTATTTGCAAAAGCCTTGGACGCTATGCGCGCGTGCGAAACCGCCGTCGCGCACGAAGCCGCCCACCTGCAAGAGAATTAAAAAATTGCTTTTTCCAAGGCGCCGAAGAACTCGGTCGCTTTTTGCGCAAAATAGAAATCCGTAATCGCGTGCGTAAAGGCAGACGCTTGCGGGTTGATTTCAATAATTTTCGCCCCGAACTCTTTTGCCGTATAGGGCAAGCCGCACGCGGGCATCACCTGTCCCGCGGTGCCCACAATAATCATCACGTCCGCGTTTTGGGCCATTTCCAGCGATTTTTGGTAAGCAAGCGCGGGGATACCCTCGCCGTAAAACACAAAATCCGGTTTTAACACGCCACCGCACGCGCAAAGCGGGGGCACTTGCGAAATATCCGTCTGTTTCAAATCGTATTTCCGCCCGCATTTAATGCACGAGAGCGTGTGAATCGTGCCGTGAAATTCCTGCACATTTTTACTGCCCGCGCGTTGGTGCAAGCCGTCTATATTTTGCGTAATTACCCCTTTGACAACCCCTTTTTGTTCCAAGCGCGCAATGACCTCGTGCGCTTTATTGGGGGACGCTTCGTTCATATCGGTAAAGAAAATCTTTTTCATTTCTTCCCAACTGCGTTTGGGGTCCGCATAGAAAAACCCGATATCTATAAATTTCGGGTCGTATTGGTTCCACAAACCGCCCGCACCCGTAAAAGGCGCAATTCCGCTCTCTACGCTTACGCCCGCGCCCGTAAATACTACGCCGTATTCGGCATTTTTTATTAAATCAACTGCCTGTTCAAATGTGTTATTCATAAGCGTATTATATCTTTTTCTAACCCAAAATGCGCCTTGCCCGCGAAAAACCGGTTTTATAGATTATAACTATGTCGTTAAAATCATATATTTTTCATACCCTTGAATTTAACCATAAAAGCACACTCACGGTCGTTATCAATACGCTGATTATTCTGCTGATTTTAGCGAGTGTGCCCATAGATGTGCTCGAAAGCGTAAGCGATATCCCTTTTGAAATCAAACACTGGGTATTTAAGGCCGATTTAACGATTAGTTGGGTGTTTGCGCTGGAATACGCCTTGCGCGTGATTTCCTGCACCGCCGATCCGCGCTACGCGCGCCCGATAGTCGGGCGGCTCAAATATATGTGCACGCCCTTAATGGTGATTGATTTACTGGCGATTTCGCCCTTTTACGTTTTCGGCGCGGGGCCGCTGCGCATTTTGCGTATTTTCCGCATTTTTATGCTGATGCGCTACACCAATGCGATTCAACTGCTCAACCGCGTCGTCAGCGAAAAGAAAAAAGAACTCGCCGTCTGTATGGCATTTATTTTAATGTTGTGGATTTGGAGTTCGTTTATGATTTTCCGCGTGGAACACAGCGCACAGCCGGACATTTTCCGCAATATGTTAGATGCATTTTGGTGGTCGGCGATTACCTTTACGACACTGGGCTATGGGGACATTTACCCCGTTACGCTATTCGGGCGGATAATTGCCATTACAACGGCTATTTTGGGACTTATTTTATTTGCAATTACTACGGCCGTGCTGACCGCGGGTATCATCCAAGAACTCAAACAATGGGACGAACAAGGCAAGCAGGAACCGCCCGTTTAACTACGCGGGGCGGCCTTTTTTGGTTTTGTTAAGCACGCTCACCCAATAGAGAACTTTTCCGTTTCCCCACGTTTTTTTAATGCCGTGGAACTCCGTTTCAAAACCGGGGAAAAGGTTGTCAAATTCTTCACTGGCGCGCAAATATTGCATAACCGGGCTCTCTGCGTTCGGGAAACGCTCGCCGGGCATAATGACCGGCACGCCGGGGGGATAAGGCAACACGCTAAACACGCTTACCCGCCCGCAAGCATCCGGCAACTGCACATATTCGGTTTTGCCGTCCGCAAGGCCGTAAAACGCTTTATGCGGGGCGACGGCTTGTTCGGGCAAGTCGCTATACAGCGCGGCGCAACGGCGCATAATATCTAATTTTTTAAGATAGGCGTGCATTTCTTGGCATAAATCGGCAAGGCCCTTATTTTTATAGCGCGCGGGGTGGGCGTTATAAATATCGGGGAACCATTTGGAAACGGGCGCATTGTCGTGATATTCCAACTTAAAATCGTGCAATACGCGCAATAATTCGGCGGTGCGCTCGGTACTGACGCCGGGTGCAAATAAGAAAAGCAAATTATAATAGCCTGTTTTTTCGGGTACGATTTTGCGCGCCTGTAAATATTTTTTAACGATACACGCGGGAATCCCAAAGTCCGTCATAGACGCGTCTGCGTTGACGCCGGGGCATAGCAAGGTAACTTTTAAGGGGTCCAACATTAAATCATCCTGTTCGGTAATCTGCATTCCCGTCCATGAGGAACTCGGCTTTAACTGCCAATTTTTAGGGTCCAATTCCAACTGCTTGGCTTCGGGTTGCCAGACGGAAAACCACCACTCGCCTTTTTTGGCGTACCGTGCCCCCGCACGCACCACCGCGCGGCGGAAACGCAACGCCGTATTTAAGGCCCGGTTGATTAAATCGTAGCCGCTGTCTTTCATAATCTGCGTATTGACGTCAAGCGACGCAAACAACGGGTAAAAAGGCGACGTGCTCGCGTGCATTAAGTTACTTTCCACCAAGGTTTGCTCGTCAATTTTATCGGCGCCGGTGCCTTGCTTAAAGTGGAGCATGGACCCTTGCGAAAAAGCCAAAAGCAGTTTATGCGTGGACTGCGTGGCAAAGACGGGGGGAATCTGTTTGTGGCGCAAGGAAAAAGACGGGCTCATGGCGTAGCGGTGCTCGTAAAAGGGGTGAAATGCGCCGTAAGCGTACCACGCTTCGTCAAAGAGTAAACACCGCGCACACGCGCCGAGTTGCGCTTTAATTTTTTCGGCGTTATAAATAATGCCGTCGTAGGTGGAGTTCGTGAGAACGGCCAGTTGCACTTTGGCGGCTTTTTTATTGGTCGCCAGCGGACTTTTGCTGATTTTTTCACGCACCGCGCGCACCGAAAATTGTGCGCCGTCCACGGGGCCTATTATCCCGTAAGCGCAAGGTTTTGGCGTTAGGTAGATAGGAATAGCCTCGTTCATAATAATCGCGTGTATGACCGATTTATGGCAATTACGGCCCACCAATACCAAATCATTAGGCGTAACACACGAGAAGAAAACAATTTTATTGGCGGTGGAAGTGCCGTTGAGCACAAAAAACGTGGTATCGGCGCCGAACACTTCGGCGGCGCGTTTTTCGGCTTCGGCGGGCGGGCCTTGGTGCTCCAAAATAGAGCCTAATTCCTCCACACTGCTGGAAATATCCGCCAAAAACAAATTATGCCCGAAGAACTCATAAAAATCTTTTCCGGCGGGGCAGGCTTTCAGGCCGTTGCCGCTGTTGTGCCCGGGGGTGCTCCACAAAGTAGCCTTTTTTTTGGCGAACTTTTTAAGCGCCTTGTAAAACGGGGGAAAATTATCTGTTGTTTCGGTGGACATAAAAATATTATACTAATTTGCGTTTAGGCAAGATAATTTATAAAATAAAATTAACGTTTATTGAAAGGAGAAACTATGAATAAAACGATTATTTTTGCAGTTTGTGCCGGATTATTTTTAGTGGGTTGCGCTACCACGGGCAACGGGGAAACGGCCAACGCTCCCCAAATGATGACGTTTGAAGAAGCCTTGCAAAAATCGCAAGAAACGCGCGAACAATTACAACAGGCCAAACAAGCCTACACGCAAGCGCAAGTTATTTCCGAAGTAGCCGGCGGTGCCGACAGCATTGGCGACGCGGCCAAAAACCAAGTGAAAAAACAACTCAAAACGGCTAAACAAAAAATCAAAGAAGAAAAAGAGGCTTGGGAAGATACCCTGAAAAACTAAAGCAGTTTTTGTTTGGACAACACAGGGGGCGGGTAAAAAACCCGCCCCCTTGGCTTTTGCCTGCAAATAACGGGAAAAGGCAAAAGCCGCTTTTTTATTTGCCGCTTTTGCGGCGGTTGTCTTCTTTGCAGAGCATTTGGCAGTTTTCGGGCGACGTCTTACCGCCGCTGTGCCACGGGGTAATGTGGTCCGCTTCCATTTGTTCCAATTCAAAATGCTTTTTGCATAGCGGGCAAATGCCTTTTTGCGCTTCGTAGGCTTTGCGCTTCATAGACGGGGTAAACGCGCGGATGTTTAAGTGTTTTTCATCCCGTGTGAGCACATAAGCGTAAACCCCTTTTTTGTTGGTAACGTCGTCATCTTGCATGAGCGCGGTGATTTCTTTTTCCAAGCGTTTGGGATCTAACGGGTCTTTGCCGTAAGCGTCATA
>Ga0310690_10003618_pt1 | contig 22904 bp, 16 predicted proteins | sample AusTroGonzalo_MG_2_FD_207661 | JGI IMG/M metagenome (GOLD analysis project Ga0310690, IMG submission 207661) | Bovine rumen microbial communities from tropical cattle in Woodstock, Queensland, Australia - Gonzalo_04 (v2) (version 2) | ecosystem: Host-associated > Mammals > Digestive system >... | reverse complement strand
CCCATCGTGCGGAGTGAGAACAAGTCCTGCGCCTCGCGTATCTTACTGGTCGCATGCCGTTCGAACGCCAAACGGGCGTCCATCTCACTCATGCCCATACCGTCATCTATCACCTGCAGCAGCGTGCGACCGGCGTCACGAACGATCACCTGAATACGGGTAGCACCCGCATCCAAGCTGTTCTCCACCAACTCTTTGAGGCACGACGCGGGGCGTTGTATCACCTCGCCTGCCGCAATCTGATTGGCGACGCTGTCCGGTAAAAGATGAATGATATCCACTTTAAAGTTGAAAGTTTAGAGGATAATGTAGAATCCGAAGATCAGTATAGCGAGCAGCACCACCCAGAGCCAGAGACGCGATTCTTTCTTCTTTCGCAACTCCGTCATGTTCTTCTCGTGCTCCTCACGGAAAGCCCCGCGACGAAGACGCGCAAGTCTTTTATCCTTGCGCGCCTCCTTTTCCTTATCAAAGTAAATGGGGCGATAGTCCCACTCACGGGGTTTATTTACTTTCGGAAATAAAACCGACATTATTTAACGATAGCTTGGAACTCAGCCTCCTCAGCGAACTTAGCGAACTCGATATCCTGCGCAGCACGTGTTTTGAGTTTAGCATCCTGTGCAACCGCCGAGCGGAGGTTCGCATAAACAGCCTCGGTGTCGTTCGTACGAGCACCTACTACAGCCTTGAGGTAAGCGGTCGTTGCGTTCGGCTCCTTCACGTTGTTAAGCGTCTTCGAAGCAGCAGCATAGTCCTCGCTGAGGATCTGCTGAACAGCGGCATTGTTCGTAGCGGTCTCACCATATGCTTTCTTCGCAGCAGCATAGTCACCCTTCTGGGTGTAGAGCGTACCGAGAGCTGCATTGAGGTTAGCCTTCGTGCCGGCAGCCTTGCCCAGGTACTCCTCCGCTTTAGCCAAGTCACCGTCAGCCATAGCAGCCACACCTGCGTTGTAGTTCACGTCCGGATCATTCGGGTTGATCTCCAGCGCTTTTGCGTAGCAACGACGAGCCTCAGCGATCTCACCGTCATTGAAGTAGATCTGGCCCATGTTGTTCCATGCGCGGTAGTCGTTATAGAGCTCAGCAGCTTTCTTGTAGAGCGCGAGCTTCTCAGCCTTGTCGTTCGTCAGCGTAGCTGCATAGAGCAACTCCTCCACGCTCAGTTGAGCCGGGTCGTTCTTGGCCAACTCGCGGATCTCGTCATCGCTCTTACCGATCAGGTCGGTAGTAAGGATGAGGCGGCTGCGACGAAGAGCCGGAAGGATCTCGTCAGCGATCGTACCGTAAACAGAACTCAGGTTCTTGATCTGTGCCTCGCGCTCCTCGGGATCGCTATACATCGACAGCACGCGCAGAACAAGATCCTTGTCTTGCATGTTGCTGTTCTCCATCGCTTTCTGGAAACCTTCCCAGTCTTCAGCGGTGATATTCGACTCGATAGCGTTGTTGACTTTGTTCTTCTTGAGGTCGCGTTTGAGGAAGTTAGCAGCCGCTTTCTGACGGTTTTGAGCCAGTTTCTCATTCAGATCCTGTGCACCATCCGGCGAAGCGTAGCCGGCTACCTCGATCTTGTTGATCTCTTTGCGCTCCGCATCCTTAGCATCCTTGATAGCAGCCTGCAGCGCCTTCATTTCGTCGCTCTTCGTCTCTTTCGAACGGAGTTCGGCACTTTGAATCAAGAACTTGATATCTGCCTCGGTCAACTCCTGGATCACACGTTGGAACTTATCCGGCGTGGTAGCGGTCTTGTTGTCCTTAGCTTCTGCCAACTCAGCAGTAACCACAACACCGTCAGCGACCTTGAGATCAGGGATCTCGATCACTTTATTACCGATACGTGCCTCAAAACGGAGATAAAGTTCCGATGTGGCCATCTGGGGAACATAGTCAAAGGTAGAACTCTGGCTATATGAACCACCGAGTTTGTAATTCACCATGCGACCGTTCTCCTTGGCCTTCTCACCAACGTAAGTAACCGGCTCGCCGATTGCCTCTTGACCGTCATACTTCAAAACCGGAGTAACAGTGAGCACACCTTTCTTCGCAAATTTCTTCTGCGGGAAAGTACCGTTGATCTCTGCAACTATCTTGCCTCCTTTCAGCTCCAGTGTACTCGGGCTAACGGAGAGTTGCTCCGGATTAGGTAACGTTTTGTTACATGATGCCAACACTACTGCAGCAGCAATGAGGCTCAAAAATAAACCTTTCTTCATATGCATATAAATTAGTTCAATGTATGTGTATTCGCATAATCCGGCACAAAATTACTGCTTTTTTTTGAATTGTGCAAATTTTTATGTTAAAAAATAGTGAGCTATGCATTTTTATTTGCATATGTCCCAAAAAAAATGTAATTTTGCAGCGGCAAAATGTGTGGCATGATAATTACAGACCCCAAAATAGATACTCCGGTGTTGCGGATGGTAGGCGAAGAGGCGGATAAACTCGGCCTCGAATGCTACGTGATCGGCGGCTATGTACGGGATCTGTTTTTGCATCGGTCCTCCGATGACGTAGATATCGTAACGGTGAGCGGTGAGGGTTTAGCGGTGAGCGGACCGGGTATCGCGCTGGCAGAAGCAGTAGCCAAGCGTTTAGGCAAAGGCGCACACCTGTCGGTGTTCAAAACCTACGGCACGGCGCAAGTCAAACGCAAGGAACTGGAATTGGAATTCGTTGGAGCTCGGCGTGAGAGTTACACACGAGACAGCCGCAACCCGATCGTAGAGGATGGCACGCTCAAGGAGGACCAAGACCGGCGCGACTTCACGATCAACGCGATGGCTATCTGCTTGAACAAAGCGCGGTATGGCGAGTTGCTTGATCCGTTTGACGGCATAGACGATTTGGAGCGTTGTATCATCCGTACGCCGCTCGATCCGGATATCACGTTCAGCGACGACCCGCTGCGTATGATGCGGGCGATCCGTTTTGCTACTCAGCTAGGTTTTAACTTAGACGGCGAGACTTTCGACGCCATCGCACGCAATAAAGAGCGCATCGACATCATCACCCGCGAACGTATCGCAGAGGAACTGAACAAGATCATGATGAGTCGGCGACCATCCAAAGGATGGATACTGCTCGACAAGACCGGTCTACTGCCGCTCATCTTCCCGGAACTGGCTGCCCTCAAAGGTATCGAAGTGAAGGAAGGTCGCGGACATAAAGACGTGTTCTACCACACGCTCAAAGTGCTGGATAATATTGCGGAGAACACAGATAAGTTATGGCTTCGTTGGGCCGCCCTACTCCACGATATCGGCAAACCCAAGAGCAAAGCGTGGGATCCGCAGGCCGGATGGACATTCCGTAATCATAACTATATCGGCGCAAAAATGGTACCGAAGATCTTCGCGAAGATGAAACTTCCGCTCAACGAGAAGATGGAGTACGTCAAGAAGATGGTGGATCTGCATATGCGGCCGATCAACCTGATCGAAGATACGGTAACGGACTCGGCCGTTCGGCGTCTGCTCTTCGAGGCGGGAGATGACATAGACGACCTCATGCTGCTCTGCGACGCGGATATCACCAGTCGCAACGAAGAGAAGAAAGCCCGATTCCATCACAACTACCAGCTCGTGCGGCAGAAAATGGTGGAACTCGAAGAGCGCGACCGTATTCGTAATTTCCAACCACCGGTGAAAGGCGATGAGATCATGGAAATGTTCCATCTCGAACCTTGCTCACTGGTAGGCGAACTCAAAGCCGCTGTCAAAGATGCTATCCTCGACGGCATCATTCCGAACGAGTACGAAGCAGCGAAAGCATATATTATTGAATTATGGCAGAAGAAACAGAAATAAATTTGGCAGCCGTGGATTACGGCGACGAGAACATTATTCACTTGGATGACATGTCGCACATCCGGCGTCGTCCGGGTATGTATATCGGTAAGTTGGGTGACGGTAGCCATTCCGACGACGGTATCTACGTGCTCATCAAAGAGAGTATCGACAACTCGATTGACGAGTACCGTATGGGCGAAGGCAAGGTGATTGAAGTGGATGTAGCGGACGGTCGTGTACGCGTGCGAGACTACGGTCGCGGTATTCCGTTGGGTAAGTTAGTCGAGGTAGTGAGTGTGCTCAATACCGGTGGTAAGTACGACAGCAAGGCCTTCAAGAAATCCGTCGGTCTGAACGGTGTCGGTACGAAAGCCGTGAACGCGTTGTCGAGTTATTTCTCGGTGGAGTCTTTCCGCGAAGGCAAGACCCGCAAGGCGGAGTTTTCGGAGGGAAAATTAACCAAAGACAGCGGTATCTTAGACTATAACGGACCCGAGAAGCGCGGTACGATCATCGAGTTTGTACCGGATAGCAGCAAAGGGCTGTTTGAGAATTACCATTTCCGCGATGATTATATCGAGGAGTTGCTGCGTAACTACGCCTACCTCAACACGGGTCTGACGCTGGTCTATAACGGCAAGAAATTCATGAGCAAGAACGGTCTGCTCGACCTGCTCACGGAGAACATGACCGTCAGTCCGCTTTACCCGATTATTCATATCGTAGGCGAAGATATAGAGATCGCGCTGACGCATACCGACCAGAACGGCGACGAGTATTTCTCGTTCGTCAACGGTCAGCATACTATCCAAGGCGGTACGCACCAAGCGGCTTACCGCGAGGCGATCGGAAGGACGATCAAGGAGTTCTTCAACAAGAACCAGGAGTTGGCGGACATCCGTAATGGTGTCGTAGGTGCGATTGCCATCAACGTAGAGGAACCGGTTTTCGAGAGCCAGACGAAAGTGAAGTTAGGCTCGAAAGACATGAGTCCGACCGGCGGCTTGAGCGTGAATAAGTTCGTCAATGATTTCGTGAAGCAGCAACTGGATAACTACCTGCACAAACATCCGGAGATTACGGAGGTTATGCTGCAGAAGATCCAGGATTCCGAGAAGGAGCGCAAGGCGATTGCGGCTGTGAGCAAGGTAGCACGTGAGCGCGCGAAGAAGAACCTGGTGAACAACCCGAAACTGCGCGACTGCCAGATCCACCTCAACGATACCAAACCCGTCAAGAGTGCGAAAGATGCCGACGACGATCTGCGTCTGGAGAGTAGTATCTTCATCACGGAGGGTCTGTCCGCGTCGGGTTCGATCACCAAGAGTCGCGACGTACGCACGCAGGCGGTGTTCTCGTTACGCGGTAAACCGCTCAACTGCTACGGCCTGACCAAACAGGTGGTGTATGAGAACGAAGAGTTCAACTGCCTGCAATCAGCGCTGAATATCGAAGACGGTCTGGATGAGTTACGCTATAACAAAGTGATCATCGCCACCGATGCCGATGTGGACGGTATGCACATTCGTCTGCTGATGCTCACTTTCTTCCTGCAGTTCTTCCCGGATCTTGTCAAGAAAGGGCACGTCTATATATTGCAGACGCCGCTCTTCCGCGTCAAGGACAAAAACCAAACGGTCTATTGCTATTCGGAAGAGGAACGTGTTAAGGCGATGAACAAGATCAAGAATCCGGAGATCACCCGATTCAAAGGTCTGGGAGAGATCTCGCCGGATGAGTTCAAGGGCTTCATCGGTCACGGTATTCGTCTGGACCAAGTCAACCTGCGTAAGGAAGACAACGTGAAGGATCTGCTCGCGTACTACATGGGGAAGAACACCACCGAGCGCCAGCAATTTATTATCGACAATTTGGTTATCGAAGAGGATCGTGTAGAGGAGGAATTCGATTAATGTGGGCGCTGATTGCATTCATATCGTTAGGAGTGGTCATTGCTGCGCTTATTGAGATCAACGAGCGTATCAAGGCCAAACGTAAGATAGAGGACTGTAAACAAGAACAGCCTTCCAATGAAGACTGCTCTGCATGTGAGTTAATGTCCGTCTGCGAGAAGAAGTCTACTGACGCACAGTGATGTGAAAACAACTCTGTTTGGCCTCGTACTTGACGTAGATCTTTCCTGCCCGCTGATGGTTCAGCAAGACCTGTCCCAACACTAATTTCAAATTATCTTCATGCATATACTCGCGTGTGCGCGTTACCTTATCATAACGCATGTACGCGAGGTCGAAGGTCGTGCCGTAGCAATGGCAAGACTGCGTGACGGAGTTGATATTCCCGCTGCGCTGCAGGTACTTGATATCCTCTTGCGTACGCAGGACGGACGTCACATAGAAACGGTAATGCGGCAGGTTATTACGACTTAAGATGTCTGCCCACTCGGCACCAATCGCGTCCAGTTCGCGCTTGGCGGCAGGGATGAGGTACGGTACGGAGTGCGTGAGGCTATCGACGATATAGTTCTCATTCGTCGTTATCTCCACGAGACTCTTTCGCATAGACGCTGCATCGGCGCGGTCTTTGGGCGGCCGCTGCAGACCGATACGACAAGCGACGTCATGTTGCTTGGACTGCAGGTCGTTGAACTTAAGCTTATAACTGAACGTGCGACCGGGATACCAGACGAGGCTGTCTTCCGCGATGCTCTCTTCTTCGAATGAGTGCTTTTCGTCCTTCTCCCGTGCACATCTCACCATCGCATTGATACAAAAATACCCCAGAAAGCATACGGCAATGCCAACAACAATATTCTTGTTGCATTTCTCCCAGAGTTCTCTTAAATACTCCATTCGAAGCCGTCTTTGGTATCTTTGATTTGGAAACCGAGGGCAGTCATTTCGTTACGAATCTTATCGGAGGTGGCCCAGTCTTTGTTCTGCTTGGCTTGCAGACGAATACCGAGCAGCAGATCGATGGCGCCGTTGAAGGCCATCATCTTATCGTCACCTGCACCTTGCTCTTCCAAACGCAGACCAAGGATGTCGATAGCGAAAGTCTTCCATACCTCGCGTAACTCCGACAGGTCCGCTTCGCTGATCGTGCCCTTACCGTCCCAAACGGTATTGATAGCACGTGCGGAGTCGAAGAGGGCGGCAATAACAAACGGCGAGTTGAGGTCGTCGTCCATTGCTTCGGTACAACGCTGACGGATGTTTCCGATTTCCACCGATGTCTTCTCTGATGCTTTGAGTTTAAGCAGACGTGCATAGGCCTCTTGCATGCGTTGCAGTCCTTTCTCGGCTGCCTCAAGCGCCTCGGAGGAGAAGTCCACCGTCGAGCGGTAGTGCGCTTGAAGAATGAAGAAACGAATGACCATCGGACCAAACGGCTTACTCAGCAGCGGATGGTTACCGCTGAAGAACTGCTCGAGGGTGATGAAGTTATTATAGCTCTTACCCATCTTCTTGCCGGCGATGGTAATCATGTTATTATGCATCCAGTAATGCACCGATTCATGTCCGAGAGCCGCACAGCTCTGCGCGATCTCTGCCTCATGGTGCGGGAAGATCAGGTCCAGACCTCCTCCGTGGATATCGAAAGTCTCGCCGAGGTACTTGGTACCCATCGTCGAGCACTCCATATGCCAACCCGGGAAGCCTTCCGACCACGGACTCGGCCAGTGCATGATATGCTCCGGCGCAGCTTTCTTCCAGAGGGCGAAGTCGTAACTGTGTTTCTTCTCGTCCTGACCGTCCAGTTCGCGCGTCTCAGTGACGATATCGTTGAGATTGCGTCCCGACAGTTTGCCGTACGGATAGTCTTTCGCATATTTCTCCACATCCATATAGACCGAACCGTTGGACACATAGGCGTAGCCCTTGTCGAGTATCTTCTGCACGAACGCGATCTGCTCGATGATATGTCCGGATGCATGGGGCTCGATAGACGGCGGCAGCACATTGAGTGCACTCATGTCACGATGGTAACGGTTGGTGTAGAACTGCACGACCTCCATCGGTTCGAGTTGTTCCAGACGCGCTTTCTTAGCGATCTTATCCTCGCCTTCGTCCGCATCGTGCTCGAGGTGGCCTACATCAGTGATGTTTCGAACATAGCGCACCTTGTAACCGAGGTACATCAGGTAGCGGTACAACAGATCGAAGGTGATGGCCGGACGGGCGTGACCCAAGTGGGCGTCGCCATACACGGTCGGACCGCAGACATACATGCCTACGTGTCCTTCGTGAAGGGGCTTGAACGTCTCTTTGAAACGCGATAATGAATTATAGATCTCTAACATTACAACAGGGTCTTCGGGTCCAAATTATTGCGCTCGATGTCGCGGAAATACTTGTACGTACCGAGTTTGAGTTCTTCGCACGCAGCCTCGTCGCAGACGATGATACCGTGTTGGTGCATCTGGAGTGCCGAAACGGTCCACATATGGCTGATCGGTTCCTCAATCGCATGCTGCAGCGCACGGGCTTTGTTATGGCCGTTCACTACGATCAGCACCTCTTTGGCGTCCATCACCGTACCTACACCTACCGTCAGCGCGGTCTTCGGCACCTTGTTCACATCATTATCAAAGAAACGACTGTTGGCGATGATCGTGTCGGTCGTCAACTCTTTCTTACGCGTACGGCTGGACAGCGACGAACCCGGTTCGTTGAACGCGATATGTCCGTCCGGACCGATGCCGCCGAGGAACAGATGGATACCGCCGATATCCTTGATCTTCTGCTCATAACGCGCGCACTCTGCCACAAGGTCCTCCGCGTTACCGTTGAGGATATTCACATTCTCCTTGCGGATGTCGATATGACTGAAGAAATTATTCCACATGAAGCTGTGATAGCTCTCGGGGTGCTCTTCCGGCAGACCAACATACTCATCCATATTAAAGGTCACCACATTGCGGAACGAAACCTTGCCTTCTTGGTTCAGTTTGATCAGGGCCTTGTACATACCCAGCGGTGAACTGCCGGTGGGCAGACCCAGCACGAACGGCATACCCTCTTTCGGGCCGAACTCATTAATTCTCTTTGCTACATAATTCGCAGCCCACTCACTCAGCAGGTCGTACGAAGGTTCAATAATAACTCGCATCTATTCTTTCAACTTTAAACTTTCAACTTTAATCCATTTTCTGCAGCACCACCGCGCTACGTGCCGGCAGGTACATCTTGAGCCAACCCTTGCCGTCCTTCGCGTAGAGTTCGTCGTGCTCCGTAAAGTGCGGCACTTTATCGTCACTCAGACCGAAACCGGCGAACTCCTTCGCGTCGGTATTCAGCACCACTTGGTACTTACCTTCCGGAACGAGCATACCGTAGTCCGCGAAGGATTTCTGGCCGTTCCAGTTGAAGATGAACAGCAGGTCGCCACGCGAGTACGCTACTACCTGGTCACCCTCGTTGTCCCACCATTTCATTACCCACGGCAGGTGTTTGCCTACGTTGTATTTCTTCTCCTCGGCTGTCGGATTCTGCGTCAGGATATGCTTCTTGAGCAGATGGATCATCGCCTCGTCGAAGCGGTTGAGGTCCGCGAAGAAATAATTCGGGTTGTCCACCAGACTCCACTGACGGCGTGCGTACTTATAACTCCATCCGTTGCCCTCGCGCGGGAAGTCAATCCACTCCGGATGACCGAACTCATTGCCCATGAACGTCAGGTAACCACCGTTGATGGTCGATGCCGTCACGAGACGAATCATCTTATGCAAGGCTATACCGCGGTCGGCCATATAGGTCGAGTGCCCGTGCTCGAAATGCCAGTACATGTCGGCGTCCACGAGACGGAAGATGATCGTCTTGTCGCCCACGAGCGCCTGGTCGTGACTCTCGGCATAGGAGATGGTCTTCTCGTCCTCGCGGCGGTTCGTCATCTCGAACAGGATATGACCGGCTTTCCAGTCCTCGTCCTTTACTTCCTTGATATACTTGATCCAGAAATCCGGAATACCCATCGCCAGACGGTAGTCAAAGCCCACACCGCCATCGGCTATCGGACACGCCAGGCCCGGCATACCGCTCATCTCCTCGGCAATCGTGATCGCCTCCGGTTTCACTTCATGGATCAGTTTGTTCGCGAGCGTGAGATACATCAGCGCATCACCGTCTTCGTTACCGTTGAAGTAACTCGGATAGCCGTTGAAGTCCTCGCCCAAACCGTGACTGCGGTAAATCATCGAGGTCACACCGTCGAAGCGGAAACCGTCGAAATCGTACTCGTCCAACCAGAACTTACAGTTAGAGAGCAGGAAATGCAGCACTTCGTTCTTGCCGTAATTGAAGCAGAGGCTATCCCAAGCCGGGTGCTCACGACGAGCGCCGTCATGGAAATACTGATAGCCCGTTCCATCGAAATTACCGAGACCTTCCAGTTCGTTCTTCACCGCGTGGCTGTGCACGAGGTCCATGATCACATGCATTCCGCGACCGTGGGCATCATCGATGAGCGCCTTCAACTCGTTCGGTGTACCGAAACGGCTGCTGGCAGCAAAGAAATTCGACACATGGTATCCGAACGAACCGTAATACGGGTGCTCCTGGATAGCCATGATCTGCACGCAGTTATAACCGAGCTCGGCGATACGCGGCAGCACATCGCGGCGGAACTCCTCGTAACTGTTCACCTTCTCCTCTTCCGAACTCATGCCGATGTGACACTCGTAGATATAGAGACCACCTTTCTCTTTGAGGCGTTTGCCTTTGTTCTTCCATTGATACTCGGGTTCGTCCCATACTTGCGCCGAGAAGATCTTCGTCTGCTCGTCCTGTACGACACGACGCACGTAACTCGGGATGCGCTCTCCGTAGCCGCCTTGCCATTCCACGAGCAGCTTGTACATCTGGCCGTGCTGCATGGCGTTCTGCGGCAGGATGGCTTCCCATACGCCGTTGCCGACCGGTTGGAGACGATAGGCCTCGTCTTTCTGCCAGCCGTTCATATCGCCCTTGATATAGATGGCGGTGGCATTTGGAGCCCATTCGCGCAGCACCCAACCTTTGTTCGTGTGGTGAAGACCGAAATAGAGGTAACCGGTTGCCCACTCTGAAAGCGGCTGTCCACCTGTTATCTCTTTCTCTTTGTTGACTGCATAGTCATAACGACCCTGCAACGCACTCTCGTACGGCTGCAGATACGGGTCACGCTCAACGAGCTTCAAATGTTTTGGCTCTTTTGCCTTTTTACATGTTGCCATAGTTGTATGTGTTTTTCATTTGTGATGCTAGTTATATGCTACCTAAGTGCTAGGCAAGTGCTAGGCAAGTGCTAGGTAAGTGCTAGGTAAGTGCTTATATCACTGGTTAACTCTTGCCTTAACAATCAACTTCCGATACTCCTTACCCGGCGCGATACCCGGCTGGTGTGCGTCTGACGGGAAGAAGACAGCGAAGTGTCCGGCAGGAACGGTGAATTTAGCCGTAGCCTTGTCGCCGTAGAACTCCACATCCTTGCCTTCGTCATACTCCTGCGTCACGTCCTGGCAGTCCACTTGAGCCTTCCAACCCATCACCTCATCATCACCCAGCGGAATCTGAATATCGAGGTAGTCCTTATGTGCCTCCATGCGGCATTTGGACTCTTCCTTGCCCTTGAAATCCACGATGTTCACGAACAGGTCCTTGCCGTCCAAGTAGATCTTACAAGCCGGCAGTTCCTCCAGATCGTTGTCGTTGTAGAACTGCATAAATTCTTTCAATCCCGGTACGCTGTCGTAATACCAATCAGCGTTCTCTAATTTGTCGAGTATCATATAGTTTTTATTTTGTTTGAACAAATTTTGCGTGCAAAATTACAATTTTTTTTGCACATATGCAAATTTTTTTGTATCTTTGCATTCGATTTTGAAAATTTATCGTATGAAGAAACTGATTTTTACGCTGGCAGCGTTTGCGCTTATGACAACAGCATGCACGACTAAACAACAGACAACGGGTATTGACCTGGCGAACTTAGACACCACGGCCGTACCGCAGAATGATTTCTATCAGTTCGCTTGTGGCGGATGGATGGCGAACAACCCTTTAACACCGGAATACAGCCGTTTCGGATCGTTCGACAAACTCGGACTGAACAACCTGGAGCAAGTCAACGGTCTCATCAAAGAGATCGCCGCAAAGAACCACAAACAGGGTTCTATCGAGCAAAAGATCGGCGACATGTATAACATGGCGATGGATACGACTCGTCGCGATGCAGAAGGTATTGTACCTGTGCAGAAGACGCTGGATGAGATCGCAGCGATCTCGTCGCGCGAACAGTTGAGTCAAGTGCTCGGCGCTGCGATGGACTTCCAACTCTGGGCCATGTATGTCGATGCCGACGCGATGAACAGCAGCATGAACATCCTCAACGAGTACCAGGCCGGTTTCTCGCTCGGAGAGAAAGAGTATTATATAGACGAAGATGAGCATACGCGTAGCATACGCGAGGCGTACGTAGCGTACGTGGAGAAAATGTTCGGACTCTTCGGCTTTGCCGACGGTGCGGACAAGGCTCAAACCGTACTACGCATGGAGACGCGTCTGGCGAAAGCCGCGTACAGCAACGTGGAGTTGCGTGACCCGCAGAAGAACTACAACAAGATGAGTATCGCCGAGCTGCAAACGCTCGTTCCGCAAGTAGACTGGAAAGTCTATTTCGCGGCATTAGGCGTAGAGTTAGACAGCCTGTCGATTGGTCAAGTACCGCACCTGCAAGAAGCAGGACATATGTTGGCAGACGAACCGCTGGAAGATCTGAAGACGCTCTTCACATGGCAGGTGATCGAAGGTGCGGCATCGTACCTGACTACGGAGATCTACATGACCAGTTTTGATTTCTACGGCAAGGTACTGTCAGGTCGTGAGGAACCCAGTCCTCTGTGGAAGCGCGCAGTTGGCATCGTGAACGGTACGCTCGGCGAAGCGGTCGGACAGATGTACGTAGCCAAGTATTTCCCGGAAGAGAACAAAGCGCGTATGTTAGCGCTCGTCAAGAACCTGCAAAAGGCACTCGGTATCCGTATCGAGAACCTCGCATGGATGAGTCGCGAGACGAAAGACAAGGCGCTAGAGAAACTGAATGCGATGACGATCAAGATTGGTTATCCGGACGAATGGCGCGACTACAGCAAGCTCAACATTAATCCGGAGGACACCTATTATGCGAACCTGCAACGCGCGGCGAAATTCGAGCAGGAATACAGCCTGAGTTACTTAGGCAAACCGGTAGATAAGAAGAAATGGTACATGACGCCGCAGACCGTCAACGCCTATTACAACCCGTCGAGCAATGAGATCTGTTTCCCGGCAGGTATCCTCCAATACCCCTTCTTCGACATGAGTGCGGACGATGCGTTTAACTACGGTGCGATCGGTGTGGTCATCGGACATGAGATGACGCACGGTTTCGACGATCAAGGTTGCCAGTTCGACAAGGACGGAAACATGGTCAACTGGTGGACGGCAGAAGACAAGGCGGCTTTCGATGCCCGCACGAAAGTGATGGAAGAGGCGTTCAATCGCATTGAAGTAGCACCGGGAGTACATGCGAATGGTGCATTTACCTTAGGCGAGAATATCGCGGATCATGGTGGTCTGCAGGTAGCTTATTTGGCCTTCACGCTCAACGAAGAGGCGAAGCCTGAAGCTGAGCGACTGGTAGCACGCGACGGTTTCACACCGGCACAGCGTTTCTTCCTGGCCTACGCGAACGTATGGGCAGGAAACATCCGTCCGGAGGAGATCCTTAACCGCACGAAGAGTGACCCGCACTCGCTCGGACGTTGGCGCGTAAACGGTGCCCTACCGCAAATCAACGCATGGTATGAGGCTTGGAACGTCACACCGGAAAGTCCGATGTACATCGCACCGGAAAACCGAGTAAGCATTTGGTAAAAAGAAAACCCGCGGCATCGCGGGTTTCTTTTTTACAGTTTTTCTATCGCTTCGGCGATCGAGTTGGCGATGAACGCCATCTCTTCGGCAGGCAAACTCAATTTGGGATTAGAGAAGAGCATATCTTTCTCGCTGTTCATCGGCACGAGGTGAATATGTACGTGGTTTACCTCCATGCCTAACACCGCTACGCCTACGCGCTTGCAACCGGTAGCGGCTTTGATACCTCGTGCCACCTTCGCAGCAAAAACCATAAGGTCTTGCATTTGCTCGTCCGTCAGATCGAAGATATAATCCGCCTCCGGCTCAGCGAGCTTCGGGATCACCAGCGTATGACCTTTGGTCAGCGGATTGATGTCCAGAAAAGCATAGTGCTTATCGTCCTCGGCTACCTTGTAACTCGGGATCTCACCTTTGATGATACGTGTAAAGAGTGTCATAATAATAACGGTTAAAGGGAGATTTCAAGAACCTCTAATTTCATTGTTCCTGCAGGCACTTGGATCTCTGCAATCTCGCCTACTTTCTTGCCCATCAGACCTTTCGCGATCGGAGTGGTAACGGATATCTTACCTTCCGCAAGGTTAGCCTCACCTTCGGTCACGAGATGGAAGGTCTTCTCCATTCCGTTCTGCATGCGAACGCGCACTTTGGTCAGGATCTGCACCTCATCCGTGCGGATATCATTGACATCCAGCACGCGCGCCTCAGCCAAACGGCCTTTAAGAATTGCGATCTTGGTTTCCAATGCACCCTGTGCCTCTTTTGCGGCGTCATACTCCGCATTCTCACTCAAATCACCCTTCTCACGTGCCTCTGCAATAGCGGCAATGATACGCGGGCGCTCAACAGTCTCTAACTGCTGAATCTCCTCTTTCAATTTCTGTAGACCTTCTTCGGTCATGTACGTTACTGCCATTCGCTGCTGGCTATCCTCGTACATGTACTAAAACATATTTTAGTAGTAAGTACTCGGATGCCCTCGCTCTTCGGTCCGCAAACTCCGTTTACGTCCCGAGTTTTAAGGGCGCCTCTTAACCAGCCAAGAGGGGTTAAATTATTATTACTTTTAATATTTACGGGTTAGTATCTCGCTCGCGATAATCGCTTTGCGAACTTCCTCTGCATCCGTCAAATCCGGAAGGATATCTGTTTTTTCGTCTGCCATAAAAAATAAGGCTTTCGCCCCAATTTAGTTCGTTCTTGTCTAAAAACAATAGGAAACTTCACAGCCTCCTATTGCCATTAAACCTAAACCTTAACTATGAAAATTTAATATTTTCAGTGCAAAAGTACTGCTTTTATTTCATATAACCAAATAATTTAGCAAAAAAGTGCAGAAATTCTTCTTTTTTTCGCCAAATTACACTATTTCGCCTCGTAAAGTAGCGGCGGAAGCTTCCAAGACCCGTACTTGCACGAGGTCTCCGATCTTTTGGTTCGTACGCGGGAAGACCACTGTTTTGTACTGCTCCGTACGACCGTACATATCGTCATGGCTACGTTTGGAGAAGCCTTCTACGAGCACCTCTACGGTCTTGCCGATCTCGCGTTGGTTCGACTCGAGCGACAGTTGGGTTTGGAGCGCGATGATCTCATTGAGTCGGCGTACTTTCTCCTCCTCGGAGATGTTATCCGGCAGGTGCTTATGCGCGTACGTGCCCGGTCGCTCCGAGTACTTAAACATAAAGGCCGAGTCAAAACCCACCTCGCGCATAAGGCTCAGCGTCTGGGCATGATCCTCGAGCGTCTCGTCGTGGAATCCGCAGAAGATATCCGTACTGATCGCCGCCGTCGGCAAGATGCGTCGGATAGCCGCGATACGATCCAGATACCACTCTCTCGTGTACTTTCGGTTCATCAGTTTGAGAATGTGATTCGAACCCGACTGCACCGCCAGATGAATGAATTTACAGAGATTCTTATGCCGGCTGATCGCTTCGAGCGTCTTGTCGCTCATATCCTTCGGATGACTCGTCGTAAAGCGGATACGCATATCCGGAACTGCCTCTGCGACGATCTCGAGCAGGTCGGCGAAGTCCACAACCGAACCATCCTCGCGGGTGAAGCGGTACGAGTTCACGTTCTGACCGAGCAGCGTCACTTCTTTGTATCCACGGCTTTGCAGATCCCGTACCTCATTGAGAATCGACTCAACATCCCTACTCCGCTCGCGACCACGCGTATAAGGCACCACGCAATACGAGCAGAAGTTATTACAACCGCGCATGATACTCACAAAACCACTGATGGAACGACCGATACGCGAAGGGATGATCTGGCGGTACGTCTCGGTAGTACTGAGGTGTACATTCATCGCCTTATGACCTTGTTCGCATTGTGCCAGCAGGTTCGGGATATCCATATATGCGTCCGGACCGACCACAAAATCCACACCGAAATCATCTATCAGTTCCTGCCCCATACGCTCGGCCATACAACCGATGACACCTACGGTGTATTTGTGATTGGTGATTGGTGATTGGTGATTGGAGATTTTATTTTTCGTCATTAGTCCCTTCAACTCACGCAGACGGGCACCCACTTTCTGCTCGGCGTTATCGCGAATGGAGCAGGTATTGAGCAAGATGATATCCGCCTCTTCCCAGCTCTCAGTCAGTTCGGCATCCGTGGTCTCCATAATAGCTGCCACCACCTCACTATCCGCGACATTCATTTGGCAACCATAGGTCTCTATATAAAATTTTTTTGTCATATTTCTTGCACAATTCAAAAAAAAGCAGTACCTTTGCACCCGCTTTTGAAAAACAAAGCGACGGGGAGTGGCGCAGCCCGGTAGCGCAACGGTCTGGGGGACCGGAGGTCGCGTGTTCGAATCACGTCTCCCCGACAAAAAAGATGTCTTCGGACGTCTTTTTTTTATTTTACTAAAGGCAGGTTTACTTCGGTAACTGCCTTTAATTGTATCTGCTGCAGGACAGCCTGCATATCGGCATTCTTCTGAATCAGGTCCATCCACCATTCTGCCTCATCCAGGTCCGCAAAACCGCTCACGCGCAGCGCACAACCTTCTCCGAAGACCGGCATTTTCTGCAGGTCGAAATCCCGAATGAGGAACTGGCTGAAGTTGAACAACGCTACTTCATACAGCAGTTCGTTCAGCGCCTGTTCGTCTGCCTCCGGCAGAATGAGCAACACTACCGACGGCTGTTTGCGGTCTTCGCTCCATTGTGGCACGGAATCGGCATTGGCCTGTTCGTCCGGGTTCTCCACCTGTCCGCGCAGTTCCGCCAGATCACCGGTCGCACCGCCTTTCTGACTCTCCATGCCTTGTCCCATCATCGCGAGCATATCTTTCGCCATCGCGCCTAACTCCGAACTACCGTAGTCCGCCACGAGCTCTTGCAGTTCCGTCACGAACGCTTCCTGTCCTTCCGTGCGGGCTACGGCCACAGCGTTCAGAAACAGGAATCGCGGCATCAGACGGCTGTCCGGATAGGTGGTCTGCGCCTGCTGTTTATTCGTCTTCACCTCGGCATATTGCCCTTTGGTGTACGCAGCATACGTAGCGGCATAGAGCGAGTCTTGCGCCTCGAGCATCTGCCGCATGCGGGCTATATACGCCTCGTCATGACGCAGCGCGAGCAGTTGTTCTTCCTCATGGATCGCCACTACCGACGAATGCGTGCCCCAGCGTTTATCCAGTTCCGCCAAGGTCTCTTGCGTCAACTGCTCGTCCATCAGACGGTCGCGGTAGATATAATAGAGCGCCACCAACGCCTCGCGCCAGAGGCTGTCGCTGTTCGCATAATCCTGTTCGGTCTTCGGTATCTGCTGCAGGTAATACTCCGGCTTATGGATATCCGTCTCTATCTTCGCCGGCATTGCCAACGAATCGAGTCCTAACGAATCCATCGCGAGGCTGTCCAAACCGAGCGAATCCCGCTCACTCATTAACTCATTCATTCCTTCACTCGTTACCACCTGCTTGTTTTGCCTCCGCCAGTTATCTTCCAACGGACGATTGCCCCATCTGCGACGCCATTCCTGCTGGCCTTGCTTGACGAGCTGCGGATTATAGAAATACCACTCTCCTTTCTGCGCACCACCAAAACCTAACATATTGGCCGTATTGACGCCACGCGGTCCATCCGCGTCTTCCAGTTCGCGTTCACGCGCCGCCTGCGCCTGCTTGGTAGAGTCTTGTTTCTCCGCCTCGATGAGGTCCGCAATAATCTTATCAACGATCGCGCGCTGTTCCTCTTCCGTCATGTGTCCGAGTCGTTGCAGCGAGTCTTGTAACTGCGCCTGCGTATAAGACACGATCAGTTCGTCCAGCACCTCCGAGCGCTTCTGCACGCGGTTATACTCCGGATTCTCGGCCGTCAAGATCGTCACCGCCTCGCGGTAACACGGCTGTGCCTTCACGTAATCGCACTGCTCGAAATAGATATCTCCTGCGCGCAGCAGAATAGCCGCTTTGGCGGTACCCGCCTGCGTGGACTCTTCGATCGCTTTCTCGTACATCTCCAGCGCCTTGGCCGTATCCTTGCTCGCCAGATAGATGTTTCCCATCGTACCGTATATCTGATCCAACCGGTCTTTGAACTTAGACTGCTTGGTCATCGTCTTCAGTTTGCGCAGGCTGTTCTTACCGCCCAACTCCGCCATGCGGATGCGTGCATTGAAGTCCATCTCGTTCTCTGGCGCCAGGCGAATGACATATTTATAGGAGTGAATCGCCTCGGAGGGTTTATTCTCTTTCTCGTACAACTGCCCGAGCACATACGCAAAGCGCGGACGGTAGATCTTTCGTTTCTCATGCGGCATGGCGATCTTGACGAACGGCAAAGCCTCATGATAATGCTCGCCATGCAGCAGCACATCCGCCTTCACCGCCGAATAGAGTTTGGCGTGCTTGCGGCTCAGCGCATCGATCTGCACACGGTTGAGCATATCTTCCGCATCGTACTGCCAACCCAACTCGGCATACGCCCGTGCAATCCACAACTGGCATTGCGCGATCATATCCGGGTCGTTCTGATAATGCTTAATGATATAATTGAAGGTACTGACAGCCCCCAGGAAATCGCCCTTGTGGAACTCTGCCTGACCGAGTCGCAGCCACGCGAGGTCCATGTTCGCATTGAACTCCTCCGACTGCAACCATAGTTTATATTTAGGATCGTTGGCCTTTTTCGGGTCACGTTTCGGTTTCGCTTTGATAGAGTGCAACTTGATGCACTTACGGCATTTGTCGATGGTCTTGTCCATCTGGGATGAGGCTGCCTCTGCCGCCGTATGGTTAGAGACAGGATAAAGGTACAGGACGCGTGTGTAATCGTCCGTATTGGCATCGCGGATGGCTTTCAAACCGTCATCGTACGCGAGGTTGCCGTTATAAAGAATATTATATTTGACTTTCGTCTGGTGGAACGAGCGAGTCGCCCACGTATTTTTCTGCGTGGAGCAACCGGTACATATTAATCCTAAGATTAATATATTTGAGAATTTATATTTGAGATTTGAGATTTTCAATTTTCGGGATTATGACAAGCCCTTCACGTGTGAAGGCGCTGCAATGAATTCCTTCAGATAATACGGTTCGTAGTAGGCCATTTGGTGTTCAGTGTACGGTGTACGGTGTATAGCCATACGCTCGGCCAAAACGCCGACAAATCGCGCTTCCGGCACAATGTCCGGAACATAATGCCAGTTAGCCTTCGTGAACACTTTCGAGCACTTCTCCGCCCCGTCGCCGAAGTAATAGACCGGCTTCGCCTGACAGAATACAGACCGCTCACTCTGTTCGCTGACAGAATACAGACTTTCTTCGTTCTCGACCACTACCGCCTTCGTCTCACCGTCGATCATCGTATAGACCTCCATGCGGCGGGCATCAATCATAGGGATGAGGGTACCCTCCTCTAACCTCTCACCTCTAACCTCTAACCTCTGTTTTGCTGCTTCGCACAAAACAGATAGCGTCGGCACGGGAATGAGAGGTACGTTCAGACCGTAGCAAAGGCCTTTCGCAGTCGAGGTACCGATACGAAGACCGGTATAACTGCCCGGCCCTTCCGAGAGCGCAACGGCTTCAATAGTCATACCTTGCTCACGGGCATAAGCCAGTAATTGTTGAACATACAACGGCAGCAACCTTGCATGGTTGCCGCCGTCGTAGTTGATACATTGCTTGCTCAGCATACCATCCTTGCAGATGGCAGCTGAACAAACCGATGTACTAGTTTCGATACATAATATCGTCATTCGTTAGAATAGCTTTGAATCCTTGAATTGTTTCTTCTTCGGGAAGTTGAAATGGTAAGCCAACTTAATTCCCGCGTCGAAGTAACCCAGTTTATCGGCATACGCATGCGTAGCGGATAGTACATCCAGGTTAGCAATCGAAGAATCCGTCGGAGGATCGAGATTAAACAGACCCGTCTTGTTGATCTTGTTGCTGTAGGAGTTATATACGCTATAGTTCGCATATGCACCCAAACCGAACGAATTACCGCTCTTGAGCACCCATTCGTATCCGATCTCAGCCGTCAACATAACGTTGATGTTGAACTGGATACCGTTCTTCTCTTCCGGTTGCTGTCCGGTATACTGTCCGGTGACAATATTATCATTGATGGTAACACCTGTCTCCGGGAAGTATGCCGTGATATGCGTGTTGTCCTGGTCTACCGTCTGCTTGTACGGCGTGTAAACCGGGATCATGAACTTCGGACCGATGTTGAAGAACAGGCCGTTGTCATGAATCAACGAGAACATAACAGGAACCTCGAGTTGCAGCTGGTGATCCGTCTCCTTCACACCTGCATACGCAACGGTATAGGTTACATTCGCAGTATCGAACTTGGTTACATTGTCATTCGCTTTCAAGCTACTCTGGTGATAGCCAATACCCAGACCGGCGATGATACCGAGGTCCACCGGACGACCGTCCTTAGCCCAGTAATGAGCGTATTGAAGGTCGAGCACGACGTCACCACCGCATCCCCAGTTACCCTGGTCCGCATGATGCATCAAGGCCGAAGCACCACCGCGTACACCAATGGTGAAGCGGTCATAATGGTGCTTGAACTTCTGCGTGGACTTGATCGAGTCTGCTTTCGCCTGTGCGGCAGCAGCAGCGGCAGCCTCTTCGGCAGCAGCCTGCTCGGCTGCAGCCTGTGCTTCAGCTGCTTGCTTCTCTGCCAACTCACGCGCTTCCTCTTCCTTAGCTGCTTTTTGTGCAGCCTCGAAAGCGGCGCGCTCTTCGGCCTGCTCTTCCGCAGCCTTAGCAGCTGCTTCTTTCGCATTACCGTTAACAGGGATCAAGCACTCCTCACACATCCAGGAATAGATCGGCATCAGCAATACGCCGTCAGGGTATTTCTTCGTACCCAACTGACGTACCGTCAGTACCTTATCCCATACCCAGGTAGAGGGTCGCTCACCGGTACAGTATTTCTGGCACTCACGCTTGATCATCACGGAGTCACCTTTAGCCACCGTAAACTCGTGTTTAGCAGGTTGTGCGTCCTGTGCCGACAAAGTCGATACAATCGAGGCACATACCAGGGTGGCTGCAATAAGAATTGATTTCATTGTCTTCATATGCTACCTCCCTTTATTTAACGATGTAACGTAAAGTGGACTTCATACTCTCCGCGTTGAGCTCTACGAGATAGAATCCGTTATCATTAGCCGCCTTGATGGTGAAGGTCGTCTCGCCGATAGACGTGTACGTCTTCTGGAGCATACCTTCTGCGGAGTAGATCGTGATAACGGTCTCTACCTCCGGATCCAGGTTAACGATCTGGATATCCTCACCCGGACGAGCAAGCGACGGCGCAAGCGCCGGTGCTGCCGAATGAGCAGGTATCGTGTATTGTACCGTCGTACCCTGTGCACCACAGTTCTCTGCGGTAGCCGGGATCTTCACAACGGCATAATACGTGTAGCCTGTCGGCAGCGGTTCACCGTTCGGCAAGTTGTAGTAATAACCCTGGCCAACGACCTTGTCATTACCACTGAGGTCTATCTCATGCCATTCTACATATTCCGGATGTTCTACATCGAGCGAGTCGAGCTTCCAACCCGGTATCGCATTGATCTCGTTACGGTTGATCATGATCAAACGGTCGCCGAACTTATGAACGAGGCTCAACGTAGTCAGGTACGGAGTCGTGATCGTTACGTTCAGTTTAACGAGTGAGTCACAACCGTGAACGGTCTGGAACATATGCTGATACGAACCGGTCGTCGTGATGAGCGTATCGATATCCGGCGTCTGCCAACGATACATGTTACACTCATCTACATCCGGCAAGGTCGTCTCGGTCTTGTAGTTGATCGTCAAGTGCAAGGTCAGTACCGAGTCACAACCTACCGCGTTCACCAAGGTATCGAGGTAATCGCCGCTGGTCGTGTACGTAGTACCGTGCCACTCGAACGAATCACACTCCACAGCCGTCGTATCACCCGTCGTCGGCTGACGCAAGGTCAAGGTCAACTGATAGATGACACTGTCGCAGTTCGTCGTGTAACGCGCGGTATCGTAGTATACACCTGCCTCACTCAACGGACCCAGCTGCTCGTGGCCTGTCCATGTATAGCCGTCGCCTGCACAGATAGAAGCCGTCTCCGGAGTAGCCTGTGTAGCCGTCTGAACGGTCAGCGTCAGGGTGTACCATACGCTGTCGCAACCCGTTGCATAATGAGCGGTATCGTAGTAAACACCGGCATTGCTCAACCAACCCAACTGCTCGTGGCCGATCCATTTATAGTTATCGCCGTCACAGATAATAGCCGTCTCTGCCGGAGCGCTGATAGCCTCCTGAACGGTCAGCACGAGCGTGTACCATACGCTGTCGCAACCCGTTGCATAGTATGCGGTGTCATAGTAAACACCGGCATTGCTCAATGCGCCGAGAGACTCGTGGCCTACCCATGTATAACTGTCATCTGCGCAGATAGTAGCTGCCTCCGGACTTGCCGAAGTAGCCGTCTGAACAGTCAGGGTCAGTTGATACAAGGCGCTGTCACAACCTGTTCCTGCGTAACGAACGGTATCGTAGTACGTACCTGCGTCCATTAAGCCACCGAGCGAAACGTGACCCGGCCAGTAGTATGCCTCACCATCACATATAATAGCCTCCTCCGGAACAGCCGGGATAGCTGCCGGAAGAATCGTCAGATCCAATTGATACAATACGCTGTCACAACCGGTTGTGTAACGCAATGTATCGTAGTACGTACCTGCTACGCTCAGAGCACCCAGCTGCTCGTGGCCTGCCCAT
>Ga0310690_10003617_pt1 | contig 22904 bp, 21 predicted proteins | sample AusTroGonzalo_MG_2_FD_207661 | JGI IMG/M metagenome (GOLD analysis project Ga0310690, IMG submission 207661) | Bovine rumen microbial communities from tropical cattle in Woodstock, Queensland, Australia - Gonzalo_04 (v2) (version 2) | ecosystem: Host-associated > Mammals > Digestive system >... | reverse complement strand
AACATTAATACATTTTGCAACGACCAGATTATTATATTTGGAATCTGGCAAAATTTCACGTTTCGTTGCTGCTTTACGTCTTGACATTTTGTTTCCTTTTTATTGCTTCATTCGTTTCCGAATTACTCATACAGATTTAACTGCATGTATTGTTTAACTTACTTTTGAACCTTGGCCCCATATAATGAACGACCCTGCTTTCTGGATTCCACACCCTTGGTATCCAAGATACCACGAATGATGTGATATTTCACACCTGGCAAGTCCTTTACACGACCACCACGAATCATAACAACGCTGTGTTCCTGTAAGTTGTGACCTTCACCTGGGATATAGGCAGTAACTTCACGACCATTGGCCAATTTAACACGGGCTACCTTACGTTGCGCCGAGTTAGGTTTCTTAGGCGTGGTTGTGTACACACGTGTGCAAACACCACGTTTTTGCGGATTTTCCATCATATCAGGTGCCGTGGACTTCACGACTACCTTTTTACGTGGTTTCCGAATCAGTTGATTTACTGTTGGCATTCAAAATCTCTTTGTTTTTAGTACTCTTTTTGCACACACAAAACCAACCACTCAGACTTATTTCCATAGCATGCCATGGGTTATAAATCTGTCAAAAGGCCCTGTTTTCTGTGTTTTTTCACTTTCCCAATTTACGTAGAAAGCGAATTTATTATAACCGCAAACGCCCGATTGTCAAGGAAAAACCCCAAAAAAATGTCCACAATACCCTATTCGCCCTACTTTTTTATCGTTGGCGCCATAAAACCCTTTATTATCGTGGGTTCACACGCATCATCAACCAAAAAACCGCCCGATTGGGCGGTTCTTTGGTTTTTTGTATCCAGTTTTAGAATTTATATCTTGCCCCCAGAGATAATTCATGGGAATCAACATTAAAGCCAGGTGCGCCATTCTCCAGTCTCATTTCAGACGTGCCACCAAAACGATACATCAAATCAAATGATATATTTGAACTCATATTATACGACATACCGCCACCAATTTGATATCCGAACAACCACTTACTTTTATCAGCGTCATATACATCATAATCGGAAGAATCTTCATAAGTATAAGATATGGATACAGTATCACGCACCAATCCAATACCAGCCGTGACAAACAACCCAAATTTATCACCCAGTGTGATATCATAATACCCATTAGCCATAAGCGAGAATTGTGAGTTAACATATTCCCACGTTTCTGTCACCCAATCATACCCATCATAATACCTATCGGAATCTTCGTATTCTGCGCCGTCGGTGTATTTCAATTCACCTTCGACACGGAAATTGCCAAAAGATTTTCCCGCGGCAACACGAATACCATATCCCGCATCAAAATCTGCATCATTATAATCTGAGACAAAAGTCACACTTGGTAAATACAGCAAGCCACCGGACACATACATACCACCCGGTGCCGAAGCCACAACAGGTGTTGCTGTGCTTTTCTTACTGCCATATTTAACAGCAGCATATGAATCAGGCACAAAGAACAAAGAAGCCAATGCGCCAATCAACAGATAATTTAGTTTCATAATCTTCTCCTTTTACATAAGGTTACAAACTTATTCTGAAAAGCCCATTGATTTCAGATATGATTTTTCTTTTTCGAACACTGTCGAGCATGTAAATTCGCTTTCCGCTGGGATATCACGTGTTTCTGATATATTTATCAAATTCAACGAATCAACCACCGTCACCAAGCAAGAATCGACAACCTTTTCCCCAAGGCGCTTTGCGCTTTCGTCCAACACTTCGTCAACGGTCAACAAAACTCTATCATAATTTTTGATATGACAACCTGGACAAGATGCTTTACACGAAGAAGAAGTACAATTTAATCCCGTTTCTTCATATCCTTTTAATGTGCCTTTGGCATACATATTGGCAATATATTGATCTGGTCCAATTTGTTGTGCACACGCACCAAGTAATAAAACAGCTGTTGTGATAAGAGTTTTTTTCATGATTCATCCTTTCCTTACTTTATTTAAATCAGAAACCATTCTGATATTATTTCCATTCTACTATGTGAATTTATTCATTTGCAAGATTAAAGATTTTTGCATTTTGTTTGCGCGCATGATATAATACCGGCATTACGATTTTCGTTTTTTACGAATCGCGATATACACCCCATAAATCTGGGGCTTTTTTTATTTTTACGGACGATAATCAAAAAATGGAATTATTATAAGTTTTAATAAACTGACACTGTTTTATTTTTTATTTCGCGATTTTTTTATTTCGCGCCAGTCAGCGTGATGTTTTTGATGTTCTTCATAAGATTTCGAGAAAATATGTCCGCCATTACCGTCCGCCACAAAATACAGATAGTTCGTGTCCGCCGGACGCAGCACTGCACGAATCGCCGCGACCCCCACATTGGCAATTGGTGCCGGCGGCAAACCGTTGTGGGTATACGTATTATATGGACTGTCCACTTTCAAATGACCACTTAACAATGCTTTGCCCTGCATATCGCCCACACCATTGGTTAACGCATAGACAACCGTTGGGTCGGCTTGCAGACGCATATTTTTGCGCAAACGATTTATGTACACACTGGCGACCGTCGGCATTTCCGATTCACGTGGGGTTTCACGTTGGACAATTGACGCCAACGTTATCACATCGTTCCATGTCTTTAATGGTCGTGGAATTATATAGCCCGCCCGCATAAGTGAATCGCGAATCTTTTCCATTTTCTTGCGTGCCAAATCCAGCACCGCCAAACGCGATGTCCCCTTGGCCACGCGGTATGTATCGGGAAACACGTCCCCATCATGTAAATGGCACACGTCCGCCATATTGCCCTTTTTACATTCCACATCACCCGACAAACGTGGTGCATTTGCCAACAAAACTTTTATCTGTTTAATTGTGTACCCTTCGGGAATAACGATTGTTGTGGTTGCCACGCGACCATTCGCCAACATACGCGCCACGCGCCAAATACTTGCGCCACGAGGAATGTCATAATCGCCACGTTGCACACGCCCGCCCATACGTTTAATCGCCAACTTGAACAAACTTTCCGAATACACAATTCGATTTTGACGTAATGCAGATGCAACCGATGTAACACTGTCACCATTATTTATAACAAAGGTGGTGTCACGACGCACCGGCGACCAAATACCCATTATGTAAATAACCAATGCGACAATCGCGCCAACCAGCGCAATAAAATTATTCCGCGATTTTTTATTTGGGAAAATTTGCCGATAATGACGCGCCATGTCCGTCATTATTACAAATAAAAACACAATTGCAAATGCGATGATAAAAAAGATTGTTTATCGCACTAATATTTCTTTCTGGATTTCAATTTGTGCCACCGTTTCATAGTGTCCACCGCAGATGCATTTTCAATATGTTTCACCGGCACACGACATTTGTTATTGTACATACAATCGTCACGAAATCCGATTTTGTTCGCATCTTTTCTGTCGGCGGCATAATATACATGCGCTATGTTGGCCCATGTTGACGCTGCCGCACACATTGGACACGGCTCGCACGACGTGTATAAATCGCACCCAGTTAAATCAAATGTTCCCAACTTTTTACAAGCCGCACGAATCGCATTCACTTCGGCATGCGCCGTTGGATCACATTTTGGAACAACCGTGTTATGTGCGCGCGCAATTACAACACCATCACGCACAATCACCGCACCAAACGGCGAAGAACCAAGTTTCACAGATTTTTCACTTTCGGCAATCGCCATATCTAAAAATTTTTTATTCATATTTGCCCCACACTAGTTATATAAATAATATCAGAAAATCTCTCTATGACCTAACTAAATTATAAAATAAAAAAGTTGCATTTTTGCCCAAATCGTTTCATAATCGGCGGTGTTCAATGTTTACGGAGTGTAGCTCAGCCTGGTAGAGCGCTACGTTCGGGACGTAGAGGTCGCTGGTTCGAACCCAGTCACTCCGACCACAAACTTAAATCGGCCTTGTGCCGATTTTAATTGTTACAAACCATCATCTTTACTAATCACTAATAACCAATTGCCAACAACTATTTTAACCTTTCCACTTGTAAATTACGATTTATGTGCCATATTTATATGGAACCGCAAAAAAAGGAACCGCATGTTTGCATTGCACTTTCTTAAGAAACAAAAGTTCGACAGTTACGAAGATTATTTGGAAAACGCGATTCCTGTCGTTCCCGAACATTTCAATTTCGCATACGACGTTATTGACGCCTTGGCAATTGAAACGCCGGACGATACCGCCGTATTGTGGTTGAATGATGCCGGCGACAGAAAGGTTTTGACCTTTCGTGATTTGTCATTGATGTCGGGTTCGGTTGCAAACTTTTTAAGTGCCCGCGGGGTCGTTCGTGGCGATACTGTTTTATTATTTATGCGGCGCCGTTGGGAATATTGGGTATTGATGATGGCGATGCATAAACTGGGCGCGATTCCAATTCCATCAACCAATCAGTTAAAAGCCGAAGATATTCGTTTCCGTATTAATTCCGCCGATTGTAAAAATATCATCGCGTTTGATGACGGGCACATTATGAACGAAATAAAAACCGCAATCGGTGAACGCGAAGATATCAATGTGATTGACTGTATGGAACTGGATACGGCGATCGAAACATATCCCACCACATTTGAACGCGTACCAAATGAAAACACCGATACAATGGTGATATACTTTACGTCCGGCACAACCGATATGCCAAAGATGGTTGCGCACAATTACGCGTACCCATTGGGGCATATCAACACTGCGATATTCTGGCAACGTTTACACGATGGCGATATTCACTTTACTTTGTCCGAATCGGGTTGGGCAAAATGTTCGTGGGGAAAAATGTACGGACAATGGTTGGCGGGCGCCACAGTATTTGTGTTTGACTTTGCCAACAATGCAACTGCTCACGATTTGTTAACCGCAATAAGTGAAAATCATATCACATCTTTCTGTGCACCACCGACTGCATACAAAATGATGTTGCACGCCGACATGTCAAAATACGATTTGTCCGCTTTGGTAAAGGCGGATGTTGCTGGCGAAGCATTAAACCCCGAGGTTTATGAAAGATTTATGGACGCAACTGGTGTAAAAATGCGCGAAGGTTTTGGACAAACCGAAACTTGCATTATGTTGTTTAACAATCCGTGGATTGAACCAAAGCCGGGTTCAATGGGAAAACCTGCGGCGGGTTGGGACGTACAATTACTGGACGAACGTGGTCGCGCGGTCGCCGACGGAACGGTTGGTGAAATTTGTGTATCGTTAAAGAACGGCAAACCGGTCGGCTTATTCCAGGGCTATTACAAAAACGAAAAATTGACCAACAGCGTTTATCGCGATGGTTTTTATCACACCGGCGATGTCGCCTATCGTGATTCTGACGGCTATTACTGGTTTGTTGGTCGTAATGACGATTTGATTAAAACAACCGGCTATCGTGTAAGTCCGTTTGAGGTGGAAAGTGTACTGCTTGAACACCCATCGGTCGCCGAAGTTGCCGTCACCGGCATTCCCGACCCCGCACGTGGCCAGGCGATTAAGGCAACGGTTGTGTTAAACAAATATTTTGTTGGTTCGGACATTTTGGTTCGCCAATTACAAGATCACGTGCGTTCACGCACCGCGATTTATAAATGTCCACGCGTCATTGAATTTGTAGACAGTTTGCCGATGACCATTTCGGGCAAGATCCGCCGTGCACTTATACGTACATGGGACAGCACAAAAAGTGTTATCGGACTTGATGACAAAGATAGTAAAAAGATATAAAAAACGCGGGATAAAACCCGCATTTTTCATTTTTGTTTTTGGTAAACTGCTTTTCGTACCATTTGTGACGCAATTCTTCTTATTTCCACCGTCGGTGTATTTCTGAACCAATCGGTCATTTCGCGCGGTGGATGACAAGACAACAAATCGTACCCCAATCCCGCATTGTTCGGTTGCCAAGTTATAAAACCAACCTCGCACTGTTCAACACAACACAAACACGCCTGACCCAGTGCCTCGCAAAACTTTGGTACATTACGCAAAGAACACGCGCTGCAGTTTGCAAAACCCAATTCGGTTTTTTCTGCGCGCATATTCTTCTCAAACCAAGATTTTGCATTATTTGACACGTTTGATTACCAACGACGCATTTGTTCCACCAAAGCCGAACGAATTACTGACCGCAACATTGACTTCGCGTTTTTGGGCAACGTTTGGCACCAAATTGAAATCGCCAACTTCATCAACTGGGTCGGTCAAGTTTATTGTTGGTGGCACAATGCCGTCACGAATGGCCAACGCACAGAATATCGCCTCAACCCCACCGGCGGCACCCAACAAGTGTCCCGTTGTTGATTTGGTTGATGACATACACGCGTTCGTACCGCCAAACAATGTCTTTACCGCTTCTAATTCCCCAATATCGCCCAGACCGGTTGATGTACCGTGTGCGTTGATATAGTCCACATCTGATGGTTGCAAACCCGCATCCGCCAGCGCAGCACGCATTGCACGTAATCCGCCCTCACCCCCCGGCGCCGGCGCTGTAATATGGTATGCATCACCAGATAAACCATAACCCGCCACTTCGGCATATATTTTTGCGCCACGCGCAACCGCATGTTCATATTCTTCCAGAACTAAAATGCCCGCACCTTCGGACATGACAAAACCATCGCGTCCCTTGTCCCATGGACGTGATGCGGCGGTTGGGTCATCGTTACGTGTTGATAACGCGCGCATCGCGGTAAAGCCCGCCACACCGATTTTACAAACCGCACCTTCGGCACCACCGGCAATCATAATGTCTGCATCACCATATTTAATAAGTCGGACCGCTTCCCCAATAGAATGCGCCGATGTCGCACACGCAGTAACGACGGCAATGTTTGGTCCCTTGAACCCATACTTGATTGAGACATTACCCGCAGTCATATTGATAATACCCTTTGGAATAAAGAACGGGCTGACATGGCGTGGTCCATTGTCGTGTAATTCAACACAGGTTTCATAAATTGTGTTCATTCCGCCAATACCACTGCCGATTGAAACACCAATTCTTTCCTTGTCCCCGTCATAGTCAATCAAGCCCGCGTCGCGTACCGCTTCATCCGCCGCGACCATACCATAAATCATTGAACGATCCAACTTGCGCTGTTCACGTGGGTCAATAATGCTATCAGGATTATATTGACCGGGTTCGCTTCCAACAACCGGCACACCAGCAATTTGGCACGGCAGGTCGGACGCATCAAACAAATCAATTTTGCGAATACCCGAAACACCACCGACAACATTTTTCCACGCATATTCCAAACCAGTTCCGTTTGGTGCGACAATACCCATACCGGTAATAACAACTCTTTTCATAATAAACTTTCCTTTGTTAGATTTATGCCATTTATCATAACCACATTATGCCCAAAAAGCCACCAAAAAAATCCGCCACGAATGACGGATTTAATTTCATCAACACTGATAACACATTATGCTTTTTTGTGGGCATCGATGTATTTAACAGCATCACCAACTTTTTCTAATTTAGCGGCTTCTTCATCTGGAATTGTGATATCGAATTCTTTTTCAACTTCCATAACGAATTCGACAACGTCCAGCGAGTCGGCGCCCAAATCATTCACAAAAGCCGCTTCTTCGGTAACTTTGGCTTCTGGCACGCCCAATTTTTCCGCTACAATTTTCTTTACTTGTTCAAAAGTTGTCATTTCATATCCTTTGTTTGTGTTAAATTTTTGGTTCAATCATGAACGTCATTACGTAAAGCTATCATTTTCCGGCCCAAGTGTCAAGAAATTATAACAAACTATAACAATACTTGACAAAAACGATTTTGACTATTCATCCAACAAATCGTCTAATAACCTGTTCATATTAGCGCGTAAATCTTCACGATCAGACACCCATTCCAATTGACGTACCAGGAATTTATGCACGTCATCCATGGTTAAATTTGGTATACCCGCAGCATGCGCGACACGTTTCCACGCCGTACGCGGATCGGCCAAATGCGACCCTCCGCGACCTGGGAAAAGCCAAAAACTATCCTGGGGCAAATCTTGCAATAAAACAACCGCCCTGTCTGACAACGGCCAATCACGCCACATATATTGGTTAAAGTCTAAATCTTCCCACTGCATAGAAAACACTTTCGATCGTGGTGCAAAACCATACACCAACATCAAAAACGCGGCACGCACAAAAATATCTTGCTCTTTATCCATTGCCCGCACCAACCGTTGCAACCCCGATTTGTTCAGCGGACGCACACGTCGTTTTTGTTCAATCTTTGGTAAATCTGTGGCTATATTTTCTTTTGCATAACCCTGCTCTATAGCATATTTCCAAATACTCTGTAATAAATCTTGCATACGCGCAGCAATTGTTCTGCCTGCAATATTATTTACAACATTCACGATATCTTGACGTGTGATATCAGAAATGTATTTATCAAACAGTGGCACAAAATGTAAATTTATTGAACGCATCAGTTTCATTTGTGAATCTTCATTTCGGCGTACATGATTCGTCACATATAAATTTACGAAATCTTGGAAAGTTATTTTCTTACGTCGCACAATTGGTTTTTTCATTGCGTTATTCAGAACGTTTACAACTGCCCCACGCGCAGTTTCAATATCAACATCGGGATATTTACCAATAATTATTCGTTTATCCGCACCCCGTATACGTTTGCGCACAAAAAAAGTTTTAACACCACGACTAGTTATATACATTCGCAAATTGGGTTCAGATAAATCTTGCACAACATCAAAGCCCGACTGTGGTGCAGGCAAATTATCCAATATATACGGATTGAAAAAGAATTGATGTGCCATAATCTTCCCCTTTGGCTACGGTAAACAATTTATCTTACTTTCTTGATACCCATATCTTCACGAATTGCATTTAACAAACTGTTTTTTTGATACAGTGCCATTTTTGTTCGATTCCATACACGATACGCCGATATATATGCCTCATTTAATCGATACATTGGACACTTTTCACGACAACAGACATAATCTTCTCGAAAAGAGCCGCATTCCCAAGGTCCTTTTTCAGAATTTCCGAAACAGCCCATATCTCTGAATTCTGCAATTTGTCCTTTTAATATCATATATTCACGATGTGCTCTTTTTTCGTTGTGTTTTAGGATTGCATTACCCAACGCAACACCAACATATTTCAATCTTTGCGATACACCCCGTTTCATCTTTTACCCTTCTTATTTTGTTTTCACTTTTCTGAAATTATTTAACAACACCTGCTTTGCAGCGCGTTGTTTTTCACGCGCCAGTTCCACATTTGTCGCCAACATTTGATATTCAACCAATTCATTAAATTTCGGACAACCCTCGCAATGCTTTTCATATATCTGACCGTTGGAATGATTGTTCGCACATCTAACCCTGTCACCAAGGACAAGCAAATTAACCCCCGAATCAAATGAAGGTTGTATTACCATTAAGAAACACGAGCGAGCCTGCAACTGCTTCATTTCGTCTGCATATTTTTCTGAAAACTCTGCATCTGTCACAGCAATATTTTTATCTTTTATCAAAGGATGTATTTTGCCTACTTTCGCGGCATATTCTTTCCAGTCATCATACAATATTGCACCTTCTATTTTTTCTATACATTCGTTCATTGCGTTTTTGCAACGTTTTGTTTCGGCTTTTGCTTGCTTCCAAATTTTATAATCTTGTTTTATTTTTTTCATATTATTCACCAACCTTTAATGCGTTAATAAATGCACTTTGCGGAATTTCGACATTACCAAATGTCCGCATACGTTTCTTTCCCTCCTTTTGCTTCTCTAACAATTTTCTTTTACGCGTGATATCACCACCATAGCATTTTGCAGTAACGTCTTTGCGGTATGCCGCAATTGTTTCACGCGCAATAATTTTTCCACCAATTGCCGCCTGAATTGGAATCTTGAATTGATGACGCGGAATTAAATCTTTCAACTTTTCAACAATTTGACGACCGCGTTTTTCAGCAAAAGACCGATGGCACATAAATGACAACGGTTCTACATTTTCTTCGTTCACCAAAATCGAAACCTTTACCAAGTCAGACGTTTGATACCCATACACAACATAATCAAATGACGCATAACCCGACGATATAGATTTCACCCTATCATAAAAATCAAATACGATTTCCGATAATGGCAATTGGTACACCAACACCGCACGATTACCAACATATGAAATATTTTCTTGGACACCACGCCGTTCCGAACACAACGCCATTATTCCGCCCATATATTTATCAGGCATCATAATTGTCGCACGCACCCATGGTTCATCAATTGATTCTATTTTTGTAATGTCGGGCATATCTGCCGGATTTTCCAAATCAACCGTTTCGCCATTACGCAAATGAATTTTATACAGCACACTTGGCACAGTGTTAATAAGGTTCAGGTTAAATTCACGCGCCAAACGTTCACTTATAATTTCCATATGCAACAGACCCAAAAATCCACAGCGCAATCCAAAACCCAACGCCGAAGATTTTTCAGTTGTGAACATAAACGATGCATCATTCAATGCTAACTTTTCCGCGCTTTCGCGTAACGCTGGATAGTCGTCCGCCGCCACTGGAAAGAACGATGAAAACACAACTGGCACCGACGGCTTGAACCCCGGCAACGCCGTTGCGGTTGCGCGCGCATCACAAATCGTATCACCAACCTTGCAATCATGAATTGTTTTCATACCAGTGATAATAAAGCCAATTTCACCGGTGTTCAGCGAATCGCAATTTTCCATTTTTGGTGTAAAGAAACCAATTTTATCAATCACATATTCCGCGCCCGTTGCCATAAATCTTATTTTCTGACCACGTGATAAACGACCATCAACCACACGAACCAATATCACAACACCCAAATACGAATCGTACCATGAATCCACCAACAGTGCACGTGACGGCGCATTTTCATCACCATTTGGCGCCGGCAACTTATGTACAATCTCTTCCAATAATTCTGGCACGCCCTCACCCGTTTTACCCGACACACACAACGCATCATTTGCGTCCAACCCAATAACATCTGCAATCTGTTCGCGCGTACCCGCAACGTCCGATGATGGTAAATCAATCTTGTTCAACACCGGCAACATTTCCAAATCATTATCCAACGCCAAATATGCGTTTGCCAACGTCTGCGCCTGGACCCCTTGGGTTGCATCAACCAAAACCAGCGCACCCTCGCACGCGGCCAATGATCGCGAAACCTCATACGAGAAATCAACGTGTCCCGGCGTATCCATCAAATTCAGTTGGTACATTTCGCCATTTTTCGCGCGATAGTTTAAACGTACCGTCTGCGCCTTAATCGTAATTCCGCGTTCACGTTCAATATCCATAGAATCAAGCACTTGGGCCTTCATTTCGCGATGTTCCAACCCGCCCGTAATTTCAATCAAGCGGTCCGACAACGTGGACTTGCCATGGTCAATATGTGCAACAATGGAAAAATTTCTGATATGATCTTGCTTCACAAAAACACCTTGCCTTGTATGCGGCAATGATAAACCCGTATTAGCGATTTAGCAAGTTATATTTCTGTATTTGTTCTAAAAGCAATTTTTTGTCCACCAACGCGACTGATACCTTTGCCTTGCGCAATGCTAAAAACATTTTAAGAACTGTTTTTGATGGCCCTGAAACAGAAACATCAAAATCTTGCAATTCCAAATAAAACTTTCCGTTTTCATGGCGACGCACATAAAGACATACATACGGATAAATCTCAAACGGATGTCCACCATTATAGGCATACATATCAAACCATTTCTGGAAATCACGCACGCTGTCCGGTTTTGTTATTGTTCCAAAATTATCAATAGCATCACCAACCCATCGCGCCGTATATTTATTATACGCATATACATCATCAGACATAAAAATATTTGGATTCAGCCCACGTTTCTGTGCCTTGGCGCGTATATGTTTTTCTTGTGATTCCGAATATTCTGGTTTCAACACATCTTTATCTATACCGGATATCGCGTATTTAACCGCCTTGAAATAATAATTACGTGTCAGATTGCTGACCGGCAAAGATTTTTTGTTGGCTTCTTTTGTCAGAAATAATAAATCAGATTCTGAAAACTTTTCTAAATCTTTCATCAATTTATCTTTATAAATTATTCAGCAATTCATCAATTCGCGCCGCGCGATCAAGCGTATCATCATACTCAAATTTAATTTCTGGGACATACTTTTGATTCATACGCGCTGCCAATTCAAACCGAATTGTCTTGGTTGTATCATCTAACTTTTTTTGTACCGCGCTTATGTCATTACTTCGCGAATAATAAAACAATTTCACAAATTGCAAACCACCATGCGAAGTTGCACCAACCAGTGATACCCCCGACAACAAAGAATCATCGGCATAATTATCACGCAAAATTTCTGCGACCAACGTTTGCACCTTGGACGCAATTCTGTCGCTACGATTGGAATTAGTTTGCTTTCTTGGCATATTATATCCCTTAACTATTTCATATTGTAAAATATCAAATATTTCTTTACAATCAAGCAAAGAATGGAAAGGAACCAATGAAACTTGCCGAACACATATTGTCCCAGGCGGAAAAGCCATATTACACCGCAATCGTATTTTTAATGACGATATGTGAATCTATATTCTTGTTCATACCACCCGAAGTGTTTATGACCCCGGCAATAATCGCAAACAAACGGCGCGTGGTACCGATTACACTGGCGGCAACATTGGGGTCAATTATCGGTGGCGCAATTTCATATATGATTGGGCTGTGGCTTTTTGATTCTGTGGGAATATGGCTGATTGAACATTTTGCTTCAATGGAAAAGTTTTATTTGGCACAACAGATGTTCATAACACACGGCATCTTTTTAATTGTGCTGACGGCGGTAACACCAATACCATATAAACTGATGTGCATGACTGCGGGCTTTATTGGTTTTCCGTTTTGGTTACTGATTGGCGTGTCGGCAATATTCAGAACCGGTCGATTTATAATTGTCGGCTTTCTGCTGTGGCGTTTTCAAGATATGGCAAACCGTATTATAAAGAAATACTTTTGGCCAATAACGATCGGCGCAATCATCGCCGCTGTGCTTGGCATCGGTTTAATGTGTATAATATAATAAAAAACAAAACCGCCCAAATGGGCGGTTTTAACACACCTTAAAATACCTATTCTATCCAAATCGATGCATACGATGATGCTGTTTCGCTTCCCGATGGAATCTGAACACGACTCTTGGTTACAGTAACCGTTCCACCGGTTGCAGATATATTTGATACAACATTCCCAGAGCCAGAAAAGGTGACATTAGCCCCAGTTCCACTTGAAACCAATATGTTTTGTTTATCACCTATAGTTCCACCCAAGTTGTTTGATAAATCATTTAACCATGTACCAACAGTTGCAACTGATGGATATTCTTCGGTCATTTCTACATAACCCGTTTTCATAGCGGCATAATCATCGCCACTGACATAATCCACCAAATTAGCATCTTGTTTACCTGCCAAATCATCCACCAAACCATTAATCTTCGATTGTGCAATCGCTGCATTGTCACTGATATCTGCATTCACGATTGTTTTATCGGTGATATCCGAACTTGCAACACTGTTCTTGGTTGCCAATGAACCCAATGTCGTTCCTTTGGTTACACTGATTTTACCGTCTGTCTGGGTCACTGCTGTAACAACATTACCATCTCCACTTGATGTACTTACATCCAACCCGTTGATCAATCCAGCCGCTGTACCAGATGCTTCGTAACTACCACTGGCCTGTTTACTATCTACTTTCTTTTCAAGCTTACCCAATGCCGCACTCACTGTATCACCAGCCGCCAATGCTGTTGCACTTTGCGTATTTGTCCAGCCACTTGGTATCGCCAATTTTGCTGTAGAAATTGCTGCATTTGATTTAACATCGGCATTGACGATGGAATCATCTGTAATTTCACTGCTTCCTACGGCACTCTTGGTTGCCAATGAACCCAATGTTGTTCCCTTGGTTACACTGATTTTACCGTCTGTCTGGGTCACTGCTGTAACAACATTACCATCTCCACTTGATGTACTTACATCCAACCCGTTGATCAATCCAGCCGCTGTACCAGATGCTTCGTAACTACCACTGGCCTGTTTACTATCTACTTTCTTTTCAAGCTTACCCAATGCCGCACTCACTGTATCACCAGCCGCCAATGCTGTTGCACTTTGCGTATTTGTCCAGCCACTTGGTATCGCCAATTTTGCTGTAGAAATTGCTGCATTTGATTTAACATCGGCATTGACGATGGAATCATCTGTAATTTCACTGCTTCCTACGGCACTCTTGGTTGCCAATGAACCCAATGTCGTTCCCTTGTTAAACGTAATCGATCCGTCACCTGGTGCACTGACTGCCGTTATAACATTACCATTACCAGTAACTGATACGTTTGCACCATCTCCACTGGATAACAATATTTCTTGTTTTCCAGCCATCTGTCCACCTAAAGTGTCTGTCTTATCTTGTATCCAAGTTCCAACCGTCGCTACAGATGGGTATGAATCAGTCATTTCTGCATATCCAGTTTTCATGTTTGCATAAGCATCACCACTGACATAATCAACCAAGTTTGCATCCTGTTTACCATCCAATGCCGCCTGTGTTGCGTTACTGATCGGCTTATTCGCATCAGACGTGTTATTCACATTACTTAAACCAACATCGCTTTTGCTTACTTGTATATTTATCGTTTTATTCGATGTTGCGTTTGCAGTAAAGGTATCAACATTCGTACCGTTTTTCTGGATTGTCAATGTTGCATTACCTATCGTCGGTCCGGTAACAACCACCTTGCCGGCATTCGTCTGTCCACTCGCTGGCACATTAACACTGACACCGTTTGCACCCACGATATTTTCTTGGGTCACGATCGTTGCATGTGCACCCGCAACCGCGAACATCGCGATAAATGAAACTGCAAAAACATTTTTAAGTCTTGTCATCTTTGTATCCATTTCTGTTTTACGAATTTATTAAATTACCTTTTTGCGTTTTCCCGTGTACGATTAACGACCAATGTCCTCCCAATAGAATGTCGGTGTAGAATTAACAACCTTGGCTGTCAAGACAAACATACCGTCTTTATTCGGTGTTGACGGTATTTCCGACGGTACCGATGGTGTATATGCGACCGTACCTGCGTTTGATGTGGTTGCAACCAATTGACCCGCCGTACCACCAAGTGCCGCCTGCTTACCAGACCATCCACTCTTATCTGTATCTGACACAAAACGGTTTGAGGAATCTGTTGCTATCTTACTCGGTGCAATCTGCGCACTAGATGAGATATCTGCATTTGTTATCGAACCCGCCGTCTTTGCTACTGTTATCTTACCGTCTGACTGCGTCACAGATGTCACAACATGACCATCCCCCGTAGCCGTACTTACATCCAATGCACCAATCAAACTTGATGCTGTGCCTGCTGTTTCGTAACTGCCGCTAGCTTGTTTACTATCCACTTTCTTTTCCAGTTTACCCAACGCAACACTCACGGAATCACCTGCTGCCAATGCTGCTGCACTTTCTGTATTTGTCCACCCGGTTGGTATCGCACTCTTGGCTGTTGATATCGCCGCATCAGACGCTACATCACCATCCTTTATCGAACCCGCCGTCTTTGTCACAGTTATCTTACCGTTTGACTGCGTCACCGCTGTTACAACGTTTCCTGTACCACCTGACGTACTTACATCCAATGCATCAATCAAACTTGATGCTGTGCCTGCCGTTTCGTAACTGCCACTGGCTTGTTTACTATCCACTTTCTTTTCCAGTTTACCCAACGCAACACTCACGGAATCACCTGCTGCCAATGCTGCTGCACTTTCTGTATTTGTCCACCCAGTTGGTATCGCACTCTTGGCTGTTGATATTGCTGCACTAGATGAGATATCAGCATTAGCTATTGAACCCCTTGTAACAGAAACTACACCACCCGTTGCAGATATATCCTTGATAACACTGCCAGAGCCTGTGTAATTAACATTCGCTCCATCTCCACTGGAAACCAATTTATCCTGTTTGCCACCAATCTCGCCACCCAATGTATTTGTCTTATCTTGTATCCAAGTTCCAACCGTCGCTACAGATGGGTATGAATCAGTCATTTCTGCATATCCAGTTTTCATATTTGCATAAAGGTTTCCTTCGATTTCTGAGAACAACGTACCCTTCTCATCCAACGCTTCTTGTGTCAATGTACTGATCGGCTTATCCAAGTCAGCCGTATCATCCACATTACCTAAACCAACATCACCTTTAGACAATGTCACATCTGCTGACAGTGCATGACCCGCAACTTTTCTTGTGTTCGGAACGGCATTATCTGCCAACGTACCTTGGGCGGCGGTTGCATATGCGCTTGATTCTGTATAGGCTGCGGACTTTAACCCCTTAACAGCAACATCTGAATTATCAACGCTGATTGTACCGTTTGCGGAACCGGTCGTAACTGAACCAACTTTTTGACCAGCAAGTGCGGCCGCCGCTGTACCTGCCGCTTTAGCATCAGCAATTGCCACTTCCACAGTGTTCGTATTGGTATATGTTCCCGGTGTCGAGGTCAATAACGATTCAGAAACGATTTTCGCATTTGCCGATGACACTGCTGTGATTGCTAATATTGATACCGCCAAGATTTTGTTCATGTTTTTCATTTTGTCCGCCCTTGTCTTGTAGTTGTTAGTTTAGTTTGTTTTAACTCTTTTGGTTTACCGGCCAATTTCTTCCCAGTAATATGCACCTGCACCATTATTTGCCGTTGAATCATACGTCAACACCGATCTCCCAGTTGTACCCGCAGCCGATGGCATTGGGACATATGATGTTGCAGTTGCAATTGTTGTTGTTCCATCGCTGGTTGTGATTGTAATACCACTGCCGTTGGTCAAAGAATTCCAAGACCCGTTTGCACCGCCAACCGAAACACCCGATGATACTGGTTGTTTACCTGACAACGATGTGTTCATCGCCGTTGTTGTTGTATAGTTAGTAAGGTCGTTTACATCCTTGGTAATGAATCCAGCATCATTAGCAATTAAATCTGTTGACAATTTGTGTTGTGCATCAATTTTGTCTTGCTTACCAGATTGCAAATCAGAAATATCAGAAGCATTTGTCGCGATCTGGGCAACCTTGGTTGAATCAATACCCGATTTATAAGCCGCAGAATCCTCAATCGCCGTTACACGATTTGACAAAGCGGTATCACTGTATGACTGGTCTGCTGCACTGATGACTAAATTGCCTGTCTGTGCATCTGTTGTAATCGTAATACGATCACCGGCTGTCAATGCATCTTGTTTACCTGACCATGTTGACTTTTCAGACGCAGTTACAAATTGTGCATCACTTGATGTAGCAATCAAATTCGTTGCTAACTTATGATCGTTATCAATCGTATTTTGTTTTTTCGCCAATTCGGTATTCATTTGTGCAGTTGTCGAATATGGTGTCAACGCACTTGCAATTGAATTAGCAACCGAACCAGCACCCGAACCATTTAATGTATTAATCGCTGCTTCGTTGGTTGATATTTTTCCAATCAAAGTATCTGTAGCACCAGAGTTAATTGCCGCTATTTGATCGACATCCAAAGTAGTCCAACCACCGCTAGAATTACCAACTTGATAATCTTCTGAACTTTTTACTTGCGAATCGGAACTTAATGTGCTTATCTGTTCTCCAAGCTGGGAGATATCGCCCTCTGCTTTTCCAATACGAGATTTTAGAGAATTAGTATTCGTTGTATCGTTGATTTCCCCGATTGCACCAACAACTGTTGTTGCTGTTGAACCCATGTTCGCCGCAGAAACCGTTCCGATTTGTGTGTTATATGTTGATGCTGACAATGCCGCATCGGCTGCATCCAACGATTCCTGAACACCACTTGCCAACTGACCCTTAGTAATTCCGGCGCTGCCGCTGATATCTGATGATGTAATCGTACCATCAGTAATATCACTTGAAGTCACCGTACTCTTAGTCGCCAACGAACCCAATGTCGTTCCCTTGGTAAACGTAATCGATCCGTCACCTGGTGCACTGACTGCCGTTATAACATTACCATTACCAGCAACTGATACGTTTGCACCAGCTCCACTGGATAACAATATTTCTTGTTTTCCAGCCATCTGTCCACCTAAAGTGTCTGTCTTATCCTTTATCCAGGTTCCAACCGTTGCCACAGATGGATATTCATCCGTCATTTCTGCATATCCAGTTTTCATGTTTGCATAATCATCGCCACTGATATACGATACCTTGTTTGCAACATTTTCTTTACTATTCAACGCCTGACTAACTGGTTGAATTTGGGTGTTGACATAGCTTGTGGATGCGATATCAGCACGCACCGCACCAACCGCCATTATCGCGATCATTGAAACAGTCAAAATATTTGTTTTCTTCATCATCTTTCTCTCTCTTGTTTTTTCCCAAAATAAACCCGATTTGGTATTTACATACCCAAATTTAACCAGTCCTTGTTTTCTATTTACCCTGCTCTTGTGCTTTAATCTGCTTCGGGTGATGGAGATGGAACACCACCGCCATCACACCGAACCAACCACAAGAATCTCTATACCACGAGATTAATTACCACGAGTAATGTTTTCCCATTGATATGTGTATGTATAGTTACCTTCGGTACCACTTCTAGTAGCAGTCAACACATATGTACCATTTGCATTAATGGTATCCGTCTTCATGATGGCGGTACCCATCGTCGCACTAACTTCACCATTTGTTTGCGTCACTTGTGTGATAACATTACCACCAGTTGCACCACTATAATTCAAGTTATTCACACCTGCAGTTGCCGCAGCCGCCGCTTTTTCATCAATATAACCTGTAACTGTTGTTGCTGTTGCACCCTGTGGAATCGCACCCACAAACGTTTGTGTTGCATATGTACTAGCTGCATCAGTTGCTGGCAATGCTGCTGCTGCAAGTGTATATGTCGCAGCCAAACCTGACGTTTGGTCTGTTATTGCTGTGTGGTCTGCCGCTGCATTAGTCAATGTCGTCTGAACGCCACTTGCCAATTGTGTTGCTACGATAGCTGCATCATCCGCGATATCACTTCCAGAAACTTTTGCTTTGGTCATTGTGATTGCTGTGCCACTTGTATCGATATCGGTAACAACACCAGCACCATTATTCGCTGTAACACTCTGCAATGCTGTCCCCGCTGTTCCCGCAACTTCTTGTACATAGCCTGTAACCGTTGTTGCTTGGGATCCCTGTGGAATCGCACCCACAAACGTTTGTGTTGCATATGTACTAGCTGCATCAGTTGCTGGCAATGCTGCTGCTGCAAGTGTATATGTCGCAGCCAAACCTGACGTTTGGTCTGTTATTGCTGTGTGGTCTGCCGCTGCATTAGTTAATGTTGTCTGAACGCCACTTGCTAATTGTGTTGCTGCGATATCTGCAGCGTCCGCGATATCACTTCCAGAAACTTTTGCTTTGGTCATTTCAATTGCTGTACCATTTTTTGAGATGTTTGTAACAACACCGGCATCACCATTCGCGGTAACACTTTGTACTGCATTACCAGCGTTCGCGTTTTGCAAAGCTGTAGCAATCTTACCAGCGACAGAATTTGCATACCCTTGTGCTTCTGGATCGGTTAAGTTCAATATTGCGACATCCGCATCAACTTCATTGATAGCGGCAACCAAATTTGTTTTCGCTGAAGTTGTCAAGTTGCTCAACGTACCTGTTTGTTTATCAACATATGCTTGTGACGCGATATCTGCACGTGCAGATGTCACCGCTGTCATCGCTATTAAAGATATAGCAAATATTTTTTTCATTTTGTTTTCCTTTCTTTCTTGTGGTTGTTGTTATTTGTTCTTGTTTATTTTTTCGTTCGTTAAAACTTATTCTTCAACCCATGGGAATGTGACTGGTGCCCATTCAATTTGTCCACTTGTACTGGCCGACAATACGCAATGTCCCGTTGGGTTTTGTTCACCGGCGGCAACTGCAGCCGCTTCAATTGCAGAGATACATTCAGAATAACCTTCCAAAATCGCCTTTAACGCATCATACCCTGTTGCCTTTGTTTCCAACGCCGTCACTTTTGCAGACAATCCTGTACTTGCGGTGTTAACTGTACTCTCCAACGCAACTACTCTGTCCGTTAAACCGGTTCCTGTAGTATTAATAGTTGTTTCCAAATCAGCAACCTTCTTAGTTAATCCAGAATTTGCATCACCAATCGCGGTCGTATTTGCGTTCCATGCCGTAATGTCACTTGCTGTCACAAATTTGTTTGTGGTGTTGCTGTCATCAACCAAGTCCGCACTCAACTTTGCCTGATCCGTAATTGCATTCTGTTTGCTCGCAACCGCACTGGCAACCGTGTTACCAGAACCAAAACCTGTTCCCAACGCAGTTTGTAAAGCAGCAACATCAGATGTAACCTGGGTCATAGTATCGCTGGTTGCCATAGAATCAGTTTTCGTTTTCAAGGCATTGATTGCACCAACGATTGTTGTAACATTTTGTGTACTTCCAATTGTGCTTGGTATTGTTTCGTTATCACCCGCAATAATATCTTCGTTTGCTGTAACACGATTTGCCAACGAATTTAAATCTGATGTCGATGCCTTGGTTGCCAAAGCTGTAGCAACCGCTTTTTCTGTTGGGAATGCGGTATCAGATGCAGATGACACCGCCGCAATTCCTGTTGTGCTGTTAACTGCGTTCACATTGATTATGTTGTCATTACCAGAAATTGTTACAGTATCACCCGCAGTGTATATCGTATCGGTCGCACTGATTGTACCGTTCGAAATTGTGATATTATCACCTGCTGTCAATGTCCCCTGTTTTGTTGCCAAAGCAGCAGTAACATCTGCAAAACCATTCTGTCCTGTAAAATCGTCACCTAATGCGTCATCAATTTTGGAATCAACAGAATTATCGCCATTTATCAAACCCGCAACAACCGTCGTTACATTTTGTTCTGTATTGTTGACGGTCATTTTAGTTTGCGCATCAACATATGCCTGGGACGCAATTTTCATTGGTGTCACAGTAGCATTTGCGGTTCCCATCAAGATTGCCGCAGCAAATCCAGAAAATACGATATTTTTTACTTTCATTTTTTCTTTCCCTTCTTTTGTTTGTCCGGTAATCCCGGAACCGTTGTTTTTATTTTTTTATCTCTTTAATCTTAATCGCCATAGTTGCCGTTTTCACCGAAATTACCATCAGCATCAACAATCGCAATATATGTCGGCACACCATCTACATAACCCAATACATATTGTCCCGGTGTCGGAATATTGGTCGTACCAACCTTTGCCGCAACAGCTCTGTTCTGAATTGCATTTGTGCTGGATGCATTAAGCGCATCATCAACCGTTGGTGTGCCGGTCAAATCACTGTAAACACCGGTCGTCGCAACCGTTGCCAATGCTGGTTTATGTTTGATATAATCTACGGCATCTGTATCTGTTTGTGTCCAGTCTGATTGAACCTGCGCTGCTGGAACTTGTGCGATATTAGCCTTGCCCGCCAATGCAGTTACGACCGCCGCATTTGCAATCGCATTTCCGCTTTCACCGTCTAATTCCACATCAACCGTCGGTATTGTTGGCTTATCACCCAAATCATTATATGAACCACTTGTCGCAACCGTTGCCAAACTAGCACTGTTTGCCTTTGTCGCAACCGCCGTATTCAATTCATTGACCGCGCCCGTAACCGTTTGTGCCGTCGTCGCCAACGTGGTATTACCTACTGTGGCTTCTAATGTATCGATATCATTTTCTGCACCAGTCATACGTGTTGTTAATTCGGTGAAGCCCGCATCTGTTGGCATACTGTTTGTTTTTGTATTCAACGCGTTAATTGCACCAACAACCGTCGTAATATTGTCTGTTTCACCAATTGTGCTTGGAATTGTCTGACCGGTCGTCGCAACCAAATTTTCCAAAGATGTCAAATCGGAAGCGTCAGCTTTCGTTGCCAATTGTCCTGTTGTTGCATAACTACCAATCGGTTGATATTTTGCTCCAGCTTGTTCTGCTGTTTCATATGCAGACAATGATTGGTGTTCGGTTAAATAGTTTCCCTTTGGTTGATACGCTGTCGCCGCATCCGCTGATGTCAAATAATTCGACAAATCAGATGCATCAGCTTTCGTCGCCAATTGGTCTGTTGTTGCATAACTACCAATCGGTTGATATTTTGCCCCAGCTTGTTCTGCTGTTTCATATGCAGACAATGATTGGTGTTCGGTTAAATAGTTTCCCTTTGGTTGATACGCTGTCGCCGCATCCGCTGATGTCAAGTAATTCGACAAATCAGATGCATCAGCTTTCGTCGCCAATTGGTCCGTTGTTGCATAACTACCAATCGGTTGATATTTTGCCCCGGCTTGTTCTGCTGTTTCATACGCAGACAACGATTGGTGTTCTGTCAGATAATTACCCTTTGGCTGATACGCTGTCGCCGCATCTGCTGATGTTAAATAATTACCCTTTGGCTGATACGCTGTCGCCGCATCCGCTGATGTCAAGTAATTCGACAAATCAGATGCATTTGCTTTCGTCGCCAATTGGTCTGTTGTTGCATAACTACCAATCGGTTGATATTTTGCCCCAGCTTGTTCTGCTGTTTCATATGCAGACAATGATTGGTGTTCGGTTAAATAATTACCCTTTGGCTGATATGTCGCTGCCGCATCTGTTTCCGTCAGATAATCTGCCAAATCTGCCGCATCAGCCTTTGCTGCCAACTGTTCTGTTGTTGCCAAGCCCGCCAACGATT
>Ga0310690_10003616_pt1 | contig 22905 bp, 34 predicted proteins | sample AusTroGonzalo_MG_2_FD_207661 | JGI IMG/M metagenome (GOLD analysis project Ga0310690, IMG submission 207661) | Bovine rumen microbial communities from tropical cattle in Woodstock, Queensland, Australia - Gonzalo_04 (v2) (version 2) | ecosystem: Host-associated > Mammals > Digestive system >... | reverse complement strand
CCCACGTGCCTGTTACAGCTGAGTAGTTTTCAAGACTACCGCCTTATGACCGCTTGGCTACCCTCGCATATGGTGCGGAATGACGGACTTGAACCGCCGACCCTATGCTTGTAAGGCATATGCTCTCCCAGCTGAGCTAATTCCGCAAATGCGGCCGATCGGATATGCCGTCAACCGCGCACTTTTCTCAATTATTTAGGGCCATTCACCCAGTGGCTTACCAAGCTTACCAACTTCAACGTCAGTGCAATAATTTACACCAGTTAAATTGGTTTCACTTTCAGAGAAAACCTCTTTAGCGATATCCTGATAAAGGGTACTAATAATTCCATGAGGATCGTCAAGATTATCATTAAAGAACTGTACAACACAGTTCTTAAATACTACATAAACGAAATCAAAGAACCAATATCCTTCTTCTGTTGGAGATACGCAATAAGCAAAAGCAGGATTACCTTTAAAAGCTGTTTCAAACAGTTCTTTCTTTGAAGTGAAAGCCTTATTGGTAAATGGACCATCTACGTAAATACTAAGTACGATATTACCAAACCACTTTTCCATCGGAAGAAGCTGCACAAGAGCAGTTGCCTTATCTCCATTATTGGTAGCAAGAGTTACGGTTGGACCATCTTCATTCTGACCAATATTAAAAGCAATCTGCGGATCTCCATCAAACAGAGCCTCCAGCTTGTTAATATAAGTAATCCAAGGTGGGGAAAGTTTTAGTCTTGCATCTGCCATTAAATTAAATCTCCTTTACCACAAATCTTGAGAACTTAATTGATTGTTAATTCTCATTTCTATACCAAGTTTTTTAGCTATTTTTGTTGCTTCTTTTACATCAACAAAACGCTTTTTGCCATTTTCTTTAATAATAAAACCATCAATATGTTCTTTTAAATAATCTGGCATTAATTTCTGTTTAGAAATTTCATTAACAATATCATTATGATGTTGGTCATATAACTCATACCAACCTTTCGTTTTTAATGATTTAAAACGAATTGCGGAACATATAAACTCTATCATATAAACCTCCATCATGGGGAGAAGACTGGGACTCGAACCCAGAACACGGTGTCCACAGCACAACTTAAGAAATAATTGCAGTAAAAGTATTTGTCAAAACTTATAATACGTGTTTTACCTATTAAACTACCTTCTCCTTGGCGGGGCGAGAGGGATTCGAACCCTCGCAGTCCTTACAAACTCTAACGGTTTAGCAAACCGTCCCCTTCAGCCACTTGGGTATCGCCCCACATATTCAAAAAGCGCTGATCGGACTTACCAACCATCGCAGAAAATAAAAAACTGGAAAGTAGAAAGACCAAGAGCCACAGCGCGAAAAGAACAAAACAGAAATACATTTATCACTAAAACGAAAGGAAGTTAGCTCCTTGATAAAAGACTCTTTCCAGATATATAGTCTTTAAATATTTATAAGGGTAGTGTTATCCCCGCAGCCGCACACACAGATAATAACAAAAGTGCGGTTCCCCGAACGGGTCTTAGAACAACAAAGTTATTCTACGAGAATAAAATTCTTGCAGGGTTCTGTTCCACCCTCTTTATTCTTAATCTCCCCAGAACAAGCAACAATATTCGTTCCAGGAACTCTCTTCATAGGAGCGCCGCAGATACGACACTTAATAACCTTTTCCTCTTTTGGCTTTTCGTTTTTAATTTTACTTTTAAATCCAAGAGCCTTTTGGACATCGGCAAAGGATTTAAATGTCTGATAACTCATTTATACACTCCTTATTATATTTTTTAACTAGACGCTAATAATATGGCTTTTCCTTACTGACAGAAACTATTATTATATTTTGCTGTATACGTCTATGGTAGTCCCAGCGGGAATCGAACCCACATTTCCGGGATGAAAACCCGATTTCCTAGCCGTTAGAAGATGGGGCCATAACTTTGGGTGCTTCCGAAGATAGACACCCAGGGAATTACGAAAACTAGCGAGATTCTACGGCTCCCCGACTTTTTTATTGCCGAAATTCTTGTATACCATTTGCGGGTACTGTTGTATATGGTGCTAAGTTTTCGTATACCCGCACCAAACTTGGGACTTCAAGTTCTCACTTCACTAAACATTGCCTACATATTTAATTTTTCGTTTTCTAAACTCTTTACCATCGTTATCACTTGTAGGGACGATAACTTTGGCACTCTAACCTTGTTCCGGTAAGTCTATGTAGAATTTTATTGGTTGCAGAAACGGGAGTTGAACCCGTATCTTCTGGTTATGAGCCAGGCGTTTTACCATTACACTATTCTGCTATAAAAGCCAGTTTACTTTGCGTCTTTGGGTATAGCGTTTCCCACTCTTTCGTGCCACATATCACATGCTTCTTCTTCTCATAACATTTTATCTATCCCATGGATATAAATAAAACGAGCGTCAGACTGTGTGCCGGTGGTAGTTTAACTGGTAAATCCATGATAACGCTTCTTGATTTCCTGTTTAAGGCTGGAAAGTATGAATAAAAGGTTGCCTTGGTGGTCCAGGTAGGAATTGAACCTGACATTTTCGGTTTGAGAGACCGATTTCCTCGCCTTTAGAAGACTGGGCCATAATACTTATTAAGGATTAGCACTCATTTCGTCCCAAATATATTTTCCAGGATCAAATTCATACCAACCATTTTCTTCATCAAAGTAATCATCTTCAAACTCTTCGGGGCAAATTTGAGTATCAAAATCATCAAACATCGTTTTTACCTCTTTCTTAACCTTACATATATATTATAAAATAATTTTTTATAATTTTCAAATAAGATTTTAAGGCTACGGTTATTGACCTATCAACTACTTACACCAACTGGTTGTTTGCAGCCGTAACGATATTATTGGAGCCACAGACGGGAATCGAACCCGTGACCTCGCCTTGCCTTACAGTGTTTATAGTGCTTTTAGCACCTCCTCAGCTGTAAAGTCTTCCGCATAACTAAAATTACTTTGTATTCTACTTTTGTCTAAATGTAATGTCTTTTCAGAAGAACATTCATTTACTGGGATTAAATAAACTTTTTCGTCCCAAAAAGTAGCAAAATAATCAACATCATTTGGAGAATAATAATGAGTTTTTAACTCACCATTTTCTTTTCGTCCGGTAATACTTCTACATTTAAAAACAATAGAATTATTAGCAGTTTTAGACAAATGAGATGTTTTTACTTGTAATCTTAATAATTGTTGACCAGTATCTACGATTAAATCATATTTACTGTCTGCGTTTAATGGTTGACTAACATCATATCCTAATTTTATAAGATATAATGCTACTTCCATTTCTGTAATTAAACCTTTTTGATTAGTAGTGTATTCCATAATGTTTTAACACTATAAATCTACAAGGCAAGGCGATGTTTTACCTCTAAACCACTGCGACAATGGAGCTGGAGAAGGGAATTGAACCCCCAACCTATCGCTTACAAGGCGATTGCTCTGCCTAGTTGAGCTACTCCAGCGGAACCGTGCGGACTTTTTAAGCAGGTGCCGCACAAACCGGATACTGTTTTACCACTTGGGTAATCAGCTAAATAACAAGACGCGAAGGTGACTTAACCCCATTCAACTTCCCCTTACTGGGGTTCTCACCAAACTCTCCTTTTAGGCTTGTGGCTTCTGTTTTGCAGACAGAACTTGCTAAATCATTCTGAAAAGAATATTTGCTGCTATCGCGTCTTTACAATAAATCAAATGGCCCATATCATTTGTGCTTGGTACCAGAGGCCATATGGGAACTGGTGGAACTAAAGGGAATCGAACCCTTGACCCCCTGCGTGCAAAGCAGGTGCTCTCCCAGCTGAGCTATAGCCCCAATTAAATTTCTTTAACAGAGATTACTTTATAATCACAATCTGAGCCAAGACCATATAATTCCATACATTTCGCAGTAGCATCATATTCATCTTTTGCTTCAAGTTGGCATTTCTGCTCACGCCATTCCCAATGACTCCAAGCATCAGCATACTTAAATTTTACTTCATAATATTTATACATAGTAATCTCCTAAATTAAAATAGAGTTCGGCGTGCAGTTTCAATCACGCGATGCCCACTTGGATTTCATATATCCTATGTTCCAATAACTGGGTAGCTATTGTCTTACCAACTTTTAATACTTGTTCACGAACCCTTACAGAGCCTTAAGGTCGGCCAACCGCACATACTTACCCGCTTTTAACGTCCTAGGTGGAACATTTGCTCACTCCAAATGACGAATGGCGGTTCATAGGAGAGTTGAACTCCTGACAATGGCGTGACTTGCTTCGGATAATCATTATAATTGATTTAAAATAATTTCTGCTAAATAATCTTTTGCTAATTTAGAAGTATTAGCTTTATTCGTCGGACGAAACCAAAATTTAGTTTCTGTTGTTCCAAAAATTGGAAAAATATAAAATTCATTTTGGTATTCGGTCATAAAATAATCACAATCTTTATCAGTGTATTTCTGTTTTACACTACTTCTTCTAATTTCATAACGAGTTCTTACTCTAAATGAATCAATATCTGGAATAGCATGTTTACATTGAATACGATAAAAATGATTATTTTTTTCTATGACTAAATCATATTTAGTATAATTTCCTTCTGGGATTAAAACAGTAAAACCTTTTTCTAATAAATAAGTTCTACATTTATATTCTGTAATTAATCCTATTTGAGAAGGATTTAAATTATTATTTTCTTGCATATAATTTCCTTTCTATGAAAATCTCTGCAAGACAAGCCAACATTTTACCGTTAAACTAATGAACCAAATTCACAACGGTCCCTTGCATGCATAATCTTCGACAATATGTTACTTTTATGAAGGCGTTGTGAATAAATGCAACTTATTTTTGGGTAGGTAGTTGCCAAACCTAGACCTTAAGGTGGTCGCACCATGGTGCGAAGAGAGGGATTTGAACCCTCACGATATTGCTACCGGCGGATTTTAAGTCCGCTGCGTCTGCCGAATTCCGCCATCCTCGCATAGTAGCGCGGTATTGATAACGACCCCACACGCTATGGGTCTCAGTTCATTCACCTCTTGGGTGGTGTCTGGTGCACCAGGTGGGAGTCGAACCCACAAACACATGGTTCTAAGCCAAGCGGCTATGCCAATTCGCCTACCAGTGCATATGGCGCCCGATGTAGGACTTGAACCTACGACCCAGCGGTTAACAGCCGCTTGCTCTACCGACTGAGCTAATCGGGCAAGGTGCGTAGATGTGCTCTACGCTGGCATATTATAATCCTTATCCCTTTTCGTTAGATTATAATGTAGCTCTGACTGCGGCTCATCGCTTATTGGGAACAGTCATTTGGTAGTCAAGGACAGGCTTGAACTGTCGACCTCACGCTTATCAGGCGTGCGCTCTGACCATCTGAGCTACTCGACTATATTGTTAGATTCCGTTGCTCCCATCTAACTTTAACCCACCGCAGGTTCACTTTATGCATCTAAGTTCCTGCTTGCAACCGTCCTCTGGTAAGAGATATGCATCTCTCTCAACCTTACATATATATTATATAATAATTTTTTTAATTTTTCAATTTAAAAATCAGATTTTCTCAAAAGGATCGTACATTTGTCTATATTCTTTAACATGATTATGAGTTACTTTACCAAGAAGTTTTTGTTTTCCATTTTCCTCTTTAATATAAATACGAGCAACATCAGTAGTTACTGCCTGTCTACCGCGAGGACGAGTTATTTTCTTGGCACATTCCTCAATTTTTTTAATATCAACTGTATTTAATTCTCTGCGTTCTTCAGAACTAATAATAATAAAAATTGGCATATTATTCTTAAAAACAGGCTTCGCATCAGCGATACTGCCGCACCAATCTATATTATATTCTTCGTGAATATTAGATACAATTAAATGAGTTTTAAGCATTACTTCCGACATCATCAATTCCTTTCTGTAGAGAAGCAAAAAAGTTAATAATATCATTATTAACCTTTCTTTCTATTCTGTCCTCACTATGAGGTGCTGGAGTAGATTTATGATTTGGGTTATGTTCTTTCCAGCATTTTAATGAGTGTTTAGCAACACTTTCTTCATCATAAAATATTCTATTACAAGTTGGACAAATATACATATTATCTTTTTTAATAGAGGGGTAATTTTTATTACCCCTCTTATATTTTATTCTTCTACTTCTTCCTCATTCTTATCTTCTTTTGGACTAACTAAACGAGAAATGAGCATACAAATGTATACTACTACCATTAAGATAGTCCATCTGTCAACAAGAACCATTGGATTGTGTACATTTTCTGTAAACACAAAGATTAAAATAGAACCAACTGCTAAAATAATACTTACAATATTATACTTGCGTTCATCAAGTTTTAATAAAGCAAGTACCGTCAAAATCATTATAATAAGATTAATTAAAGCCCAAACCTGGCCAGTTTTTTGCTCGGGTTCCGTAAGTGGAATTTCTTCTTCCTCAACTTCTTCAACGTCCGCAACAAAAACAGGTAATGGTTCGTCCACTGTTTCTTCTTCTTCTGTCTGCATCACGGTTCCTTTCGTGACAGGCACAGGAGCAGGGGCATAAGATGGTTTTGCTTCAATAGGTTCTTCTATTTCATAAGAAGCCATTGGAGTATCTTCATCTGGAATGAAAGTATCTTCCATTTCTTCTACCTCTGGTTCAGAAATTGGTTCGATCACAGGCTCTTCATCAGTCTTATTTGGTTTTGGCTTATGAGTTGGTTTAATCTCAGGAATTTCCAGAGTCTCTGGCTCATCGACCGATTCAACCACGGGATTTTCCGGCTCTGGGTCAGCGGCCGCAGGCTCTTCATTGATTGATTCTTCCGGAATTTCCGGTTCATCAATTGGAGTATCTGACTCTTCTGGAGTTTCAATTGGATCTTCAGGTGTATCTGTAGGATTTTCTGGAATGTCAATCGGATCTATTGGAGTTTCTGGCTCTTCATCACCGGTTGGAACATCAGGATCATCAATTGGATCTTCTGGTGTTGTAGGTTCCTCATCATCACCTGTTGGATTTTCAGGGTCCTGAGGTTGTTCAGGTTCGTTTGGTTCGTTTACTGGCTCTTTCGGGGTAGCCTGTAAGAGCTCCATATGTTCAAGATGGACTTGTTGTGCGGGGCTCTCAAGATACTCGGGGGAGTAAGGTACTGGTGCTACCGGTTCTTCTCCCAATCTAACGAATTCATAGGTGTAAACGCTGAACACATTTTTAATTTGACCATAACGTGCGCCCATATCATATGAGAATTCAGTCGCTGCTCCTTTATACCATGTACTTACTACATCGTTACACAAAGATACAAATTCACTTACACTGGGCATCCAATATCCATTGGTATATCCAGGAAGATATCTGTAAAATGCAGCACTTCTATATCCCATAGATTCAGACTCACTAATAACAGTGACTATATCATTTGTATCAAGAGTAACAGTTTCCCATTCTCCTAATACGAAATAATCAGCAACCCCTTCATCAATTTCAAAGCTATCGTCACTCACATTAGTGCCTACATAAGTACCATCATTTCCATTTAAATATAAATGAATATTAATAGCCTTGTAGGTTTCAAGAGCTTTATCTGTGGCTTCTTCAATCTTAAATGTGATTGCAGCACCTGTGGTTACTGTACTTTCCCAGGTTGTAGGAAGTTCAGACCATTCAGTAGTTCTATTATCAGTAATACCTTTTAGGGCATCTTTTTCGATTCTCTGCTCTATTTTTTCATAGGCTTGAATCTCTGTTTGGTTTTCAGCTACTTTAGCATCTTCAGCAGCATTGTGAGCATTAACTGCTTCAACTGCCGCGTTATAATCTTCGTCTAACTGATTATTATAATCGTCAACTTCTTGATTATATGCTTCAATTAAAACATTCGCATCTTCAACACTTAATCCTTCCACATTTGGACGAACAGGTTCATCAGCGAAAATAAAACTAATACTTCCAAATACTACTACAATTGCTAAAGCAATACTAAAAAGTCTTTTTACCATTTTTTACCTTCCTAACTTCCATTAGAAAGATAATTAAAGGAAAAAGTAGATGGCAGGAAGCGAGAGATTCGAACTCCCAGTCGCGGTTTTGGAGACCGCTGGTTTACCATTAACCGAGCTCCCCACATGAGAGGAGAAATCCTCTCACAACTTTGTTAATAATATTATAAAATATTTTTTTAAAATTATCAATTATAGTCCAAGACGTTTCATCATTTCTTGAATATTTTTTGTCTCTTCTTCAGTTATTTGAGCTGGTTCATATTTTTGTGGTTTTAAAGTAGATTCTTCAAAATCCCAATCAGAACTATCTTCCTCAAAATTTTGAACATTAATTCCAACAGGTGTTTTAGGACAAGTCATAGAAATACAAATTTGAATTTTTTCTCCATTTTCATATCCCCAAACATACCATTTTTTGTCATATTCACCAACCCAATCTGAACCAAATGCTTCTTTAATTCGGTTAGCTACATTAATTTTCGCTTCCGCACCCTTCGCCATTTATTTGTACTCCTGTAATTTCTTCTAAGTAAAAATCGTCCATATATGAACTTGGTATTAATTGACGGTTTTTAAAATATTCAATCAAATATGGATTACATTCCCATTTAAAATCTGGACTTTTCTTTTTTAATAATTCTTTTACTACTCCAATTGTTTTTAACATTGATGGAACAAATAGTCTTTCAGTTTCTAAATGTTCTCCAACATATCCAATTGAAAGATTTACACCAGGAATTTCCCAAGATGGACATAATTCAGAAATATCAGAATATAATCCTTTTGTTTCAATAAAACCGGTTTCTTTTTCAATATAATCAATAAAATCTTGGGTTAAACAATCATAAAAACAAGCGTCATTTTTATTTGCTCTATCCAATTCAATAATATACTTTAATTCCTTAAAAGGCTGAATTGGATGATCATATATAAGCCACCTTGCTCCAATGCCACCCCATTCTTCATCAGTAGTGAATATAACATGCGGCCGCAAACCAGACATAATAATATTCATAATTGCAAAAACACCAGCGCGATCATCTGCCCCAAGTCCTTGCGGCGACCACATCACCCCAGCCTCTTTGTCATAATATATCTCTGTAGGTGGCTTATCAAATACTGTATCAAGATGAGCAACTAGAGCGATCGGAATATCCCCTTCCGCAAACACATATTCATTAGTTGCCTCAACTTTCTTATAATATTTATATAAAAATGCTGTTTCTAGCTGTAATAACTGATCTTGATCTAATTTACAAATTTGTTCAAATAATTTTTGATTATTTCTTTCAAATGTTCTCATATGATATTCCTTTATTTTCTTTATATATAAATATTATATAATAAAAATATAAAAATATCAATTTGTCTCTTTCCAAGTATGAGTTTCTAAATCCCAATCAAATTTGGCTTTATCTGCATTATTTACATATCTAAAAATGTTTTCACAAATATGACAACTGTACCCTTGTTGACAACGCTGTCCGCAATTTATACGCATCTTCGCAAATTCTTCAGGAATAGCTCTATTATCTATATCATAATCTAAATTAGATATAAGGATATTTAGATTTCCTGGCCAATGTTTATCATTATGATATACTTCAAATAATGCAGCCTGTTGCTTTAATGTAGGAACAGAAAATTCGCATATGTCAACATATTCTTCATATATAGGAATATCCTCCGGCCGCACATATCCACCTTGAATACCGTGAGGATGCCTAATATATCCTTCATATGCACGATTTGGAGTAATTCGTAATTTTATATTATTACCGGTTATTCTTCTTACTTTTGGAAGATCAAATATAAGAGGAATACCTAAACTGATTTGACTTACATTATTTTCACACAGACCAAATAATTCATAAAAACTATTTGCAGTATAAGCCCAAAAGAATGGTAATTCATAATCCTCAGCCGCAGATTTTAAAGTCATATCATCTAATTTAATTGATATATTAAATTCCTTCTCTTGGAAACTTTTCAAAAGATCCCAATCAGGCTTATATTCATCATTTGGAATATGTATTACTATATCTTTATTAGTTAGTTCCCACTCTTCATAATTAAAAAGTGTTTCTATATCTCTATATTCAACCATAATTTCTTCTGCTTGTTTAAGTAGATTTAATGGTTGACGTGCGGAAATACTATATTTCATTTTATCACCTTTTTATTTTTATTATACCATAGTTTTCCATTAAAAGCAATAATTTTTTCTAAAACCGATTTTTGTTTGGGTGAACGGGTCGCACAGTCGAGGTCGCCGCAGTCAAAAATTGGAACAAAAAAAGAGGTCGTTTTTCAACGACCTCGTTAGAGAGAGGTATTTTATGCAAATGCCTTATAAGCCATGACCTTTCTTGCCTTGACGCCTTCGCCGCCAGGAATGGTCATTTCGGTCTTTTCGACCTTACCAGCCTTGACCAGCTGAGTCAGTCTATAAGTCACCTTTGCAACAGTTACATCAGGGCCTTCGATCTTTGCAGCGATAACTGCAATAGGCTCAAACTCCTCAGTGCTAACCGCAGAGAGAACAACATCGGTCAGCTCGTCGCCTTCCGCTCTCTTCTTAGCCGCGGCTTCCTTAGCCTTAGCAGCCTTCTTCTCCAGGAGGGAGATCTCATTGTCGCAGAATGCTACGACGGAATCATTGTCGGCAAGCAGAGCCTTGATAGTGTTAAACATTTCCTTCTTAGTAATCTTTTCCATTCTTTACACCTAAACCTTTTCTTCTTTTGAGTTATAACTTATTTCTTTTTTTCTTTACCTTACATATATATTATATTATTTTTTTAAGAAAAAATCAATGTTTATTTTTATTTACCTCGCTCATTAGAGGTTTTTTATCAAATTTCCATCGGCTCTTTCTTAACCTTACATATATATTATAAATTATTTTTTTGAATTTTTCAAGTGGTATGTCGGTTGGGTCTTAATTAAAAGTTTCTTCATTTTCAAATGAAAGAAGACTTCCATTGTTCTTTGCCGTTTCCATATACCAATCAAGATCGTTATCTCTATCAATATTAAATAGATCTTCAAACTCTCTATCAGTCAGCTCTTCACTCATAATATAGTGATATGTGTCGCGCCACCAACGACCTTTAATTTCTTTAACTTTAATACGAGAATCATTGTCTATACAATCTTCACACAGATATGCACAAACATTTAAAATAATTCCTTTATCTTTAACACCAAGGCTAACCTTTATTAAATTATCTTCATGATGATAACTACCGCATTTGGAACAAGTAACTCCAAATCGATCAGCGCAATATTCACAATAATAATTACCATCAATTTCAACAGCATCACCGCGCCAGATACGTTCGCCGCACTCACAGCAAGTCATATATCCATCACAATCATAGCATAACAAAGTGTCTGCACAATCATCAAAATGTACAGTATCACCGCAGCACATACACTCTGCCATACCAGAATAATTCAGATGAATTTCTTTATTAGCATAAACAGAAATTACACAATTGTGCTCTCCATACACATCATTATACATATATTCAGTTCTGGCGGAAATAGTATGATACCTTTTTTCAATACCAAAAGCAGTATCATTAATCTCAAAAGGCTCATCATTTCTCATAAGATAAATATCAGAAGTATAAGGACCCCAGCCAAGATTGGTCTGAGCTAGTTGCTGGATAAATCTAATTGCTTCCTTTTCAAGACCTCTGTTCCAGAATGGATAACCCTTGATACCAAGAATCGCATTAGGCTCAACAACAAAGAGTTCTCTCCATCTTTTATTATTCCAAGTTACACCAAAACAAGGTTCATAATCAGAAGAAGAAGCCATATATGCTTCAACTACCATCGGAGAATTCATCATTTCGACCGTGCCAAGTCTATACTCACCATGATCAGTCCAACTCATACAAGAACCCCAATTATTATTATTATCACTCATAGTCATATAATCTAATGGGTGAATAGACAGAATAAGAGTTCCAGACAGTTTCTTTTCATTAAGGCAAATAGAATGAGCCACTCTAAAAGCCTCATAATCATCAGGATTCAGATGGAACAGTTTACCAAGTGAATTTAAAGCTTTAGATACTTTACAACCTTTATTTAAGTGATAAGGCTTATCATCTGCGGTTAGACCAGGAATAACACAATTTTCACCCTGATAAGTATTTCTTACAAGAGTTTCAGTATTAAGCAGATCGCGCAGACAATCAGCAATATATTCATTAGAGGTTTTATCAATAGGTTCATTATTATATCTATAACCCCAACTATGTGGGAAATGATCGTTAATATATCCCCACATAGCATCAATAAATTTTGCACTTGGGTTATTCCAACCAGAGCAAACTCTTTCCATCTGCTCTACAATTTCATCTTTTTCTTTTTCAACACAAACCTGCTTGGAAGCAAAAAAACTGTTTCCAAGCATACGATACAGATATGTGGACTTAGCATCGTCCCAAATTCTAAGGATATAATCCAAAGAAGCAGGACTACCTTCAGCATCACTTAAAACATAAGTATTAATGTATCTGGTAATCATTTCCTTATCTTTATCACTTAGTAATTCGTAAAGCATAGTTCCCTCTTTTCTGTATCCTTTTTATCAACATTTTACATATATATTATATAATATTTTTTATAAAAAATCAAGAGAGTATCAATCCACCTGGGGTTTTGCTCTCTTGATCTACTTTTAGTTGAATTCAATTGGATCAGTGTAACCGGCGGCCGCAAGCGTTCGCCTTATATAATCCATATCTCTTTCACTTAATTCAAAACTGAAATCAATATGTGTTTCACCGCGAAATAGTTTGTAAATTGCGTCATCTAATTCGCTTTGATGCATTGAATATAAATTAAATGCTGTTCTTTCTATTGGATCATTATAATAAGGAGGGTCAATACCAAATTTCATTTTAATCTTCCTCTCTCCAAACAAAATCTTTTTCCCAACCTTTTACATAAAAGGCATATGAAATATCGTTTTCAAAATCAAAAAGCGTAGTTGCTCCTGTTGTAATAGTAGAACAATCTATATCACATTTTGTATAATGAGCATAATAGAAGGTGCGTCCAGGAACAAAATCTAAGTCGCCTTCTTCTAATATATCCTTATCATTCTCAAAGCACCTTACTTCATTTAATTTCTTAATAACAGAAGGAATTGAAGTATGTCCATGAACAATAAGATCTACTCCTTCTGGAGCATCATCATATATGTGTTTACGATCCCACACAAAATCTTGAATACTTTGTGCCATGTTTCCTGTTGGAGCAAAAGTTGGTAAATAGGCTCCACTATGACTGAAATAGATTTTTCTACCATCTTTAGTTGTATAATGCCAAGTTAAAGGACAAAGAATAAGTCTTTTAAGATACCAAAACTTACTCTGTTCATCAGGATCTTCATCAAAAGCATCATATGTATAATGCCCACCATTCCAATCGTGAAGATCTTTATTGTGCTCTTTATCTGGACCAAGATAACTTCTTGCGAACATTAAATCATGGTTTCCAAGAAGATAAATAAACTGAGGATCATCAAGCATTGCTTTAATACATTCCCAACCACTTGGTCCACGGTCTGCGGCATCACCTAAAAAGATGACTAAATCATCAGGTTCAAGGAACTCTTTAACCTGATCATATAAACTTTTAAATCCATGTATATCACTTAATGCGTATATCTTTCCCATATTTCTTCCTCTCATCTATTTTATATATATATTATATAATATTTTTTTTAAAAAATAAAGTAGGGATTTTTATCCCTACTTTAAGATATATGATGAAAGTAGCATTACTATTGATGCGATTAAAAGAACAATCGTCCAAAAGTTCATTTTTTCGGTATGTATATAGGTTTTTTCTTTAATTCTTACAACCTTATACCATTCATAAACGGCAACCGCCCACACCATTAAAGCGATGTGCCACAGCATTACAAACAAAATTTCCATTTATTTCTCCTTGCATCTGGTAAGAATTGTCTGTTTAACATTCTTATAAGTGCGATGATCCTTAACGCCAGCCGCAATTTTATGTACAGAACCTTCTTCCCAATCCTTAGCCTGAGTAGTCCAGACATAGACATTGCCGCAGTCATCTTCCATAATGTGCATATGGCTCAAACCATAATAACCATCAAGGGTAATGTTCTTGGTAACGGTGAGTTCGACTTCAATCTTATCACCAATCTCGCCAACATATTCAGAAGTGCCAGGATCATAGAGAACAGTTTCAAGAGCAGCCGCGAGCTGGTCATCAGGTAAAAGTTTTTCGTGATCCGCACCAACGACTTCCCAAGGTAATTTTTTCATTTCAATACCTTCTGGAAGGTCAGTCGGTTCAGGCTGCTCAGAACTCCAGCCCCAACCCCACCAACGAGTATAGCGGCAACCATGTTCTTTGAACCAATCTTTCCAAGCATAAGTATCGCCTGTAAAGATCCAAATATATCCATTTTTAAAACCAAGCAGATCTCTCTGACTCTTATAGAAAGGATCGGAACTGTGATCTATCTTTTCGCCAGGATACATTTTCTGGTATTCATAATCAGTATACCAACGCACTTCACGAGGACCATTCTTGCCTTCGATCTGAACGTAGTTGCGACCGCTCTTTTTGTACGGTTCGCACAGGATTTTCATATTCTGATAACTCTTTGCTACTGGCATTACTGTTCCTCCTTCTCAAGCATATCTACAAGCACTTTAGCCATTTCATCATATCCATGGTCATAATCTCCTTCTGGATCAGGCTCAGAATAGATTTCAGAAAGAGCATCATAGAACAGAGGCCAATTCCGCACCCCATGTCTTTCCAGACTATCAAATTTAATTGATTTAGAGATAGCATCTACAAGAGCATCTCTATCAACAGTAATCTTAATCATTCCCATAGTAGTTCCTTTCTTTCTTCACTTTCTATATATATTATATAATATTTTTTATAAAAAAACAAGGAAGCATTAAGCTTCCTCGTTTTTCTCCCAAAAAGGGCAAGTTGGCATGGGAATTTTTACTATCGCACATATGAGATATTTATCTCGATGTTTGTTTGCACAGTTTTGACAGCCTCTTTCCGCCACGCTTTCTTTTTCTTTCTGTTGCTCCATCAATAGTCTCCCTATGAACATTGCTAATACGAGAAAGGATACCAGACTTCATAAGTTGGTTCATGTTTACAGGTGTATAGTTAATTAAGTCCGCACAAACATTTAAATGTCTGCCATCACCAACCTGTCTGACGTGATTATGTCCATGGATATTTAATGCACAAGGAAAGTCAAGAGGTTCATGCGAGAGAAGCAGCCTTTCTCCGACAAAAAGCGGGCCCTCATATACCTCATCAAAGACCTCTTTGTAAGTAGAAGCACCAGCATCATGGTTGCCGCAAATCAATACCTTGTATCCACGCAACTTTTTAGCATACTCAATATCGCCCACATCACCAAGAATGATAAGAGTATCTTTACGACCAACTTTAGAGTTAATCATAGCCACTTGTTCTTCATCAGAAGGACGATCGATAACCCCTGCCGCAAGCTCTTCATCACCAAAGTGAGGATCACTGTACAGCCATACGGTACCTACCTCACTCCAAGGTCTAAATTTTTCATATAACTGTACAATCATTACTAGTTAACCTTTCGCAAACGGATCATATTCTCCGTATTCATAAGACAAACAAAAATCAATTATATCATGGAATTGAGCAGATTCAATTTCTTCTTTTAAATTATTAAGTTCTTCATTGTTCATACTAAGAAGTTTTTCCCAAACCCAAGAATAAAGTCCCTGATGTTCAGCAAGACGTTTAATATCTTTCCACCATTCTTCAAAACTTAGATAGTTGTTCATTTATAAAATTTGCCTTTCTATCTGCTTCTTCGACACCTTCATCAAGAACATAAAATGCAAAATCATATACATTATCAAAATCCCTGGTAAAGACTTCTACAAGACCTTTTCCACCTTCAAAGAAAATCATAGCCGACCGCACATCATAATTAGAATAAAGTGTTAATCCATAACACCAATCTCCATCAGTTTCTTTAAATACAACCCACTCAGGATCATATTCAAATTTTATACCTCTTTCAAAGAAGATAAATTTAAAAGCATCTTCTACATTCTGTAAAGTAAATTCACTTGCGTCCATAAATAACCTCTTTTCTAACTTTTACATATATATTATATAATATTTTTTATAAATAATCAAAAAGCCGCCAGTGGTTGACGGCTGTTGAAAAATATGGTATAATATAATTATAAAGATAGTAGGAGGTTAATATATGCTACAGGCTATACTTGCAGGATTTATGATTGGTATTGGCGGAATAGTAAATTTAACTATAGGAAATATTGCAGGAGCAGTATTTTTTTCTGTGGGTTTACTTTCTATTTTACACTTTAAATTCTTTTTATTTACGGGTAAAGCTGGATTATTAGTCACTAAACAAATAGCCATTATTAACTTAATTAAAATTTGGTTCGGCAATTTGATCGGCACAGCAACCGCCGCAATTATGTATATACTTACACCTACTGGAAACAATCATATTGAAATCGCTAAAAATATTGTAAATATTCGTATAAATAATGGATTTTTAGCCAATATTATTTTAGGTATATTTTGTGGAATATTAATGTATATAGCAGTAACAGGCTATAATCAAACGCAGAATGTTGCATTTGTAATTATACCTGTCGCCGCATTTATATTAGCTGGATTTAACCATTGTGTTGCTGATATGTTTTACTTAATGGTTAATCTTTCTTCAATAGAAGGTTGGATAACTTTAATTTTTACAACTATTGGTAATATTGTTGGTTGTAATCTTATTCCCTTTATTTGTAAATACAATCTCTATAAATCCGCTGAATAACAAGGGGGTCATAATTTTGAACCAGAAATTCCCAGTCTTCCCATTCATAGTCTTCACTTACATCACCGCGAATATCATATGTAATACCAGAGATACGACATCCGAAATGGTTAGCGACAACATCATATGTGATTGCACCATCGAATCTGGTAGACAATATGTATGCGAACCAAAAACAGTTTCCGCTGGTGAAACAATCTTCAACAGCATCACCGAACTGACGAAACGAATTAATAAAATCGAGGACGTCCTCTCTAATCACGGTTTATTACCTCCCAACTAAAGTCTTGTTTATCACACCAATTGTTTTGTCTTAAACAACCATTTTTTGCGTCAAAACAAGAACATTTCTTTTCACAAGTTTCACGAATCCTGTCGGGGTTTATTACTTGTGTTTGTATATAAGAATTACCTTGTTGCATAGTTTTCATAACTACTTTCGGCAAAGGAGACGGATCATTTTCAAAAGCACACTCTGTATTCTTTTTACAGTAACGGCAGGTGCTTCGTTCAGAAGCACAAGTATTACAGAGAACATGATATTCTCCTTCTGTAGATATGTCAATATATGGAACTAAAATTTCAGTTCCACATATTTCACATCGCATTAAAGATTTTGTGTGCCGACTACAAAAATCTTGTTCAGGATTTATCTGGTGTTTAAACAGCCGACATAAAGGCTGCGAAAGGTCCCGCAGCCCGCAGGTTTTGCAATAGTTAATCATAAATTATTCCATATCTGCTCTTGGATAGATGGTTGAATAACGGCCTTCATCAGGATCATCGTAGATTTCATCATCTTCTTCAAATTCAGATTTAAAGTATTCATTCCAGGCCGCATCTTCTTCTTCGGTTACAGGAATATCATGAATCTGCTTATTCAAATCATCGGTAATTTTGCGGATTTTATCACAAGCAATCTGGACACCCTCTGTGAAACTTGGTACATGAATCTTAGGTTCATAATCAAGTTCATCGACGCCGCACTTTTCAATAATGACTTCAGGATATTCCTCGTCATCAAACATATAAGGCTCGTCCTGTTTGGAGAGTCTATCATAGTGCTTCTGACTCATCCAGACAAATCCATATTCATCATACTGAGTGATATGAAGATTATGACAATAAGGAAGACGCTTTTCAATGGCTTCAACTGCTTCGTGCATGCTGGGGGCCATGATTAAAGCACAAGCATGGATTTCTTTATCGTTCCAACTATCATAATAATCACATTCAAAAAGATATTCCTTATAATCGTCATACATATTCATTTTCATTTCTCCTTAGTAACTTATATAAAAAAGTAATACATCACGATTCCAATTCATATCCTGTAATACTTTAAGCATTTCAGAAATGAATTCAGAATACTTATATATATCCCAAGGGTCAACCCAATTTGAAGTCATAAACAGACGTCCGTCTGTATCCTCGCAATAAAAGCGATGATATGCTTGATCCTCGTCCATAACTTCAATACCAGTGACCCTACGAAGAGTAATATTTTCCTCTTCATCTTCAGTAAAGGCGGTGCCCATAACAACAGGTCTTAAATTAAGATTTTTATACCAATTGGTTGCTTGTTCCATTACTGCATAAATATCTTCAGCAGTAAGAGGACGCATAATAACTCCATCAACATTAAGAGGAAGATTTAATCCTTCGCGGAACCAATTAAGAATAATATTGCCTCGTCCGCAATAATTGACAAGATTATAAGGCTCATCTTCAGTTAAGCAATCTTCTAAGAACTTGTAATAAGCATCTTGGCTACCATTAAAAGTATTATAGATAGTCTTATTAAAACTTTCAAGTCCAAAATCAAGACCCATATGGATACCATTCCTTTCTTTCTATTTATATTCTATTATTATTATAATATATATTTTTAAAAATATCAATTCAAAAAACATTTAACTAATTACAATTAACTACAATTCTAATAACTTATTACTAAAATGCGCGAGCCGATTCAAAAGATCGGTCAGCTAATCTACTAGACACTATGAGGCAAGGAGGCCGCAATGACAGACAAAAAGAATACATATAAGGTTTTTACTACAAAAATCGCTAATGCTTTGTGTAGAAAGGGGTACCGGGTAGTCGGGACCGCAATTAATAATCAAAAACCTTGGTTAAATGTATTTTTATTTGAAGATACTCCTGAACTAAGGGAAGATATTCAAAGATTAACTAAAAAAGAGCAGCAATAATAACTGGAGGTTGTTAGTATGGCAGAATTAAAATATCCACGTGATTCATTCGTGGTGTATAAAACTGCCGTAGACGCAATGAATGAATTGAAAGATAGACCGGATCTCCAAGGACAATTCGCAATATCCATTCTACAATTTGGAGTCTATCATGATTATGATTTCAAAAATGATCCAGTTATTAATGGTTTAATGCGTCAACAGCAGTTTAACATAGATACAGCTGCTCAACGTTATGAAGTTGCGAAGAAAAATGGTAGTAAAGGTGGAAGAAAAGAGAAGTATTCTGCTGAAGCCATTTATAATTATTATAAAGTAGAGGGACACACTCTTAAAGAGACAGTGGACCATTTTGGTTGTGCAGAAAGAACTGTACAAGATAAGTGTAAAAAATATCTTGCGGAAAAATCGAATCAAAATACCCAGGTTAATGAAGCATCAGAAGAGCCCCAACCGCAGGAAATTAAAGAATGGCGTTTCTAAACGCCATAGGCGCAAAAATAGTTTTTGCGGTTTTTTGATAAGCGAAGCTTATCAAAATATAGTTTTTGCGGTTTTGCTTATATTATTTTGCGGATTCCGCAATAATTATATGAGTTTTTGCGGGGGTAGTTGCTAGGGGCGCAAAAATATATAGGGGAGTTTTTGCGCCTATGGAAACTTGGGCGCAAAAACCTTATGAAAACCGCAAAAACTAATTGAAAAACGCAAAAATTGATTTTTGCGGGTCTAGCTACTAGTAAGTAAAAACTGCAAAAATTCAATCCAAAAACCGCAAAAACTAAATGAAAATACTTGCTCAATTGCTGGTTTCTACCCATCAAAAACCGCAATTTTGCGGTTTTGAATTTTTGCGGATTCCGCAATTTAATATAGTTTTTGCGGTTTTTATCATAGATAAAACAACGGATTCCGCAATTTGAATTAAAACGCAAAAACCTTAATGTAAAAGTGCGTTTTTGCGTTTTTGCGCCGCAACGCTTCTACGAAGCTCGCTTCACAAATTCCGCAAAAACAAGCGCGACTTCGTCGCTTTTGATCCACTTCGTGGCTCAAGAGATGGGGCGGGGGCGCAGAGGGCATATTGGAAAATTGAATTGAAAAATGATTTAGAAAATTATGACGACTTCCTTAGAGAAATTTAATTCGGAAAAACTAAAATAAAAAGAAAGGTTATATATGGAATTAATAGTATTATTTATAGTAGCTGCCGCAATTATGTTTTTTATGTTATTGGGGTTTGCTTGGATATGGGTGTATGATAGCCAAGGCCGCAGTATTTTAATACCATTACTGCTTACTTTTGGAATTGTTGCTTTTGGATGTTTATTAGTGTTTGGATTAGTGCTTAATTGGCATTGGGTATGGCAGTATTTAACATTATTGGCAGATAGTGTTGTTGCGCGATGTGTGAGTGTAGGGGTGTTGCTACTTACTTTTGGAATTGGTTTTTGGCGAGAAGAGTGCAAAAGAGAAGCAGAGTGGATGGAGAAGATAAGAAGTGGAAATGATTAGAATGAGAAGAGTTGAGGGTAGATGGGAGAATTGGGTGGCCCGATCGGTGCTAGACATATGGGCCATTTTCCCGTATCCGTTTTTACTTGTATTACGAAATTTCTCATCTTTTGCCCCAGCTCTTGGCCAATTACAACGAAAAGAGCCCCAGTTTAATCACCGGAGCTCTTGTTAGTCTTTCTTAGAAACCTAATTATTTTATTAAAAAATCGTGGCGTTAAATGTCGAACTTTGTAAAGAAGTTGCTAAATATATCGTCAATAGCAGCATCTAATGCTTTTGGATCTTTTTTCAAAGTATCCAGCAATTCATTGGCTGCGCGGTTGGCTTCAATCGTAGTGTTCAGGAATTCTGCATCAACAGGCTGAACTTCTGGATAGTATACAGCGAGATACGCATTGATACAATCAATTACGGCCTGCGTATCCTTTTCCTTCTGTTCCTGTTTCTTGGCTTCCGCTGCTGCGGCAGCTTTATCAGCTTCCTGTTTTGCAATCGCCGCATTAAGTTCATCGACGAAAGACTGTGCGATTGCGTCTGGAGTCTGGCCGGACTTCAGCGCCTCATAAATATCAATCATTGGAAATTTCCTCCTTTTATTTATACATATATTATATAATATTTTTTTATAAATTTCCACTGCGGCCGGCCGGATCACCTAGCACTTTCCGAATGTAGTGTTTTAAATAAGGCCGGCCGGCCGGCTATTATTATTCTCTCCCATTATTATAATAATATATTTTTATAAAATTGTCAATATATGAAGCATATGCTTTTGACCCGATCGGCAATTTTGTCGTTTTTTTAAATTATAATATATTTTTTTTATAATGTCAAGCGTGCAATGCAAATTTTTGGGAAAAAGTGCGGCGGCCCACGTGCGCGCGGCCGGTGCGGTGAAATTCGGTGGGCAGGTTTTGCTTTGTGCGGCGGGGCATATGGCCGGGGCCGGCGCGCCCATTTCAGGAAAGGCGGCATATGCTCCAAAGGCCCTAGTTGCCACGAAAAAATTTGCATATGTGGGTCCGATCGGAAACTCGGTCCGCGACGTTCCACCGCGGCCCGGCCGCATTTCCAGATAATGGGAATTGAAAAACCGAATAAAAAAAATGGGTTATAAACCCATTTTAGTTATAAACTGGGGCGAACCAGTCAATCAGTTGTGACAGATAAACGGGAACCTCTCGGAAATCATCATCTTCTACCCAACCAACTTTATTGGTAAAGCCGTAGGTATCACAGAAATCCGCATACTCCAGTAAAACAGTTCTTACTTTTTCACGCATTTCATAATCTCTCGCGTTTCTACGATTGTCCAGTTCAAGATTAATCTTGTTACGTACATTCTTGAGGTCGCTTTCAGACCATTCCGCAAGATTGTAAATGTCTCTATTCATCTTTGTCCTCCTCATCATCTAATCCATAAAAAACGTCACATTCATCGTAAGGGGTTACACCCTCTCTATCATACATTCTGCACTTACCACTTTTAATGTGGTAGTAAGGGCAATCAAGGTCATTAACGGGGCAATAGGGGCAAAGCACAATTTCTTTCATCTTTCTATCTCCTTTCTTTGTATCTATACTATAGCACATCTATTTCAACTTGTCAAGCCTTTTTAGAAATTTTTTTGCTGGAATTATTTGGAAACTGCGGCCGGGCGCAAATGGAAAAAACTGGGATTGCTCCCAGTTTATTCTTCTTCGTTTTCCCATAGATGAATTTCTACATCTTCCATTTCTTGGAAGCAGAACCTCAAAATTTCTTTTTCAATCAGAACATCTTCCAGTCCAGTATGGCTTTCCACAAATTGGTTATTATTGGAAATAAATCTATAAATTATCTCTGCGGTGTATCGCTTGCAGTTTCTCGCTGTCAAATAATGGTTGTTCCAACAAAAATTATCATAGTCAACATTATTTTTCAAAACTTGTCTTGCCATTTTCAGAGTGTCGCAAATCTCCGCACCATAGGGAAAGAAATACCTAAATTTAGAAGAAGTGAGGAAACGCTGGGTAAGATTTACAGATTTGTAATCAAATCTCATATTGTGAGCGAAAAACTTTTTTACATTATTTGCCTTCGCACAATCAAGGAAGATTTTTCTAATGTTGTAAAACCTTGCTAAAATGCGTTCACCGCTTTTAATCTGTTCCCAATAAGTGGGAATTTTTTCCGCAAAGTATGCGGACTTCATCAATTCTTTGTCAAGAAAAACATCAGCGACAACAAATGAATAGGTTTCATAAATTTTTCCATTTTTGTC
>Ga0310690_10003615_pt1 | contig 22906 bp, 22 predicted proteins | sample AusTroGonzalo_MG_2_FD_207661 | JGI IMG/M metagenome (GOLD analysis project Ga0310690, IMG submission 207661) | Bovine rumen microbial communities from tropical cattle in Woodstock, Queensland, Australia - Gonzalo_04 (v2) (version 2) | ecosystem: Host-associated > Mammals > Digestive system >... | reverse complement strand
CATCCTGAAACTCCGCCCCTATGGCTTCGAGACCGTAGGCATCGACTCCGCCAACGACCTCACCAAGAGCAAGCTTGGCGAGTATGGCGAGACCCAGACAGGATGGACCGCCGACGAGGCTAAGGGCTTCATCAAGGTCAGCTCTACCCCACTCCGCGTTTATTACGGCATTCACAAAGACGAGAAGAGATGATTAAAGTAGGTATATTAGGTGCAGCAGGCTATACGGGTGGCGAACTCATCCGTGTGCTGCTCAACCATCCTGAGGCAGAGATTGTCTTTGCCAACTCAGAGAGCAACGCCGGCAATCTGGTTTCCGACGTACACGAAGGCCTCATCGGCGAGACCGACTTGAAGTTTACTGACGAGATGCCTTTCGACAAGGTCGACGTCGTATTCTTCTGCTTTGGTCACGGCAAGAGCGAGGCATTCCTCAAGGAGCACACCATCCCAGAGAGCGTGAAGATTATCGACCTGGCGCAAGACTTCCGCATCAAGGGCACCCATGACTATGTCTATGGCCTGCCAGAAATCAACAAGGTCGACATCGCCAAAGCACAACACCTGGCCAATCCTGGCTGTTTTGCCACAGCCATCCAGTTGGCCCTGCTCCCTGCTGCCAACCTCAACCTACTGAAAGAAGACGTCAGCGTCAACGCCATCACTGGTTCTACAGGTGCAGGTCAAAAGCCTGGTGCCACCACCCACTTCTCTTGGCGCGTCGACAACCTGAGCATCTACAAGCCCTTCCAGCATCAGCACATCGCAGAGATACGCCAGTCGCTGGCCCAAGTGCAGGGTTATCTGGACGCCGACATCGACTTCATTCCCTATCGCGGCAACTTCGCCCGCGGCATCTTCTGTACTGCAGTAGTAAAAACTGCCGTCCCTGCCGAGGATATCATCGAGGCCTACAAGGATTTTTACCGCGATGCCGCCTTCACCCACTATACCGACAAGGCCATCGACCTGAAGCAAGTGGTGAACACCAACAAGGCCCTGGTACATTGCGAGAAGTTTGGCAACAAACTACTCATCACCTCTGCCATCGACAACCTGCTGAAAGGTGCCGTAGGTCAGGCCGTACAGAACATGAACATCATGTTCGGCATTGACGAGACAGCAGGACTCAAACTGAAGGCTTCTGCCTTCTAAAAATGTAAAGAAAAGAGAGAAGGCAGCTCGAGGGCATGAAGATTACGGCTTCGTGGCTCGAAGATTACGGCTTCGCCCCCTCGAGCTAGGTTCTTGAAAATAGAGCATGAGGGACGACATGCAAAAAAACGATAGAAGTTTGCATTTTATCGCCCCTTTTTTGTAACTTTGCAACGATTATAAGAATTATAGCACAAAGATGAAACTATTTGATGTTTATCCCCTTTTCGACGTGAACATTGTGAAGGGTGAGGGATGCAAAGTGTGGGACGACAAGGGTCAGGAATACCTGGACCTCTATGGCGGGCATGCTGTAATCAGCATAGGACACTGCCATCCGCACTATGTTAAGAAACTGGGCGAGCAGATGCAGAAGCTGGGGTTCTACAGCAACTCCGTGCAGAACAAACTGCAGGTGGAACTGGCAGAGCGTCTGGGCAAGATCAGCGGTTACGAGGACTACCAGCTGTTTTTGGTGAACAGTGGTGCCGAGGCTAACGAGAACGCGCTGAAGCTGGCGTCGTTCAAGACGGGCAACATTCGCGTGCTGTCGTGCGAAAAAGCTTTCCACGGACGTACCTCACTGGCTGTCGAGGTGACCAACAACCCAAAGATTGTGGCCCCTATCAACGATAATCATCATGTACGCTTCTTGCCCCTCAACGACATCGAGCCATGGGTACGTGAGTTGACTCGTGGCGGCATCGCAGCTGTTATTCTGGAGTGCATTCAGGGTGTGGGTGGCATCCAGATGGCCACACCTGAGTTTGCTCAGAAACTGGCCTATGCCTGCAAACGCTATGGCGCCGTGCTCATCTGCGACGAGATCCAGTGTGGCTATGGACGCAGCGGCAAGTTCTTTGCACACCAGTGGCTGGGTATCAAGCCCGATATTATCACGGTGGCAAAGGGCATCGGCAACGGATTCCCCATGAGTGCCGTCCTTATCTCGCCAGAGTTCGAGGCCGTCTACGGCCAACTGGGCACCACCTTTGGCGGCAACCATCTGGCCTGCACCGCAGCCCTGTCTGTCATCGACGTGATGGAGCAGGAGAATCTGGTGGAGAATGCCCGTGAGGTAGGCGACTATCTCATGGAGAAGATTCGCAACCTGAAGAATGATAAGATTAAGGAGGTGCGTGGTCGCGGCTTGATGATTGGCATCGAGTTGTTCACACTACAAAAGCCTATACGTCAGCGCTTGGTTTACGAGCAGCACGTCTTCACAGGCTGTTCAGGCGAGAATGTGCTCCGTCTGCTGCCGCCTCTGACCTTTACCAAAGAGTTGGCCGACGAGTTTATTGAACGTTTACAGAAAGCATTATGAAAGTAACAATGATAGGTGCAGGCGCCATGGGTGGCGCCACAGTAGAGGGCATGATGAAAGCCACCTACTTTGACAACAAAGACATCATCGTGAGCGACCCCAGCGAGGTCGTACTTAAGAAGTTCTCTGAGCAAGGCATCCGTACTACCACCGACAATGCCCAGGCCGCGAAAGAGGCCGACATCGTAATGGTCGTGGTAAAACCTTGGTTGGTGGAACAAGTATTGAAAGGAATCAAGGATGCCTTGAATCCTGAGAAGCAGATACTCATCGTGATTGCCGCTGGTGTAAAATCAGCCAGCATTCAGGAATGGTTGGGTGCTCAGTGTCCCCCACTCTTCCTTTGCATCCCCAATATAGCCATCGCCCAGTTGGCTTCGATGACCTTCTTGGTTCCGTCTGTAGCTGTGACACAGCAGCAAACTGAACAGGTGAAGGCCATCTTTGACAGCATGGGCAACACGCTGATTACTGACGAGGCCCATCTGGCAGCAGGCACCACCCTCGCATCCTGCGGTATTGCCTATGCCATGCGTTATATCCGTGCAGCCTCTGAGGGCGGTGTGGAGCTGGGCTTCAAGGCCGACCAGGCCAAGGAGATTGTCATGCAGACCATGCTGGGTGCCGTGAAACTGCTGGAAGCGAGTGGTTTGCATCCCGAGGCAGCCATCGACCTGGTGACTACGCCTGGCGGTGTCACCATCAAGGGACTGAACGAAATGGAACATGCCGGTTTCACATCGGCTGTTATCCGCGGACTGAAAGCGGGAGCGAAATAATTGAGAATTGACAATTGAGAATTGAGAATTATGGATGAACAACTGAAACAGATTGGCGAGCGCCTGCGTGGACTGCGCGACGTACTCGATATTCCAGTGAGCGAGATGGCTGAGACCATCGGCATCACCGCGGAAAAATATGAAAAGATTGAGAAGGGCGAGGTGGACATTACCATTTCGAACCTGATGAAGATAGCCCATAAGTATGGTGTGAGTGCTGAGGAGCTGATGTTTGCTGAAGCCCCCCACATGAAGTCATACTTCGTGGTGCGCAAGGGTCAGGGCATGAGCGTAGAGCGCACCAAGGCCTATAAATACCAAAGTCTGGTAAGTGGTTTCGTCAACCACAAGGCCGATGTATTTATCGTCACCGTGGAACCAAAGCCCGAAGCTCATACCATTTATAAGAATACCCACAAAGGTCAGGAGTTCAACCTCGTTTTAGAGGGTAAGATGGAACTCTATATCGGTGGCAAGACCATCATCCTGGAGGAGGGCGACAGCATCTACTTCGACTCCACCAAACCTCACGGTATGTTAGCAATAGGTGATAAACCCGTTAAGTTCCTCGCCTTTACAGTCGAGTAAAGCAAAATAAGAAAGAGTAAAAATGGTAGAAAGATTTTTGAAGCAGACGCATTTCGAGTCTGTAGAGGATTACAATAAGAATCTGGAGTTCATCATCCCTGAGAACTTCAACTTCGCCTACGACGTGATGGACGCCTGGGCAGCAGAGGCTCCTGAGAAACTGGCTCTGCTCTGGACCAACGACCAAGGTGAGGAGATACGTGCCACCTTCGCACAGATGAAGGAGCAGAGCGACCAGGCCGCCTCGTATCTGCAGACGCTGGGCATTGGCAAGGGCGACCCTGTGATGCTTATCCTGAAGCGCCGCTATGAGTGGTGGATTGTCATGCTGGCCCTGCATAAGCTGGGGGCTGTGGTAATTCCTGCCACTCACATGCTGACCAAGAAAGACATCATTTACCGCAACACCCGTGCCTCTGTCAAGGCTATCATCTGCGTTGACGATGAGTATGTGGTCAGCCAGATTCAGGCTGCCAAAGCCGATAGTCCCACCGTGAAACAGTATATCACCATCACCGATCATGGCAAACCCATCCCTGAGGGGTTCCACGACTGGCAGAACGAGTGGCTACAGGCTCCCAAGTTCGTCAAGCCCGCCTTCGTCAACAGCAACGAGGACACCATGCTGATGTACTTCACATCTGGCACCAGCGGTGAGCCCAAGATGGTGGCCCACGACTATCTCTACGCCATGGGACACTTGACTACTGGTGTATTCTGGCACAACCTGCACGAGGGTTCTTTGCACCTCACCGTAGCTGATACCGGTTGGGGCAAGGCCGTATGGGGTAAGTTCTACGGACAGTGGTTTGCTGGCGCTACGGTCTTTGTGTTCGACCATGAGAAGTTCAATGCCGACACGCTGCTGCGCCAGATTGAGAAATACAAGGTGACAAGCTTCTGTGCACCTCCTACCATCTACCGCTTTATGATTCGCGAGGACCTGTCAAAGTACGACCTCTCGTCGCTCGAATACTGCACCACCGCTGGCGAGGCTCTGAACCCTGCCGTGTTCGATAAGTTCTTCGAGAAGACAGGCATCCGCATGATGGAAGGTTTCGGACAGACGGAGACCACCATGACCCTTGGCACCTTCCCTTGGATGACACCAAAGCCCGGTTCCATGGGAATGCCCAACGCACAATATGATATCGACCTGCTGCGTGCCGACGGTACCAGCTGCGAGGATGGTGAGAAGGGTGAGATTGTGGTGCGTGTAGGCGACCGCAAGCCCATCGGACTGTTCAAATACTATTATCGTGACGAGGAACTGACCCGCGAGGCCTGGCACGATGGCATCTACCACACAGGCGATATGGCCTGGCGCGATGAGGACGGCTACTATTGGTTCGAAGGTCGCATCGACGATGTCATCAAGTCCTCTGGCTACCGTATCGGTCCGTTCGAGGTGGAGAGTGCCCTGATGACCCATCCTGCCGTAGTGGAATGCGCCATCACTGGTGTGCCCGACGATATCCGTGGCATGGTAGTGAAGGCTACCGTGGTACTTGGTAAGGAATGGAAGGACAAAGCCGGCGAAGACCTTATCAAGGAGCTGCAGCAGCACGTGAAGAACGTGACAGCACCCTACAAGTACCCACGTATCGTGGAGTTTGTAGACGAGCTGCCCAAGACCATCTCCGGCAAGATCCGTCGTGTGGAGATTCGCAAGAAGGACGCGGAGAAATAAGTGAGAAGTGAGAATTACGGATGGCGGCGCATAACGAGTTAGGCAAGTGGGGCGAGGATTGTGCAGCAGACTATCTGCAACGCAAGGGCTACACCATTGTTGAGCGCGACTGGAAGTCAGGTCATCGCGACATTGACATCATTGCATTCGATGAAAACCGCACCGTGGTGTTCGTCGAGGTCAAGACACGCCGCAACCGGATATTCGGCGAGCCGGAGGAGTCTGTGGACTACAGGAAGCTACGCAACCTGAAAGCTGCCATTAACCACTACGTCAAATACCGTTGCATAGACAACGATATCCGCTTCGACATTATTACTGTGGTGGGTACCATCGGGGCAGAACCCGAGATCGACCACCTGATGGATGTGCCACTATAGGTACTTGCGCATCAGCAATACCAACATAGGAATACTTACCATTGATAGCAGGGTTGTGATAAACGTCATCTCTGCTATCAGTGTTGTATCACGGTTGTACTTCAGGCATAGGATGGTGCCATAGGTGGCTACAGGCATTGCTATCACCACGGTGTTGATGTTGGTAACGAAGGTATCGAAGCCTAACGCCAAGCACAACAGATGAACGCCCAAAGGCAACAGGATTAAACGGAACAGCGTGGTGGCATAGACCGTCAGGTTGCCCATAAACGCCTTCAGCGGCAACTGCGACATTGACGAGCCGATAATCAGCAGGGCTGCAGGCACGGTGATATTGCCAATCATCGTCAGCGGCTGACTGACAAACTCAGGAATATTATCAATACCCAGAGCCACTATCAGCATCGACAGATAGGCTGACAGCATCGGTGTGCTATAGAGCACTTTCTTACTGAAGCGCTTGCGGTCAGAGCCTTCTCCACCCGTAATCATCATCGTGCCGATGGTAAAGACGGCAAAGGTGTTCACCACATTGAGCACGGCAGCATAGAACACAGCCTGATGGCCAAAGATGCTCGCCACCACTGGATAGCCCATAAACCCGACGTTACCGAACACCAGGGCAAAGGCCACCACACCTCGGTCCATAGCCTGCTTGGTGAGGATGCGCGATAGTGCCCAGGCTGCTGCCGTCAGCACTACATAAGTCACCAGACTGATACCCAGCAAAGGCAGGATAAACTTCCGGTCTGGCAGCTCGCCTGTCATCGAGGACGACAGAATCAGGGCAGGACACGTCAGATTGATAACCAGTCTCGACAGCTGGCGGTCGAAGTCGCCACCCATATATTTCAGTTTGCCTGCCACATATCCTACAATGACTATGGCAAAAAGCGTCATCATTACTACTATCATCGCATCAAAAAGTAAGACTTTTATATCATTTTTGTCTTTGAGCGTGCAAAATTACAAATATTTTTCGTAATTTTGCACCTGTTTGTTAGTTAAATGCATCATGAAGAAAAGAATTGTCATCAAGATAGGTTCGAACGTCCTGACACGTAAGGACGGAAAACTCGACGTCACACGGATGTCGGCACTCGTCGACCAGGTAGCCTGGCTGCGCCGTCAGGACTACGAGGTAATCCTCGTATCGTCAGGAGCTGTAGCCTGTGGACGCAGGGAGTTGACGGTTGACCACTCACTCGACAGCGTGGAGCAGCGCCAGCTGTTTTCGGCCGTTGGTCAGGTTAAGCTCGTGGGACTTTATTACGACCTCTTCCGTGAGTTCGGCATCCATGTGGGACAGGTGCTCACTATGAAGGAGAACTTCCAGCCGGGCGAGCAATACAGCAACCAGCGGGCCTGTATGACGGTGATGCTTGAAAACGACGTGCTGCCTATCGTCAACGAGAACGACACGGTGAGCGTCACCGAGCTGATGTTCACCGATAACGACGAGCTTTCTGGCCTCATAGCCCAGATGATGCAGGCCGACACGCTCATCCTGCTGTCGAATATCGATGGCATCTATGACGGTCACCCCGACGACCCGCAGTCTAAGATCATCCCGCAGGTGGAGCCTGGGCGCGACCTTTCGCAATATATCAAAGCCGAGAAGAGTGCCTTCGGTCGTGGCGGCATGCATTCTAAATACACCACAGCCTCGAAGGTGTCGCAGGCCGGCATCCGAGTCATCATTGCCAACGGCGAGCGCGAGGATATCCTCGTTGACCTGATGGAAAAGCGTGAGCAGACACCCCACACGGAGTTCCTGCCAACCCTGTCATAAAACCTATCATGACACGACTGATATATCTGTTGCTCATGTGGTTGCCACTTGCGGCAACTGCTCAGACGACCGCCATCGAGGCCGTCGTCGTTGATGCGCAGAATCATCAGCCGCTGCCTTTTGCCAGCATCTTCATCGACAATACCAACTCCACCATCACCAATGCTGAGGGTGGTTTCCGTATTGTCTGTAAGCCAGAAGACATGGTCCGCATCAGTTATGTGGGTTACAAGACCAGGCAGATCGTTGCCAGCCAATGTCAGCAGCAGATAGAGTTGGAACCGATGTCGACGGTTCTGAACGAGGTGACCATACTGCCCGTCAGGAGCTATGTTGAGAAAGCCATCGAGGTAAACAAGAAGCACCTGAAGAAGCACAGCCGGAAAAAGGCGAGCTTCTTCTACCGGCAGACGGCCTTCACCGGCTCCGCTTGCTATGAGTTCATGGAGGCATTCCTGAGTGGCAACTCCGCCGTCTGGCTTCGCAACCTGGCCCTGAGCAAAGGCCGCTTTGCCGGCATCCAGCCCGACAGCCTGCACTACTATTCCTTCTACACCAATTTCTTCACTATCTCGCAGATTCAGGTGACACCGATGCCTGGCGAATACGTCCGCGATAACGACCGTTATCCGCTGATGAAACACTACGACAAGCATTATGACATAAGCGGTGGATGGATTGGCGAAGGCAAGGACCGCCTGCTGGCAGTACATTTCATACCCAAGCCCACCAAGCAGGTGATACTTGATGCCACCCTCTATTTCGATGCTGAAACATTCCTGCTACGCAAGATGGAAGGCAAGGAACTGAATCTCTATGTCAAGCACCTCAAGGCTGGCATGGACAGCAAGACCAGGAAGTTGTATGAGTTCCTTGGCGAGGATATCTACGACGAAGTCTACAAGACAGAGTTCAACTTTGTGGTCAACATGACCGAGGACCGAGGGTTCCTGGAGGTGCAGTCGGTGGCCATCGACGAGGTGCACGAGCTCTATGGCGAGACCATCCGCACCAACTCTGTGCTGTTTAACATAGGCGACAGAGACATCGGTCGTGGAAAGATTCTTGAGATGGAAGACAACCTGCAGGAAGAGATTGTCAAGCGAGGCTACGACCGTGTATTTTGGGAGAACAATGAGGTTGTGCTCCGTACGCCCATCGAGGAAGCGGTGATGCAGCTCTTCGAGGGTCATCAGCTCTTCGGCGTATACAAATAAACAACAACAAAACCAAATAGAACGATGAACGAACAATTCGCAAAGACCAAACGGGCCAGCAAGAGTCTGGCATTGCTCAGCGACCAGCAGCGCAACGACATTCTGCTGGCAGTGGCCGACGCCATCATCAACCAGCAGGAGCGTATCCTGAAGGCCAACGCAGATGATCTGGCAAAGATGTCGAAGGAGAACCCGCTCTACGACCGTCTGCAACTGACGCCAAGTCGCCTGGAAGGCATTGCTGCCGACATGCGCAACGTGGCCACACTACCCTCGCCGCTGGGGCATATCACCAAGCAGAAGACACTGCCCAATGGTCTGCGTCTCTGTCGTGTGTCTGTGCCTTTTGGTGTCATCGGCATGATCTACGAGGCCCGTCCCAACGTGACGTTCGATGTCTTCTCCCTTTGTTTCAAGAGCGGCAACGCCTGCGTGCTGAAGGGCGGCAAGGATGCCGACTGCTCCAACCGCGAGGAGGTAGCCCTGATTCACGAGGTGCTCGAACAGTATGGTATCGACAAGGATGTTGTGGCCCTGCTGCCAGCCACCCACGAGGCTACTGGCGAGATGCTGAATGCCGTAGGTTATGTGGACCTCTGCATACCTCGCGGCGGACGCAAACTCATTGATTTTGTGCGCGATACGGCTCGCATACCCGTCATCGAAACGGGCGCCGGTGTGGTGAACACCTACTTCGACAAGGACGGCGACTTAGAGATGGGCCGTGCCATCATCAACAACGCCAAGACGCGCAGAGTCAGCGTCTGCAACGCCCTCGACTGTCTGCTCATCCATGAGAGTCGCCTCGGTGACCTCCCAGCAATAGCGGCCCCGCTGTTGGAAAAGAACGTCACCCTTTACTGCGACGAACAGGCCTACATGGCGGTAGCAAACTCTTCGCTCTTCGCTCTACACCCTACACTTATACAGCATGCCACAGCCGACAGCTTCGGCACTGAGTTCATGGACTACAAGCTCGCCATCAAGACGGTCAGCTCGCTCGACGAGGCCCTCGCCCATATCGACGAGAACGGCTCTGGCCATAGCGAGGCCATCGTGACGATGAACGAACAGACGGCCCGTAAGTTCCAGGCTCATGTCGATGCGGCTTGTGTCTATTGGAATGCGCCCACCTCGTTTACCGACGGAGCCCAGTTCGGCCTCGGTGCCGAGATTGGCATCTCCACACAGAAGCTCGGCCCTCGCGGTCCTATGGCGCTCGAAGAGATCTGCACCTACAAATGGCTCATCGAGGGCGAAGGTCAGGTAAGAAGCTAAATCTATTTACAGGATATTCATGATATCACGCAGGCTCCGCACCACAAATGTAGGAGCCTGTGTTACGTTGTTGGTATCCACATTCCAGCGGTTGAAGAGCAGGGCGTCGAGGCCGGCATTCAGGGCGCCGAGGATATCGGTCTGTAGGTTGTCACCAATCATCAGCGTGGACTGACGTTCTGCGCCCGATGTCTTCATGGCATAGTCGAAGAAGGCTGGCGAGGGTTTGTTGGCACCTGCATCCTCGCTCAGGACGATGGTGTCGAAATAATCGCGCAGACCGCAGGCAGCCAGTTTCTTATACTGCACCTCGTGAAAGCCGTTGCTCGTCATGTGCATCCTATAGCCTCGTCCCTTCAGGTAGTCCATCAGCTCATGGGCACCGTCTATCACCCCTGGTTTCGAGGAACAGTAGTCAAGGAAGCGGTCGTTCAACTCCAGACAGAGTGCCTCGCTGACCTCCAGGTCCTGCCCTTTGCTCAGCGGCCTACGGAAACGTTCCACAATCAGATAGTCGCGTGTAATCTCACCCTTCGAATAGCGTGTCCACAAGTCGATATTTGCCAGCCAATAGGCATCGTAAAACACCTGTGGGTCAGCGAAGTAACGTTCCAACCGGAACTCATCGAAGGTCTCACGTAGCGCTATCTCCGCATTGCCGTGAGTGTCGTAAAGTGTATCGTCGAAGTCTATAAACAAATCCTTGTATCGCATGATGATGGCTTTCTTCATAATCTTTCTGCTATACTCTAAAAACGTAAAAACTATGTTTTTATTATACAAATTGGAATTGTTATGGATGTAGTTTTTCTGCTTCTATTGCATTTTTTTTCTAAAACCAATACAAATATTCAAAATTATTAGTATCTTTGCACCGAATAAAAGATAATACATTATATGGAACCGAAAGTTGGTGATAATCAGGATAATTCGATTAAGAAACAAACATGAGAACTTTTATCAACGCAAAAGACCTGGGCCCGCTGGATAAGGCGCTGGCCGAGGCATTCGAGATTAAGAACGACCGTTATAAGTATCAGCATCTGGGCAAGAACAAGACCCTGATGATGATTTTCTTTAATAACTCGCTGCGTACCCGTCTGTCCACACAGAAGGCTGCGATGAACCTGGGCATGAACGTCATCGTGCTCGACGTGAACGCTGGTGCCTGGAAGCTGGAGACGGAGCGTGGCGTCATTATGGATGGCGACAAGAGCGAGCATCTGCTGGAGGCCATTCCTGTGATGGGCTGCTACTGCGACATCATCGGCGTGAGAAGCTTCGCCGGTCTGACCGACCGTGACTATGACTATGCCGAGACGGTGCTGCAGCAGTTTATCAAGTACTCTGGCCGCCCTGTCTTCGCCATGGAGACGGCTACCGTGCATCCCTTGCAGGCCTTTGCCGATTTAATAACGATCAAGGAAAACTTCAAACCTCAAACCTCAAACCTCAAACCCAAGGTTGTGCTGACGTGGGCTCCCCACTGCCGTGCGCTGCCTCAGGCCGTGCCCAACTCGTTTGCCGAGTGGATGAACGCCGACGAGGATGTGGACCTGGTGATTACCCACCCCAAGGGCTATGAGCTCGACCCGCAGTTTGTGGGCAATGCCCGTGTGGAGTACGACCAGCGGAAAGCTTTTGAGGGTGCCGACTTCATCTACGCCAAGAACTGGAGCAATCCGGGCGTGACGAACCTGAAGGACTACGGCAAGATTACCTGCGAGGACCGTTCGTGGACGGTGGATACTGAGCACATGTCATGGACCAACAATGGTAAGTTCATGCACTGCCTGCCCGTACGCCGCAACCTCATCGTGACCGACGATGTCATCGAGAGTCCCAACAGCCTTGTCATCCCTGAGGCTGCCAACCGTGAGATATCGTGCTCGGTAGTACTGAAACGAATGCTTGAGGCGCTGTAAGAAGTGATGAGTGAAAAGTGATGAGTGATGAGTGATGAGTGAAAAGTGATAAGTGAAAAGATAAGATGAGTATATTACCCCTTTGGGCGTGGATTCTGTTCTACGTACTGGTGTTTATCATGCTGATTGCCGACCTGAAGATGTTCGGCAAGAAAGGTGAGCACGAAGTCAGCATTAAGGAGGCACTGAAGATGACGGGCGTCTGGATTGGCGTCTCGCTGGTGTTCTGTGCCGGCATCTACTTCCTCTATCCTGGAGATTCCCACGAGAAAGCAATGGAATTCCTCGCAGGCTATCTGATAGAGAAGTCGCTGTCTATGGACAACCTTTTCGTATTCCTCATGCTCTTTTCGTTCTTCGGCATCGACAGGAAATACCAACACGAAGTACTCTTCTGGGGTATCTTCGGAGCCTTGGTGCTGCGCAGCATCTTTATCTTTGCCGGCGCTGCCATGGTCGAGCAGTTTGAATGGGTTTTAGGACTCTTCGGTCTGTTCCTGCTCTATACGGGCGGAAAGATGTTTACGCATAGCGATGAACAGCAGGGCGACCCGTCGCAGAACGTCATCGTCAGGCTGTTTAAGAAGTTCTTCCCTGTGACCGACAAGATTCGCGGCGACAAGTTCTTCATAGCAGAGCGCAAGGGTTGGAAGGCCCGCCGCGTGGCCACACCGCTGTTTATCACCCTGCTGGTCATCGAGACCACCGATGTGGCCTTCGCCGTCGACTCTATCCCCGCCGTGTTCTCCGTGAGCCGCGATCCGTTTATCGTGCTCACTTCAAACATTTTCGCCATCCTTGGTCTGCGTGCTCTCTATTTCGCGCTGGCCGCCGTAGCCAAGTACTTCACCTATCTGAAATACGGTCTGGGCATCATCCTCATCTTTGTAGGCATCAAGATGCTGCTGGCCATGAACGTGTACATCAACAAGATAGCTTCGTGGGTAGGAATCGACCTGAACATGCCCCCTATCGAAGTACCCACTACATGGTCGCTCATCTTTATCTTCACCACGCTGCTACTGTCGATGGGACTGTCGTATGTGGTGACGAAAAAGGTAAAAAAGTAAAAGAGTAAAAAAGTAAAAAAACATAACTGACCATGATTTCATTCGAATGCGACTATGACAATGGTGCCCACCCTTTGGTGCTGGAAGCCCTTGTAAAACATAACGGTGCACGCCCCACGCCCTATGGCTTCGATGAGTTCTCGGAACGTGCCAAGCAACGTATCCGTGAGGTCTGCGGATTACCCGATGCACAGATATTCTTCCTGACGGGAGGCACACAGACCAACGCCACCACCATCGACTCGATGCTCTATCAGTACGAGGGTGTCATCTGCGTGGGCACTGGTCATATCAACGTCCATGAGGCTGGCGCCGTAGAGTTTACGGAACATAAGGTTATCTCCCTGCCCGACAATCAGGGCAAGATGGAGGCCAGCGTGCTGAGAAAATATCTTGAGGACTTCATGGCCGACGGCAGCAGAGACCATGCCGTACATCCAGGACTGGTCTATATCACCTTCCCCTCAGAGCTGGGCACCCTCTATACAGCCCGCGAGCTCGACGATATCTATCAGGTATGTCAGAGTTTCGACATTCCCCTTTATGTGGACGGTGCCCGTCTGGGCTATGGCTTGATGGCCGACGACAACGATATCACCCTCCCCTATCTGGCTCGCCATTGCGACGTCTTCTACATCGGCGGCACCAAGATTGGAGCCCTGTGCGGCGAGGCAGTGGTCTTCACCCACGGCAATGCCCATAAGCACTTCTTCTCCATACAGAAACAGCATGGAGCCGTCATTGCCAAGGGCGCACTCATCGGCCTGCAGTTCGAGGCGCTGTTTACCGACGACCTCTACTTCAAGCTGGCCCGTCACGCCATAGAAAAAGCCATGCAGATGAAACAGATTTTCAAGAAGTACGGCTATCAGTTCTATCTCGACTCGCCCACCAACCAGCAGTTCATCATCCTGCCCAACGAGCAGGTGGAGCAGCTGTCGCAGCACATCTGCTTCTCCCACTGGGGGCCTTACGACCACCATCACACCATCTGCCGTTTCGTAGCGGCCTGGAACACTACTGACGAGGACCTGCGCACCCTAGAGCACTTCCTGAAAAAATAAGCATTTTTCAGAAAGAAAACAGATGGCAGACCACACGCTCCCACCTGCGAGCAAGAAGGTCAGATTGTTTAATCAGGAAATGAAGCATCCCACAATCATGGAATACCAAGTTCCAGCGGTCGGACTCATCAACCTGTAATAGTGATATCATTCCTGGCATTGCCTCGCGCACCTCTTCTATATATGGAGTCCCCAGAAGCTTCAACCCGTCATCAGCAGAAAGGCATGACGAGAAGCTAATGGATTCGGCAGGCAGCGTGGCTGGAGAGCCGTCAGGATAAGCCATGTGGTGAGTGTGCAGCTGCTCGCATACAGGCGAATAAAGCACACGGAAATAGTCGGGCTGCCATTGTCCCATTCCTGGATAAGCAGGAGTGTCAAAGTCGCCTAAGAAGTAATCAAGTGCTGCAAAGAAATAGAGCATACCCTCATGAGGCAGTAGCCCTTGAGAATCTAATTCTGCAATATCCTCACATCTTATCTGACAGACGAAGGTCAGCGGGTCATTGTATGTCTCGCCATCCTCATCAGTCACCGTTATTTCAGGCCATTCGAGTTCCTCGGGCAAATCCGGTTCTCCCCACCATTTGCTCTGGCCATATAGAGGACTATCTACGGGGGTGGTTTCAAGCTTAATCATCGCTCTTCATCTCAAACGGTAAGTCCTTGACGGCATCATGTGCGGTAAGGCGAATATATTCCCACCCCATGTCAGACACGCACTTTTCAAGAGGCTTTTCACCCCATCTTGGCGTCAAGGGCTGGTCATCCTGCCAAGTGCCTTCGAAATAGGGATACCACACACGGACGTACTCTTGGTAAGAACCTTCAGGATGCGAAGGGTGTATCAGTCGGCCACATCCATCGTAATCTCCCTCTGAATACCACTCATAACGGCTCACGGGGTTATATCCAACACCCATTGCATGCAAGTCACCATCACCTTGTCGCAAACCATGTACGAACTCACCCTTATAGCGAAGGTCGTGCTGATCATCAAACATACAATCCTCCTCAGAGTCTTTCTCAACGATATAATATAACTCGCCCTTTCCGTGCGGGCAACCATTCTCGTCTACTTGTCCTTTGTAAACAAGCTTTGTGATTTTCCTTATTCTTTCCATGATAAATCCAATGTATAGTCATCACCATCATACACACAACCGTCGCTGTATTCATCGCCCTCTATCTCTTTGTAAAGATGTAGGGGATGGTCTGGTCGCAACTCATATTTCTTACCATAATACTCTATGGTAATACAGTCCTCCTTGATACTAGTAATTTCGTAATTCCAGAAACCGTCGACGTTCAGACAACCAAGCTTTGCCTGTATGTCCGACTCTTCGTATTCCCAGTCGCTTGAACCGCCGATACTCCAACTCTGGTGTCCGCTCTTGACATGAAGCATAATCTCGCCTGTGAAAGCGTCTTCGTTAACAAAAACGCCATCAATAAAGATGCCCTCGTAGCGGCGTTCGCCATGCCGACGGTCGCCAACGAGCACACCCTTTCCGTGAGGACGATTATTCTTCACCTCTCCGTCAAACACCCACTCGCGATATTTGTACTCGATGTGTCCGTCCTGCCATACGTTGGCCTCCAATTCATCATCGACTCCAGTGGGATCTGGAAGTGTCACCTTGGTAGAGGAACGGTAATCACGTCGCCACTCCTGATTATCCGTCTGTTTGCCTTTCTCCCAGTGTTCCTTGCGCGACATACCCGTCTTGGCACAATACACCTCCACATAGCCATCATAGGGCTTGAAGTCACGCACATCGTCGCCATAGTGATCCAGAATATCGCCATTGGGCAACTGTAAGGTGACGTGGGTAGAGGGCTCATAGATATGCTTGTTATACTTGTTGGCTGTATAGTCTCCGCCCCGCTGTTCGATGCGATAGACTTTGTCGCCGTCGCGAAGTGTCAGCTTGAGTGTCGTACAGTTCTCCTGACTTGTCTCATCAATCTCAAAAGCCACTACCTCATACTTAAACAGCTCTTCGGGAGCAGAGAAACGCACGATGCTATCGTTTGCATACCACTCATTGACCCATGGCTTGTTGCCTAGAAACAGCTCGAATCCGTAGCGCTTGCCACCACGTAGGAACATAGCGATGGAATCAGGTCCCTCGGGGTGATGGATACGGAACACACCGTGCAGCCCCCACCATTGCGGCTTCTTATCTTTAGAGGTATGTATCCAAGCACGTTCTATATAGCTGCCGTCGGCAAACTCATAGCGTCCGTCGGCAGCATAGGCCGGTCCATTGATGCTGGCATAGCTCAGGTGGAAAGCACCTTTGAAGTGGTCGCCATTGGGATACCACACTTCTCCGTCGCCAATGGGACCAGCCAGCTTCTCCAGAATAGTGTCAGCCAGCTGCCAATCACCTTTGTAGATGAGTTCCGTGCTGATAAGTTTCACGTAGTAGCAATCGCGACAGATAACACCATATCCCATGTTGGTCTCGGTGCATTCTATCTCCACCTCCTCACCAATCTTAATACTGATAGTCTTGCCACGCAGTTCCAACTCAAGATGCTGTCCGTCGTAGACAGTCACAATGGGGGCTCCTACACAGCTCCACCATTTTGGCAAGGGCTGGCCTACTTTGATTTGCTCCTCGTCAATCTCGTAATGCTCTCTTGGGCATCTGCTAACCGTTGCTCCACGGTCAATACTACTAATGTAGACATTAATGTAACATGCTGTTGCCATAAAGATATCATTTTTAATCAAACATAACTCTTGGATTCAATTCGTGAGGCGACTGCCAGAGAATTCCCCGTTCGCTTAGAACCTGTTTCAAAGTGTTCCAATAGGCGAAGCAGAACCCCATGCCGCGAGGAGTATCGCCCAGCCTGCGGTCGCACTCCTGCTCTACCTCATAATAGTTTTGCTCCCACTGGAGTGTGCGCTCAATGGGAGCCGACTTCAAATGGCGATGGTATTTTTCCATGAACTCGCCATCGCTGACACGTTCTGTGTCAATATAATCTTCCAAACGCTGAATATCTGATTGCACTTCCTCAACGGTGGGATAATGGTCAGGATTATGCTCATCAGACTGTTCTACCAGTTCGAGTTTATAGCGCAAGATGCTGAGTAAAAAACGCGGCACATCATATTCTGGTAACTGCTGGATGATGGCCTCGCAGGCCAACGCCTTACCCATAGGTGTCTCCTCTGGGTCATCGATAGACTTCAGCAAAGCAACACACTCCTTTGCCATCGGGATGTTCTTCCACATCCGCATGTCCTGTGAGTTCTCACGCATCTCGTTGACCAATGCGATAAGACGCTCTGTCTTTTTCTCTGATTCAGTCATACTAACAATCGTTTTTCAATTATCTATGCCCATGCATCGAACCTTCCATCATCTTCATCTTTGATAATGAGCAGTCCACCACAATGGTTGTTTATCTCTTTATATGTAGCCGCCAAGTCATCCATAGTCTTAAAACTATGGCAGTCATGAAGCCTGTCTTGCAGACAGATGATAATAGGACCTCTGACCTCTACACCTTGATCATAGAGTTGTGTGCCTATTGGGTTGTCAGGCAGATTCTTAGCTTGTGCATCACGATCAACAAACATTACCAAGTCCATATCCAAGTCAGCCGCCTCTCCGATGGATTGTAACAATGGTGAGTAGTGTACTGCATCTAACGAGTCGGCACCGATAAGCTTTTGTCCCATCTCGCGATATGTTTTCATCTGATAGACGTCGGCTTGCTCTAAATCCATATGTCCGGTTGGCCAAATAATGATAACCATGGGATCGATGGGCGTCTTCTGTTTCTTCGTATTGGACGAGGGAACCGCAGGACAGGATTTGAGAGGAAACAATGGTTTCCAATAGTGTTCCAACTCCTCTTTATGTTTTAACAGGAAAGCTGGATCGCTAACATGTTGCAGGTTATAGAGGGCATCCTCATCGTGGGGAGAATAGCGGGCAGCACGAAGCCAGAGCTCTCCCACTTCAGCAGGTGTCAATGCCATATCTCCAGGAAGGTCGCCATCGTCGGCAAGTTCAGCCAGTTGTTCTATACAAAAGACATCTGCCAACTGTACGCCACGTTGTAAATAGGCCATAGCCTTATTGACATTTTTCTCGTAACCCAAGCCACCATAATAGTGATTCAACCAAAGATAGAAGGCACAAATGCCATCGCCCATCTTCAGTCCACTGCGCAAACGCTTATCAACGTCATTGTGCAGGCTCTGTCGCTCTTCCTCTGACAACTCATCATAATCTTCTTCCTTCATGTCGGCCCTGTAAGCCATGCAAGCAACAGCCCCCTTTCTACAGCCCTCTTCCATGTAGGAATCGGACAGAGCCATATTGCCTCGTCGTCGGTAGATATCAGCCAGATAGACATAGGCGTCCAACTCACCCAAGGATATGGCCTGCTCGTATTGATTAAGAGCATCATCCCGTCGTTCTAATTCCAAGTAAGCATGCCCTAAAAGTGTATGCCAATAAGGGTCGCCATTAGACTCAGAATCCAACCGTTGTTCAATCCGGAGAGCCACTTCCTGAGGATTGGGCTCACAATGATTTCCAAACATTAGATGTCGAGCCTGATGGACAGCAGCCAAGACACTTCCTTGACCAACAGCCTGCTGATTCAAATTTGTACTCTCTTCTATGTCTATTGAAGAAGGATGGTATTTCTCTGTCTCGCCATAGCGCAACATCTGTGCATAGGCTGCCAAAGCCTCAGGGAGAGTTTGTTTTGCAGCAAAAAACAGTTCCTCCGCCTGGCGCATAGAATCAGTTTCGGGATTACAGAAATATAGCCATCGGCCATAGCCATACTGAGCATATGCATCACCTGAACTAGCTGCTTTTCGTAACTCTTCTATTGCATCTTTGGAAAGATGCATCACCCGTTCCTTTGTACGGAACATACGCAAGAAAATCTCATCGTGGGTTATATGAAAACGTTCTGCCATTATAACAAATATCTGATATCTTTCCTGATTTTCCTCTATCTGACGATTCATAACTGTGAGATAATCCACAGCTACAATATTGTATCCGTGCGTCCTCAATTTATTGACGAGCTCGTCTTTATTGAACCCTTCATGAGGTACTTTGTCGTGCTTGTGCATTGAATATTGAGGATTGGTGATATAATCACAAATAAACAGTTTGCCATCTTTGTTCAAAAGCATCTTTGTCTGTTCCAGTTCCGTATCGACATCTTCAATATGATGGAGCGACATGAAATAATAAGCTAAGTCAAAAGTATCTTCTAAATCAGCAGATCGCATACATCTGACCTCTACGTTCTTGTGTTCAGACATGTGTGTTTTTGTTTGCGGGACAGCCTTCTCATCAATATCAATGAGCAAAAGACGTTTTGCTTTTTGATACATGAAAGATGCCGCCATGCCTTTGCCACACCCAATCTCTATCATACAAGGATTCGGATGAGAGCAATGTTGACTTACATATTGACAAAACGCTTCTGCAATTGATGATTCTCTCTCCTTCATATGCACTAAACAATGCCTGCATTAATGTGGATATTCTCGCCTGTAATACAATGACTGTCATCACTCACAAGATAATCAATAATGCTCACTATGGACTGCGTATCGACAAGTTTACGCATGGCTGTCATTGATTTCAGGTTGTCTGTCAGACGTTCATTGACTGTGCTCCTCATACCAATCTCCAAGAGACCTGCAACCACGGTATTGGACCGTATTCCAAAGCGCCCGTATTCATAGGCGGTATCTCGTGAGAAAGCTTCTATGGCAGCCTTTGTGGCTCCCATCATGGAAAGACCATTAAATGCTCTATGAGCACATATAGATGACATGTGTATTATACATCCTGGCTTCTTGAAACGTAAGAAGTTGTTGACAATCATTTTTGTGAGAATGATAGGGATGACAGTATTGATGCAGAACATATGACTTAACTCTTTCCCCCTGATTTTGTGAATCAGATCTTTATAGAGGATGGCTGCATTGTCAATAAACACATCTATCGAAACTTTATCCAAGTCAACAACATGCTTGATGGATTCTTCGTCTTGGCAGAGTCTCTCCAAATCAAACTGATGCCATTCAAGTAATTCCGGGTACTTGTCAATGAGGCGACCAAGTGCCTCACTCTTTGTACGACTCAAACCTATGACTTTGTATCCTTTTTCTAAGAAATGTCGGGTTAGCTCCAAGCCCAAGCCTCTTGATATACCTGTAATAAAAAACGTTTTCATCATACACACTACTCCTCAAAATGATATATACTCCCTAGTTCCTTACCAAATCGTTTTTCGCAACCTGCCTCCATGCGTTCCAAAAGCGTTCGACGAACCAATTCCCTCGTAAATATGCAAACCTCCTCCAAATAGTCTTCGCTATACAAATCGTTGGGACACATACAGCCCCCACCACAATGCCATTTGGCATAACAGTCGTTGCATTTCTCGAAAGAATACACGTCAACATGGTGAATTGCGTCAAACTTTTTTTCATCTAGTTTCACGATGCCTTCTGACACAACACCATAAACACGTTCGGTGTATTTCTTCTCCTTCGGTGATGACTTACAATAACAGATAGAAATATCGCCCTGTGGAGTTAATGTGAACTTACTAGGACAGCCACGCTCCAAAAGCGAATCAACATTTTTATAAATTCTGCAGGTAATATAGCGTCCATTTTGGGCTGCTATTCTCTTGGCATTAAAGAAATGGTCTAAATATTTTTCGTAGAAAACATGCAGTTCTGCTGGCGTCTTGAATACCTCATCAGATACCACTGGCTCAAACACCATATTCTGTATGGCGGGGAAACGCTTCGCCATAAATACCACCATCTCTTCCATTCGTTCCACCGTATCTGGTGTTATGGTAGCATTGATTGAAGGTACCAACTGATGTTGGCAAAGCATATCAATGGTTTGGCACACAAGACTGAAATGGCGGCGATTCTTGTTTTGAGCATCCTCCAACACGTCAAATGAAACATCGGGCAGTAAATGATAGTGCTTTAAGGTGTCGACAATCTCTTCATTCATGATAGAGCCGTTAGTAATCAGTGTCATCAGCAGGGAGAAACCATGTTTCTCTGCTAATTCAGAGGCATATTCGATACCATATTTCACTAAATTCCATGACAACAAAGGCTCTCCGCCGCCAATAAACGAGATACTAAGATGACGCTCTTTTAGCCTTTTCGGATCAATGAAATACTCAAGACCAGCCTTCAGTTTCTCCTTATCAAGAACAGTATTACTACGTCCTTTGGCAGAATAACAATACGAGCAGTTGAAATTGCAGGTATGATTAGGAAGGATGGCCATCTTCTGTATTTCATCCATTCGCTTTACCTTGCTGAGAAAACGAGAAATATCACCATCTGTCATTAAAGGCTTCAACTGCTCATCACTTATGCTCTGAAGTCCTGTTTCATCAGCGAGTAACATGCTACCGGCAAATGGCGCATAGAGCATCGTGATTGATTCTGGTTTCTTTCCAAAATAATCACCAACTGGTATCTTGAATATATTGTCCTCAAAAACGTATCTACTGTTGTTCATTGTGTTGAGCCTTTTTAAAACGTATGTAACACTTCTTTACGTCTTCCTCGTTTTGGGTCGATTGTCTACTCATCAGTAGGAATGCATTCATATCTGACATATCCACCGCTTTCAAATTGAGACTGTCGAGCAGTGGTTTGAAGAAATACCAATATAATCGCAGTTTTCTTGATGGTTTATCTGTAGCCTCACCAGGTTCATAACTGCCACTCACCACCATAATACTATTCAAATCTTTGCTGATAAACTCTTCAACAAAAATCTCCAGACACCTAATCGCCAATTGTTTCATATTGACGGTGTAGCCTTCATGGCTGGTGAAACGTTGGAAACATTTGCTGTCATCGGCAAACATACGTGGGAAAATATCTGTGATGTATAGATGATTCTCAAATTTATACAGCCGATAAATATAATCTAAGATATCTGTGCGATTGGTACACGGAACCTTCAGGCTGTAGTCGATGATTTCACCAAACAGCCCGCCGTCAGCCCTCCGTTCTTCAAAATGATAATCAATTCTTTCCATTTGCTTCCTGTCTTTTTGCTGCAGCAATCTGCCTTTCTAGTATCTCTTGCGTGAACTGACGAGTCCATTCACATATTATGTCAAGCTGATCACTCGCATATATCATTGACTGTGCCAGACAGCCGCCACCGCAATGCCATTTAACAAAGCATTCCTGGCACTTGGGTTGCATCTTTATATCATGGCTGATGAGTTTTCTGAATTTCTCATCATCGAACAAAACCTCTCCTTCTTCTGTTACACGACCGTAAACAATATCCTGGTATTGCTTCTCCTTTGGCGATGAAAAGCGATGGCACACAGTGATAGTCCCTTCTGGGTTTAAGCACATTTCGCCACCACAATAGTGTTCTATCAGCATATCGATATATTTCGAGGCAAGTACATATACATCTATACCCAAATCGAAACCTGTTTTCTGGGCGTCGAAGAAATACTTTGAAAACTGCAAATAAAAATTGCGCATCACATCCCTGTTACTAAAGATTACAGGATCTTCTACTATCTGTAACTTGTATTTTTTTACTTTAGGAAATAGGATGTGGAG
>Ga0310690_10003614_pt1 | contig 22909 bp, 20 predicted proteins | sample AusTroGonzalo_MG_2_FD_207661 | JGI IMG/M metagenome (GOLD analysis project Ga0310690, IMG submission 207661) | Bovine rumen microbial communities from tropical cattle in Woodstock, Queensland, Australia - Gonzalo_04 (v2) (version 2) | ecosystem: Host-associated > Mammals > Digestive system >... | reverse complement strand
GGAGTGCAGGTCGGTCGAGAAGTCCACCGATGCAGGGAAGATGCCTTTCTTGTCCTTGCCCTCGCTCTCGCCGTAGAGCTGCTTCCACCATTCGCTGACGAAGTGGAGCTTGGGCTGGTAGTTGACAAGTATCTCAATCTTCTTTCCGCTGGCATAGAGGGCGTTGCGCGTGGCTGCATACACGGCGCAGGGGTTGTTGGCGAAGGGAACTGAGATGGCGCACTGTGCCTCCATGGCCTGTGCACCGTTGACGAGTTCCCGGATGTCGTAGCCGGCGCAGGCGATGGGCAGCAAGCCCACGGGAGTGAGCACCGAGAAGCGTCCACCTACGTTGTCGGGGATGACGAACGTCTTGTAGCCCTCCTTGTCGGCACATGTGCGAGCCGCACCGCGCTTCGCATCGGTCACGGCCACGATGACACGACGGGCTATGTCCTTGGCGCGCTTGTCCTCGCAGAGTTTCTTCAGCAGACGGAACGTGATGGCCGTCTCGGTGGTCGTGCCGCTCTTCGAGATGTTGATGACACCGAAGCGCATGCCCTTCAGGTAGGCAATCAGTTCGCTGAGGTAGTCCTCGCTGATGTTGTTGCCGGCAAAGAGGATGCGCGGCGCCTTGTTCGGCTTCAGCCACGTGAAGTTATCGTCCAAGGCAGCGATGACGGCCTTCGCCCCGAGGTAGCTGCCGCCGATGCCTGCCACCACGATGGCGTCGCACTCGTTCTTCAGTACATCCGCCGTGGCGTTGATGTCGTCGATAATCTCAGGAGTAATACTCGATGGCAGGTGAAGCCATCCCAAGAAGTCGTTACCAGCACAGGTGCCGTCCTCCAGCGCCTGCTGGGCAGCCATCACCTCGGCTGCATACGATTCCACCTTGCCCTCGGCAAGGAACTGAACCGCTTTGTTAATCTCAAGTTTCATATCTTAGTAAGTTTTAGTTGTTGGTTTCTTTTCTGTTTTCACTAGTTATACTAGTTCGCCTAGTTTCACTAGTTCCGCTCACCTTTTACCTGAACGAATCGCTCAGAATCTTTATCTCCACGCTCGGCGAGATGCGCTCGTAGAGAATGTTGTACATCGCGTCGAGGATAGGCATGTTCACGTGGAACCGCTTGTTGATTTGCTTCATGCAATACGTGCCGTAGTAGCCCTCGGCAATCATCTCCATCTCCAACTGCGCCGACTTCACCGAGTAACCTCGCCCAATCATCGTGCCGAACGTGCGGTTACGCGAGAAGTTCGAGTACATCGTCACCAGCAAGTCGCCCAGATAGGCCGTGTTCGTCACCTTGCGGTCGGTCCGCTGCTCCACACTCTGGAGGAAGCGGTCCATTTCTTGCACGGCATTCGCAACCAGCACGGCATGGAAGTTGTCGCCATACTTCAGGCCGTTGCAGATACCCGCCGCGATGGCATACACATTCTTCAGCACCGAACTGTACTCGATGCCCTCGATGTCGGTGCTCACCGACGTCTTCACATACTTGTTCGTCAGCAACTCGGCCACCGTCTTCGCATTGTCCAAGTTGTGGCAGCCCACCGTGAGGTAACACAGCCGGTCCATCGCCACCTCCTCGGCATGCGACGGGCCGCCAATGGTCGTGATATTGTCCTCCGGCACGTTGAACGCCTGCTGGAAATACTGCGAGATGGTGATGTTGTCATCCGGCACCAGACCCTTGATGGCAATCGCAATCAGCTTCTCGCGGATGCTCGTCTTCAGCTTCTTCAAGTGACTCTTCAAGTAAGGCGAAGGCGTCACGAGGATGATCGTGTCAGATTCCTGCACCACCTTGTTCAGGTCGGACGAGAAGTTGATGCGGCTCACGTCGAAATGCAAGCCCGTGAGGTAGGCGGGGTTGTGACCCAGACGGATGAACTCCTCGATACGGTCGTCGCGACGCATGTACCAGTTGATTTTCTCCTCGTGATGGAGCACAATCTTCGCCATCGCCGTCGCCCAGCTTCCGCCGCCGATAATCGCTACTTTTCCGCAACTGTTAAACTGCATGATATAGATGATTAATGGTTGTTTCTATTCCTATAGTTGCTATAGTTCCTATAGTGCCTATAGTTACTATAGGTCCTATCTTTCCTATTTCTCGGCCTCGGTCTCAGCTTCTCCGGCCTCGGCGCTCTGCACCTTCCTTGGTTTCATCTGCGGGAAGAACAGCACTTCCTGGATGGTCATCTTGCCCGTCATCAGCATCGTCAGACGGTCGATGCCGATGCCAATACCGCTCGTCGGCGGCATACCATACTGCAAGGCACGCAGGAAGTCCTGGTCGATAATCATCGCCTCGTCGTCGCCCTTGTCGGCCAGTCGCATCTGCTCCTTGAAGCGCTCCTCCTGGTCGATGGGGTCGTTCAGCTCAGAGTAGGCATTCGCCAGCTCCTTACCGTTCACCATCAGCTCGAAGCGCTCGGTCAGCCCGGGCTTCGTGCGGTGCATCTTCGTCAGCGGCGACATCTCGACAGGATAGTCGATGATGAACGTCGGCTGGATGTAAGTGCCCTCGCAGAACTCGCCGAAGATTTCGTCAATCAGCTTGCCCTTGCCCATCGAGTCGTCAATCTCAAGCTTCAGCTCCTTGCATATCGTGCGGATCTCCTCCTCGCTCTTCCCCTCAAGGTCGTAGCCCGTCTTCTCCTTGATAGCCTCAAGGATAGGCAGACGACGATACGGAGCCTTGAACGAGATGGTCTTGCCGTCCACTACGCTCTCCGTCCCTCCGTTCACAGCCACGCAGATGGTCTCGAGCAGCTTCTCGGTGAACGACATCATCCAGTTGTAGTCCTTATACTGAACGTACAGCTCCATACAAGTGAACTCAGGGTTGTGCGTGCGGTCCATACCTTCGTTGCGGAAGTTCTTTCCAATCTCGTACACACCTTCGAAACCGCCCACGATGAGGCGCTTCAGGTACAGCTCGGTCGCAATGCGCATGTAGAGGTCGATGTCGAGACTGTTGTGGTGAGTGATGAACGGACGGGCCGTAGCACCTCCCGCAATCGATTGCAGGATAGGCGTTTCAACTTCCGTGTAGCCAGCCTCGTCGAGCACGCGGCGAAGAGTCGAGATGACCTTCGTACGCTTCTCGAAAGTCTCCTTCACGCCCTCGTTCACAATCAGGTCCACATAGCGCTGACGATAGCGTAGCTCCGGATCCTCAAAGGCATCGTATGCCACGCCGTCCTTGTATTTCACGATAGGCAGTGGCTTCAGGCTCTTCGACAGCACGGTAATCTCCTGTGCATGCACGCTGATTTGGCCCGTCTGAGTGCGGAACACGAATCCCTTCACGCCGATGAAGTCGCCCAAGTCGAGTAGTTTCTTGAACACGACGTTATACATATCCTTGTTCTCATCCGGACAAATGTCGTCACGAGTCACATATACCTGAATTCTGCCCTTCGAGTCCTTCAGCTCAATGAACGAAGCCTTGCCCATGATACGGCGGCTCATCATACGTCCAGCGATACAAACCTGTCTTACTTCGGTAGCTTCATCGCTGAACTCAGCTACGATGTCTGTTGAAAATGCGTTGGTTGGATATTCAGCGGCAGGGTAGGGATTGATGCCCATATCTTTCATTGCCTGCAGATTCTGTCGGCGCTGAATCTCTTGTTCGTTTAGTTCGGTTACCATATTATATTTTTCGTTATTATATTCCGTTGTGGACTGCAAAGATACAAAAAAATAAGGAAAAACAGGAGCACGAATTACGAAAAAAGCCGATTTCGTGAAAATTTACTGACGAAACGTGTCACTATGTCATAGAAAATTACTATCTTTGCCCTGTTTTTGTACAAAACCAATATTCTGTAGTTAAATGCGTGAGTTGCTGAAAAGCAAGGCAAGAAGGATAGAACTGGTATTGGCATTAGTGCTCTTCATTGCCGAAGGGCTTCTTTACCTTACGTTCAGATCGACGGAGCTTAATATGTTCCGTCTTTATGAGCATGCAGGTCCTTGGGTTAATAGCTTGAGGGAGTGGGGTAGTGAGTTGAATATGCCATTCTGGGTTCGTTACAGCCTTCCCGATGGGCTTTGGCTGTTGTCCTATCTGCTGTTGGTCGATGCCATCTGGAACAAGTTCGACAAGACGTCGTGTGTGTGGTATCTCATCATGCCTGCTGTGGCATTCGGTTCCGAATTGGCGCAGGTGTGGTGGGGATTGACAGGTACGGCCGACATGATGGACTTCGTTTGTTACGCTGCTGCAGTCGCCATCACACTCGTTGTTATCTATTCAAAGAATTATATTCGTAAACGTATACGTATTGCTGCCTATGCTTAATAAAAACGTCGTAAAGACAATTCTGTCGTTTGTGCTCGCTGCCGTCTTCCTGATTTCGGCATGCGGTTCCATCGAAGGCCCCGAGATTTGGCTTTATGCCTCCATCATCGCTGTGGCACTCATAGGTTATGCCGCCTATAGTTTCGTCAACGACAAACCAAATTCAGAAGAAGTATAAAAGGATTGCCAAACGCTTGGCAATCCTTTTTGTCTTTATTAGTCCAAAAGGTTTGGACTACTTGTCCGCAAGGCTTGGACTACACCTTATTTAATATATGAAGGGTCAAGACCTTCTACATTGAATTCAAGTTTGTGGGTTCCTGCGTTGGCAAACTCGATTTCCACCTTCAGTTTCTTCCCTTTCTTCAGCAGTTTCATGAACTTGTTCTTATACGAACCAGGGAATTTCAGTGTGTTCGATGTGTAGGTGTTCGAGCCTTCAAGGGCATAGAAGTTCTCGCTCTCGTCGTCCATTTGGAGCAGCACGCGCTGGGTCACGTTGTAGTCCACCTTGAAGTCCTCGCCTGTCGACTTGAAGAAATAGCTCGTGTTGTCACGGAATTCCATGATGTTTAGCGATACGGTGATGTCGCCCTTCTCGCCTTTAATGACAATTGGTGACTGGCATACTGCGTATTTAATCATCTGTCCTGGAAAACTGCTTTCTTGTTCTCCGACTATCCAATTTGATTTTGGTTTTTCCTCCTGTGCCATCATTCCCAATGAGAATGTGAGCATGCAAAATGCAAATAATAGTTTTTTCATGACCATATCAATTTTTAAGTTTTAGTCTTTTTACGCTGCAAATATAAATGATTCCTGTTTATCCAACAAATTTTTTTTCCTAAAAATAGCTTTTTTCCTTAATTCGTGCTTTTTTATTCATTAAACAATCACTATTTGGAATAAAATTACTATCTTTGCAAACTAATTGATCACAACTATAAAAGAAGAATATTATGGATCAGGAATTATTGAAACAATGTGAGGCAGAAGCCCGTAAGTGGTTATCTCCTTCTTTTGATGCCGAAACACGTGCTGAAGTTCAGGCAATGTTGGATGCCGACGACAAGAGTGCGCTTATCGATGCTTTCTATCAGAATCTTGAATTTGGTACAGGTGGCCTTCGTGGTATTATGGGGGCAGGTACCAATCGTATGAACAAGTATATCGTAGGTATGGCCACCCAAGGCTTTGCCAACTACATCAATAAAGCCTTTGCTGGTAAGAAGGATACAGCAGTGGTTGTGGGACACGACTGCCGCAACAACTCACGCCTGTTTGCCGAGACCGTAGCCGATATCTTCTCGGCTAATGGCATCAAGGTCTATCTCTTCGAGGGTCTTCGTCCTACTCCTGAGATTTCGTTCGCTATCCGTCAGTTGGGTGCTCAGGCTGGTGTGAACATCACTGCAAGTCACAACCCTCGTGAGTATAATGGCTACAAGGCCTACTGGGACGATGGCGCCCAAGTGCTTTCTCCACATGATACAGGTATCATTGACGAAGTGAACAAAGTAACTATTGACGATGTGAAGTTCGAACCAAACAACGACCTCATCCAGATTATCGGTGGCGAGATGGATATCGACTATCTCAATGCTGTTCACGAAGCAATGGTTGATCAGGACGTTATTCTTCGTCAGAAAGACCTCTGCATTGTTTATTCTCCACTTCATGGCACAGGCCGTGTCATCATTCCTGCTGCATTACGTAGTTGGGGATTCCAGAACATTAACGTAGTGAAGGAACAGATGGTCATCGACGGTAATTTCCCAACAGTTGTTTCGCCCAATCCAGAGAACTCCGAGGCGATGACACTTGGTATGAAGCTCGGAACCCGTCTCAATGCTGACCTCGTGCTTGCTTCCGATCCCGATGCCGATCGTTTGGCGGTTGTATGTCGCGATCCAAAGGGCGAATGGTGTATCCTCAATGGAAACCAGACTGCCCTTATGCTTTCCTATTATATTATTGAGAACAAGAAGAAACTTGGCCAGCTGAAGGGAAACGAATTCATGGTGAAGACTATTGTAACGACTGAAACCATCGCTGAAATCGCAAAACGCAATAACGTGGAGATTCGCGATTGCTACACTGGTTTCAAATGGATTGCCCGTGAAATCAAAATATCTGAAGGCGAAAAGAAGTATATCGGTGGTGGTGAGGAAAGCTTTGGCTACCTGCCATTCGATAAGGTGCGCGACAAGGATTCACCAGCCAGCATCTGTCTGCTTTGCGAAATCGCTGCATGGGCAAAGGACAATGGTATGACCCTCTACGACCTGCTCATGAATATCTACCTTGAGTACGGGTTTGCTTATCAAGATGCCATCTCAGTAGTGAAGCCTGGCAAGAGCGGAGCCGACGAAATCAAGCAGATGATGGAAGACTTCCGCAACAATCCTCCGAAGACTCTTGGTGGTAGCCCTGTTACTTGCGTCAAGGATTTCAAGACGCTAAAGATGGTCAAGGATGGTTTGGAGACTACATTGGATATGCCTGCCACCAGCAACGTGCTGCAGTGGTTCACTGAGAGCGGTACGGAGATTTCCGTTCGTCCATCGGGCACAGAGCCTAAGATTAAGTTCTACATCGAAGTGAAGGGTGAGATGGGCTGTCCAAAGTGTTACGACAGTGCTGTGGCAACAGCAAAGGAGACAGTGGCAGCTATCAAGCAAGATTTAAAACTTTAAATCCTCCACGTTCAATAATAATCATTCCCCCCGTTATAGGGGAATGAACGGTCCGGTAGCTTAGCTGAATAGAGCGTCAGATTCCGGTTCTGAAGGTCGCGGGTTTGAATCCCGCCCGGATCACAAAAAGGATGTGTAAACCATGTTGGGCACGATTGTTAATACGTCGACTATCATTCTTGGCAGTTTGATTGGTGCGACCTTAAAACGAGGCATCAAACCACAATATCAGGAGGTGGTATTCATTGCACTTGGCGTTTGTTCCATTGCACTTGGATTGAACGCCTTTGTTCATTTTATGCCTGCGAGCCATTATCCGGTGTTGTTCATCCTCTCGATGGCTATTGGTGGGGTAGTAGGGGCGATGCTGAAGTTATCGGAGCGATTCAATCGGTTAGTAGATCGCAAATGGAAGGCAGACGATGATAGCCCACGCCTTTCGGAGGGCCTTTCGACTGCCATCCTGCTGTTCTGTATTGGCACATTCTCAATGCTTGGCCCAGTGAATAGTGCGTTGCTTGACGATAACACATATCTTTACACCAATGCCACGCTCGATTTCGTGACATCAATGGTGTTGAGTGCTACTTACGGCTACGGCATTATGTTGGCTGCCCCCGTATTGTTCTGTTGGCAGGGAATGTTCTATCTCACCGCCAAGATATCGGCTTCTGCCATTAGTGACGAACTGATCACAGAACTCTCAATCGTAGGAGGATTGCTCATTATGGCAAGCGGCATCACCATTCTGAAACTAAAGGACTGCAAGACTCTCAATCTGCTGCCAGCGTTGTTTGTGCCGATTGTGTTCTTCCTGTTTCGTGGACTCTTTTTACAATTCCTAACGCATATAATTAACTAAACGATATGAAGAAAAGATTGATGATGTTTGCAGCAATGGCTGCATATACTTTGGTTGGTTTAGCACAGCATACAGTGACAGCAAAACTGAGCGACGTGAAAGATGGGGAGGTAATTGTTCATTACATCGACTTTGCTAAAAGTACAATCGCACGCATTGATACTGTGGCGGTGAAGGATGGTACATTCTACATCGATGCAAAGGGCGATAAGGCGCAATGGGTACAGGTGTTCAAACCTGAACTCGGCGCATTCAGTTTCTTTGTTGTTCCAGGCGAACAAGGTGTGTTGACAGGCTCGTTCGAGCATGCGGAATGGTCTGGCTCAAAATTCTACACCGACCTTGGTAAGCTGGAGAAGACAACCGACCCTTTGAACGAGCAGTTGCAGGCTTTGAACGACGAGGCACGGAAGAAAATGCAGGCGGGGGTGAGCAACGATTCAATACGCGCAGCTATTATACCTACCTTCCAAGCTGTTGCAAAGAAGCTTGCGGATACGCAGATGGACTTTATCAAGAATAATCCGTCGAACGACCTCAGTGCTGCCTTGTTGTTAGATGTGTCTGACACCGAAACGGCGCTGGGACTCCTTGTTCCCGCTGTCAAGACGGGTAAGTTCTCCGAAATTGTTACTGCTATGCAGGCGGCTCTGGAGCGTCAGAAAGCGCAAGCCCTTGCTGCAGAGAAGGTGGCTCCCGGCAAGTTGGCTCCAGCTTTTACACTGAAAACGCCAGAGAACAAAGATCTCAGTCTGGCTTCACTGCGAGGCAAGTATGTCATCCTCGACTTCTGGGGATCATGGTGCGGATGGTGTATCAAGGGCTTCCCCGACATGAAGAAGTATTACGAGAAGTATAAGAGCAAGATGGAGATTCTCGGTGTGGACTGCCGTGATACGCAGGAGAAGTGGAAGGCTGCCATCGAGAAATACGAACTTCCTTGGAAGCATGTCTACAACCCCGACAATAGTAGTCTGACGGCCGACTATGCTATTGAGGGCTATCCCACGAAAGTCATTATCGACCCCGAGGGAAAGATTGTGAAAACCATCGTGGGTGAAGATCCAGAATTCTATACATTCCTTGATGAATTATTTAAATAACGAAAACCTATGGCAGAACAGAAAGAACAAAGAGTCTACCACTGCGGAGAATGTGGTGGAATTATTGAGAAACGGCAGATATTCTGCCCCACATGTGGTAAAAAGTTAGATCATTATGATTTTGAAGACTGACCTCTTGGCCGATTATAAAAATCAAACAATTAAATAAAAACAACTCGAATATGGCAATCAAGACAATAGGAATACTGACATCGGGCGGCGATGCTCCAGGCATGAATGCTGCCATCCGTGCGGTCACTCGTTCGGGTATCTGTAATGGCTTCGATATCTTTGGCATCTACCGTGGATTTGAAGGTCTCATCAATGGTGAAATCGAGCATTTCACCAGCGAAAGCGTAAGCAATATCATCAGTCGCGGAGGTACCATCCTCCGTACGGCTCGTTCAAAATCATTTATGTCGCCAGAGGGGCGTGAACAGGCATACAAGCAGATGCAGAAACACGGCATTGACTGTCTTTGCGTCATTGGTGGTAATGGCTCGTTGACGGGCGCAAAGATCTTTGCAGAAGAATACAATATTCCATGTATTGGCTTGCCAGGCACTATTGATAATGACCTCGATGGTACTGATTTCACCATCGGCTACGATACGACACTTAATACCATCATGCAGTGTGTAGATAAGATTCGCGATACTGCAACCAGTCATGAACGTGTGTTTTTCGTTGAAGTGATGGGACGTGATGCCGGTTTCCTCGCACAGAATAGTGCCATTGCAGCTGGTGCAGAAGCTGCAATCATCCCTGAAGAACAAACCAAAGAAGACCAACTTGCTCACTACATTGGACGTGGTATGCGCAAAAGCAAATCATCCAGTATCGTCATCGTGAGTGAAAGTCCTAAATGCGGTGCTATGCATTATGCTAAGCGTTTGCAGAAGGAATACGATGGCTACGACGTCCGTGTTTCTATTCTCGGCCATCTTCAACGAGGCGGTTCACCCTCAGCGCGTGACCGCATCCTTGCCAGCCGATTAGGAGTAGGAGCTATTCAGGCTATCAAGGAAGGCCAACGCAATGTGATGATAGGTGTGAAGAACAACGAAATTGTTTACGTGCCATTCTCACGAGCCATCCTCGGACAGAAACCGATGGACAAGAGTCTGCTTACTGTACTCGACGAGTTGTCTATTTGATACAGATTCTCTATATACGAAGTAAAGGGTCGACCGTTGAGTCGACCCTTATTCGTGTAACAATGCTATCTGAAATAAAAACTTCTTAGAACATCATCATCATCATTCCTCCACCCATACCACCACGGCTCATCATGCTGCGGAACTGTGATGAGATACCAGCAGCAGAACTGCGTTGCTGAATCACCATCTGAGCTGCACGACCTGGTGAAAGGTACTGTTGGAATTTTCTGTAGTATTCCTCATCAGTTTCCGCCTGTTTCTTTTGGCGTTCGAAGTCGTCTGCGATGAGTTTTTCTGCTTCTTCCACTGTGATTTTCTTGAAGTTGATGTCGGCACCGGCTTTTTGTTCATAACCATTCTTGTCAACCACATTTCCGCGGTTATTCTGCCATTCCATATAGAGGTCGATGAATTTTGCTTTGGTTTCTTCATCAAGTTCGAACGAAGTTGCCCATGATTCAGCCTGCTGCTTGTACACATCCTGAGCGTTCACTTCCGACTTATCCTTGTCCTTCTTGCTTTTCTTGCTGTCCTGAGCTTGTGCTCCAGCTACAGCAACAAGGGCGATACAAAGTGTTAATATAATCTTCTTCATATTTTTATTTTCTATTTGACGATTGACTGTTTACTATTGGTTTTGATTGTTCAATTCTCTTTTTGGGCCCTCCCTATATGGAGAGCGGGGAGAGGGTTGAAATTAGAAGCCGCCGAAACCGCCTCCACCGAAGCCTCCACCGCCGAAGCCGCCGCCTCCGCCGCCGAAGCCGCCGCCTCCACCACCTGGGAAGCCGCCTCCGCCACCGAAGTCACCGCCGCCGAAACCGCCGCCACCCATACCACGCATCATTGACATAGCGCTTGATATCATGCCGGCGAAGTTGCTACTCTCTTGGAGGAATATTTGAGCAGATTGCTGAGGAGTCACAATTGTCTTGAACTGCTCGAAATAGTTCTTGTCAACCTCAATTTGACGAATCTGACGAGTAAGGCTCTGAGATACTGCCTGATTTGCATCTTCCTGAGTCATGTTCTCATAATCAAGGAAGTTCTCTTCACGCTCTTGATCCCCACCAGTAGGGTTCACGGCGTTGAAGCGCTCATTCTGCCAATTGAGGTATAGTACCTCAAACATATCTTTCTTGTCTTTCTTCAACTTAAATTTCTTAATTAAGTTCTTTGCTTCCTGCTGGAAGTTCTCTGTTCTGTTTTGGCTGATACGTGATTGGCTCTGAGTCATACCGAAGCCACCACCGAAACCGCCGCCGAAGCCGCCACCAAAGCCGCCTCCGAAGCCACCTCCGAAGCCACCGCCTGGCTGGGCACTCATGCTAAGTGAGAGTAAAAGTGCACTTGCAAAAAGAATTAATTGTTTCATGTTGTTCTATAATTTAATAGTTTACGTTTTCACACTTATGACTATCTGAAATCCGAAAGGTTTAATGACCAAGTATCATAACATACACCTCGTCCACCAAAAGATTCTTTTTGGAAGGTCAATCCTTCGTTCAGCCAGTTACCGCCCTTTTCGGTCGACACACCGAAGTCGAAATACATCCTATCCTTATACACCATGTTTAGTAGGTAACTGATTAGGTGGTCGAATGCACCAGTCGCCTTTCCTTCGGCATTAGCCGAAATATACTGGGTGTGGACAGTTTGGCCCATATCATACACGATTGTACCAGCAATCGTCGCTCCCAATTCGTTTCTCACGACATACAGCCTGATTACATCCTCAAATCGACTCATCAGCAGGTGTAGTTCGTCTATTGAGTGTACAGGCTTCACCCCGTGTAGCTCTCTCAGGTTCGTATCTAGAATCTTCCAGAAATCCGTTACGTCATACTCACGACTGATGGTATGGTGTGCCTTCATCGATTTCTTCACACAACGTCTCCTCAGTTCGTTCATCTTGATAGCATCAGGTATATATATGGTCTGCGACAGGTTACGTGCCTCCAGCACAGCGTGTTTTCGATAGAGGAAAAACAGTTCCTCCTGTGATGGATACTTATTATATATATAAGGTATAGGTCGGTAGTACATTTTTTCAGCCCCCAGTTCTGCATAGTAGCGGCATGCTAACTCCAATGCTTCCATCACCTGCATCGTTGTAATGCGTCGCGAAGCAATTAGTCCTCCATACGTCAGTCCGTGGTGCGAATACACTGTCCGTATGTCTGCCTCATAGTTGGCAGGAAGGGCTGCCAGCAGCCGATGGTGGTCATCGTACATCATCAGCGATGCATCTGCAAAGCGGTCTGCATGATAGTCCATGTAATTTCTGTTCAGCAGAAACGTGCCGTTCTTCGACTCCGCCACCAGCGCATTCCATTCCTCCGCCAGTTCCTTCTTATATTTTTTAATCTCCATTCCCAATTATCTCCTTAAACTCTTCATACTCATTTACATACCCCTCAACCATATATCGGTGCGATGCTAACACCACGCACACAGCATCTTGGGAGAAATTCTTCAACTCACACCATACATTCGGACCAATGTAGATTCCTATGTTTGGGTTCTCCATCCTGTAAGTGCGTTCTCCTTCGCTGTCGCTCACAAACATGTCGAACGACCCTTGGGCAGGAAACACGATCTCTGCACACACTCGATGCGCATGTCGTCCGCGGCTTTCACCCTCTGGGATGTTTGAAATCCAAAACACCCGCTCAATCTTGAAAGGTAGCTCCGAATTCTCCGTAAAACAGAGTTGTCCGCGTTCGTCGATTGCAGTGCCTACTTTTATCAACTTTGCGCATTCTGGGAGCCTCATTTTATCGCCTACTTCCATGTTTTTGCATTATTTTCATGCAAAGATATGATTTTTCTTTGAAAATATTTGGTTTATACGAAAAAAAAGTCTAAATTTGCACTCGCTTTTCGAAACCCGACGTAAAAAACGGTGTTAAGAGAGCAAAATTTTTCAGACAATGCTTGTCTTTAGGGAAGGATGGGTGAGTGGCTGAAACCAGCAGTTTGCTAAACTGCCGTGCGGGTAACCGTACCGGGGGTTCGAATCCCCCTCCTTCCGCATACTCATTTTCACCTCCTGTCTCCGCCTAAATGGTAAATAGTAAATTGTCTAAAAGTTAATAACATGGCGCTTTCGTCTAGCGGCTAGGACACATGCCTCTCACGCATGGAACACGAGTTCGATTCTCGTAGGCGCTACAATATAGTCTAAACACGTAGTTCATGAGCGATGTATCAACAACGATGCAACGCTCTTTTTCTTTTGTATGGAACTCAACGTAAGTGGTTGTATTTCAATAGTTTATTCTTGGTGTTCGGGCATTAGCGGATACCACCACCTCCTCCTCCACCAGAGAAGCCACCGCCTCCTCCGCCCCATGAGGAGCAGCCTCCACCGCCCGATGAGCGATATGCACTGCGACTTCTTTTACTGGTGTATGATTTGGTCTTACGGCGATTCTCCAATATCTCATTTTCCAAACGGTTAGTGCTTGCAAGGAGAGATGTGCATACAGCTGGTAATACAACACTATCCGATAACTGACTGCCCACCTCGTCCATCTTGAAGAACTCGGGGTTGATGGCCTTCATGTCTTTTACCACCTGTTCAGTATTGCCATAGAGTGTAGCCCATACCATATAGTCGCACCACAGCTGGGTTTCCGTTAGGTGGCGCTCATTCATCAGGGTAAAGTCATCAAGAAACCTCTTGAAGCCATACACCTCGTTCATTTCGTCCTTGCGCTTTTTGTAGTATTTCCTATCACGTTGGGTGCAAAGCAAGTCGATGAACGAACGCATGAGTTTTCTATTGTTTTTGTCACCCATAAACGTTTCCAACTCTTTGGGGTCGAGCACATGGTCTTTGCCCGATGCCTTTTCGAAGATGTCGTGCATCTTAAAGGTCAGTAGTGGCAAATCTTTCTCCAACGATAGTTCCTTAACCACGAAACGTTTCTCCATCTCACCCGTTGCTGTCATCATAGGTTGCACACAGAATGCCCCTTCGTTGATTAATTGCAGTACGGTGGCTGAGACAAGACGTTTGTAATCGGGGTCTTTGCTGTAACTGAATGCATTCAGCATATCATTGGCTTCTTGCAAATTGCCTCCAATTGGAACAGATTTGAAGTAGTCCACCGTTTTAGCCCACTTCTCATGTCTCTTGCGATTAAACCAGGATAGTCCTTTGATGAAGAGAAACACCAAAGCTCCCAAACCGACAGCACCTGCCACTATGAGACCGATAGCCTTGAGAATACTAAGAAAGTCATCCCAAATAGTTGGCTCTTCGATGGCATCGCCGTAATCGCTTCCATCAAAGGCTAGTTGCTTCTTGTGTTCAAAGGTGTCGTCTGCATCCTGTACGGCAGGAGCCAACATCCCCTTTGGGAATTTCGCCATGATATAGAGAGCTGCCTCTGTGTTCATCGGTTCGGTGGTTTCTGCAATCATCTTGCCACCTTCAAACTGCATGTCGCCCTTGAACCGGAATCCCCACAACCCACAATCATCTGCTGTGAATACCAGCGTCTCACTGGATCCTTGGATGGTTACTTTTGCATGTTCGGGCTTTGGTGTGACGCTCTTGTCAAGAAACACGTGACGGATTGCATCAGCATCGGGATACCCGCGTACCAACGACGTGATGGTGTAGCTGGTTGTGTAAATACGCTCACCGCTGTCACCGATACCCCAGCATAGTTCGTAACCACCATTGTCCTTTTCCACAATACCGCAACGGCCAGTCTTTTCCGAGCGGCTTCTGTCCACTTTCCAAGCTCCGATGTTTTCGAATTGTTGTCCTGTCTCGTCGCTGACAGTCAAATCTTTTACAACGCTCGGACCCATGTCGCCTAGTCCGATGTAACACTCCGTTCCTTCATTGTTGATGGTCATCTGGCGAGTTTCTGTGATGCGTGCATCACCATTCTGGTAAAGCACCACGCGGATGTCGAGGTCATGTAGCCGAGGTTGGGCAAAAACCATTGTCGCTGACATCAATAGCAACAGCGATAGGGTAATCTTTCTTTTTCTTGTCATCATCATTCTTTTTTATTATTCCTCTGCAAATTTACATGGTTTCTTTGAAACTACCAAAAAACAATAGTTATTTCTTTATTTTTTTTGCAGTATACGACAAAAGACTTAACTTTGCAGCCGATTATTAAACGAATTAGAATATGAAAAGGATTATACTGATAGGAATACTGATGGTGACAGCTCTGACCATGTGGGCAGTGCCCGTGAGACCTGGGATGTGGAAAGTGGTGACCTTCTGGAGTGGTCTGGTGTACGAACTGACCATCACCCTCAAGGCAAGTGCCGAGGAGGGTGGCTTTATTCTGACTTATTCACCACCAACAGGAATCCGAGAGATGGTAGATGAAAAGAGTAAGAAGGAAGGTTCGGTATACGACTTGCAGGGGAAGAAAGTGAAGAGAGACAATATGCCTCGAGGTCTTTATATCATCAATAACAGAAAGATGTTCATTAAGTAGACGTTTCGCCCCGAACGTCCTCAAGAAAAAAGGGGTATTTCGTGTAAAATATCGATTATCTTAACATTTTTTGTCTATTTTATGCAAAAAAATGGGGAATGTTGTTGATTGTTTAAAAATTTAACCTTATATTTGCGAACGAATCCGAAAACCAATAGCGCATGAACGGTGCTTACGATACAAGACAGGAACTGGAAATCATCGGTCGCATTCGTGGAGAGATTATCAGTCATAAGGAGCACACTGGTGTGAACCTGTTCTTGGTATGGGGATATCCTACAGTGGCCGTTTTCCTCGTAGAGTTTTTTGCAATGAAGTTATGGAACGTATTTCTGTGTGAATGGTTATGGGTGGGCATCCCACTGGTAGGTGTCCCACTGATGAGCTATTACGTAAAGAAGGACTACGATCGCACGGGTCGTCGCACGCTTGAAGAGAACCTCGCCATGAAGTTGTGGTTCCTCATTGGTGCCGCCAGTGCACTGAGTGGTTTCATGACCGGTATTTCGGGTACATATCCAGTATGCTACAATTTCATTCAAGGTCTGCTCATTGGTATGGGCGCTTATCTCACGGGTGTCATCTCACGTTTCCGTCCTATGAAGACAGGTGGCATCATTGCCTGTGTCCTGACGTTCGGCAGTCTCTTCTTTCAGGGTGACTTGTGGCCTTGGCAGTTGCTTGTGACGGTTGTTGTCACAGTCGTTGCGATGATTATACCAGGACATCTGTCGCGTTACTACGTTATTAAAGAAAAAGATATATGAGTACATTTAAGTTTGCTGTTATCAATCCATTGCTGCATAACGAGCTGCGGCTGAAGATTATGGTAGCGCTCGATAGCCTTGAGAGTGCCGATTTCGTCTATCTCTGTAAGATTACGGAGTCCACTCGTGGCAATGTGAGCATCCAGATAAAGACGCTTCAGGAGGCTGGCTATTTGGAAGTTACAAAGACAGGGTTAGGGTGTATGTCGCACACTGTTTGCCGCATCACCAGCCGAGGTCACGAAGCCCTTCATGCTTACGAACAGGGACTACGTCGCCTGTTCGAAGAACGTGTACCCGATGTGGGCGAGGGGTTAGCGGTTAGTGGTTAGCGTTTAGCGATGCAGAAATAAGAAAACTATACATTATTTATATATATTAATCCTTTAACAATCTTTACGCTTATGAATCTAAAACGAACTAAAAAACTGATGTGCGCACTGTTCGCAGTAATGGTGAGCATGAGTATCAATGCCCAGACAACCAGCGGCGACTGCGGCTACCCCAACGCCGCCGACGTACAATGGTCGTACGAAGGGACAACACTGAAACTCACAGGTGCAGGTGCTATGGCCGACTTTGCATACGGCGAAGCACCATGGAGCAATTTTGCTGATCAAATGAAATATGTTGAGATCGAAGAAGGCGTCACGTCTGTCGGAAATCAAGCCTTTGCCGGATTTGAGGCATTAAGGTCTGTCACCTTCCCATCCAATGGTTTCACGCGGATTGGCGAGTATGCCTTCAGCGGATGCATAAGTTACAAGAATCTGAACTTGCCAACCTCGTTGACAACGATAGAAACGGGAGCGTTCTCCGGCAGTGCGGTCAGAGGGGCTTATATCCCGGGAGGAGTGAAGAAGATTGGCGACTATGCATTCGAGAATTGCACCAATCTAGATGGTGCCAGCCTCTTCGAGGGCATAGAGGAGATTGGCGAAAATGCCTTTGACGGGTGCGCATTGATCTCTGTGGGCATCCCAAGTACGGTCACCACGATTGGGACAGGAGCTTTCATGTATAATACAGAGTTGGAAGAAGTGTACATCGGAGTTGGCGTCACCGCTATCGGTGATTGCGCGTTCCAGGGCTGTACGGCGCTGAAGTATGTTGGCCTTGGCGTTGCGACAACACCGACATTGGGCGACGCAGTATTCACCGGCGACGATGCCGTGACGCCATTGGACATCGAAGCATTCCTTGTCCCCTCGACAACGCCGTATACCGGAGGTTGGGGAGGCTTTGCCGCCGATAAGTTCAAGACGCTCTACGAGGGAACATGGACTTACCACGACAACAACACGGATACGGACGACCCGGAGAAGGGAACCGGAACGTGGAGCTTCAATGTAGCAAACGGAACACTGACCGTCAACGGAACAGGAAACTTGAACGTCTCTCCGTGGATGGGTATGGCATCCGTCAACCCCACATTGTATGACGACGAACATCCAGGCTATTGGAGCAAGGTGCTCAGTTTCGTCGTCGGGGAGGGAATTACCCACCTGCAGACACTGGGTGTTGGCATGCAGATAAACTGTGCTTCCGTGACACTTCCCAGTACACTGAAGTATGTTGGATATTCCTGCCTGGAGGAATGTGCTTTCACCAGCATAGAACTTCCTGAAGGACTGGAGACCATCGATGATTACACCTTCTTTGATTCCAAACTAACATCACTCACAATACCAAGCACCGTTACCTACATCGGCAGCAGTGCTTTCTTGGCCAATGAAAACTTGACTACAATCACATGCCTTCCAACCACTCCTCCGGATCTTGGAGAATACGAACCCTGTTTTGGCGATGGAAGCACAATCACCGCCATCTACGTGCCCGCGTCGTCCGTCGATGCCTATAAGAACTGGGAATGGGACGAAAGTGTAACGAGCCCAGGATGGACCGGCTGGAAAGCATACGCCGACAAAATAGTGGCAGGCGGTGCCCCAGCCACCACCACGACCTTCGCCTACACGGCAAGCGAGCAGGTCACGAAGTTCGACACCTATGCCAACTTTACAGGAGCTACTAGCGTCAAGTCACACACGTTTGCCGATGGTGCAGGAACTGTTGTGTATGAAGGAACCGTAACAGGGTTGGGACTTAGAGCGCTGAATGCTACAAATCTGACGGCTATTATTATCCCAGAGAGCGTGACAACATTAGGTGAGCGGGCTTTCACTGATTGCTCAAAATTAGTCAGCATCACCTTCGACGGTACACCGGCAATCAAGACCATTGGTGACTATGCCTTTGCTGGTTGCAAGGCTCTGACTGCATTCGATATGCCGAGTACCGTTACAGCACTTGGTAACAGTGCGTTCTCAAATAGTAAAGAACTGACTGCCATTACGATTCCTGAGGGCGTGACAACCATTGGTGAATATACTTTCAGAGGTTGCGAGAAGTTGGAGACCGTCACCTTTGCTGGTACACCGACGGTGACTGCCCTTGGAAGTTCAGCCTTCGGCGGTTGCAAAGTCTTGGCTGCTATCGCCATTCCTGCCACTGTAGAAACGATTGGTGATGGTGCCTTCACTGGATGTACGGCTCTTGCTTCCGTCACGTTTACGGGAACATCGGTTCTCACAACCATTGGCACAAGTGCTTTTAGTAGTTGTTCTAGTCTGACTACCATCACTCTGCCAGAGAGCGTGACAACGCTTGGCGCAATCCAGACAGTGGGAGATGAAACCTATTATAATAACTCCGTCTTCTGGGGTTCTGGACTGACTTCATTCGTCCTCCCGAAGAATGTCACCACAATCTATGGCGGCGGCATGTTTGCCAACTGCCCTTTGACTTCGTTGACGGTGGATGCTGCTAATACTAACTACGCTGACCTTGGTTGTAACGCTATTTTCGAGAAGACAACAGACAAGTTGGTAGTAGGTTGCGTCGCCACCACTGTACCAGATGGTACTAAGGTCATCGGCCGTGAAGCCTTCTTCGCTGAGGAGCAGCCGTTTACCATTACTCTGCCAGAGAGTGTTACTGCTATAGAAGATCGTGCCTTCCACATGGCTCGTGGTTTGAAGAGTATCACCATTCCATCTCAAGTTACACATATCGACGAGGAGACTTTCCTCTTCTGTGAGTCGACAACTGATGTCTATTGCTATGTTAACCCTGCTAATATGTTATGGGACGGTTTCAACTGGGCATTCGATATGATGAATGAGAAGGCCACTAAGTTCCACGTGAAGGAAGACGCTTTGGCTGCCTGGGAAGCCAAGTATCCCGATGCTAATGTGACCTTCGTGGGCGATCTCACGGATTACGTCTTGGGTGATGTCAATGGTGATGGTGTAGTTGATATCAGCGACTACATCGGAGTAGCTAACCACATTCTTGGTAATACGCCTGCAGGATTTGATATGGATGCAGCAGATGTAAACAACGATGGCGAGATTGACATCAGCGACTATATCGGTGTAGCTAACATCATCCTTACGGGGAAACCATAAGGAGAGTAGAGAGTATGAAATAAGAATGAATAAGAGTAAAAAAACCTTTTTATTAACATTTTAAAACCGATACATTATGAAGAAAAACTTATTAACGATGCTTGCCCTCGTGGCAATGCTGTTGATGCCTGGCAAGACCTGGGCAGAGATTACGATGACGTTCAGCTACGTGAACACGAACAAAGAAGTCATCAAAGATGCGATGAGTTCTTACAATACTCCAGTATATGTCTACTCGGAAGGAGAGGACATCGCAAGCACTCAGGCCATCACTGATGATGACTGGAATTTCACAGGTAGTTGGAGGATGACTTTCGACGATGCATGGGCAGGAAAGACGGTTTCTTACGAAACGAATTTTGGTCAGCGAGGTACGTTTACGATTACTGATGGTGGTACGCTGACGGCTACACTCGTAACGCTGACCGTTACTGTAAAGGATACGGGAGGACAGCCTGTTCAGGATGCCTATGTTTACATCTACAAGCCCAATGGTAACTCCAGCAGCTACTATACCAACAACGAAGGACAGTTCACCAATTATTTTGCTGCCAGTGAAGGTTACCGATGGGCTTATGGTGAGCAGGAAGGCAACTTTGACATGACTGCCGACTATGCGCTGAACATCACGAAGCAGGCAGCCACCACGTTCAATCTGCGGGTGAAGGCTCGTAATGGCGACTATCCACTCAGCAACCGCACGTTCTACCTCTTTAAATATGGCGAAACCAACAAAAATGTGACAGAGTTGTGGGGCGGAAGCGCAAAGGTGGATGCTGGTGACTATTGGGTAAAGGACGATATGGGTGTTTTCAGCAAGAAGTTCACCGTATCTGCTGACATGACCTTCTGGGTTGATTACAATAAAGTGACCTTCACTTCAATGACAGGCACTACACCTAATAAAAACCAGAATGTACGCGTGTACCACGACTACGCAGGCGACTCATATAATTACAATAGTAGGGACACCGACGAAAAGGGTGAGGCTACTTTCTATCTGCAGGCAGGCAACTACACCTACCGCCACCTCGGCACAGTGGCCGATTTCACTGTGGGCAATGCCGACCAGACAGTCGCTATCAAAACCAGTAGTGTGACCATCACCCTCGACTGCAGCGCTACTGCTGAAGAGTTGGCTGATCAGGAATTCGGTTGGGCTAAGGTCGATGGTGACCGTTATGATTATACCAACGTGAGACCAGAGGGCAAGACCATCACTATTGCTCCGGTAATGGCAGGTAACTATCAGTTGACTATCAACGGAACGAACACCATTGACGTGACAGTGGCTGAAGGTGCGAACACCAAGACTGTGAAACTCTATGCTCTGCAGTTCACCACCAACATCGAGACCACCAACAATGTTTATGTCAACGATGGCAACCTTCGCATGGCATTCAACAAGAAGTACTTCCTGGCAGCAGGCGACTACTCTTACGGTATGAACTATTACGACGCTATCGGTACCGTCAACCTGACGAAGGACACAGATGTTGCTTTGAACTATGGTGTCCTGACTGTGACAGTGAAGGATAGCAAGGGTGTAGTGGAAGGTCAGTACGTAACTTTCGGTGGAAGAGGAGGCAATACCGACGAGAACGGACAGATAACATTCACGAAGCTATTGGCTGAAGGCGATTTCACACTGTCAGCTTCTAACTGCTATGTTGAGAAAGAGATAGACTTGAAAGCAGGTGAGCAGTCTACCACACTGACCATCCCCGATGTCGTTACCTTCAATGCTCTCCACATGGGTGAGAAGTTCTCTTCAAATCTCTGGGTTTATTCGACCGAAGACCGTCACACCAACTATAATGTAACGGTGAAGGACGGTGTTGCAACATCACGTCTGAACCCAGCTCTGACCTATTCCATTGAGGGTTATCAAGGTTCGACCACCATCACCGAGGGTAGCACCCTGTCGTTGGGCCAGATCAGTATCACTTGCGACGGAATGGGTATCGCACTGCCTATGGAGAACTGGGAGGCCACAAGTACCTATAATGTGCTGGTCGGCTCAATCGTACGTCTGGCAGCAATTCCTGTTGGCGGCACCTACTTCCAGAAGTGGAGCATCGCAGGAACCGACTACACCGAAGGCATGATTGACTATACCATCAAACAGCCTATCACCACTGCAACCGCTACCTTCAGTGGCGATGTTCCTTCAAAGATCAACAAGCGCACAACGAACACATCGTTCGACAGCGACGGCCAGTACGTATATCTGCCAAGCGACGCTCAAGGTTCGGTCAACATCTACTCTGTTGACGGTAAGCTGATGAAGAACATCGGTGTCAGCGGCGGCAAGGTCGGCATCTATGACCTGCCACGAGGTGCATACGTCATTACCGTAAGCAGCGGCAACGAAGACACCAAGGTCGCTCGCTTCATGAAAGAGTAAGAAAAATTCGAACAACGAGTCTATAAACCAAAGAATCGCTGCCAACGACTGGTAGCGATTCTTCTTTGTCAGTAGTTCACACTGTTATCTCCCTAGCTTCTCCAATCCTTCCTTAATCCTTCTCCAGTTCCTCCCTCGCTTCTATCTTACTCCTCACACGCCCTTCACTCACACCCCTCAAACAATCCTCAAAACGTTCGCCCATTTCCCGTCAATCCACCTCTAATTATCCTCTATATGATGTCCATTATTTGTTCATCTCTTGTTCAATAGATGTTCAATCATTCATTGAACATCTATTGAACATCTATTGAACATCTACCGAACAAGAGATAGAGAAGCGCATGCGACACGCGCTGGTCAGACATGTGGGTTCTTTGCTTATTTATAGAGGGGCCGATAAGGGGCTTATGAGAGGGATATGAGGGGAAAGTTTAAGGCCTACAGGTATCTGTGGGGCACTTATCCGATAGGTAAAAGGTTGTTTCATGTAAGTCTTAGTTGATTGATGCTGCAAAGATAATCACTTTTTTTCATTCTACTGTATCCGGGATTCATACTCCCGAACATACCGTGTCACGGTCTTTCTGTTGAGACCTACTCTGCGGGATATCTCCCGCAAACTCAAACCATCAATGCGATGGTAATGAAGAATCTGTTCCTTCTTGT
>Ga0310690_10003613_pt1 | contig 22922 bp, 13 predicted proteins | sample AusTroGonzalo_MG_2_FD_207661 | JGI IMG/M metagenome (GOLD analysis project Ga0310690, IMG submission 207661) | Bovine rumen microbial communities from tropical cattle in Woodstock, Queensland, Australia - Gonzalo_04 (v2) (version 2) | ecosystem: Host-associated > Mammals > Digestive system >... | reverse complement strand
TAAGCCAGATAAACATTCTGCAATAAATGATGCAAAAGGAATTCCTAACGACATCAATCCTTTTTCAATCAATTCATTTAAGGAGAACCCAATAACACCAACCAAACCTGCAGTCATAACTTTAGCTACTTCAAATACTTTTTCAGAAGCCGTATATCTATCACTACAAATGATCTTTATTGCGTTTTTAATTGAAGACCACATTTGCCGGATTACCTTAAATATATTTTTAAATGTCTTAAAGAAAAAGTCATTTAAGGCTGTTAGTAACTCACTTAGAATGGAGCCTTTTATATTTTTCCAGAGGTTACTTATGATTTCTTTGCATTTGTTTTTGACATGTTGCCAACTCTGTTTAATAACACGCATCATGCGTTCAACGAATTTTTCTTCTGACTTCTGCTTGAATTCGTTTATGGTTTCCTTCGTCATGACTACAATTGTACATTTCATAACATCCTTTATTGCAGACAAGCCAATACCTTTTATCATACGTGTTCCACGCTCCTTTACTTCGTGTTTGGCATAAGCTACCTTTTCTGCCCGGACATATGATTTCATTTCCTCTTCAGAAATTTCACCTTTCATGTATTTGGACATCATGCTACGATAACCATCATGGCGAGCAGCAGAATGAACATCACTTGGTACCATGAACATCCCATCAGGACCTTCATGAACGGTTAGTTTGTTCTGCTGTCTCCATTTTTTTGCTTCACTAGCAGAGCTAAAACCAAGTTGTTTTGCAAGCTCAGTATCAAATTGTTTCATGTTTTGATCGTAAAGCCAAGAAGATGGTGTTTTCCCAGTACCACCATTTTCGCTAAGATATTGATTATAGCCTTCTTTGGCTTGTTCTGCAGTTGGCATGGCGACGACGGGGCCTATTCTATATCCTCTCAAACCTGACAATGTATCTAAGTTTGTTTTTACATCGCTTCTGTTGATAGTGTTGCCATCTTTTGATAGCTGGTTAAGACTTTTTGTACGTTGGTTATATGCTTCTTCATACTTTGCAAATAGTTTTTTTCCAGACTCAGACATCCCTTTGGTAGCATCAGTTGATGAGTTTCTTAGTGCTGATTGGTTTGCCTCTTCCATAGTTCTGGGCTTGAAGGCATCAGCTTCTGACTTATCAGCTGAAGTGTTTATTGGTTCTATTTCTGTATCGTCCCATTGACGAACGGAGTCAGATCTTTTTAATGACGAGATGGAATCAGTTGTGTCTGTCATTGAATCAATATAATCTAAAGATCCCTTTTTGACAGCCTCCAACAAATCTGACATGAAATTTGTACTTACCTTAGCATTTTTTTCCAAGGTAAGTATTTCTTGTAGAATATCCTCTTCTTCTGTGGATAATTCTTTCTGGAATTCGTCTATATCTTCGTAGGAAGAATTAAGATCGAAATCTGGTATATATTGAATATTTAAACTTTCAATCTGACTCATATTATTACGATATTCGTTTGTTGATAAGAACACCCATCGCTTTCGTAGAATTGATCAATGCACCTAATCTTAATTTTTGATCATCAGTAAATTCATAGTAGTTTTTAGGGAAGCCCTTACATACTTTATTAATATCAATTGCTGGAAGGAGCTTGTCTGTTTCTGTATAAAGATTAAAAAGTTCTTGTAGTTTACGCTCTAAATCAGCAATCATTGGCTTAACTTTGTACAATGCTTGCTCAGCTTCTTCCGCAGCTTTCTTGTTTTTTCTAATGGTCAGTATGCCTCCACCGAAACCCAAAACGCCTGCTATTCCCCATCCAACAGGACCAGCTAAAGCAAGAAAAGCTTGACCCGCAGCCATCCCACCACCGCCAATAGCCATAGCACCACCGCCTAACCAAGCCAATGCGGCATTTGTTGCCGCAGCTCCAGACAAAGACACTATAGCAGTCCCGGTAGAAGCAGTCCCAAATGTGGTTGCAATAGTCATTGCTGCGGTAGGACCTAAAGCTGCAATAGCAGAACCGCCCATGAGACCAGCACCGCTAATACTTGCTTCAATTGGTTGGCCAGAAGAATACTCTTTCTCTATTTTGACAGCCTCATTAAAATCTTTGATGCTGACTTGAACAGAAGCCACTTCTTTTTTGTAGTTTTGAGGGGAATTGGCTAAAAGAGTCAAATAAGCTTCGACGTTATTAATAGCAACAGAGCAGCCCTTTCTAAAACTATATAACTCTATCGCCTTGTGGTTTGCAAGAGTTCCTATATTCTTATAGGTTGTCTCAGCGTCTTTTAGGGCTTCAATAGCTTTTTTCTTTCTATTTAAATAAAACATATTACTAGGGATATTAAAAATCAACTTCTAAGATGTTACCTTTCTCTTTCAGCCAAATCTTTACATCTTCGTATGATGGAACTTGTATTGATACAATATTCCCGAAGAGCAGGAACTTCGGTTTCGTTTTCTTCATCATACCAGCCTTCATTCCATCTAGCACGTTGCGGAACAAAGAAAGTGTCACCGTATGTTGTCTTGTCTTCCAAAATAGAATTCAAGGCATCTTCGGAAAGATGTTGATAATCTTTCTTTAAGACTTCACGTTTTTCTTCAAACACATCCGACATGCGCTTCAAAAAGAGCAAGCCAAAAATATACTCCTTATATTCTGATTCCTCCATGTTCTTGCGTAGATAATCCGCAATACGCATGAGGAATGATTCCAATCCGCTAAGCTTAATTTTTTCTGTCATTCTGCAATCAAAGAACTCCCCCAACTGTGTCTCGACAGGCGACCAAGCCTTTTTACACGATGATGGGAGTCTCGTTATGTTTTTGCCAATCGTCTTCTGGGTCTTTGTCGAGAAAAATTAGTTTGTCTCTTTCTAAGAAACTGATATTTGAGCACAAAGGTACATATTTTCTTGCAAAAAACACCTTATTATTATATAAAAGTTTATTTTGTAGTGTGTTTTTTTCTTTGTTTCGCGAAAACAGATTCTTTGACAAGGATGTTATGTGGCAAAGGAATCCATTTCTCGTTTTATCAAGCGCTCAGACAAACCAATCCGGCGACTCCCTGGCATCGGTCTCCTGCAATATGCTGAAGGAAGTCTGTTCGAGAATAAAAACGAAAAAAATGTTTTTTCTTTTTGTATTCTGCTCACTTAATTGTACCTTTGCACTTTGTTACGAGTTTTGACTTGAAGAAAATGAATATCGATTGGCTATTGGATCTTGACCGTCAGGTACTGGCGTTTTTCAACGGGAGCGACTCGCTGTTTCTCGATGCCGTCGCTATGACGTTTACATCGGGACTGACGTGGATTCCGCTCTATTTGGCACTCTTTTACATCGTCATCAAGAACAATGAGAATATGACGCAGATTTTCCTCATTGTGATGAGTTGTTTGGTTTGTCTTTTCTTTACATACGGACTGGCCGATTTCATCGCGAAACCATACGTGGCGCGGTGGCGACCGACCAACGACCCCATCATCAAATACACGATTGACGTGGTGAATAATTACCGCGAGACGCCCTACGGATTTTTCTCGGCACACGCCGCCAATACTTTTTCGATAGCCCTGTTTTTCGTGTTTCTCGTCAGAAGTCGCCTGCTCACGACGGTGTTGATAGCGTGGTCGCTGCTGAATTGTTGGACGCGGATGTATCTCGGTGTTCACTATCCGGGCGACATCCTTGTTGGCCTCGCGTGGGGTGCGATGGTGGGTACTTCGATCTATCTGCTTTATCGGAAAATTTATTACAAACTCACGCCGAAACTGAACTATGTTTCGTCGCAATACACTTCGACGGGCTACAGCCACAGCGACATCGACGTTTTGGTGACGGTGGTGGTTTTCGTGTGTTGCTACATCGTTATCAGAGCTGCCATCACGGCCATTTAATCTATGGAAAAAGACATCAGAATCAGCGATTTTAGTTACGAACTACCCGACGAGCGCATTGCAAAATTCCCCGTGGAACAGCGTGACCAGTCGAAGTTGCTCGTCTATGAGCACGGCCATATTTCCGAAACCCGATTCAGCCATTTGCCCGAATACTTGCCGAAAAATGCGCTGATGGTGTTCAACAACACGCGTGTGATTCAGGCGCGACTGCATTTCCGCAAGGAGACGGGTGCGCTCATCGAGATTTTCCTGCTCGAACCCGCCGAACCCGCCGATTATGAACAGGTTTTCCAGACTTCAGAGGCTTGTTCGTGGCTTTGTTTGGTGGGAAATCAGAAGAAATGGAAGGAAGGAACGCTCTCGCGCACGTTAGAGATAAAAGGTGAGAAAGTTGAACTTCGCGCAACACGAAAGGGTAGTGTGGGGACGAGCCAACTCATTGAATTTCAATGGCTTGTAGAAAATAAAACTTTCCCCCTTCAGGGGGAATCGAAGGGGGCTTTCTCTTTCGCTGAAATCCTCGATTCCATCGGCGAACTGCCCATTCCGCCGTATTTGAATCGCGACACCGAGGAAAGCGACAAAAGCACCTACCAAACCGTCTATTCGCGCATCAAAGGCAGTGTCGCCGCACCGACCGCCGGCCTTCATTTCACGGAAGATGTCCTGAAAACGATTGAAAATCAAGGAATTACACGCGAAGAAGTGACGTTGCACGTGGGCGCAGGCACGTTCCGTCCCGTAAAGAGCGAGACCATCGAAGGCCACGAAATGCACAGCGAACACATCAGCGTGCGACGGCAGACCATCGAGAACTTGATTCGCCACGGCGGTCGCGCCATTGCCGTCGGAACCACCAGTGTCCGCACGCTCGAAAGCCTTTATTACATCGGTCGGAAAATCCTTCACAATCCCGACATCTCCGAGGAAGCCCTCGCTGTCGCGCAATGGGAGCCGTATGAAAATCGAGATTCGAGATTCGAGATTCGAGGAACGAGGAACGAGGAACGAGGAAGGAAGAACGAGGAAGGAGGAACGAGGAGCGAGGAGCGTGATACTGTCAACTGTCAACTGTCAACTGTCAACTGTCTCCGCGCGATTCTCGACTGGCTCGACCGCAACGGCCTGACGACGCTCACCACCGCCACGCAAATCATCATCGTGCCGGGCTACGAGTACAAAATCGTCACCCATCTCATCACCAATTTCCATCAGCCCCAATCAACGCTCCTTTTGCTCGTCAGTGCATTTGTCGGCGGCGATTGGCGACGCATCTACCAGTACGCCCTCGACCACGACTTCCGCTTCCTCAGTTACGGCGATTCTTCGCTGCTGATTCCTTGAGGTTTGAGGAGTGTGAAGTGTGGAGTGTGAAGTGAAGGCATTGGAAAATTCAAAAAAATAAAGTTAAAACGCCGAATTTTGCGCAAAAATTTAACTTTTTTAGCAAAAAACTTGCAGAAATCAATTAAAATTTGTAATTTTGCACCGAAAATCAGAATAACAACTAAAAATCTGTGCGAAAACTCTGCCTATATCTCATTTCGATGGTCATTTTCAGCGCATCGTGCCAGTTCAAACTCGACACGGCTGAAGGTGACAAGCACGACCACGCAGTGACGATCGAGCGTTTCGACCGACTGCAAAGCCGTTATCTGACGACGGGCGACTATGCTGCGCTGCAACAGATGAGCACGCAATATCCGACCGAGACACGCACGCTCATCGAAGACATTTTGCAACTCGGCGAGGTGAGCGACCCGCACATCAACAGCCAGTTCCTCAGTTTTTATCAGGACACCACGCTGCAGGGCATTCTCAACGAAGTTCAGATTCAGTATTCCGACTTGTCCGACATCGATCAAGCCCTCGAAAATGCGTTTCAAAGGCTTCGGCGGACGATACCCGACCTCTCCATTCCGCGCATCTACACGCAGGTCGGAGCGCTCAACCAGAGCATTGTCATCAGCGATTCGCTCATCGGTATTTCGCTCGACAAATATCTCGGTGCCGATTTTCAGCCCTACAAGCGTTTTTACGACGAGAGCCAGCGTGCGTCGATGACCCGAGCCAACATCGTGCCCGACTGCATCCTGTTCTACCTGTTGAGCCGCTATCCGTTGAAAGATTTTGAGACTCGCACCCAAGCCGAGCGCGACGAGCACATGGGCAAGGTGATGTGGGCGACGAATCAAATTCTTGGAAAGACGCATTTCAGCACGCCCCATGTCAAAAAAATGGGCACTTACGCCCATGCCCATCCGCAGAAAACCATTCCCCAACTGCTGAGTGAAGACTAATCGTCTTGTCGTTTAAATACGAGGGTTTTCGGTAATTTCACCCATTTTTTATTGACCGCAATCTTGATGGTGCTGCCATCGAGTCGCTTGAGTGTGAAAGTACCGTCGCGGTTCAGTGTGAGCAAGGCAGTGAGGTCTTCGCTGCCGTAATCGTTGGTGATTTCAAGTCGGGCGGTCGTCGCATTTTTCATTTCGATGCTCGTCACAATCCATTTCCGAGGGTCGCGTTTCGCACCGAGATAGCCAGCCACCTCGCCGAAAATCTCCTGTTCAGGCACGATGACGGCCTGTTTGTCAAAATCCATTTCAATCCAAACTTGGTATTCGTCGTTCACGATTCTCCCTTTGAACGCCGTCGATTCCTGTGCGAAAAGTGTTGCACAGAAAAACCAAGTCATCGCGATGAAAAAAGTCCGTTTCATGTCATTTTTTTTGAAGTTGTCGGCAAAGGTAGTTAATCTAAATCAAGAAATCAGAGTTTATACCATAATTTTATGACTTTTGCCCCCGATTTTATATTTTTTTAGTACCTTTGCGGTCGATTACATGCTTGATAGACAGGTATTAAGATTTTGATAGATGGATAATAAACAGTTGGTTCCCGACTACGTTTTTGAGTCGAGTTGGGAGGTCTGCAATAAAGTTGGAGGAATTTACACGGTGCTCTCTACGAGGGCCAAAACCTTGCAGAAAGCGATGACGGACAGGATTGTTTTCATCGGTCCCGACTTCGCCGACAACAAGGAGAATCCTTATTTTTCCGAAGAAACGACGCCGTTCGACGATTGGAAACGGGCTGCGGAGCGCGATGGATTGCGCGTGAGAGTGGGGCGGTGGACGATTCCTGGCCGTCCTGTGGCCGTTTTGGTTGATTTCACGCCGTTCTACGAGCAGAAAAACGAGGTTTACGGTTGGCTCTGGGAGCATTACGGTGTCGATTCGCTGCACGCTTACGGCGACTACGACGAGGCTTCGATGTTCTCGTTGGCCGCTGCGAAGGTCGTGGAAAGTGTTTATTCGTGGAATCATTCAACATTCAAAAATCAACATTCAAAAATCGTTTATCACGCCAACGAATGGATGACCGGCCTCGGACTGCTGTATATCAACCACCATCTGCCGCAAATCGCCACGATTTTCACCACCCACGCCACGAGCATCGGGCGGAGCATCGCTGGCAACAACAAACCGCTCTACGACTATCTTTTTGCCTACAACGGCGACCAGATGGCCGAGGAGTTGAATATGCAGTCGAAGCACTCGATTGAGAAGCAGACCGCCCACCACGCCGACTGTTTTACGACGGTAAGCGAAATCACGGCACGCGAGTGTGTTGAACTGCTCGACAAGCCCGTCGATGTGGTACTGCCGAACGGTTTTGAGAACGATTTTGTGCCGAAGGGAGCCGCTTTCGAGCGCAAACGAAAGACTGCAAGAAAACGTTTAATCGAAGTCGCTAATTCGCTCTTACACACGAATTTAACAGACGATACCATCATCGTTTCGACCAGTGGACGCTACGAGTTCCGCAACAAGGGAATTGACGTTTTCATCGAGGCGATGAACCGCTTGCGCTTCCACCAAGATTTGAAGAAAAATGTGCTCGCTTTCATTGAAGTGCCGGGCAGTTTGAGCGACGACCGCGTGAGCGGAATGATGAACTGGCTGGGGCTGAACAGAACGCCCGACGACAAGGTACACGTCGTGGTTGTTCCGAACTATCTGACGGGCAACGACGGCCTCATCAACTTGAGTTACTACGACACGATTCTGGGTAACGACCTCTGCATCTATCCGTCGTACTACGAGCCGTGGGGCTACACGCCGTTGGAGGCTGTGGCTTTCAAAGTGCCTTGCATCACGACCGATTTGGCTGGTTTCGGCCTTTGGGCGAACTCGGTTTTCGGTCGATATGGCGAAATTGAGGACGGCGTGAAGGTGATTCACCGCACCGATTACAATTATTCCAACGTGGCCGATGCCGTGGCCAACACAGTGGCTTCGTTCTCGAAAAAAAGCGAAAAAGAAGTGGCCGAGGCTCGGAAAAATGCCGCTGAATTGTCGAAAAAAGCCCTTTGGAAACTGTTTATTAAGCATTATTTCGAGGCGTATGATGTAGCGTTGAGGAAGAAAACCCACCCCTATCCCCTCCCAACGGGAGTGGAGCCGGAGAAGGTTATTCCATTTCGAGAATATATATTATAGTATTGTTTTTGAAGATAATTTGAAATAAAAATATAATGAAAATTTAGCTTGGAACCCCCAAAACTAACCAAGCGCCCCTCCCGTTGGGAGGGGGTGGGGGTGGGTAGAAAATGAACAAAATCAAAGCTGACTACACAAACGTTCCCCAATGGCGGGAACTGACGGTAAAATCGAGTCTTCCAGAGCAGTTGAAATGCTTGGATGAAATTGCCCACAACCTCTGGTGGGTGTGGAACTTCGAGGCCCGCGACCTGTTTCGCGACCTCGACCCCGGCCTCTATCACGATGTGAAGCACAACCCCGTGCAGTTGCTCGAGCGTCTGAGCTTCGACCGCATGGAGGAAATCGTCAAGGACAAGGCACTGATGAAGCGCATCAATGGCGTTTACAAGCTGTTCCGCGCCTATATGGACGTGAAACCCAACAACAAACGTCCGTCGGTGGCCTATTTCTGTATGGAATACGGTATGCACTCGGCCCTGAAAATCTATTCGGGCGGTTTGGGAATGTTGGCTGGCGACTACGTGAAAGAGGCCAGCGACTCGAACGTCGATATGTGTGCCGTCGGTTTTATGTATCGTTTCGGCTACTTCAAACAGAGCCTGTCGATGGATGGTGAACAAATCGCCAACTACGAGTCGCAGGACTTCCACTCGATGCCTATCGAGCGCCAACTCGACGAAAACGGCAATCCGCTCGTCATCGATGTGCCTTACACGAACTACCTCGTCCACGCCTACGTTTGGCGCGTGAATGTCGGTCGTGTGACGCTCTATCTGCTCGACACCGACAACGAACTCAACTCGGAATTCGACCGTCCCATCACGCACTCGCTCTACGGCGGCGACTGGGAAAATCGTCTGAAACAGGAGATTCTGCTCGGTATCGGCGGTATGCTGCTGCTGAAGCGACTCGGCATCAAGAAGGACATCTATCACTGCAACGAAGGCCACGCCGCACTCTGCAACCTGCAGCGTCTGTGCGACTACATCGAAGAAGGTCTGACGTTCAATCAGGCGCTCGAACTGGTGCGCGCCAGTGGTCTTTACACGGTTCACACGCCCGTTCCCGCCGGTCACGACTATTTTGAAGAGGGTCTTTTCGGCAAATATATGGGTGGCTACCCCGAGAAACTCGGCATCACGTGGGACGAATTCATCGGCATGGGTCGCACGAATCCCGACGACAAAAACGAGAAATTCTGTATGTCCACCTTCGCCTGCAACACGTGTCAGGAGGTCAATGGCGTGTCGAAACTCCACGGATGGGTGTCGCAAAAAATGTTCTCGCCGATTTGGAAAGGTTATTTCCCCGAGGAAAACCACGTGGGCTACGTCACCAATGGCGTTCACTTCCCGACTTGGGCGGCAGCCGAGTGGCGCAAGGTCTATGCCAAATATTTCGACGAGAAATTCATGTCCGACCAGTCGAATCCGAAGATTTGGGAGGCCATCTACAACGTGCCCGACGATGAAATTTGGGCTACGCGCATGACGCTGAAGCATAAATTGTTCGATTATATCAAGGAACAGTTCCGCGAGACTTGGCTGAAGAATCAGGGTGACCCGTCGCGAGTGGTGAAACTCGTCGAACAGTTCAACCCCAACGCCCTCGTCATCGGCTTCTGCCGCCGTTTCGCCACCTACAAACGTGCCCATCTGCTCTTCACCGACGAGGCTCGTCTGAGCAAAATTGTGAACGACCCCGAGCATCCCGTCATCTTCCTTTTTGCTGGTAAGGCTCACCCCGCCGACGGCGCTGGACAAGGACTGATCAAGAAGATTTTCGAGATTTCGCAGCGCGAGGAGTTCCAAGGAAAAATCATTTTCCTCGAGGACTACGACTACCTGTTGGCTCGCCGTCTGGTTAGTGGTGTCGATATTTGGATGAATACGCCGACACGACCGCTCGAAGCCTCTGGAACCAGTGGCGAAAAGGCCGAAATGAACGGTGTCGTCAACCTTTCCGTGCTCGACGGATGGTGGTACGAAGGCTATCGCGAGGGTGCCGGCTGGGCACTAACCGAGAAGCGCACCTATCAGAATCAGGCGTTCCAAGACCAACTTGATGCTGCCACTATCTATCATCTGCTTGAAGCGGACATCATTCCGCTCTACTACAAGATGAACAAGAAGGGCTACAGCGAGGGCTGGCTCAAGGTCATCAAGAACTCGATTGCCCAGATTGCGCCGCACTACACGATGAAGCGCCAACTCGACGACTATTATTCGAAGTTCTACGAGAAAGAAGCGAAGCGTTTCAAGGAAATTTCTGCCGACGGCTACCGCCTTGCCAAGGATATTGCACAGTGGAAAGAGGCTGTTGCCGAGCGTTGGGACGCCGTCAGCGTGGTGTCGTCGGAGTGGGAAGTGCCTGCTTCGGGAGCCGAAACGGGCAAGTGCTACAAACTGCGCTACGTCATCGACGAAAAGGGCCTCGACGATGCAGTCGGACTCGAATTGGTCAATGTCAGCACCGACCCAAACGGCGAGGAACACGTTTTCTCGAAAATGCCTCTGGAAGTGGTCGGTCGCGATGGCAACAACTACGTTTTCGAGGGTGTCATCGAACCCAACAACGCCGGAATTTTCAAGAGTGCCGTGCGCATGTATCCGAAAAACGACAAACTGCCTCACCGTCAAGATTTCTGCTATGTGAAGTGGATTGAATTGCCGGCGTAAGCGCAAGTTTTTCATCATTTTTCAACCGTCTCTGCCCACTTTTTTACGAAAAAAGGCAGGGGCGGTTGTTTTTAGGCATGATTTTTGTTGTAAAGAATCAAAAAAAGGAGGACGTAAATCATGGCATTCATTGATTATTACAAGATTCTCGGCGTCGATAAGAACATTCCGCAGAAGGATGTGCGGGCGGCTTACAAGAAACGGGCGAAGCAGTTTCACCCCGATTTGCACCCGAACGACCCGAAAGCAAAGGCAAAGTTTCAGGCTCTGAACGAGGCTTTTGACGTCATTAGCGACCCTGAAAAACGGAAGAAATACGACCAATACGGTGCGCGATGGAAGGAGATGGACCAAGCGCAGTCGGCTGGCGGATTTGGTGGTTTTGGCGGTGGCGGTTCACCTTTCGACGGCTTCGATTTCAGTTCGTTCACGAGCGGTTCGGGCGGTTTCTCGTCGTTCTTCCAAGAGTTGTTCGGCGGCGGGCGGTCGCGTGCGCAGCGTCGGCAGTCGTCGCCCGTTGATTTGAACACGAACGTGTCGGTCAATCTCGACCTTTACACGGCCTTGTTGGGCGGTGAAATCATTGTGCAGGTGGCTGGCGGCTCGAAATTGAAGCTGAAAGTGAAACCCGAAACGCAGTCTGGCACGAAAGTTCGTCTGCGTGGAAAAGGTCGTTCGCTGCCCGATGGCACGCAAGGCGATATGATTATCACTTACAACGTCGTGCTGCCGACCAATCTGACAGAACGGCAGAAGTCGCTGCTGATGCAGATGCGTAGTTCGTAGGAGCCTTACCCCAAACCCCTCTCCAAGTAGAGAGGGGCTTTTTTCTCCTCAATTTTTTAGATAATATGTAGAGATAAATGAACAGCGCGAGTTATTACTCGCGCTGTTTGTTGAAAAGTTGCCTCCCTGACATCCAACGGGAACATATCCGTCAGTGAAATTGTCAGGGAGGCTCTTTTACAGAATTATTTTCCAACTATTTTGTACACATACGAGGTGTTATCGGGTAACTCAATGGCTACAAGGAATATTCCTCTTCCAGATACCTTGATGCCCTCTTCACCCGTTGACAGTTTTCGTTTAGCAATCAGATGACCCAAAGTGTTGTAAACACTGCAAGTTGCATTCTGTGCACCTGTCACGAGAATAGATCCATTACTCCATTTTACGTCATAAGTTTTCTGATGGACAGAATTAATGCCCGTGCCATCATCCATAACATAAATCAACGTAACAATATCGCTGTCAGTCATTCCGTCTTTCACGGCCATTGCCTTAATCGTAACATTTTCCGTGATGACAATCGGCTGTGTGTATTTTATGCGTGTTGCCTCGTCACACGGACATGAGCCGTCGAGCGTATAATAGATGACCGCTCCCGGGGTTGCACTCGTCAAAACAAGTTGGTCGCCATTGAACACGGAACTTCCCGAACGGACAGATGCTTTCGGTGTTCTAACTACTGTTTCTGAGATAACAACGTTTATTTCAGATGTAGTTTCCATATCTGTACCTGCCAATGTCAGATGCAAAGATGTTCCACCGGGCAACTCGCCTTTCAGTGTAATTCGGGCGCGACCGTTTTCATCAAGCACCGCTTCCGTTTTGTCAATCGATGCAATCAATGGAGAGCCAGATTCAATCGTCAAGGTTTTTCCTTTGACGGCATCCGCAGGCAGAACAGTGACATCGACTGTCGAGGTACTTCCATACTCAATAACTATCAGCGAATCTACATTGATTCCAGAGACCTCTGGTTCAATCACAACTCGCAAAGTCACATCATTAGCCATTGGAGTTCCGGCGTAGCTTTCCACCTCCTTTTTAACGGTGATAAACACTACATCGCCAACATTAAAGGCCGTGTTTGGCTCGAACTTGATTTTTGAAGCATACTCTTTCTCTGTATATGGGTCTTCTTCCAGATTCACCATATTCAGATTACCGCTCACCGATTTTTCATCACGAATTGCGCTGACACGCTTTTGGGTAACCGTTTCAGGACGCATATACTTACTGAAAGTCAATGTAATGCCACTTTGCACACCATGAGCCTTAATGACTTCTGGGCTAATGCCTTGCAACATCGGAATATTGATTTCCAATTGCGGTGGCGGAACGGGCAACCAAGCCGTCTGAGCAGTTTCATAGCCTTCTTTTTCGAAACGAACTTGCCATTGACCTTGCGGCACATCCCAAGCATAGAGTCCAGTTTCATCCGTGACGATGGGGTTCACTTGCGAATATTCCGCAGCATTCCAACGCTTAGGATCCTCGCTCTTCGAATAGATGGTTGCCGTCACGCCTTCCAGACGGTTGCTAGTCACGGCTTCATAGACATAACCCGACGGGTCGTGGATGGGTGACACAGGATGGAACGGAGGAGTAGGACGACCATCTCCATTGCCAGAAGAGCCGCTACCGCTATTTCCACCAGAGCCACCGTTGCCTCCATTTCCGCCGTTGCCTCCGCCACCTCCAGGGCGAGGTTCGGGTTCATGATAACATTTTAAATTGTTTATTTCTTCTTTGATGCGTCTTTGAGTCAAATCATCAGCTTTTCCTGCCGCCCAATCTAAAACCGCGCCTATCGCCATTTTTCCCAAAATCGTTAATGCTGCAGAGATTGCAGAAGACCCTCCAGTCGCAATTGAACCAAGCAGTTGTGTTCCAACAGCAAGATCCATTCCCCACTCAACGGCTAACCTTCCTGCTAACGTTGTTGCTGTAACACCGGCATAAGATATGCACATTTTTTTGCAAGATATAGCATGAGTTTCATCATTGGGACATGGATTCGGAATGGATACGTACAGACTTCTATAATCCTTAATTATATTTAGTCCATCATAAACTATCGACCAATATTTGAGGGATGGATTTGCCTTTGATAAAAAATTGCTTAACGGTTTAACCGCTTTTAAAGCATTTTTTGCTAGCAACTTAGCCCGTCTTGCCGATTTTAAGGATTTGTTCAGGTGTCTAAGAAAATCTTTTTCTTTTCCGATCTTGGCTTGTAAAGCTTCATATTCTTTTGTTTTGGGATCTAAAGTTTTTAATCTTTTTTCCAATCTTGCGATTTGTGTTAATTTTAAATGAAAAATATCAGTTATCTGATTAACTCTATTTTCAGCACTCTTAATCGCATTTCTTAACTGACTAAGAATTTTGCTTTCCAATTGCCAGTTGAACGCTTCTGCAAAATCATCATAGGCATCCTTAATAGTATTAAAAGCATTGTTGACATCATCTACGAACTTATTAAAAGATTCAATACCTTCTTCTACAGAGGTTATCGATGATGACATACCCGCTTTTTGAACCAATAGTGCATTTTGCTTTGAATCTGCTTGTCCTTTTTTGATGATAACATATAAATCTTGACTAAAGTCAACCATCTCAGTTTGGTTTTCAGAAGCCAACAGATATACATATTGACCATCGGTTGTTTCGATTTTTTCAAATCCACGATTAGTCAAAATCTCATCATTCAAGCCATCGCAATGTTTTGCACAATAATAGCCACCATCTTCAGTTGTAAATTCTCCATATTTTTCATTTGTCAGAATTGCATCAATACTGTTGATAAGTTCTTCTGAAAGCAATAATTCCGACTCTAAATCAATGGATTCATATTCCGAAAGTAGTTGATCTATTTCTTCATCTGACATTTTTTCTATCTGATCAAGACTATAGAGCCCGCTAATATCATCAGTTGAGAACCCTTGAGCTGCCAACAACAAATCCATCTCTTCTATGCTGATGTCATCTGTAATAATGGTGTCTATTAGTTTTTTCTCTTCACGGTACTCATTAACACAAGCTGAAAACGCGGAATAGATGTCATCCAACTCTTGCCTATCAGCAACGATTTTAGCATAGCTCTCCACATCCACCGCCAAATTCACGGGCAGATTGCTTGATTCAAACCTGCTGACAGCCACCCAGCGATTCAGTTTCTTGTCAAAGAAGCCCTGCAACTGGCGAACCTCGTCTTGATTGGTATAGACATAGAATGTCACCCCTCTCACGGAAGTTGTGTCGTTGGCGGTCAAATCTGCAACGAAAGTGAAATTCGTTGCTGTATAGAACGAATACGAGTTAGAGCTTGTTTTTCCCGTTTCAAAATCAAATGTCACATTGATATTTCTATGAGAATATGCATTATAGAATGTCATCAGAACCGACTTCACCTCCACGCTGTTAATGTCATAGAGACAGTCTTTTGAACCAGTCGTAAGTGTAATGCCATTCGTACCATGAATTTCTGCGTAGATTCTGTGAGTTGAAAGGTTGTAAGGGCTATTCAATTCACAATCAACGCTCCAGTTGCCGTCCTTTAACGCTTTAGTAGAGCCAATCAAAACACCATTGTCGTAAACATCAACCTTAGCCTCTGGTGTTGTAACGCCGCTGACGGGAATCAGGGTCTTTCTGGTTGATGACGGTGCAAACACGGCAATGTCTGTGGCTTCGAACACGGCAGAACCAATGGGTTGCATTTTTTCACCTCGGAAGTCAAACTTCGCAAAGGCAGAAGTGGTGTAAACTCCGCTACGTGTTGGAACAACGCAGAAACGAATACGACTATCCAAATCTTCGTCGGCAAGAGGAATCGTCAGTTTATTGCCATTGAGGACATAAGCCATCTGCCTTGAACCAATAACAACGGAATTGTCCACAAATGAACAGTCGTCGGGTATATCGACTATCAGGGAAACGTTACTAACCCGATTGGCATACTGCGAACTGAAATCCACCCGTGCAGTCATCGTAATAAATTTACCTGCCACCAGTCGGCTCTTGTTAGACAGATACGATGTGTTGGCTGAGGTAAAACTGAACTTTGACGGATCCATTTCCGGCACAGCGTCAATGTTTACAGCCGTCAAATAGCCGTTGCGTACAGTGACTTGTTTCGTCACATAGTCAATGCCATTTTCAAGTCCCATCTCGTCCAAGTCTGCAAGATCTGTAATAGCACCAACCATGCCATTGTATCCCATCGTCACTAAACGGTAAGCCCCGGCAGACAATCCTGTGAATTTCTGGCGACTGCCCGAGAAGGTAACACGAGAAACCATCTTGCCATCCGTATCATAGACGAATGCGATAAGATTGTCGTCGTTTTTCGACTGATAGGTAATGTCCATACCACCATGTTCCATCAAGCGAAGCGTGACGCTGGCAGAATCGTTCACACCTATCTGTGTCTCGGCACGAGTTTCGGCAAATTGTCCGTTGAGGCTATTTGCAGTAACTACGACACGGTCGCCATGATTAAGGGCAACGGGAATGATGATTTCATTGTTTTGCACCGTGAAATCGGTCACATCTTGTCCCTTTGTGGCGTTATACACAGAATATTTGATGTCGTGCGTATCGGTGTACCAATCCATAACAACTGGCTCATTGCCCTCCGTCACCGTTTCCTGATAGGTGATGTTCAGGCTGATAATTGTACCAGTTACCTTTTTCAGGACAATCATGCCGAGATAATAACCTGCGTTCAGATTTCCTTTTGTAAGTGTCTGATTGATATATCCTTCTGCCGAAACGACAATCTCGGTGGAATCATTGTAGGCACTTGTCTCAAACGTACCATTATTGTTGGTGGCAACCGATTTCGACTCTTGCTTACTGCCATTGACCCACTGCGTAATCGTGACAGTTGCACCGACAATTGGCTCGTAATTTTCATTCACGACCTGACCTGTCAGATTCACCATTGCGATGGCACCGAGTTCTACAGTCAATTCATTGCCTGTGGCAGTCACCGTGTGATTCTTTCTGGTTGGCTGCTGATATTGGGTAGCCAAAGAAGCACTGAGTTTCACATCGTAAGCCAGCGTCGTGCCTTCGGGAATACCGACAAGAGTTGTGCCATCTGAAAGTTTTGCTCCTTCAGCATCATACCATGTTACAGAGGTTTCACCTGTCACATCTTGAGAACCATTTGCCAGAACTTTCACACTGACCGTATGCACAGGAGCCAAATTGTCCAACACGATTGTATTGACACCCGTATGCAATTGGATGTTATTTTGGCTAGCAATAAGCATTCCGTATTGATTTTTCAGAGTCAGGCTATATTCTTTTGACGTGGAAAGGCCGTTGAACACGCAGGCATTTCCCGAATTGATGGTTTGCTGCACAGTCCAGTCGTCCGAGCCCAGTTCCAGAGTCATGCCCTGATAATCGGCAATGTTCGCTGATTCTGCCAATTTCACAGTCATTGCAGCGGCATTGTTCAGCGTTAGCAGTAAGTCGTCAATATCAGCAGAACCATTGCCTGTTTTGGTAATTCTAATTTCAAACGGATTGCCATCGGTTGTGAAAATGAGATTCTTAGATGTCCATTCGTTTTCATTGAAAGTCACCTCTATTCCATTGATACTTACCTCAAGCGTGGCACCATTCAGGCTGCGCCCCATCATAGAAAGCATATATGTGCCTGCCGGCAAGCCACTTACGGTCTGTGTCATGGTTGATGGATTACCCAAAAGATGGAAATAGTTGTCTTCACCGCTATTATAATGGTCTGTTGTGGCAATAGATGAACTGCCAGTAAATGTCCATCCGCTTCTATTCAGTGAAGCATTAGGATTTTTGATGAAGCCTGTCAAATCTGGATCTTCCACCACAACGGCAAAGGAGTCGGTTGCTACCATACTCCAACGCCCGTTCTGGTCAAGGAAATGCATGTGCAGGGCGTTCTGTGTGGCAAATTTATTGTTACCATCTGCATCTCGAACAATCGTCACATTCTCAGGCGTAACGGTTCTGTTCACATTGTTCACATCCAAATTCACATCAAGCATCAAAGGGGTAACGGGTGAGTCAAGTGTCACCGTTACAGCATGGTTGTCTGCCTCGTTGAACCAATACTGATAACTAACAATTTTGTTGTCATCGGTGAATTCTTTCTTGGGTTTCACGAAATAGTGCGTTCCCACGGTACTCCACCTGCCGTTACTGTCTTGTGCGCGATAGCAGAGCGAATGAAGACCAACGCTCAAATCAGCCACTTCTAAATCAAGGTTAATGACTCCTGTTGAAGTAGATAGTTGAACTTTGCGGTTATGGTTCTGGTCGAACCAGTATTCATATTTCGTCATCTTATTGTTTGCAGCAGAGGTTTCTGCCACCAAAAAGAAAGAAGTGAGAGGAGCACTCCATCTGCCATTGGTGTCTTGAGCCCTGTAGCAGAACATGTGGAGTCCTTTGCTTAAGTTTTTAACATCCAATTCGAGGTTGATGACACCCGTCGAATTTGATTGTTGAACTTTGCTGTTATGGTTCTGGTCGAACCAATATTCATATTTCGAAATACGATTGTTCGGAGAGGTTATTGCTGCACGAACAAAATAATTAGTGGACGGAGCACTCCATCTGCCCTGACTATCTTGTGCGCGGAACACGAAAGCGTGCAAACCGACAGACAAATTGGAAACATCAAGGGAAAGATTGACGTTGTTTCCCGATGCCGTGCGCTGCACTTTTGCCGATTCGTTTTGGTCGAACCAATATTCGTATTTCGATATGCTTTGTGAATACGACAGCAATGCCATCATCCACAAAAGAAGCATGATGAATGTTTTCTTTTGCATAATCGAAAATATTTTAAATGCTGTTTTACTATGGTTATTGCAAAATCCCAAGATTATTTCTGGGCTTCAACAGTGATTTTCACCGAGAGTTTCCCGTCGTTGTCGGTCTTTGTCGCAATCTGACGCGACGTAATTTGCGGATTCGTCGGAACATCGGTAAATGGTGTGTCGCCACCATAGATGCCTACCTGCGTACCATCGTCGCCGAGATACTGTTGGGCGGCAGCAGCCGTCAGTTCGTAGGAACGCTCGTCGGTATAGGCAAATTCGCCGTCGGCAAAGAGGGCTTTGAAATCTGTTGCAGATAATAAAGTATTGTTGTTTCCATTATCAATGTTAGAAATCGTTGATTTATCAAATAAATTATTATAAAAAAATGATGATGTTTTTGAAATACCCCAAGAGTGATATGTATAATCCCTTATTATTGAATTCTTGAATGTTGCAGTTACATATCTATTTTCTGCACTCTGAAGATATATACAATGATCAAATAAAACGGTGGCATCTTCCGAATTTCCACGAAAAACACTAATAATACAGTTTTTCAGAAGAAGATTTTCAGATTTTAAATCTGGAATAAAGACTTTTATCCGACATTGATCAAATGTACAATTTTTTGTTTTACATTCATTTCTATCTGCATATAAAGTTCCTATTTTACATTTTTGAAATGTCATATTTTCAACATTATTGAAAAAGATGACTGTACCCAAAATTATTCCCTCTAACGTCAATCCTTTTTCCCCTGTGGATAACTTAATATTAGTAGTTCCATTTATCGTTGTGCTGTATCTATTATTTGCGGCATCCTGCACATATCCAGCCCCTTGAATAGTGATGGCTTTTGTGATGTCGGTTGCATTGAAAGTTCCAGCAGAAAGCGAAATAACATCGCCAGTCTGTGCCGCCTCCAATGCTTGCTTCAGGGCATTACCGCCATAGAAAGCCAGCATATTGTCGCCATGCTGAAGGGTTGCCACTAATGCGTCTTGCGCATTCATTGTCATACTCACGATTGCTGCCACTGCTGCGAGGGCAATTCTCATAATTGTAGTTTTCATTGTTATTAAACGTTTAAAATGAAAGACTTTTGCCGATTAAACACCTCGGAATCGGCACAAAAATAGATGATTCTCAGCTTACGATATAAAAAAGGCGTAGGTGCTGTTCTTTTGCCCACCCTGGAACCGTAGGCCTTCGCACTGCCTCTCACAACAGGATAGACAACACAGTTAGCCCACGCCAGTACGTTCATATATTATAAATGATGTATGAAACGTACCACGCAGACGCTTCAGTTGCCATCTGCCTGCTTGTGATTGCGGAAGTTGCGAAGTTCACGGTCCACAATTGGCAGACGTTTGAAAACGTCTTTTCTATTCATAAGACCGCCTGCTCACCCATAAATGGGCTAACAAAAGCGATGGTGCAAAGATACACCATTTTTTAATATTTTCCAAAAAAAATCTTTATTTTCTTACTCAAAGTTTTCCGAAATTTTCATTCTATGTCATATTTCTAACATCAGATTTGTCATAATCACGGCAAAGGTAATTCTTTTGGAGACCTATTATGAATGCATATCACATTGTTTATATAGTACGCTTTTAGTGAACTTTGAAAAAGAAAAATCCCTTGTAAATCAAGCATTTACAAGGGATTATTAGTACACTCTCAGGGGTTCGAACCCTGGACCCACTGATTAAGAGTCAGTTGCTCTACCAACTGAGCTAAGAGTGCTCCTGTTTGCGTTTCAAAATCTGTCGATTTTTGATTTGCGGTTGCAAAGGTACTCCATTTTTTTGGAACCACCAAACTTTTTCGACTTTTTTTTCAGAAAAACGTTTTTTTCCAATCTTAACTCCTTAATTCCTTACTCCTCAAAACACCTCATCCGGCCACGCGCAGGGGGTTCCAGTTGCCTTCACCGTCGGTCGCTGTGCATTCATTCTGCGAAGTTCGCGCCCCAATTCACGCGAAAGTCGGCGGACGATTTTCGGTTGTTCGGCGGCGAGATTGCGGCTTTCGCCGATGTCATTTTCAATGTTGTAAAGTTGTTTTTCGCCAGTTTTGTAGTCGTAGATGAGTTTCCACTGGTCGCGTCGGATGGCGCAGTTGAGGCTGATGGCTGGTCCTTCGTTGCCCCAGACGTTGGGGTAGTTCCAGACGAGCGACCGCCCCTTTGAAGATTTCCTTTTTTCGGTGAGCAGCGGCATGAAACTGCGCCCGTCGATGGTCTGCGGAACGCGGTATTTCTCCACACCACCCATTTCCAGAATCGTCGGGAAGAAATCCTCGATGACGAGGTAGTGGTTGCAGCGCGACTGCGGTCGGACGCGCCCGGGCCAGCGCACCATCATCGGTTCGCGGATGCCGCCTTCGAGCAGCGATCCTTTACCACAGCGCAGTGGCGCATTCTGCGTGAAAAGCGGTTCGTCGCGCCAATAATTGCCAGTCGCATAGCCGCCGTTGTCGCTCATGAAAATGACGACGGTATTGGCGGCCTCGCCGTTGCGGTCGAGCCAGTCGAGCAGGTCGCCGAGGCTTTTGTCCATGCCCTCGACGAGCGAGGCGTAGGCAGCTTCTTTTGCCGACAGTCCTTTGTCGAGGTATTTCTGGAAGAATCGCGGGTCGCGGTCGATGGGAACATGCACGGCGTAATGCGACAGATAGAGATAAAACGGCGATTCTTCGGTACTTTTCCAGCGGTCGAGTTCGGCGAGCGTCTCTTGCGTGAGGGCTTCGGTGAGGAATGTGCCGCTGCCCCAGTATTTTTCGAGATGGGGCGTAGCCATCGGCGTTGTGGGCTGACCGTCGGCATTGTAACCGAAATTTTGCTCGCTCAAGTAAGTGGCTGGACCTCCGGCGGCGTGTCCGGCGATGTTCACGTCGAAACCGAGGTTTTCAGGGCGTTCGCCGGGCGTTCCGATGGCTCCCCAATGAGCTTTTCCGCTGTGAATCGTGTGGTAGCCATTTTCGCGAAGGATTTCAACGAAGGTTCGACAGGGAAAGGCCCTCTCAACGCTTTGAGAATCGCCATTTCCGACGGAATAGATGCCGTTCACGTTCCAATTGGGCGTTGCCAGTTCGGCATCGTCGAGGTCGGTCGATTCGTCTTTGCGCAGCGTCCAGTTGGTGACGCGATGCCGTGCCGCGTTTGCCCCCGTCATCAACGAACAGCGACTGGGCGAACTGATGGCCGAGGCGTATGCCTGTGTGAAAACCATTCCCTCGCGAGCCAGCCGTTCCATGTTGGGCGTTTCGTAGCGGTCGTTCAGCGGTGTTCGTTGCGTCCAAAAGGGCACGGAAGTGTCTTGCCACCCCATGTCATCGACCATGAACAGGACGATGTTCGGGCGATTCGTCGCAACCGTTGGAATCGTTGCGAGCGATGCCGAAAACAGCACGAGTTGCTTCTTCATTTCGTCGATTTTTTCGCCTTTTTGGGCTTTTCAGCCTCTTTCTCCTTCGGATTTTCAATCGTGATTCGGCGCGGTGAATTGTCGCGAAGCACGTCGTTGACGATTTCGGTGATTTGCGCTTTGAGTTCCTCGACAAACTGTCCTGCGTCGTATTTTTTGTGTTCGATGTCGCGCAGTTTTTTCTCCCAAATACCCGTCAATTCGCAACTTTTCAAGAGTTCTTCGCGAATGAGGTCGATAAGTTCGATGCCCGTCGGTGTGGCGACGAGGCGTTTGCGTTCGCGACGGATGTAATTGCGTTTGAAAAGCGTCTCGATGATGCTGGCGCGACTCGACGGACGACCGATTCCGTTCTCTTTCAGGGCGGCTCGCAGTTCCTCGTCGTCCACGAATTTTCCGGCGGTTTCCATGGCGCGAAGCAGCGTCGCTTCGGTGTAGTAGGGCGGTGGCGTTGTCCATTTTTCGGTCAGCGTCGGCGTGTGAGGGCCGCTTTCGCCTTTTTTGAAGGTCGGCAGTGTGCGTTCTTCGTCGGAAGCACCATTTTCGTCACCCGATGGCGACACGTTTGCCTCGTCTTTTTCGTCTTGTTTCTGATAAACCACTCGCCAGCCAGCATCCAAAATTTCCTTGCCAGAAACCTTGAATTCGATTTCGTCAACTTCGCCAAGTACGGTCGTTGTCGAAAATTTGCAATCGGGATAGAAAACGGCGATGAAACGGCGGGCGACCAAGTCGAAAACCTTCTGTTCCAAGTCGGTCAGACCCTTTGGAATCACGCCAGTCGGGATGATGGCATGGTGGTCGGTGACTTTCGACGAATCGAAG
>Ga0310690_10003612_pt1 | contig 22926 bp, 12 predicted proteins | sample AusTroGonzalo_MG_2_FD_207661 | JGI IMG/M metagenome (GOLD analysis project Ga0310690, IMG submission 207661) | Bovine rumen microbial communities from tropical cattle in Woodstock, Queensland, Australia - Gonzalo_04 (v2) (version 2) | ecosystem: Host-associated > Mammals > Digestive system >... | reverse complement strand
AGCGTGAAGCCGACACCTTGGCGTTCGGTGAATGGACGATGGATCTGGACGTGGCGACGAACAAGGTGGCGGCGTTCGACGGCGCGGCGTACACGCTCGTAAGCGTGCAGGGTTCTCTTTGGTGCCCGGACTGCGGAAACGTCGACCGCAACTTCATGGACATCGAGGACGGCAAGGGGGACAATCGCTTCCGCGCTTGGGCGGCGAGCCACAATGTCGCGCTCGTGGCCATCGACATCCCGAACTACAACGGGCCGACGGTGAACGACTGCGCAAGTCCATCACTCCTTTCCCGCGACGCCTACGCCACGGCGATCGCGCGGCCCAAGGAGTGGCCGGACTCGGGGGCCGACGCCGCGTTGACCAACAAGATGTTGCGCAGCGGTCGCCCGTACCTTTCACGCAAGATGGTGCCCGCTATTGAGGCCGACGCCATCCGCACGCGTAACCATTTCCTTGTTTCAACGAATACGCCGTTCGGTGGTTTCCATCGTCCGGAAGACGGCAAAAAGAATCGCACGGGCGTACCGATCTTCGTGCTGCTCCGCAAGGACGGCACGGTGGCCGCACGCATGACGCGCTTCGCGAGCGTCTCGCCGATGGCGGCGGAGCGGGAGAAGTGGGATGACTACATCAAGCGCTGTGACGAGATGCTGACGATTGCGACGTCCGACGCTGCGGAGATCGAAAACAACCACTGGACGACGACGGCGGAGACGGTTGCCTCCGGCGTTCCCGTGAAGGGGACGATCAGTCATGCCGATACGGCCGACTGGTTCGAGATCACAGGCGCAGAGGCGCGTGCGCCGGCGTATTTCGGTCTCTCGGGCGACAGCACGAACAAGGTCACGCTCTCCGTCGGTGCGGTGATCGACGGGACGTTCACGACGGTGGGGCGCGCGAGCGGTCCGCTGAAAGGGCTTTCGCTAAGGGTTGAACTGCCGGTCGCCGAGCGGTGGTTTGCGGGCGTAACGTGCCAAAACACGGATGACGGTTTTACCGTCGGTTCGCCCGTCTCCACCCTTGCGGACTATTCTCTCGACTCCCTTGTTTCGCCGCCGAGCGAAGATCCGGGCGAAATCGCGTTTGCGGATCGCTCGCTTCGGATATCCGAGTTTTCGGGCACGGGAACGGTGTCGGTTGTTCGCCGGGGCGGGAATGCCGGGGCGACCTCCGTGCGGATCGTCCGGATCGCTTCCGATCCCGCCGACGAGGGGCGCTATGTGTGGGTGGACCGGGAGCTTTCATGGGCGAATGGCGAGACGGGGACGCGGGAGATCGATATTCCGCTGCTCCCCAACGAAGAATACGAGGGGGCCGGATCCTTCGTGCTCAAGATCGAAAAGGTGGATTGCCCCTCGTTCGTGGCGGAGGATGCGACGTGCGAGGTGACGATCATCGACACGGATGCCCCGTGCCTGGCGAGCAGCGTCTATGAGATTCCGGCCTACATGAACTTCGGCAGCGTGACGGCGTTCCGGCTCGTCAACAGGGGCGCGGACGACACGCAAGTGACGGTGGCGATGGCGTCGGGGACCTTGCCGGACGGCATGAAGATCGCCTACGACAGGGCGTCGGGCGAGGTCGTGCTTTCCGGCGTGCCGAAAAAGGCCGGAACCTACACGTTCGTCTGTGCGGTCTCGGCGCGTCGGGCGGGGAAGCGGCTGATCGGGTTCGAGACGGAGATCACCGTGACGGTGGCGGATCCGGCCGAGACGAATCCGCTTGTCGCCGAGAAGCGTCCGGCGCAAACCCTTCCGCTGTTCGCGGAGGATGGCGCGGGCGTGCGGCGGCTTGTGGGCACGGTCAACGTGGCCGTCACCTCCAAGGGGGCGATCTCAGCGAAGTATTCGGGGACGGAAGGAAAGGCGATCTCCTTTGCGGGGAACTGGCAAAGCCTGGATGAAAGCGGGGCGGCGCACGCCTCGCTGACGGCGAAGGGGGCTACGCTTGCGCTCACGATGGCGGTAGACGGCAGGCTGTCGCTTGCACTGGATCTGCCGGCGGATGCCAATTGGTTCGCGGCGGGCAACACGTTCACCGCGGAGGCGGGATGGCCGCAGACGGATGTCTTTGACGCCTTCAAGGGGTATTACACGGTTGCCCTACCGCAGGTTGGCGTGGTCGCCGCCACGAACATTCCGACCGGCGGTGCGATTCTTACGCTCAACATGGCTGGTGACACGGCCGTCAAGAACGGAACGGTGCGCTTCGCGGGCGTGCTGCCGGACGGCACGCCGGTGAGCGGATCGACGGCGATTTCGCGCTTGGCGGAAATCCCGGACTACGATTCTTTCGCGGAGGTTCCGGTTTTTGTCCGGACGGCGAAGAACGTGCTGGGCGCCGCGTTGACGGTTGATGCGAACGGAGCGGCGAAATGGGATTCCGACGAAAGTTTCGTTGACGGCTCCGGCAACGGATGGCTCAGTCGGGAAATCGTGCGCGGCGCGGAAGATGTCGAGACGTATGTGCTGCATCGCGGGACGGTGCTGTCGTATGAGACGCGCCATGACGCGCACGGCTCGTACTATGTGCCGGGGGTTTCGCCAACGGTTTTGGATTCCTTCTACGAGGCACCGGCGGGATATGATCCCGGTGCGCCGTTCGCGCTCGCGTTCGACGTGTCGCCTGTCGCCGCGAGCGAACGGTACGGTGCGATCTCCCCCCTGCCTGAATTTCTCGTTCGCGCCGGCGTGAAGACGCTCACGCTCGACAAGACGTCCGAATGTTCGTTCAGCTTCAGCGCGCGGACAGGCGTGTTCAAGGGGACGGCCCGTTTTGTGTTCGAGGGCGGGCGCACGGCAAACGGCACGTTCAGCGGCGTGCTGACGCCGGGGTGGGTGTTGCCTTGCGCGTGCGGAATCGTTGCGCCCGAGAAACCTTTCGGGAGCGGTGCGCTCTGGTTCCGGGACGTGGTGGGCGAGAGCGGCGTCACACGGTCGCTTCCCCTTGTGCTTGACAGGCTTGCGGCGGAGCCTGCCGTTGGGCTCTCCGCGCTGGCGGCGGCGGCGAGAGGCCTACGCCCTTCCGGTGCCGCCCTATTCGGCGCCACGTTGCTGAATCTCGTGGATGACGACATCCATGTGGAGGCCGATTACGGCATTCTCACGCCGAACGTGGCGATGACGCCGATCGCATTCTCCAATGTCGTCGATTTCGCGCGTGGCGACACGTTGGCGGTCTCCGGCTTGCCGACGGGTCTCAAGTACAACGACAAGGGTGCGCCGCTCTGCCTTTCCGGGACGCCGACCAAGCCGGGCGACTACACGCTCAAGTTCACGGCAAAAATCGTGACGACGGCCGTGACCAACACGCAGGGACGCGTGACCTATACCTACCGGAACGCCACGGCGACGGCCTCCATCACGGTGAAACCGTTCCCGGAAATCAAGGCCGTGCTTTCCGACGAGGCCGCCGCCGCCGGATGCAAGGTGACGGGCGACGGCAACTTCAAGGCGGGCACCAAGGTGACGCTCAAGGCAACAGCGGCAAAGGACTGGACGTTCGCCGGATGGGGCGGCGTTGAAGGGCTCGCCGCGCTCAACCCTTCGCTTGCCTACACGATGGGAACGGACGACCGGACCGAAGTCGCGGCGAATTTCATCCACAGGCGCGAGGATGTCCTGACCGTGGCGGATCCCGGCGTCGTGCCCGTGGCGAAAGGCGCTGCATTGTCCACCAACCTGATCGAAACGCTGATTGAGACGCGGTCGCTGCCGACCGTCACGGTGACGGGGCTGCCGACAGGATTGAAGTTCGACGCGAAGACGTTCCAGATCAGCGGCACGGTCGGCAAGACGGCGAAGGACGGCTACGCGTATGTGACGGTTGCGGCGAAGAACGCGAGCGGCTACACGTTCACGCGGATCCTGAAGTTCGTCGTGCTCGCCGCGGCGGGCGACGAAATCCCAGAGGAACCGGTTCTGGCGAACGGTGCGGGAATCGACTTCTCCGATCTTGATGATCTTGTGACGGGTGGGTATTATCCGCAGGACGGGTTGGATGCGGTGGCGTTCTTTGTCAATCCCGCCACGAACGGCGCGGCCGTTGCGTCCGTGACGGTGAACGGATTGCCGACGGGACTGAAGTCGGCCGTGGCGGTCACGGATGGCCTGGCGTCCGTGGGGATCTACGGCACGCCCACGAAGCCGGGGCGGTACGTGCTCAAGGTGCAGGTTTCGTATGCCGACCGCAAGAAGGCGACGAGCGAATATGCCTTCATCGTCGGGGACGGCGGCAGCGGCTGGTTGGACGTTGAGAGCTTTGACGCGGCCTTGGGAACGGTTTCGGGCGCGGGCGTGTATGCGTCCGGCGCGACGGTCAAGCTTTCGGCCAAACCCGCCAAAGGAAACGTGTTCGCCGGGTGGTATGAAGATGGCGACCTGCCGTTTGAGATCCTTGCGGAGACGGACGGCGTGGATTGCCGTGCGGCGTCGGCCTCGTTCCTCTTCCGGAAGGATCTGTTCAGCGCCGTCCCGTTCGCGCTTTACGGCGGTTTCATCGCCAAGGCGAAAGATGCCATCGCCCTTGAGGGGCTTGATGGCACATGGGAAATCGATCCGGCGGCGGATGGCGAACTGCCGTTCGCGGTCCATTCCGCCTCGCTGCCGAAACTGACCGTCTCGGGATTGCCGAAGGGCGTGACATTGAACGCCGCCGCCTGCCGGTTTGTCTATTCGTCGGCTTCTCAGGCGCAGATCGTTCCCGGCTATTACACCGTTGTCGTCAAGGCCGCAAACCAGTCGAATGCCGGCACGGTCGCGCGGCTTTCCATCTTTGTCGCCAACCGGACGACGGATGTCATCGCCGGCCTCAGTCCGGCGCCGGACGCCTACTCGCTTTCTGCGGGCGTTGCGCTTGACCCCGAGACGATTCTGCCGGAAGTGGATGTCACGGATGGATGGAAACTGGCGGTTGCCGGACTTCCGACCGGTCTGAAGCTTGTGCAGGACAAAGCCACCGGCGCCTATTCCGTAACGGGCGTTCCGACGAAGGCCGCCACCAACACCGTCACCTTCACGGCCACAAAGGGAAAGGAGAAGGCGATTGCGACGATTACGGTTGGCGTGGCTGCATTGCCGGCCTGGGCGAACGGAACCTATGATGGCGCCTATTGCATGTATGACGAAGATGGAACCAATGCCATGGGGTCTGTTTCGTTGACCGTTTCCGCCGCCGGGAAGGTGAGCGGCAAGATCCTGACAGGCGGCAAGACGTACAATTTCTCGTCGGCGAGTCTTGAATTCTACGATGCCGATGCGGAGGCGTTCGCGGTTCCGGTGGCGGTGACCTGGTCCAAGACGGATGCGGAGACGTTCCTGCTTTCCGTCGGTCACGATGAAAACGGGGTGGGTTCCGTTTTCATGGAGCCGACGGGTGACGGCGCAACGTTCATCGAAGCGGCGCAGAACGTCTGGCTGCGGAAAGATCTTTCCGCGCCGGAGTTCGCGACGGGCCAGAAGCAACCGACATTGAACCTGCCCAGCGGCGTCGTCTGCAAGTTCGGCGCGAAGGGCGTTGTCACGTTGGGCGGAAAGGTCGGCAAGGTCTCGGTTTCGGGCAAGGCGCAGACGCTCTGGGGCGGCGCCGTAGAGGGGGCAAATGCGCGGGTCGTTGTGTATGCGGCCAACAAGCAATTTGAAGGCGGTGCCCTCTGCGAGAGCGTGGACGTGGCGCTTTCCGATATGGATGGCGACGGGAAGCTCGATGCCGTAAATCTCAAATAAATGATTTTTGCGTTTTTGATTTTTCCGCTTGTGCATCAGGAGGGGATTGTGCTACAATCCGTGCACTTTGCCCCCATCAGGCGATGTCAATGACCGTCAACAAAAAAAGGATAAACTAAATGAAAATTAAAAGTCTCGTCGCGGGGATGTTGGCTTTGGCCGCCTCCTTGCAGGCTTCTTGTGACATCACGGTAGGTCCGGGGATGTACTCCTCGTTTGCCACAGATGCCGGAAGCGCCGTAGTTGTGGGTGTTTCGGGCCTTTCATGGAGTGACTTCAATGCGCACGACAGCTACGGGACGAAATGCTTTGTGCATGATTCCGTGGTGGATGCCGAGAAGACGGCCGCCAACAATGACGACGACTACTGGTGTGGTCCGATCACGGACATGAACCTGCTCTACATCACCGGCTGGTCGCGCAAGACGAGCTACGCCACGGTCGATGACATGGTCGATTATTTCCGTTCGAACGTGAAGCTTCTCCGCTATGCGAAGACGCCAGGGGACATGAACACTGTCACGGAAGGTACATATGGCTACAACAACAATCCGTACTATGACGGCATCTGGCGCTGGTTCAAGGCGACGACCAGGGTCGATCTGACCTCGTTTATCAAGAAGGGCCAGGGGGTGAATACTTCTGTGCTGCGTGCCTTGCTGGACAAGGGCGAGTACGCCTTGCACGTCGATATGCTGTTTGACGACAGCAATTCAAACCCGAAGTGGGGTGGGATGATGGTTTCGCATTCCGTGACATGCTGCGGCTATGAGACGGATGCGATGGGCAATCTGAAGGGACTCTTCATCATCGATTCCGACAACGACCAGTATGGCGATGCCAATGGCGGCCGTGCCGCACCGAATTCCATCCTCTACTGTCCGGTGTCGTGGAATGCCGCCTGGAATATGTACGCGGTCGAGGGGATTTGGGGTGAGACGTCTTATCTCTTGGATGACTATACCGCGTTGCAGATGTATCGGGGAGAGACGAAGTCGGTCAAGCTCGACGCGAACGGCGGCAAGGTCTCGCCCGCGACCATCAACGTTTTGGAAGACAGCACCTATGGCGAACTGCCGGAGCCGACGAAGGCTGACGGCGGGTTTGAGGGCTGGTGGACGGCGAAAGAAGGCGGTGTTCAGGTGCAGGAAGGTGACCCCGTCGATTTCTCCATCTTTGCAAACCCCAAGACGCCGACGCTCTATGCGCAGTGGCGCAAGGCGTGCAAGATCACCGTGGCGGGAGGTTTCCTTAACGACGGGACGACATCCAGAGGCGGTCTTTTCCGCGGCGAGGTGGTTGAGGCGTGCGTTGACTGGGATAAACTGAATGACAAGAGCGGGAATTGGGTTAACGCCTTTGCCAATTGGACATACACGCCTGCGACGGCGGACCTGGGGGAGGGTTTCGATTCGTTCAGCCCTGAAGTCGTTGTGACCATGCCGAATGCCGATGTGAAGCTGACGGCCAACTTCGTGAACGGTTTCGCGGCGTATCTTAACGTGTATGGCTATACGGAAGGCGAATCTGGTGAGGGTGACTTCTATTGGAGCATCGATAACGGCAAGACGTTGATTCCGCTTGGTGGGTTGCCGTATCCCGTCAAGGCCGGCAAGGTTACGGTGAAGTTCTACGACAAGAAGGGCAATTGGCGCGCCTCTGACATCACGCTCACGGTGAATAAGCGCAACACGTACAAGTCTGGGAGCTTTACATATTACGAGGACCCCCAGGAGGTTTATCTGGGTGCGCGATTTGTGCCTGTCAATGGTTCGACGAAGGTTAAGTTCGACGCAAACGGCGGCAATGCTTCCTGGGAGGAATTTCTCGCCAATGGATATGAATATGGCTCTTTGCGCTTCCCTGAACGCAAGGGGTATGTGTTCGCAGGCTGGTGGACGGCGAAGGACGGTGGCGAACACATCACGATGAGCGGCATCTTCGACCCCGCCGACTTCGCCGGGCAGAAGACACCTACGCTCTATGCCCACTGGCTTCAGCTCAAGAAGCTGACTCTGAAGGACGAATCGGCGTATGCCAGTGGGTTTCTCAACGAGGAGGATTTCGATCCGGAACTGTATTCCGAAATCATGGCTAGCCTTTACACTTCCAACCCTGAATTTGGTGGCGGTTGGTACTTGGAGGGCAAGGGGACAATAGAGGTTCTGCCGGGCGCGAGGGTTTATCTAAGTGCGCCTGAATCCACGACGGACAAGAGCGGCAACGGGCTTGCGTTCCAGAAATGGACGGTGACACCCTCAAAGGCAAATCTCGGTTCGCAATTCCGTGTCAGTTCCTATGATACCACCTTAACGATGCCGGCTGAGGATGTCACGCTTCAGGCGTCGTATATCGATGCCTCGACGAGCTGCACTTTGGATGCTTGGGTCAATGTGCGTTCGATCAATATCGGCTATGATTACGTGACGGGGGGAGTCGCTTATATCGATCCGCCCTATGCGGCCTTTGAGTGGAGTCCCGACAATGGCAGCACCTGGTACAAGGCCTGGCCGAGCTATGACGCCTACGATGAATATGGGAACGAAATTTATGGAGAGACGGCTCTGCTCAAGCCGGGAACGTACACAGTGACTTGGCGGTCAACCGATCCGCACTGGGCCGCACCGACGACCAAGACGAAGGTCGTTCTGAACGATTCAGGATCCTGCTGCGGCATGAGCACGGCGTGTTCACAGACGGTCGCATCCAATTATGAGTTCACCTACGTTCCGGAAGTCGTTGTCGATGTCATGACCTACTCGAAAGCGGAGGGGATCTACGTCAAATCATCTGCCGGCGGAACGGTCAGTCCAACGAGCGGTTTTGTGCCGCTCCAGAAGACGATTTCGCTGACGGCCAAGGCGAACAAGGACTATACGTTCCAGGGCTACGCGTTCGGCAGGTATTGGGGGAATAGCGGTTACCTCTATTTCGACGAGACGGTGACCACGTGGAAGCTGGGCAACTACGGTTGGCTCACGGATTACATTGATCCGCAAGACCATAAGGTGCATGTCGTGGCCAGCTTCAAGGCGGTTGCCGACTATTCTGTCGAAGATATCGCGTTCTTCAATTTCCGGACGAGCGCCGGTGGTGCGTACGGTGTCGTCGATGATGTCGTCAACATCCGCGCCGTTGTCGGCTGTGCGGTGGAGAATTCCCTTTACAGCGCACCGGCGGCGTTCCCGCTGACCTACAAGCTTGAGGGCAAGTTGCCGGATGGACTGAAGTTTGACGCGAAGACGGGCGTGCTTTCCGGCGCCCCGAAGAAGGTCGGCACGGCCACCGTGAAGATTGTCGCCAGCGATCCGGCGAAGCATTCGAAGGCGTTGACGGTCAACATCCGCGTGGACGCCCTTCCTTCGGGGTTTGCGGGCGAATATCGTGGTTTGATGCGCGCTGAGGAGTATGATTCGGCGTCTGATGTTTGGGATTACACTGGCCAGCAGGAAGGAATTCTTGAAATGACCGTTAAGTCCGACGGCAAGGTGTCCGCAAAGGTCATTACGCGCTTGGGTTCGCGCTCCGTCTCCGGGACGTTGGAATGGAATGATCCTGAGTTGACGTACTATAACGAATACGGTGACGAGTATCAACTGCCCGAATTCCGGTTCTGGCATACGGATGCGAAGGATGCTTCGTATTGCCATGTCAACTTCAATTTGGACGGCACGATTGACGGCGAGGTCGATTCGTATGACAAGACCGAAGGTGATTATGTTGGCGGAGGTCTGACCGGTCTCTATCAGAACAAAGAGTTGTTGGCGAAGTCGAACTTCTTCGAGAAGTACTACACCTTCGCGTTCTGTGCGGTGTTGCCAGAAGAATCCGAACCGGCGTCCGGCCACGGTTACTTGACGGTCAAGACCGACAGGACTGGCGGCGCAAAGGTCACGGGGCAGTTGCCGGACGGCGAGAAGGTTTCGATGAGCGCGCTTGTCATGCCGTTTGCTCTTGAGACCACGGAGGGGGTCGGCGCACGGCTCTACCTCTTCGCCTCGCCTTCGTCCTACAAGAAGCTGGACTGGTTTGCGACGACGCTGGTGCTGGATCCGGCCGGCTACGTCTCCGTCACGCCCGATGGCGGTGCTTGGACGATTGCGGACGTCTCGCCGGAGCTTTGCTGCGGTTTGTCGGCGTCCCAATGGCGAAACGCGACCGTCACCGGCGAAGGTGCGCTGTACAGCGAAGCGAAGCCGCTTGAGGGCTACTACGGGGCGTTGTCCTGCGCTTGGAGCAGCAAGGTGACGCTGGAGTATTCCTACAAGTATCTGGAGGAAAACGAGGACAATCCGAGCAAGCCCTATTCCTGGACGGAATACGGTTATGCACCCGCAGCGGATTTGGACGGTTACTTCTTCAACGTTGAGGTGAAGGGCGACAAGAAGGGCGCGATTTCGCTCGCAGAGAAGAACAATGCGCTCTCCCTCTCCTTCGCCAAGGCGACGGGCATCTTCTCGGGCAAGGCCACGGTCACCTTCGATTACGAACTGCCGAGTTGCAAGCAGAATAGCAAGACCAAGGAAATCGAGTGGTCTTACACCCAGAAGCGCGCCACGGCGTCGTTGCCCTACGCGGGCGTCATGATTGCCGACGGCGACGGCTACATGGGTCTCGGCGCGGCGGTGCACAGCTTCAAGTACTCGTATGAGGACGAGAAGGGCAAGATCAAGACCGATACGAAGAAGGTCTCCCTGCCCGTCTCGCTTGAGTTGGAATCGCCCGCTGAACCGTAACCATCGCCGGTGATCGGCTTGGTCAACGCGGTGCCTGTCCGTCTTGGGGGCGGGTGCCGCGTTTCAGTTTGGGCGTCATACCAGAATATAGCACAAGGAAGGCAGGTTGCCATGAAAAGGAAATTGGTTCAATTGACGACGGTCGCCCTGGCGATGGGTGCGGCGCTCGGTGCGTACGGCAAGAGTTTCTCGTTGGACTTGCGCAGACCCAGCCGAGATGGTGCGCGCATGAAGCTCATGTCAGCCGCGCCTGCGCAAGGCGAAGGGACGCTCCGTTCCTTTGATCTGGACGCGGGCGTGGCGGATGTCGGGGCGGTCGCCGTCGGCGATGTGTTGACGTTCGTGCTCTTTGACGACGTGACGTTGACGTTGACCTTGAAGGAAAGGCTGCCGGCGCCCTTGGGCGGCGATGTGTTCCTTGCGGAGGCTGCGGGTTGCGAGGGGGTAAAGACGGCTGTCGTCCTCCGCACGGACGATGGCCTCACGATCGACGTGCAGGATATCCGCAGCAAGAAGTACTACAAGGTACTGTCCGCGCCGGACGGCGTGAAGGTGCAGGAGGTGGCGGCAAAGGGGAGCGCATGCCGTTGTGGGGCTCGGACGCCAGCTGTCACGCCTAAGATGCGGTCCGCGAAGAAAGCCCTCGCGAACGTGTCGGCCGCCCCTGCGGGGAACATGCGTCTGCAGGCGCTCGGCGAGGAGGCGGAAGGGCCGTTTGTCGATATCCTGGTCGCATTTGACGGCAATGCCGGGTCATGGGCGAAGAACAACGGCGGCGGCTTGACGAATTTTGCGCAGACCGCCGTGCAGAAGATGAACCTGGCCCTTGCCAACACCGGACTTGACGCCTCTTTCCGTTTCAGGCTTGTCGGCGTGATGGGGCTGACGGCGTCTTCCGCCGATCTTGACTATGTTCTTGACGCGGCCTCGGAAGGATGGAGCGGATGGCGCGCCATCCGCGAGAACCGCGATAAAGTCGGCGCCGACATCGTGACGGTCCTGGTTGACACGGGTTCGCAGTATGGCACGACCGGGCTTGGCTTCAGTCTCTACGACGACGACTTTGATTCGTTCTCCGAATTCGCCTACAACGTCTGTGCCATCCGGGCTGTCGCCCAGTCGCATACGATGACGCATGAGGTCGGGCACAACATGGGCTGCGGGCACAGCGATGTCCAGGCGGTCCAGCCGGGGCCGCTGCTGTACGACTACTCCGCAGGCTACTATTTCGCCGCGGGGGGCGAGGGCTTCCATACGATCATGGCCTACGACGGCGAAGGTCCCCGGGGTGACGAGATCGAGGTGCCGTACTTTTCCTCGCCCAACCACAAGTATCGCGGGGTGACGGTCGGCAACAATAAGCACGACAACACGCGGACGCTTGCCAACACGTTCGCGGCCGTCGGGAAATGGCGTGCTGCAGCCGGCGAGGATCTTGATGACGGCAGGATGGACCTGCCGCTCGAATGGGAGACGTCGCGCAGCGCGGCATGGGCGCGCGCGCGCGCCGAAGGGAAGAACGTCTTCCTGATTTCGGGTCGCGACACGTGCGGCAACACAATGGCCACGCGCAACTATTCGTGCGAGGTGCCGGATGTGAAACGGCATCTGCTCAGGGATTACGTTTGCTGGTACAACGTCATAGACACCCAGTACACCGAATCCCAAAAGTACTTCAGCGGGTATGACGTGGGCGGCACCTTGCCGTTCATCGCGATTATCGACGCGGCAAAGGACGTGACGCTTGTGGCGGAGGGCGGCTACCATGAGGCGATGGATCTCATCATGATGCTGGGCCGTGTCGCCAAGGAGGTCGCAATCACGCCGGACGGGGGGCGGTCCACCGATCCCATACAGGTCACGTTGACGGCCAAATCCGGCGGTGTGATATACTACACGCTTGACGGGACGATGCCGGACGAGACGTCGTTGCGCTACGAAGGGCCGATCACGCTGGACGTAAGCGCGACGATCTGCGCGCGCGAGTTCGCCGGCGGCGAATTCGGTCTGCCGGCCCGCGCCGATTTCGTGAGGGAGCTTGCGGAAAAGCATGGCGGCTACGAGTGGACGGTGAACGTTGTCGAAGGGGGGTGCGTCGTGAAGTCGGTCACGCCGGCGCCGGCGGGAACTGTCGTGCTGCCGTCGTGCGTCATGGGATTCGACGTCGTGGGTTTTGACGAAACGGTGTTTCAGGACAACTTGAACATCACCTCCCTTGTGGTTCCCGCTTCGGTACGCCATTTTGACGGGTGGTCTTTCCACGGCAGCCGGAATCTCACGGCGATCCATGTTGACGCGGCCAACGAAAACATGCTTTCGGAAGGTGGCATTGTCTATGACAAGAAACGGACGACGTTGATGTGCTGCCCTCCCGGCGTGGCGTATCTTGAGATTCCCGACGACGTCCTCGCGATTGGCGACGACGCCTGCGTGGGCTTGTGGAATGTAAAGGAGGTCTACATTCCCGCGAATGTGATCGGGATCGGCTTTGAGGCGTTCGCCGGCTGCAACATGCTGTCGACGGTCGTAATTGCGGAAAGCGTCACGGAAATCGACTATGACGCCTTCAGCTATTGTCCGAAACTGACCAACGCCTGGCTGCCGAGGCGTCTGGAATACAGCTACATGGAATACGATTCGTTCTACAAGCGGACGGGCAGCGTCTCCCTTCATTACTACGAAGGCGGCATGGAGACGTTCATGGTGCATTTCGATCCGTGCGACATCGCGCTTGAAGCGGTGTCCCGCAAGATCCCGGCCCTGCAGGGGACGGCGCTTACGACCGTTGGACCGCTTCCCGGGCCCGCGCGCCTCAATTACAAGTTCGTCGGTTGGTTCACGGCGCCTGATGGCGGAACGAAGATAACGGCGACGACCAAGGTGACCGATGACGTGGTGTACTACGCCCATTGGGAGTACGACGGCTCGGCACCCGTGAACGTGGTGGTGGCGGAAGGTTGCGAGGCGATGGGCAAGGTGACGGGCGGAAATGCGACGTTCAAGGCCGGCGCGAAGGTGTCGGTGAAGGCTTCGCCGAACAGTGGGTATGTGTTCGTGGGATGGTACGACGACGGCGGGACGAACATCTCGCAGGCGGCATCGTTCACGTATGTTGCCACGGGCGAAGAGACGACGTTGACGGCGAGGTTCATGTCGGCAGAGGATGACGGGGCGTCGATCAAGTTCGCCGTGAACGGCATGTCCAGCGCATCGGCGGAAACGCCGATCAGCACCAATGTCATGTGCGGCGTGACGCTCAAGTGGCCGCTCACGGCGCGTGCGGAGTCCGGCGCGAAGCTGAAGGTGGCGGGGCTGCCGGCGGGGCTCAAGTTCACGGACAAGGACATTCTCAAGAAAGGCTCCAAGACCGAAGTCGAGATTCCGGCGAACACGATCTACGGCGTACCGACCGCCGCGTCGAAAGTGGGGCGCGACGGGGGCGTTGCGCCCTATCCGGTGAAGATCACGGTGACGACGGGCGGGAAGTCGAGCGCCACGTATCTGTTGAATCTCACGGTCGATCCGCTCCCCGCCTGGGCCATCGGCAGCTTCGAGGGCTTCGTCCGCCAGGCCGCCTCCGACGCCGGCGTCGCCTCGATGAGCGTGACCGCCGCCGGCAAGATCAGCGGCAAGGTGGCGTGGCGCGGGACGAACTGGACGTTCAAGGCCGACGCTTACGGCATCGAGAGCGTGACTGTCGGCGCCACGAACCTCGTCGTGTCCGCCACGGCGACAGCTGGCAAGGCGACGCTTGACCTCGCGCTCGACCTCGCGGATTTCCCGCTTGACTATCTTCCCGGCTCCGCCACCGCGCGTGCGGAAGGCCTGTTTGGGACGACGGCCCTGCAGTTCAACCGCCTGCCGTGGACGGACAAGAACGACGCGGGCGCAAAGGCCCATCTCGCCCCGTACGTCGGCGCGTACTCGTGCAAGGTTGCATATGGGGGCCAGGAAGGAGTCGCCGCGTTCACGGTGGACGAGAAGGGCGTGACGAAAGGGTCGATCGTCCTGCCGGACGGAACGAAGACGCGCAAGGTCTCCTTCGCCGGAAACGTCATCCCGAACGACGGATCGCTGTATGTGGCGATCGCCGCGCCGCCGGACGCGAAGAAGGGCTATCCGCCCGTCTTCGCGTATCGCCAGATTACGGCGAGTTCCGGTCCCGACAGCGACAAGACGGCCTTCCGTGATCCAGGTGTCCTCGTTGCCGTCCAGGCGCGCAACAAGGATTCTGGCGCATCGGGAACGGTCACGATGAACCCGAAGTACGGACAGGCCGCCGCCGGCAAGGTCGTCACGCTCACCGCGAAGGCGGCGGCGGGTTCGGTCTTCAGCTGCTGGGTGGTTGCCGGATCCGACACGAGGGGGCTCGACCTCACGTCTCCGACGATCAAGCTCAAGGCGAACGGGACGAATGACATCCATGTGACGGCGCAGTTTGTGACGCGCGGCGAGGATCAGGCGGAAATCAGTCTCATCGTCGACAAGTCGTCGCTTTACGGCGAGGTGAACGATCCCGGCAAGACGAACGTGGCGAAGCGCGTCTGCTGCGGGGTCTTCGTGGACTGGGCCGTCCGCGCGAGCGCCTATTCCCAGGCCACCATCAAGGCGGAGAAGCTGCCCAATGGACTCAAGCTCGTTCAGGACAGGGGCACGAAGGCGTACTCGATTGCCGGCGTGCCGACGAAAGAGGGGACGTTCCTCGCGAAGTTCACGGTGACCACGGCGGGCAAGTCGAAGGAGACGGTTCTGCTGCCGATCACCGTCAAGGCGATGCCGGAGGGTAGCGTCGGAAGCTACTCCGGCCTGATCGGAGAATTCGAGGACGAGGCCGACGACAGCACATGGCGTGCGTCCGGGATGGTGACGCTGTCCGTCGCGGCGAACGGCAAGCTTTCCGCCAAGGCGACGCTGCCTTCGGGCGCGATTTCGTTCGCGGCGAACGGATGGGATTCGGAGAGCAACGGTTTCTACAGGGTGGAGATGTCCACAAAGGCCGGCGACAGGCTGTTCCTGAAGCTGGACAGCAACCGCGACTGGAGGGGCGCGCGGATCGAGATGCCGGATTCCGTTCTCGAGACGGCGAAGGGCGCGGCGTATCGTGTCGTCGCCTGGCGCAATGAGCATGGGAAAACGGGCAACATCGTCGCGAGCAAGACGGCGAGCGACTTCATCGCCCGCATCGTTGCGCTGAAGAAGCTGTGCTTCCGGGTGACCGGCGATGCGGAGGCGGGCTATGCGTGTACGGAGGTTCCGGCGACGGACAAGACGGCGAACCTCACGTTGACGTTCGACGCCAAAGGCAACGTGAAGTATTCCGGCAAGATTGGCGGAAAGTCGATCAGCGGCACGGCGGTGCTGAACATCGACGGGGCTGACCATTTTACGATCGGCGACCTTGTTGTCCCGCTCGGCAAGACGGAAGCCCTCTATTTCGCGCTCGGTTTCGACCGTGACGGGAACGGCGACCCGGAGCCGAACCTCGACATCTTTCGCGTGACGGAGCGCAAGTGATGCCGCGTCGCCTCTTCCCTAAGATGAACGAGAATGCACGATATGGATTCCTTGTCGCCGGCGGCCTCGCGTTCGCGTTGGTTGTGGGCGGCGGCACCTGGCTGGCCTTGCGGTATGTCGACGCCCATGGGTTGGGCGGCGCCCGCCCGATGCAGCGGCAGAAGAAGGAATTCCGCAAGGTCCTGGCCGAGGACCTGCGCGTTACGCGGCATGGTGTGCCGGGCGTTGATTTTCTCCGTTGCGGAACGTGTCGTCTTGAGAAGCGCAAGAAGGGGCCTCTTACGCTTGGCGGCCTGAACGTGCTTGTGCTGGAGGACCTTTCGGTCGTGCTGCCGCCGGAGGATCCGGTTTCGGCGGGGGGCGCGAAGGGGGCGGCCGTCCCCGATTCCAGCCGGCGGAGCGATGCGCGCAGCATCGTTCGCCGTTTCGGCGTCACGGACGGCTTTCTGGCGAACAGGGGATTGCCTGTGCGCTTTTCGGGTTTGAAGATATCGAATCTTTCCGTGAGCTCTCTTGTGGCGGGCAACTCAACGCAGCCCCTTTTCAAGGCTTCGTCCGGCGAGGGTGTGCGGGGCGGGCTCGCCCTCAAGGGGTGCGTCGTCTATCGTTCATCCGGCGAGGGAATGCCGGTGGGCAAGGCCCTGCTGACGCAATCGGGCGGAAAGCTCCGGCTGAAGTGGCGCGATGGCGAAATGGAGCTGAAATAGCTGGCGGCGACAGGCCGCTTATGGTATAATCATCGAGATTTTTACAATACAACGAGAAGAAATTCAAGATGAAAGTTCTGAAATCATTGTCCGTTTTTGCGACCGTCGCATGGATGACAGTCTCGGCTTGGGGCGCTCCGGCGGAAACCCTGGCGGAGTGGATGCACCGAATATGTGTGGCAATGGTTGTGACGGGAGCGGGAATGTCGTGATTTGTCATCCGAGGCCACATTTAGCATATAGTTGATAAATGAAGAAGTGGATAACAGTCTCTGTCGTTGTGTTGGTTGCCGTTGCGGCAGCCGTGGCGTTCTTTACGCTTCGGGGAGGCGAAAGCGCAGAACCGCAGAATAAGCCGAAAGTCTCCGGAAGGCCCCTCAACAAGAGGGGGGATCGCGTGCGGCGCGGCCCACGTGCTGTCCGGGAGAAAAGGGTTGGCAAAAAGGCGGCCGAAAGCGGCGTGGTCAAGGCGCCCAAGAAAAAGCCGACCTTTACGCTTGATGATGACGATGAGGCGAATCTCAACGAGGAGCAGCGCAAGACGATAGAGGCGATTCGTGCCGCATTGGGCGAGAACAACCGTAAGACGGTCTTGAAACTTGTCAACAAGCTTCAGAAATCGCCTGAATGGCCGGATGGAATCCCGAAATCAATCAAGATGGCGGCCATTGAGGCTTTGGGATGGTTTGGCTCATCCTGTTTGCCGGAGTTGGCCGGATTTCTGGCGGACGCCGACGGAGAGGTGGTGGAGGCGGCCATCGACCGCTATCAAGAGATGCTTGGCGATTTCGATCTGAGCGATCGTGAGCGTGCCGACATTCTCGTGGAGGCCTCCAAGATAATAGACGATGCCGATGCGATAGATTCCATGCTGTTTGAGCTCAACAACATGCGTCATTCCGTGGCTGTCGATGCAATCAAGCGGCTGATGGCTGACGGCAATTCCGCCACCAAGACGGTTCTGCCGGACAGTGTGGAGTTCTATACGGGCGAAGAGGGTCTCGATTCCCCGGAGAAGCTGGACGAGTGGCTTGAGCAGAACCCCGATGACGAGGATGACGAGGAGTTCTATGGCGGTACGAAAGCTGAAGGCAAGGATGGTCAGGAGGAGAAAACGGGCGTGGACGCGGCATGAAAAGGGACAAGGCATTTTATGTCATCGCCGCTTTGATGGCGGTTGTGCTGGGCGTTGCCTTGCTGGTTCAGCAGGGTGGAGGGAAAGCGCCTGATTCCGTTGGACAGAAGAATGGTGCGAAGGAGAAGCCAACGGTTCGTGCCGGGAAGGTTGCCACCTCTCAGGGAGGCGTAAAGCGGGCGGCCGATGATTCAGGCAGAAAGTCCGCGTCAGGAGATGCCATAGGGGGCGAGGATGGCAAGGTCGATGAGGACGAGAGTCCGGAGCCGTTGAGCGAAGAGGAACAGCGTGCGCGGGACGAGGAACAGGCCGTTGAGGCGTTTGACGGCTTGACGGACAAGTGGATGGAGCCGGCGCAAGACGGCGTGACGATGAAGGATGTTGACGAGTTCGTCGCGCAGTTCCGGAAGGTGCCGAAGGCAAGGCGGGATGAATGCCTTCACCGGGCGCTCAATCTTGTGCCGGATGAGAATGTCATGCTGCTGGCCGGGATCCTGATGGACAAGTCACAGGATAAAGAACTCATTGAAATCGTCTATAACGATGTCTTGAACAGGGACGAGGGTGTGAAGGCGCCGATTCTTCAGCAGATCTTCAAGGATCGCGAGCATCCCTGCTGGGCGGATACGGCCTGGATCCTGGATGTCACCGGGGAGCTTCCTGACAGGAAATAGGTTTATGTGATATAATTTCCGGCACAAGGTAGGAATGGCATGGCGACTAAATCCAAGATGGCGATTGAGGTTCTGCTCGCGGGGGCGGATGCCGAGGGTCTTGTGCTGCAGCCGTATCTCCTGAAAACAGGGGGGCATCTGAAACTTGAAGGCAGAGCGTGAGATAGGCGAGTACCGGATTGTCCGCCTTTTGGGGAAGGGCGGCATGTCGGAGGTGTACGAGGCGGAGCATCTGCGCCTCCGGTCGCGTCATGCCATCAAGTTCTTCACCTACGAGAAAAACGTGGATGGCGTGCGCGAGCGCTTTCTCGCCGAGGGGAAGCTGCTGGCGAAGCTGGCGCATCCGCGTGTCGTGCGTGTGACGGATGCCGGAACGGATCCTGAAACACAGCGGCCCTATTTTGTGATGGATCTTGTTGCCGATCCGGAGGGTCAGGTGCGGTCGCTTGCCGATGTGCCGGTCGGGGGTGCGGATGAGGACCAGATCGGGATGTGGTACGACGATCTTCGCGAGGGGCTTTCCTACATCCACGCGAAAGGCGTCATTCATCGCGACCTGAAGCTTGAGAATGTCCTGATTGGTCCAGATGGCCATGCGGTGCTGACGGACTTCGGGATATCGAAGATCGGCGCGGCCGGGAATGGCGATACGGTGGTTGACCCGGTGCAGACGATTGTCCGTCTGCGTGACGGGAAGAGTCCGTTGATGGGGTCGCTCGGCTACATGGCTCCGGAGCTGGAGATGGGGGTGGCCGCTTCGCCGCAAAGCGACTATTATGCGCTGGGCGTGATTGTCTATCGCCTTCTGACCGGCACCTGGTGCGATGCGCGCACGGACATCACGGGGGGGCTCGAGACGTATGATCCTGTCTGGCGGCAGATCATCCCCAAGTTGCTGCACGCCAACCCGCGCGGCCGCGAATGCCTTTCCTGGCGCGAGCGGAAAGACGCTGAGGAGGAGAGGCGGTTTTTCGAGATCGAGGGCGCTCTTGAGCGCGCGCGCGGCAAGACGCGCCGCGAAAAGCGGCGTGCGCGGGTGTCGTTTGCGGTGATCTTTCTCTGCGTCGCGGCGGTTTTGGCGCTTGGCGTCTATCTCCATCGCATGGTCTGGCGCATGCAGCCGCCGACTTTTGGGGAGGTTGTGTTCGTGCCGATGGACGCCCCGGAAGAGGAGACGGACGAGAGGGCCTCGCGCGAACAGCTTATCGCGGCGTTGCCGGATGCGTGGGTTCTTTCGCATGATCTGTTTGACGGTCTTCGCACGGGGCGCGTGACCCGCCCAGAAGCGGTGGCCGAGTTGAATCGCCTTGCGGGGCGGGCCGAGCAGGATGACCTGAATCTGTTTGACAATCTGCCGTCCTACACGTCCAGCAGCGAAAACGCCGCACTGGGGGAACTGCTCCGGGCGGCGGCGAAACGGCTTTCGGAGGGGGCGAATCGGAAATGAGCGCGTTTCCTGTAACTTCCGTCACCCTGATCCAGAAGATCAAGACGCTCGCACCGGGCGAGGACGGTGCGGCGTGGGTGCGCTTCTGGGATTCCTATGCCGACGCCATCCGCGCATTTGCCGCGCGGAAGGGGGGCGAGGAGAACGCCGACGACATCGTGATGACCGTTTTGGGCAAGCTGGTGGACGTCCTCCGTTCGGGGCAGTATGCCCCCGAGAAAGGCGCTTTCCATTCCTATTTGGCGACGATGATCCTGAATGAGGTTCACATGCTGCATCGCAAGGAGGCCGTACGGCAGGTGGATCGGCGTGTGTCGCTGGATGCGCCCATCAACAAGGATGAAGCCGGCGAGAACGGTGGCCAGACCCTTGCGGACGCGTTGCCGCAGGAATCCGCTTCCCCCGATGCCCTTGACGAGGATTGGCGGCAGGCGGTGTTGGCGAGCGCCGTGGATCATGTGCTCAACAAGACGGCGCTTTCGCAGCGCGATCGCAACGTCTATCGCGAATATGCCCAGGAAGGGCGCCCCATTGAGGAGGTCGCCGCCAAGTACGGCATCTCCCGCAATTCCGTCAGTCAGATCAAGACGCGCATTGATCGCCGCATCGTCATGGTGGGGAAGGAACTGATCACGGGCCTGGGGCGGGTGTGAAGGACGGTTGAAAGGTTGAAAAGTTGAAAGTTTGAAAGGTTAAAAGGTTAAAGACAAGGAGAAAAACATGAAAACAGTCATCGTCAATGCACATGTCATCAGCCCTGGGGTGGAGATCCCCTGCGCCGCCATCGAGATCGCGGACGGCAAGATCGTGCGGGTCGCCACGGCCGCGAAGCCCGGGAAGAACGATTGGGTCTTCGATGCGAAGGGCGCCTATGTGGTGCCGGGCTTCATCGACGTACATCTGCATGGCGCCTGTGGGTACGACGTGTGCGACGCCACGCCCGAGGCGATCGAGAAGATCGCGGAGGCGAAGCTCGCCGAGGGCTGCACCTCGTTCCTGCCGACCACGCTCACGGTGGGGCACGCCAACCTTGTCGCCGCCGCGAAGGCGGTGGCCGCCTACCGGAAGAACCCCACGTTCTCGAAGGTAATCGGCATCCATCTGGAAGGTCCGTTCATCAACGTGAAGTGCTGCGGGGCGCAGAATCCGAAGTTCGTCCGCAAGCCGGACATGAAGGAGGTTCTGGCGATCGACAAGATCTCCCCGGTGAAGCAGATCTCCTATGCGCCGGAAGCGCCCGGCGGCGCGGCGTTCGCGGCAGCCTGCCTCAAGCGCGGGATCGTGCCGAGCTGCGGCCACACGGGTGCGACGATGGCCGAGTTCATGCCCGCCTACAAGAAGGGCCTCCGCCACATGACGCACTTCTGCAACCAGATGACGAAGCTTCACCACCGCGAGATCGGCATGGTGGGGGCCGGCTTCCTTTTGGAGGATCTCAACACAGAGGTGATCTGCGACCGCATCCATCTCTGCGACGACATGCTCAGGCTCATCTTCACGCGCCGGAACCTCGCGCACGTCCAGATGATCACCGATTCGCTCCGCTGCTCGCACTGCAAGGACGGCTATGCGTTCGAGATGGGGGGGCTTAAGGTGCAGCTCAAAGGGGGTGAGGCGCGCCTCGTCGAAGGCGGAAATCTGGCCGGCTCCACGCTGTGGATGAACCAGGGGCTCAAGAATCTCCGCGACGTGACGGGCCTTCCGCTCAAGGATCTCGTCCGCGTGACCTCCTGGAACCAGGCGATCGAGCAGGGGCTTGGCGATACGCTCGGCAAGGTCGAGAAGGGCTTTACCGCCGATCTCGCGGTTCTGGACGCGAAATCCTTCAAGGTGAAGGCCGTGTTCCTTGACGGAAAGCGCCGCATTTGATATCATACGTGCTTCTTTTTTTGGAAGTGGAGGAAGTGGAGTAAAATGGAATGAACGGCGAACTCTTGAAGAAAGCCCATGAACGCGTCCCCTCGGTTCCGGTTCTCGTGAACCTCATCTCGAAGCGTGTCAAGCAGCTCATCAACGGCGAAAAGCCGCTGGTGCGTCCGCTTTCGTCGGAAGAGGACAAGGTGGATACGGCCCTCCGCGAGGTCGCGGAGGGGAAGCTCATCTCCGAAATCGACTTCGACGCGATCGCGCGCGCCGAAGACGCCAAGACCAAGTGGGCGAAGCATGCCGCGATGCGATCCATCTTCGCCGACGACGAATAAGGCGTGGCCGAGAAGAAGCACACTCCGCCGGGCGATCTGGCCGTCAACCGAAAAGCCTGGCACGACTATACCGTACTCGACCGTGTCGAGTGCGGTATTCAGTTGACGGGCACCGAGGTGAAGGTGGTGCGCCACGGCGAAGCGTCGCTGGCCGGCGCCTACGGGGCGGTCCTGGGCGGCGAGCTGTTCATCTGTGGCATGAACATTCCCGTCTACGCGTTCGGCAACCGTTTCAACCATGATCCGCAGCGCAACCGCAAGCTTCTCGTCCATGCGAAGGAGATCGAGGCGTTCCGCCTGAAGACCGAGGCGAAGGGGCTTACGCTCATCCCCCTCAAACTCTACCTCAAGCATGGCCACATCAAGCTGGAGCTGGGGGTCTGCCGCGGCAAGTCGCTTTACGACAAGCGGGACGCGCTCAAGAAGAAGGCGATGCGCCGCGATCTGGAGCGGTAAAAGAGGGAGGTGTAGGCAATGGGGGTTCTACAACGGATATCGGCATGGCTTGCCAAGTGGACGCCGCTTTTCATTTCGCTCGTGGCGGTGGAGGCGTATTTCGCCCCGGCGACGTTCGGCTGGGTGCGCGGCTACACGCAGACCGCCGTTCTGGGCGTGATCATGCTGACGATGGGTATGACGCTCAAGGGGGAGGATTTCCGCATTCTGGCGTCACGGCCCCTCGATCTCCTCATCGGGTCGCTTGCGCAGTATTCGGTGATGCCGCTGGTCGCCTGGGCGCTCGTGCACACGATGGGGCTTCCCAAGGCGGTGGGGGTGGGGCTGATT
>Ga0310690_10003610_pt1 | contig 22930 bp, 17 predicted proteins | sample AusTroGonzalo_MG_2_FD_207661 | JGI IMG/M metagenome (GOLD analysis project Ga0310690, IMG submission 207661) | Bovine rumen microbial communities from tropical cattle in Woodstock, Queensland, Australia - Gonzalo_04 (v2) (version 2) | ecosystem: Host-associated > Mammals > Digestive system >... | reverse complement strand
GATCGATTTTTACCTGTTGAAACGTTGTTCTTTCGTGGTGCAAAACTAAACAATTTTTGAACAGCCCGCGTCAGGATTGTTTTATTTGTTATTTTTGCCGCCGGATGTTGGCAACAGTAACGTCCAAGAGGGCTGTAAGCCCGACACTATGTCAACCCGGGGTGAGCGCAGCGAGCCCTGGGATTAAACAAACAAAGAACTTACAAGTCAAACCTAACATGAAAAGACTACTTACCATAATCCTCGCGCTGATGACCATCGGCGCACTCTCCGCCCAAAACGTCGATGGCGGAGCCAACGACCTGATGAAGAAGGTCTCCCTGCAGTACCAAAAGTACAACACCATGCAGTTCCATTACACGTTGAAAACCACCAAGGACGACAAGACGTTGGGTGTCAGCGAGGGCGACTTCTACCTCAAGGGCGGCAAGTACAAAACCACCTTCTCGGGAATCCAGTATTATTGCGACGGGACGACGATGTGGAGTTACGACAAAGGCGCCAACGAGGTCTCCATCTACGAGTACGACCCTGAGGATGACCAGAACCTGATGAACCCGCAACGCATCCTCAAGGACTGGAGCGTCCATTTCCGCGCCAAGTTCATCCGCGACGAGTTCCAGAACAACGTGCAGTACAGCATCGTGGACCTGACACCGAAGACTACGCAGTCGTACTACCGCATTCGCGTCTATATCGTTAAGACCTCGCTGAAAATCGCCAAGGTCATGGTTTACGAGAAAGATAACACTATTTACACCTACAGTATAGAACAGTTCAAGAACGATATCCCGCTGGATGACAAACTGTTCGCGTTCGACAAGAGCAAATTCCCTGGTGTGGAGGTCAACGACATGCGATAATTTTTTTCGGCATATCCTTTTCAGATATGCCGATTTTTCTTACTTTTGCAGCCATTTTTATTAAGAAAAAAAATAGGAATTTATGACACTGATCAAGTCCATTTCCGGAATCCGGGGAACCATTGGAGGAACTGTTGGCGAGAACCTTACTCCCGTCGATGTGGTGAAGTTCACAACGGCTTTTGCCACTTTTTTGCTTGAAGAAAGAGACCCAGACGCAGAGGGTCACATGCGCATGGTTGTGGGGCGCGATGCCCGCATCTCCGGCGATATCGTGAACCGTCTGGTTTGCAGTACATTGCAAAGCATGGGCATCGACGTTTTTGACCTCGGCCTTTCCACGACTCCGACCACGGAAATGGCGGTCATCCAGCAACATGCAGATGGCGGCATCATCATTACGGCCAGCCACAATCCGATGCATTGGAACGCGCTGAAATTGCTCAACAGCACCGGCGAGTTTGTCTCCGGCGAGGAAGCCAAGCGCATCGTGGAACTGACGGAATCGGATGAATTGAGCTATGTAACAATCGACAAATTAGGTGGTTATACCTTATACGAGAATGCCATAAAAGACCACGTGGATGCGATTCTGAACCTGCCGCTGGTGGATAAGAACGCCATCACGAAGGCTAACTTCAAGGTGATTCTCGACACGGTGAACTCCACCGGTGCGTTGGCATTGCCAGTGCTGCTTAAAGCGTTGGGTGTCAATGATGTGACGGTGCTCAACGGTGAGATGAACGGCGTCTTTTCGCATAATCCCGAGCCGATTCCCGAGAACCTCGCGGGCATCTGCAATGCCATGAACCGCTCCAACTACGATGTTGGCTTTGTGGTCGATCCTGACGTTGATCGCCTGGCCATCGTGAACGAGAACGGCGTCCTCTTCAACGAGGAATACACCTTGGTGGCCGTGGCCGACTACATCCTGCAGCACACGCCCGGCAACACCGTCTCCAACCTCTCCTCTTCCCGTGCATTGAAGGATGTAACGGACAAGTACGGAATGACTTACACGCCCTCTGCGGTGGGTGAGGTCAACGTGGTGGAGATGATGAAGAAGACCAACGCGGTCATCGGCGGCGAGGGCAACGGAGGTGTCATCTATCCTGAGCTGCACTACGGTCGCGACGCGCTCGTGGGCATCGCCCTCTTCCTCACCTTCATGGCCAAATCGGGCAAGAAGTGCGGCCAAATCCGCGCCCAGTATCCCGACTACTTCATCGTGAAGAAGAAAACCGAGCTTGACAGCTCCGTGGATATCAAAGCGTTGCTTGGAAAGATCGCGGAAAAATACGCTAACTATCAGGTCAACCGCGTGGATGGTGTCCGTATCGACTTCGAGGACAGCTGGGTGCACGTGCGCAGCTCCAATACCGAGCCGATCATCCGCATCTACGCCGAGGCTATGTCCGAGTCCGTTGCCGACAACATCGCATCGAAGTTGATGTCGGATATCCGCGAGCTAATGGCGTAATAAGTTAGCAGTTAGCAGTTAGTAGTTAGTAGTTAGTAGTTAGTAGTTGTGGAGGATCGGACAGACCGTTAGGCCTGAAGGGCTGGGTAGAAAAATAATTTGAATTATGAACAAGTGGTTTCGATTTTGGGCAATATGTGCGTTGTTGGCCGTGGTTTTGTGGCCGGCAGTTCTGGTGAATGCCCAAAATGAGACGGTTCAGTACGGGAAGGAGAATATTTCCCGGGATTATTGCAAAGGATACAAAATCACAATTAATGCTGAAAAGGAATGCAATCCCCCCATGGCGCTCTATTCCTGCCTCTTTGGTGAGTGGGAACTCATCGACAACACCGTCATCAGCAAGGGGAAAGCCATTTTCTCCAAGACGGGACCTTCTGCATCAAAGTCCGATGTTTCATCGCTGATTCCGAAAGGTTTTTATAAAATTGTAGCCACGGATACCTACGTGATATCTGATGCTGGCGGAGAGTACTCATACGACGTTGAATACGGAACCTCGATACTTTTGAACCAGCAGACTTCCGTGGATTTGTCGATGCTCAGAGCTAAACAGACGTTTGAGGTTTTGAGTTCTGAGGAGAACAAGGTGTTGTTTGCCACGACAGAGATGATGAACCAGCAGGATGGTCTGCCGGCTGCATTGCAGGCCGGCGTGGAGCTGAATTCATCGGCGCCGCAATCGTTTTATGCCCAATACCTCTCTTTGAATAAGGAAATCGTGGATGTGATGCTGACGGTATCGTTCCGCTATTCAGCCATTGAGCCGTCCGTGTTCCACAAGATCCTCTCATCAGTGGATTTCACGGATGGGCGCTTGTGTCACTCCGAATCATTCCTGTTCCCGCTTATTCAGGGCTATATGCTTTCGGATAGTCGCGAGTCTGCTTCCGAAATCATCAACGAAGTCGATTCCATCCTTACCCGTGCGGCGCGTGGGGGCAGGTACCAGTGCGGTCTGTACGCGCAGTGGCTGTACGGCATCTTCGACCAGACCGGCGACCCGTACTACGAGCCGGTGTTGCTGCACATTTACGATACTTACGACCGAGGCTGGATTCCCGAGGATCAGGAACGGCGGATCAAGCGGCAAATGGACCGCATCCGCAAGCTCGCTCCCGGTGCGCAAATCCCCGAGCTCACGGCTTTCGATATTAACGGCAAACAGCACTCTACCAACGAGATACAGACGAAATACACCATCCTCTGGTTTTGGGATCCCGACTGCGACCACTGTCAGGAGGAGACCCCGGTTCTGCACGACATCTACCAAAAGCAGGCCGATGAACTTGGTTTTGAGGTCTTTGCCGTGGAGGTTAACGACGACTACGACCGCTGGAAGGCCTTCTCCGAAAAGCACGGCCTCAACGATTGGATCAACCTGAGCACCTCGATGGGGGAGACCAGCGTGGATTACATTGAATATTTTGACATCGTGACCACGCCAGTCATCTTGTTGATTGATAATGAGAATAATCACACAATAATTTCACGGCAAGTTACGTTAGAGGAGATCGTTAGGAAAATGAAGAATTAAGAATGTTGATTTGTAGGGGCGAATCATTATTCGCCCCTACAGAACCCGAACCTAAACCTAAAACCATACAATAAATATGAAAAAATCGTTTATTCTGTTGTTGATTTCAGTTTTATGTTGTGGAGCGTACGGCGTTATGGCGCAGAACAACACGCCCAAGAACCTGCAGAAATCCAAGAACAACCCTGCAAACTACCGCGACGCTGACGGACACAAGATAATCTTTAATGTCAAGGATTCTCGTGACACACTGGTCTATCTTGTCATCCATTACAACGACAAGCTGCTCCTGAAGGACTCCGTGAAACCGGTTTCCAAGGGCAAGTTCGTGTTTGAGGGCAAGAATCGTTACGACGACGGCATGTACTCACTCGTGTCGATGGACAAGAAGCTGTATCTCAACTTCATCCTGGACAACAACCAGCACTTCACCTACAACCTCGACACCACGATGGATGTGAACAACTTCTCTGTGGAGGGTTCTCCTGAGAACGCCGAGATGTTGCGCTTCCAGCGTAAGACGTCCCAGGCCTCCAGGGATGCCAACGAGTGGTCCAAGAAACGCAAGGAGTTCGAGGATGCAGGCAACACCGACAGTGCGAACGTCTATAAAGAGAAACTCTCCAACATAAACAATGAGATGCAGGAGTTTATTAACGACTTGATAGCCAAGAATCCCAACTTCCTTTTCTCCAAGATGCAGAAGTCGTATCAGAATGTGGATATTCCGGAGTTCAAGGACGAGAACGGAGAGAACGACATCCCCAAACAGGCTGCTTATTACCGGCTGCACTATTGGGACAATGTGGACCTCGCCGACCACCGTTTTATCTACCTTCCCTCTTTCGATCCCAAAATGAAGGATTACTTCCTGAAAGTTCTTTACCATCAGGAAGCCGACACCATCAACAAGTATATCGACATTTTCCTTGCCAAGACGGAAAAGGACACGTTCATGTACCACTATTGCTGCGACTGGCTCTCCTATCAGTTTGAGACGAGCAAGGTGATCGGTCACGACGCGGTGTTTTACCACATTGCCATGACCAACCAGATGGCTGGCAAGTGCTATTGGTTGGACGAGGATATTTTGGCCAAGTACCAGAAGCGCACCACGCGCCTTGCCCCCATCCTCATTGGCAATATCGCGCCCGAACTCATTATCCCCGACACCACGCTGAGCGACGATATGCGTACGTGGCACTCCTCCTATCGGATGAGCAAGCCTTACACCATTTTGTGGTTCTACGACCCCGACTGCCCGACATGTAAGAAGGAGTCGAAGAATCTGCGGGCGGTCTATGACTCGTTGGAGGCTATCGGCCAGCGCAACTTCGACGTTTATGCTGTTGCCAACGATGCGGATGTTCCCCGCTGGAAGAAGTACGTGAAGGAGAATAACTACCCGTGGATGCAAGTCGGCGGCAACAAGGGCAACCTTGACTACCTCGAATACTTCAACATCTACGAGATGGGCAACCCCGCGATGTTCATTATGGAAAACAAAGAACATAGGATTATCCTCAACAAGCGCATCGACATGTTCAGCATCCCGCAGTTCTTGGAAGAGTACGAGCGGATTGAGGAGTTGAAACGGGAAGGGAATTAGCAGTTAGCAGTTAGTAGTTAGCAGTTAGCAGTTAGCAGTTAGCAGTTAGCAGTTAGGAATAAAGGGTACGGTAATCTTCTATTCCAAAAGGGTTGTAAGCCCTATGCTATTGAAATAAACGAACAAACAAATAATCAATAAAATGAAGGATATTTTCGATAGAATTAAAGAGTCATCGGGTGGCCCGATCGGGCAGTACCGTGAGAAAATAGATGGATATTTTGCATTCCCGAAGTTGGAAGGCGAGCTGGGTCCGCACATGCGTTTCAACGGCAAGGAGGTGCTCTGCTGGAGCCTCAACAACTACCTCGGACTGGCCAACCATCCTGAGGTGCGCAAGGCCGATGCGGAAGGCGCCGCCCGCTGGGGCATGGCCTATCCGATGGGCAGTCGTATGATGACCGGCCAAACCGCCCTCCACGAACAATTGGAGCGGGAACTGGCCGAGTTCGAGCAGAAGGAAGCCGCTTTCGAGTTCAACTTTGGCTATCAGGGCATTATGTCCACCATCGACTCTTTGGTGTGCAGACGCGACGTCATCGTGTATGATGCGGAGGCGCACGCTTGTCTGCGCGACGGTATTCGCCTGCACCTCGGAAAGAGCTTCAAGTTCCGCCACAACGATATCGTGGATTGTGACCGCATTCTTGGCAACGCCTGCAAGATTGCCGAAGAGCAGGGTGGTGGCGTGCTGTTGATCACCGAAGGCGTGTTCGGCATGACCGGCGCACTCGGCATCCTCGACCAGATTGCAGCGCTCAAGAAAAAGTATAAGTTCCGCATCCTCATCGACGATGCACACGGTTTCGGCGCTATGGGCCCTCACGGTAGAGGTACCTCCGAGCATTTCGGCGTGATGGACGATATCGATGTCTATATCGGCGCATACGCGAAGTCCATGGCCACCGTCGGCGGCTTCGTGGCTTCCGAAAAGAGCATCATTAACTTCCTTCGTTACAACATGCGTTCTCAAATGTACGCCAAATCGCTCCCGATGCCCATCGTGGTCGGCTGTCTGAAGCGTCTTGAGATTATTCGCAGCGAGGAAGGCGACCGTCTTAGAGCCCATCTGTGGGAAATCACCCGCGCCTTGCAGAAAGGCTTCCGCGACCTCGGCTACGAGATCGGACCCGCAGAGGCATGTGTCACGCCTGTGCATTTGTATTGTGGTGTCGATCAGGCCGCCAACATCGCCGTCGACCTGCGCGAGAACTACAATATCTTCTGCTCCATCGTCACCTATCCCGTCATTCCTCCCGGAATGCTCATCTTCCGTATCATCCCCACGGCCGCCCACAGCATGGAGGACGTGGAGCGCACGTTGGAGGCTTTCCGCGACATCAAGGAGCGGCTGGCCCGCGGCGAGTACGACAAGCCCATGCCGGATATGGCGTTGATTAAATAAAGCTTAGGAGCTTAAAAAGCTTAGGAGCTTAAATACCAGTAAGCGTGTAAGCTCCTAAGCTTCTAAGCTTGTAAGCTTGTAAGCTTGTAAGCTCCTAAGCTCCTAAGCTAGTAAGCTTCTAAGCTTGTAAGCTCCTAAGCTCCTAAGCCTATTTTAGAAATCAAGACTGTATTTAATATGAACAAATACCACCTGAAATGTACCCAATGTGGCGAAGTCATTCCCGACTTTGCCACTTGGTTTTCACAGAACCAGCAGTGCAAGTGCGGCTGCAAACGCGCCGATGTCGTGTACAGCGCCGATTATCATACAATCGCGGAGCTGACGAAACCGGAGCACAAACCTGCCAACTTTTATCACTATTTCGACTTTCTGCCCGTGATGGACCAAAAGAACATCGTCTCGTTTGGCGAGGGGGCTATTCCGATTGAGGAGTGGGATTTCTTGGAGAAATATGCCCAGGAGAAGTATGGTGTCAACTGCAAGGTGATGGTCTATCGCAACGACCTGAACGGCGGCAGCAACACTTTCAAGGATATCGCTGCTTCCTTGGCGGCTTCTCTCTTCAAGGAGAACGGCGTGAAGGAGTTCTGCGTGGCATCTACGGGCAATACGGCCACGGCTTACGCCCGTTATTTGGCCGAAGCCGGGATTAAGTTTACGGTCTTCATGCCGCATGATGCGTGCGAGGACACCGTGAAGGCCATCCGTTCTTACGGACAGACGGTAATCGTGTGCGACGGCACTTACGGCGACGCCAAGAAGGAGGCTAACGACTTCCACGAGAAGAACCACGTGCTGATTTCCACCGGCAACATTGACCCCATTCGCGTGGAGGCCAAGAAGACCATGGTGTTCGAGTACTTGCGGCAGTTAGGCAAAATGCCTGATGTCTATATGCAGGCAGTTGCAGGCGGTACGGGGCCCATCGCCCTCGACAAAGGCATTCGCGACCTGCAGACCACCTTCCCGGAGACCAAGATGCCCCGAATGTTGCTGGTCCAGCAGGATACCTGCGACCCGATGGTGCAAGGGTGGGAGAGTGCCGTGAAGGCCGGATTCCCGGAGGGTTACGAGAAGAACTATCCCGTCATCCCGAATCCCCAGACCATGATTTCCATCCTCACCGCAGGCAATCCGGGCATGTACCCGATTGTCGCGCCCATCGTGCGCAAGAGCGGCGGCACATTCCTCCGCATGAAGGAGAGCGAGCTGGCGAAATACGGCCGAATCGTGAAAGATGAGCGCGGTATCTACTTCGGACCCGCCTCCATTGTCTGTTTCGCCGGCTTCTATAAAGCCTTGGAAGAAGGACAGATCCACGACGGCGAGACCGTGCTCTTGAACACGGGCGAGGGTGCTGATAGGGCCACCTGGTTCAAGAAAATGATTGATGAAACGTTGTAGAGACGCGGCGCGCCGCGTCTCTACATCAGGCGCTTACAAATTCGTTTGTGGGCGCCTGTTGTGTGTTTTACACAGGTTCGACAAGGTAGAATCCGTTATTTGTTTGCCTTTTCCTCGTCGTTGTCGTACCATTTCAGGTACTCCTTGGTGTATTTGCGGCCGGACTCTAACAAATCCCGCTTCTTGTTCTCGTCGATTCCGAAGTCGATGGCACGGACGCCGAGAGTGTCGATATAGATAGTGCGCTGCCAGTCGTCGCTGTGCAGGTGTACGTTGTTCTGGAAGTCGATGAGCGTGGTCACCAACGCCTTGGTGTAGGTGAATAAGCTGGTGATTTTGTTGCGGATCGTCGGCGTGTGTGTTTGATACATCGAGATGTCCTCCTTGGCATCCAAACGGAAGCCCAGCGTCTCCTTGTTGTAGATGTATTCGTCGCCATTGAGGGCTTTCATCACGCTCTTTTTCTTGTTGAACTTGTCGTAATATTCGGTGCGCCGGGCGTTTCTCTCCTTGTCGAATACATAGCTGTATTTGTCAAATGCCTTGATGGAGTAGTTGTCTAAAAGCCCTCCGTCCACATTGATATGGCCGTCACTATCCTTCACCGAGGCGAAGAACAACGGGATGGACATCGAGATGCGGGCGGCATCCGCCACCTTGACCCCACCTGTGTCCTGGGCGTTGAACGTCTTCGAGATTCCGGTGGACAGGTCGGCGCCGACCAGATGGATATCCATGAATTTTTTCGTCGCAGCGAGTTCTTTGAAGGTGATTTCACCGTTGCCGGTCTTTTTTTTGATCAAGTCGGCCATCAGGCTACGGAAATAGTCGCCCTTGTACCAGCCGTAATCCGAAATGAGCCTGGAAATGTTGGCCACACCGAAAGATTTGTCTAAGAATTTCTTGAAGTTCAGTCCCCAGAGGACTTCCCTCATCTCTTCGGCCGAGTAACGCAGCCCGACCATGACCGCGATCATGGCGCCCACGGAAGTTCCCGCCACGCGTTTCACGTCTTTCAAAATTCCCTTTTCGTCGAGCACTTCAAGCGCCCCGACATAGGCGATACCCTTCACTCCGCCGCCTTCAAAAACCAGATTTCTGAAATGATATGCCATAGTTGTTTAAGATTGGTGATTGATTTTTATCTTACTGTAAGCTTAGCACCCTGAACTCAGGCTTCTTTTCCAACAGCGGGTACTCCACCTTCACAACCACCTCTTCGCCCGGTTTCAAATCGAAATAGTTGTCGGAATACACGACCTGATAGCCGTGCGTCTCTTCAATAAAGACGCCTTTCTTCAACGATTTGGCCGACAGATGGATTTCGGCACAGTGGTCGCCGTATTCCGTCAGGACGGTGACGGGGGCGGAAGAGAGGTTCAGCAGCTTGGGTTTCACGAAGTAGGTGAGATAGGACACTTTTTCGGCGTCGTCGGGGGTGAAAGTGGCCTCCACATAGACGTTACCGGCACTTTTCACGCCCTTGGGTAGAACCACGACGGCGGCCTTTACGCTGCTGTTCGCAGCGGCGGAGGTCAGTGCGCCCGCCGAATTGACCAGCTGCCCGTCCATGGTCTTGATAGTCCACTCGAACTGACCGCTCGTCGTTTCGAAACAGTCGTTGATCAGGTACAACTCGATGGTATCCTGCGAGATATGGCGCGAGGCGATGGCCACGTTGGCATAGAGTTGCGGCAAACGGTAGTACAACGCTTTCGGATTGCCCGCCACGTCGATACAGCTCCAGGAGGCCACGGGCCAGCAGTCGTTGAGCTGCCAGAAGAGGGTGCCGCTGCATCTTTCGTGCTGGATTCTATGCGCTTCGATGGCCTGCGTGATGCCGTCGGCTTGCACCAACTGGCTGATATAAACGAACTTGTCGAGATTATTGGTGTCTTTGAAACCGTATAAGTCATCCATGGCTTTCAGGATAATCGGCACCCCGCGACCGTGCTTCTGGTGGTTGCGCATGGCCGGGGATTGCAGCTTGTGCTCACCTTCAGGGATGAAGGCGTTCCAGAGCGACATTTCGGGATAGGCTTGGAAACCGTATTCGGTCATGAAGCGGCCGGTTTTCTCCCACCAGATTTCGAACGGTAACTCGCCCCACCAGACTCCCCAGTAGTGGCTGCAGCCGTGTGTGGTACACTCGGGATGCCCCCAGCCGTAAGTGGGCGATGAGTGTACATAGTTGGCCTTGTACATGTTGTCTATGCAGACTTTCGGCAGCAATTTCTCGAAAAGTTGCTCGTAATCCTCATACATTTGTACGTATTGCTGGTCGGTGTAACCCAGCGCATCTTTCCAGCCCCAGTCCTCCAGACCGTTGTGTACCTCGTTGTTGCCGCACCAGGTCGCGATGCAGGCATGGTGGCGCAGACGCTTCACCTGCTCTTCGGCCTCGATCTTCACGTTGTCCATAAAGGCCTGGTCGCCAGGGTAGATGTTGCAGGCGAACATAAAATCCTGCCACACCAAAAGGCCTAACTGGTCGCAGTAGTTGTAGAAAGCTTCATGCTCGTAAATACCGCCGCCCCAGACCCGTATCATGTTCATATTCGCGTCTTTAGCCTGTTTTAGAAGCTCGGCATAGCGGTCGTCACCCTCGCTGCGGGCGAGTACGCCGGGGTAGGAAGAGGCGGGAATCCAGTCCGTACCGCGCATAAAGAGCGGCTTGCCGTTGACAATGAACTGGAATGACTCGCCGATGCTGTCCTTTTTCTGGACCAGTTCCACCGTGCGCAATCCGTGCGAATGCAGCATGGGAGTGGACATACCCTCCGTACTGAGGTTAAAGTAGTAGAGGTGCGCTTCGCCCGCCCCGTTTGGCCACCAAAGTTTCGGATTCTCGATGGTCACAGGGATGATTACGGTATTTTCGCCCTTGTGCAGTTTCGCTTTGTACTGGATTTCCTGGCTGTAGCCATCCTTGTCGGTAATATTCAGCAACAGATTGGCCGTCAGCTTTTTGTCGGCCTGGATTTCGACTTCCACTTCAGCAATCCACGGGCGGTTCGAATCTTGTGACGGTTCGGTGTCTTTGATGTAGAAGTCGTTGATTTTCATGTCGTTCCACGACTCGATATAGACATCTTTCCAGATGCCGCAAGTGTTGAGCTTCGGCCCCCAGTCCCAGCCGCTTTCATACTGTGCCTTGCGGGTAAACACCCGATTGTCAGGGAGTTTGTACGGCAGTTTGGAAGCCGCGATGCTATCGAACGGGGGGGAGGGCAGGAAACGGACGCGAAGCTCATTGCCGACTTCGTCCAATTTTTCGGGCATCGGGAAACGCCACGTGCGGAACATGTTGTTGGTCATGGAGTCGCCCGTCGTGGCCACCAACCGTTGACCGTTGATATAGACTTCGGCGTAGGTGTCCAACCCCTCAAATACCAACTCGTTATGGGCGAAAGATTTACCTTGCCCACAATTCTTGTCAAAATGGACGCGGTATTCCCACACGCTGTCGGACACCCACTGCACGAGTTTCTCGTTGTCACCGTAGAACGGGTCGGGAATCAGTTTGTTGGCTAACAGGTCGTCGTGGATGTTGCCGGGCGCAGTCGCGTCGTACCATTTGTCGGCATAGCGGAACTGCCAGGCGTTATGCACGCACCCGTACTGCGAATTCAAGTACCGCCGCTCGGATTTGAGGGTGGTCTTGTCGGATTTACACCCTATAAGCGCGACAATAGCGATGAGGAGGGTTAATATGAGGGGATGATGTTTCATTGAATTTGGAATTAAAGGTGAATAGGGGTTAGGCAAGAGGCAAGAGGCAAAAGGCAAGAGGCAAGAGGCAAGAGGCAAAAGGCAAAAGGGAATAGGCAATAGGTACGAGCACCAATAACTGCTAACTACTAACTGCTAACTGCTAACTCAAGAATCCCTGTTTCTTCAGCGTTTCCGCCAGCACCCCTGCGAAATGCTCGTTATCGGGCTGGGTGTAGCGGTGTTTCGTGAAGACCTGTGCGAGGTTGTCGCAGTCGGGGTTCTCCGCGAGAATCCCCTTCGTCTCCTCGGAACTCTCCTTCTCGCGGTAGAATTCGTTGATGCGCTGCTCGTTGTAGTCGTGGTAAACTTCCTGATGCACAAAGGTTTCCACGGGCAGTTTCTGCGTCAGGGCGGGCTTTTGCACGGGGTAGCCCATCGGGATGCAGGCCACGGGGATGACGTGGTCGGGAAGCTGCAGCACCTCCACGAACTTATCGACATTGTAGGTGATGGTGCCGAGCCAGCAGAAACCGAGACCGAGGGATTCGGCGGCCACGCAGGCGTTCTGCGCGGCGATGAGCGCGTCGGTGACGGCCCAGTGGTACGATTGCAAGTTGCTGTAAGCCTCCGTGTTGGCATCGCGGAAACGGCAGTACTGGTTGAAGCGGCGGAAATCGGCGCAGAAGGTGAGGATCACCGGCGCGGAGGTCGCCATCGGCTGGTTGAAATGGAATGGCGCGAGCTTGGCCTTCATCTCGGCATCACGCGTCACGATGATGCTGAACAGCTGCATGTTGCCCATCGTGGAGCCGCTGCAGGCCGCCTTGAGGATCAAGTTCAGGGTCTCGTCATCAACCGGCTGGTCGGTGTATTCGCGCACGCTGACGTGGTTGAGGAGGGTTTCCAACGTGGGGTTATAGTCTGGTTTTATGACACCTACGCCCTTGCAGTGCGGGCATACGACGGGGGTATTGTCTTTACTCATGATGAATGGATTTTTTACGCTGCAAAGATACCAAAAATACGGTTCATTTCCGGAAGACACGACAAACCGAAAAATGTGTATCTTCGCGCCTCGAAAACCTTAAACGCTAATCCCACTAACAAACATTCTTCTATTCTGAAACTTGAAACCCGAAATTTGAAACCCCTAAAACCCAATAATATGAACATCAAAACCTACATTCAAGAGAACGAACCCCGTTTTTTAGACGAATTGTTTTCCCTTTTGCGTATCCCGTCCATCAGCTCGCAGAGTGAGCACAAAGGCGATATGGTGCGCTGCGCCGAGCGTTGGAAAGAGCTGATTATGGCCGCTGGTGCCGACAAGTGCGAGGTCTATCCCACGGAGGGCAATCCTATCGTGGTGGGACAGAAAATCGTGGATCCCAACGCCAAAACGGTGCTGGTCTATGGCCACTACGATGTGATGCCTGTGGATCCCATAGAACTCTGGAACACAGAGCCTTTCGAACCCGTCATCAAGGATGGCAAAATCTGGGGACGCGGCGCCGACGACGACAAAGGACAGTCGTTCATGCACGCCAAAGCGTTCGAGTATATGGTGAAATCGGGCACTCTCAAATGCAATGTCAAGTTCATGCTGGAGGGCGAGGAGGAAATCGGTAGCACGCAGCTCTACGACTTCTGCACGCAGCACACTGATCTGCTCAAGTGCGACGTCATTCTGGTCTCCGACACGGGCATGATTGCCACCGATACGCCCTCTATCACCGCCGGTTTGCGCGGTCTTTGCAACATGATTGTGAAGGTCACCGGCCCGAACCGCGACCTCCACTCTGGTATCTTCGGCGGCGCGGTTGCCAACCCCATCAACGTGTTGTGCGACCTCATTTCCGGCCTCATCAACGACAAGGGAGAGGTCACCATTCCCGGTTTCTACGACGATGTGGTGGTGCTCACCAAGGAGGAACGAGAACTCATCGCCCAAGCCCCATTTTACGAAGAAGAGTATAAGAAATCCTTGGATGTCAAAGAATTATATGGCGAAGAGGGTTATAGCACCATTGAGCGCACGGGCATCCGTCCGAATCTGGGCGTTTGCGGCATTGAGGGTGGCTATACCGGCGAGGGCTTCAAGACGGTGCTCCCTGCCACCGCTTCCGCCAATATCTCCATGCGTTTGGTCGCCAACCAGGATTCCCACAAGATTGCGGAACTTTTCCAGAAGCATTTCGAGAACATCGCCCCCGACTACGTGAAGGTGGAGGTGATTCCCGCGCACGGCGGCGAGGCTTACCGTTGCGGCATGGATGTGCCTGCGTATCAGGCTGCTGAGAAAGCCTACATGGACGTCTATGGCAAACGGCCCATCCCGACTTACAGCGGCGGCAGTATCCCGATTGTCGCACACTTCGAGAAGGCGCTCGGCGTGAAGTCCATCCTCTGCGGCTTCGGCCTTGCCGAGGACAACATCCACTCCCCGAATGAGAACTACAAACTCGAACACTTCCGTCGCGGCATCGAAGTAATCACGCACTTCTACGAACATTTCTGCGAGATGTAGTACGCGTTTGTTTCGTGAAAAAAAACAGGAACGGAATGATTGTCAGTCCGTTCCTGTTTTTTTTAGGCAAGAGGTAATAGGCAAAAGGCAAAAGGCAAAAGGCAAAAGGCAATAGGCAACAGGCAATAGGCAACAGGCAACAGAGATGGTGCCCTTGAACCTTGAACCTTGAACTTTGAACTTTGAACTTTCAGTTCAGGTCCCAGCAGAGCGAGACGACATCCCGCCAGGGGAGGTTCAGCCGCTCGGCGGTAGGTTGGTGGCAGAGAGTGCCGGCATGGCAGAGGATGCCCTGCATGAGTTCGGGGGCGCGTTGCAGGGCGTAGGGCAGCGAGGGCGCGTGCGCGAGGGTCTCCGCCAAGGGCAACACGAAATTGGAGAGGGCGATTTGGAAACCGGCCTCCGACAAGGTCTCCTTGTGGATTTTCTCCGTCACGGGAATGTTGTCGTCGCCATGCAGCAGGTCAAGGCATATCATGGTGATTTTCCGTTCGTTAACGGCTTGGATATACGCTGGCGTGAGTGCGTCGGGTGCCAGCATGGAGAACAGGATCTGCTTCTCCTTGGAAAGGGCGATCTGGTCTAAGGTGAAGGCGTCGAACTTGAACACGAGCCGGCTCAACATGACCAAGTCTGCGAAACGGGAGGTGAATTCCACGCCTACATTGGCGTAGTCCGTATCGGTGAACGGGTTGTGGTTCGTGAAACACTGTTGCACATACACATCCAACTGCTGATCAATCAGGGTTTTCACGGCATTTGGAGTGAGGAATATGCTTTCCGGGGTTGACGTTTCGGGCTTGGCCAGCGCAATGGAAAACTTGCGAATAGGCGCTTCAACCGCCGCCTCCCAAGTCTGGGTCTCCACGTGCGGGGTATCTTGGAGGATGATGTATTCTGAGCTCATATTGTGCGTTTCAGGTTTAAAGGCAATAGGCAAAAGGCAAAAGGCAACGGGGAACAGGGTTAAAATGAGAATTTGCGGGTTTGGTCGTCGATGCGTTCGATGGTGACGGGCGTGTATTCACCGTTGAGGAGGGATTCCACCTTGTCGGTCCATTCGATGAAGCAGTAGCTGCCGCTGTAGAGGTAGTCCTGGAAGCCGATGCGGGTGGCGTCGTCAGGGGTGTCGATGCGGTAGAAGTCGAAGTGGTAGAGCGGCTCTCCGTCGCGGGTCCAGTACTCGTTGACGATGGCGAAAGTGGGGGAGGTCATGCCGCCCTCCACGCCGAGTTGTCGGCAAATCTCCTTGATGAGGGTGGTCTTGCCGGTGCCCATCTCGCCGAAAAAGCCGAACACACGCTCCTGCGGATGCGCCTCCAACAATTGTCGCGCCACATCCGAAAGTTCTGTTTCTTTTGCTATAACAGTGTGTATCATACAGTTAGCATTTCTTGAACGTCTCTACAGATTTCAAGTTGCAAAGGTAAAAATTTTTCGGAAATTAGGACGCCGTCAGAACTCCACCATCAATTTTACATTGATCAGCCGTCCCGTCAAATACGTGGGCACGGCGCGCTGGATGTTGTAGATGTCGGTCACCCACATGTAGGATGACACGTTGTAGGTGCCCAGCAGGTTGAAAACTTCGACATAAATGCCGGCGTTCTTGATGCTGCGCAGGAAGGCGGACTTGTGTTTCATGCGGTCGCGGCTCTGTTCGAGAAGCATGAACGAGAGGCCCAAATCGACGCGGCGGTACCACGGGGTGCGGAATACACGCTTGGCCGGCTCGGATTTCGGAGGACCATAGGGCAGACCGCTGGCAAAGACAAAGTTCAGGTGTACGCGGAACTGCGGAAACGACGGGATGTGGTCTTGGAAGAAGAGGTTGAAGGCCACCTGCTGGTCCGTGGGGCGCGGAATGTATCCTACCTCCACCTGATTGCCTTCCGCATCGATAGTATAGTCGCCGATGACGTCCTCCATCGTCTTCATCAGGGAAACCGAGAACCACGACTCTAACCCGCGCACGAATTCGCCGCTCAAACGCAGGTCTATACCCGTGGCGTAACCTTTGGCGTTGTTCTTGCCATTATATATAATTTGCACGTTGTCAACATTGTAGGAAATCAGCCGGTCGAGGTATTTGTAGTAGACTTCGGCGGTGAACTTGAATGGACGACGCCACATTTTGAAGCGGTACTCCCCACCGGCAACGACCTGTGCAGACCGCTGCGACTGGATGTCGGGGTTGAGGGTGCCGTCGGGGAAGCGCATCTCCCTATAAAACGCTGGCTGATAGTAAAGTCCCGTTCGCAGACTGAACCGCCAGTCCTGCCGCCAGCGCGGCTTGTACAGGAATGCGAGTCTCGGCGATACGGTGAACTCTCTCGTGTTATAGGTCCAAAAGTGTGCGCGGAGACCGCCGGTGAGCGTGAAACGGTTCGCGCTGTCGCCGTCAATCTTCCAAGTGTCTTGTATATAGCCTGTAAACCGCCAGGTGTTCAGTGTGTTGCTGCAAACTAAGTAGTTCTCCTCTCCGAAGTCGAGCAGACGTGCGGGGTCGCCTTCCACGACAATTTCGCCGGGTGTTGTGGGAATATAGGGCAATGTGTAACCCGATGAGTCGAGCATCGTCCACTGCTTGATATGGTCGTTGATGTACTCGTTCTGTGCCTTTACACCCCATTCCAGCTTGTTGCGGAAGGGGAGGTTATGCGTGCCCTGCAGGTCGGCAGCGCTCACCACCGAGGAGAGGTGGTTGCGGGCGTGTTCCATATAGCTGCCGTAACCCAGTTCGTCGCCGATCTCCACTTCGCCGTCGCCGCCGAGCCGGATGTCGTTGAGCCAATATTGCGCGAGAATGTCGTAAGTTTCGCTCTCCTTGGCGTAATAAGACGACAGAATCAATCTTAACTGGTTTTTGTCGTTGGGCTTGTAAAGGAACGTAAGGCCGCCGAGGTAGTTCTGGTAGCGGTCCACCTCCTGTCCCTCGTAGAAAGCGCGCAGCTTCAGCGACTGGTCTACTGTGCCGAAGTTCTTGTTCACGCTGTCGGGCTGGAACAGGTAGTAGTTATGCGACAGGTTGCCCAGAAGGCTGATGGAAAGTTTCGGGTGGACATCCCATTTGAGCAGGAACTGCGTGTCGAAGAAGCGCGGCTTGTAGTTGCCGGCGGTCTCTAACGACTTGAGCAGGTAGGCATTGGACTTGAATCGGAGTCCGATGAGGAAGGAGAAATTGCCGGCTTTGCCCTCGGCGTGGGCAGTGGCTCCGAGAAGGCTCGCGGAGAAGGAACCACCGTACATCGTGGGTTCTTTGTAGACGACGTCGAGCACGGATGACATTTTGTCGCCGTATTTGGCGTCGAAACCGCCGGCCGAGAAGGTGACATTGCCAGTCAGGTCGCTGTTAATAAAGCTCATACCCTCCTGCTGGGCGTTACGCACGAGGAACGGCCGGTAGATTTGGATGCCGTTCACGAATACCAGGTTTTCGTCGAAGTTGCCGCCGCGCACGTTGTACTGCGAGCTGAGTTCGTTGTTGGAAGCGGTGCCGGGCAGCATCTTGATGAGTGATTCCATGCCGCCGGTGGGGGAGGGGAGTTGAAAGGTGAGCTTTGGATTTACCTGCACATAGCCAGTAGTAGAAGCACCAACGATGTTGACGGCATCCAAACGCTCGCCGTTGGTGCGCAAGATGACGTTGATGTTGCGGGTCTCCTTCGTCTTGAGACGCAGGTCGATGAGTGTATCGTTGTGACTCAAATGCTGGATAAAGAGGCGTATGTCGCGCTCGGCGGGCACGGAAAGGTTGAACTGACCGTGCTCGTTGGTGATGGTCTGCTGGTCGAAGTCGACGCCCCGGATGACGGCACTTTCAATGGGGTCACCGAACTCGTCGGTCACCACCCCCTTCACGGTGCCGTTCTGCGCGAAAACAACTGCCGAGCAGAGAAGTATAGCGAGGGTAATAAGTATCTGATGTCTCAAAATCTTGAACATGAAATAGCTATTACGAACAAACGCCGGATTTATTGTGTCTGAACAAAAAAAAACTGCTGTGTGGATACAGCAGTCCTTTTTCTGTCAGTCCTTATATATATACATTTATATTATAAGATACCTTTCTCGCTAGCTTCAATCAGGCATTGATAGATGCCTTTCTTGTTGATGTGGCGCATACCGTGTGCGGAGACCTTGAGGTAAATCCACTCGTCCAGTTCAGGAACATAGAACTTTTTGGTATGCAGATTGGGGTTGAATTTTCTTTTCGTGCGAATATTGGAGTGGGAGACATTGTTGCCCACAATCGCTTTTTTTCCTGTGATTTCGCAAACTCTTGACATTGTTATCTTCTTTTAATTGTTATACTTACACTTGATTTTTTCGAGCGGCAAAAATACACTTTTTTTCGATATGCCCGTCACCTGTTTTTTGATTTTTTTTGACCGTCTTTCGAGACGTCCCACGCCGCGTATTTGGCTATGGTTTAATAGGTCGAATAGGCGATTTCCAGCCGCAGTCGCGAGGGCGAGGCGGGGTCGGTGCCGTCGAGGACGAGACGGTGCGGGCGCACGGCAGCGCCTCGTACAATGAGGTTTATGCTGTTGCTCCAGTCGCCTTGTCCGAGGATTAGCTCTTGCACATACTTGGTGATGCGGAAACGGTATTCGTGTTTTGTGGCGTCGTAGGTTCCGCCGTAGTAGGCACTATAGGTATAGTAGTCGTCGTCCGGCAGGAAGCGGATTGCACCGTCGGACTTGCCGATGCCTTGCAGCGTCAGTGCGGTGGGCGGTGTCAGGTACACTTCGTTCCGGTCCACGTTGGTGATGACCAGCTCGGCGCGATGGATGGCCACGCGTTGGTTGTACTGGTCGAAAGCGTGCTCCAGATACGGGAAGGTGATACGGGTCTTGACGCCTCCTCCTCCCTGTACATAGAGCACTTGCTCGCCGAGAGAGGTTTGATGCTGCACCACTTCGTTCAAGAAATCGTTGTTCTGCGAGTTCGCATAGTCGTGGTCAAAGTGGGTGAAACGAGCGCACTTGTCAGTGCAGGAAAGCGTGTAACGCGCATTCTGTGTGGTGTCATTATGATAAAAGAGTGTCAGACCGGTCAGGGAACTGGTCAAGTTGGTCATGAGCATGTAGCCGCGCGTGCCGCTGTGCGACACAGCCTGGATGTACAATCCCTTTAAATAGTCGCGCAGACTGCTGTTGAGGTCGCTCTCGTGGTTGAGCAGCTCCTGCCCGAAGGCTTGCGACAGTCGGATGCGCAGGTGCGCGTTGTAAACGCCGGTGTCCACCACAACGGTGGTGTTGGGTTTCAGCGTGTAGTTGGAGAGCTGGTAGTTGAGCGGCGTGGCGTCGAAGCCGACTGTGCTGTTCTGGTAATAGGTCGCCGAAGGGTCCATGCTCTCGTTGAGTCGGTGCACACGGATACCCACGGCCGAATTGGTGTCGCCGTAGTAGCCTGATATCTGCAAAGTTAGAACGGCAGAGTCGATGATGGGGTGTGCACCAAAGTTGACGGCGGCCCCGCCAAGGGCTAATTCCGTGCAGATGGCCGCACTGCTGTTTCCGAACACGGGGTCGGCGAGATGGCCGAGGACATGCGCCGACGTCTTGGTGGTGTTGAGGGTGTCTTCAATGACGGACCAAGCCTCCAACGTGATGGTGTCGGTGAAGTCGGTGCCCACCAGATTGTCGAGCAAGTCATAACCGATGGGCGAGCTCTCGTTCTTGCACGAGGACAAAAAAATGCACGTTAGCAGAACTAATGTGCAATAAAGGATTCTTTTCATGCGGGTAAGCATTATAAAACGTTCGCTTTTTCGAGAAGTTCGTCGTAGAACTCATCGTACATGTCCACGTAGTTGTCATCGTCGGGGTGTTGGAGCACAGGCTTGCCGGACTTCTCGACGTAGGTGAGGAGTTTCTTCTTGATGTCCTTGGTGAGGGCGACACCGTCGGAGTAGTCGATGGCGGCTTGGACAATCTGGTCGTAGCCGGCCTTGCGGAAATGTTTGAGACCGGCGGTGGGGATGTTCGTCTGTTTCAGCTTCTTGGCGAAGTTGGGGGAGAACTTGTCGGGGAACTCGTCGGGCAGGATGGAATAGACCACCTGTGTGCCCTGGAGCAGCGGGTCGTCTTTGTAGACGGTCTTGACGAACAGCGGCACGAGCGCCGAAATCCAGCCGTGGCAGTGGATGACGTTGGGATCCCAGCCCAGCTTGCGGACGGTCTCGATGACGCCCTTCGCGTAGAAGATCGCGCGCGAATCATTGTCGGGGTAGAAGTTGCCCTCGGCATCGTGGTACTGCGTCTTGCGCTTGAAAAAGTCCTCGCTGTCGATGAAGTAAATCTGCATGCGGACGTTCTGCAGCGACGCGACCTTGATGATGAGCGGATGGTCCGTGTCCTCGATGATGATGTTCTGTCCGGAGAGCCGGATGACCTCATGGAGCATGTGCTTGTGGTCGTTCACGCAGCCGAATTTCGGCATGAAAGTGCGGATTTCGTTCTCGCGCTCCTGAATACCCTGTGGCAGGAAGCGGCAGATGTTGGCGATGTAACCCTCGGGAAAGTAGGGATATATCTGGGGTGTGATGAATAAAACCTTCTTCTGAGCCATTATAAGAAATTTGTCGGCAAATATACGATTTTTTTGGATATAAAAATTTTTTTTTGAAAATGCGCTACCATATCAAAAAAAGTGTATTTTTGCCGCGCCTTTGAGCCCAGGTGGTGGAATTGGTAGACACGCTACTTTGAGGGGGTAGTGGGAATAATCCCGTGCAAGTTCGACTCTTGTCCTGGGCACCAAAAAAAAGCCGTTCATTCGAACGGTTTTTTTTATGTCCCTTTGTAGAAACTTGGCGCGCCATCTCTCTACAAAACGCGCTGAAAATCTGTAGATTACGCCATCTCTCTACGGCGCGACAGACACGATTCGTCGCAGTCCTTCCAGCACCGTTTCCCTATTCGTCCCGATGTTCATCCGCATGAATCCCTCGCCTTCGGGACCGAAGTCCGTGCCGTTGTTCAACCCTATTTTCGCGTCGTAAACAAGCTTGCGGACCAGCTCTTTTTGCGGAAGATTCCATGCTCGGAAGTCCATCCAGAGCAAAAAGGAGGCTTCCGGTCGCATGAAAGTGACCTCGGGACAGTGCTCTTTCAGGTACTGTTCCGCCGTGTCGATGTTGCCCTGCAGGTACGTGAGCAGTTGCTGCAGCCACTCGCCGCCGTGCGCGAAGGCCGCCTCCGTGGCGTGGTAGGCGAAGATATTGCCGAGCGACAGCTCGTTGCCGTCGAGGAAGCCGAAGAAGGTCTTGCGGATTTCCGGGTCTGGCACGTAGCACACCGACGAGGCGATGCCCGCCATGTTGAAGGTCTTGCTTGGCGCGAAGAAAGTGATGCTGTTGCATTTCGCAGCCTCGGACACCGTGGAGAAGGAGGTGTGCTGGGAGCGTCGGTAGGAGAGGTCGGCGTGGATTTCGTCCGAGATGACCAGCACGCCCTTCCGCAGGCAGATGTCGGCCACGCGCGCAAGCTCATCTTTCGTCCATATAGTGCCGCCGGGATTGTGCGGATTGCTCAGAATCATCACCTTGCAGCCTTCGGCCTTGCGCTCCAAGTCTTCGAAGTCAATGGTGAAGCGTCCGTTCACGGTCTTCAGCGGACTGCTCACGAACACGCGGCCTGTGCGGTGCGGCACGTTGAGAAATGGAGGATAGACCGGTGTGGTGATCAGCACCTTGTCGCCCGGAACGGTGAAGGTCTGCAGCACAAAGGCGATGCCCTGCACGATGCCCGGGATGAAGTGCATGCGGCTCCAGCGCGTCTCGATGCCGTAACGCTCCCGGAACCAGTTCAGCACGGCCATCTTGTAGCCGTCCGGTGCGAAGGTGTAGCCTAGAACCTCATGTTCGCAGCGCTTGCGCACAGCGTCGAGGATGAAGTCCGGCGTCTTGAAATCCATGTCGGCCACCCACATCGGCAGCAGGTCGTCGGTGCCGAACACTTCAGGGGTCATGTCGTGCTTCACGCAGAAGGTGCCCTTGCGGGAAGCGATGGTGTCGAAATCGTAAACTTTCATAATGTAAAATGAAGAATGAAGAATGAAGAATAGGGTTTTACTTGTTTGTTATTGTTTTTAAATTTCGTCGGGATGTGATGATAATGGAAGAAAGCAATCGAAGAAGTTCAAGGTTGTCTTCATAGATGCTTTCAAAGGATTCTTTGTTGAGATATCCACTTTCATGTAATAATTCAAGCCAATATGAAGTTTCGTCAGCCTCTTTGTAAGCAATGCTCATTTTAGTAATGAAATCGGGTTTTGTTTGACCACGATTTCCTTCTCGAACGTTTGCGCCGATGCTGGTTCCACTCCGGAGTATTTGCTTGGACATCACGAACTCGTGTTTCTCCGAGCATAGATATTTGT
>Ga0310690_10003609_pt1 | contig 22935 bp, 8 predicted proteins | sample AusTroGonzalo_MG_2_FD_207661 | JGI IMG/M metagenome (GOLD analysis project Ga0310690, IMG submission 207661) | Bovine rumen microbial communities from tropical cattle in Woodstock, Queensland, Australia - Gonzalo_04 (v2) (version 2) | ecosystem: Host-associated > Mammals > Digestive system >... | reverse complement strand
AGAATGAACCAAGTTGAAAACCAAGTGGCAAAGCTTACAAATCAGGTTCAGACGATGGTTCAAACCGCACTTCCACCAAAACAAGGCATTTTCTTTGATGGACAGATATTTGATGCCTACCAGTTTGTGTCGGATTTGATTCTCAGTGCGAAAAAATCCATTGTTCTGATAGACAATTACGCCGACGACAGTGTCTTGACCCAGTTGACGAAGAGAGCGGATGGGGTGACCGCCACAGTCTGCGTAAGTCGTTTGACCAATGCTTTCCGCCTGGATATCGAACGGCACAATATGCAATATCCTCCTGTGCAGTTACAGGTGCTCTCCTCCGTGCATGACCGATTCCTTCTCCTTGATGACAGCATATTGTACACTTTCGGGGCTTCGTTCAAAGATTTGGGGAAGAAACTGTTTTGTTTCACGCTGATTGAGAGTGCTGACGTGGCGGAAGTGGTGCGGCGGCTGGGTGCAGGGGATTGAAAGGCGTGCGACTACAATCGCATGTCCGCAGTTGTTACCAAGCCCTGCAGTCCTAACGGACTGCGTTGACAGGAACGCGATTCACGATATGGTGAAAAAGGTGCTCTTGGGTATGGGGCTTACCATGAAATTTCGTATTTTTGCACCGTTTTTTTAGAATTACTTTGGTATGCGTGATACTCGTATTTTTATTGAGAAGAAACCCGGTTTTCAGGTCGAAGCAGAAAGTCTGAAAGCCACTTTGAATCAGAATTTTAACCTTAATGTCAGAAACCTTCGTCACCTGAAGGTGTATGACATTTTCAACATAGAAGAGGACCTGCTCGCGAAGGCGGAGAATGTGGTTTTCTCCGAACCTGTGACCGACGAGGTCTTCCATGAATTTCCGCTGGAAGGTCTGAAGTATTTCGCCGTGGAGTTCCTGCCTGGACAGTTCGACCAACGCGCCGACAGCGCCATGCAATGCCTTAAGCTCCTGAACCCCAAGACGGAAGCGGTCATCAAGAGCGCGAACCTGTTTGTCATTGACGGCGATTTGACGGCCGACCAATGGCAGAAAGTGAAGAAATATTGCATCAACGAAGTGGAAGCCCGCGAGAAAGATATGGCTCGCTTGGAACTGACCGAAAATCCCGAGGTTCAGGATGTTCCGATTTACAACGGTTTCAGAACCTGGACGGAAGAGCAACTGCGCGACTTCCACGGCAAAATGGGATTAGCCATGTCGTTGGAGGATTTGAAGTTCATCCAGCAGTATTTTGCCAACGATGAGAAACGCGATCCTTCCGACACGGAGGTTAAGCTGTTGGACACCTATTGGAGCGACCACTGCCGTCACACGACCTTCGAGACGGCTATCACCGATATTGAAGTACAGGGCGAGAATGTTTATAAAGAGCAGATTGAGAATGCGTTACGTCAATATTTGGCTGTGCGCGATGAGATGTACGGCAAGGATACGAAACGTCCAGTCACGCTGATGGACTTGGCCTCTATCAACGGAAAATACGAGTTTAAGCGCGGTAACCTTCCTGACAAGGAGGTTTCCGAAGAGAATAACGCCTGCAGCATCCGCGTGAAGGTGGATGTGGACGGCAAGGAGGAGGACTGGCTTCTGATGTACAAGAACGAGACGCACAACCACCCAACGGAAATTGAGCCGTTCGGCGGTGCAGCTACCTGCGTGGGCGGCGCCATCCGCGACCCTCTGAGCGGACGTAGCTATGTGTATCAGGCACTGCGTGTTACGGGGGCGGGCGATATCAACGCCCCGATTTCCGCCACACTGCCAGGCAAACTCCCGCAGTCGGTGATTTCCAAAACCGCCGCTTCAGGTTACTCCTCTTATGGTAACCAGATCGGGTTGGCCACCACGTGCGTTCGTGAGATTTATCACCCTGATTATCAAGCAAAACGTTTGGAAATAGGTGCTGTGGTGGGTGCCGTTCCCGAGAATCAGGTGCGCCGCGAGCGTCCACAGCCCGGCGACATCATCATCATGTTCGGCGGCCGCACTGGTCGCGATGGTATCGGAGGTGCTACCGGTTCCTCGAAAGAACATACGGAGAAGTCGCTCGACACCTGCGCTGCCGAGGTCCAGAAGGGTAACGCCCCCGAGGAACGCAAGATCCAGCATCTGTTCCGCCGTCCCGAAGTGACGAAGCTCATCAAGAAGTCCAACGACTTTGGCGCGGGCGGAGTCAGTGTGGCTATCGGCGAGTTAGCCGACGGACTTACCATCGATTTGGATACGGTGCGCACGAAGTACAAAGGTCTGAACGGCACGGAAGTCGCCATTAGCGAGTCGCAGGAGCGTATGAGCGTGGTGGTTGCCCCCGAAGATGTGGACATCTTCTTCCAATACTGCCGAGAGGAGAACTTGGAAGCCAACATCATCGCCAAGGTGACTGACGACAACCGTCTCACCATGACGTGGCGCGGCAAAACCATCGTGGATCTCAGCCGCGACTTCATCAACACCAACGGTGTGCGTCAAAGCGTGACCGCCAAGATTGCTCCCGTCTCCGATAAAGTAGAAAAATCTATTGAAATACAAGGAAATACAACGCAAGAGAAGTGGCAGAACTGCCTCACCAATCCGAACGTGGCATCCCAAAAGGGTTTGATTGAAATGTTTGACGCTACCATCGGGGCTTCCACGGTGCTGATGCCGTTCGGCGGCAAGAACCAGCTGACGGAAGCGCAAGTGAGTGCACAGAAACTGCCTGTGCGTCATGGACATACGAACCTTGCTTCCATCATGGCCTTTGGCTATAACCCGTTCATCGCCACCCAGTCTCCTTACCATGCCGGTGTGCTGGCGGTTTTGGAGGCCATGTCGAAGATTGTGGCAGCCGGTGGTGACTACAATAAAATTCGTTTCACCTTCCAAGAGTATTTCGAGAAATTAGGCAAGGATGCCAACCGTTGGGGTAAACCGCTTTCCGCGTTGTTGGGTGCCTTCTGGATGCAGAAAGAGTTCGGACTCGCTTCTTTGGGTGGCAAGGACTCCATGAGCGGTACTTTCAAGGACATGCACGTGCCGCCCACCATCGTCTCCTTCGCCATCACCACGGAGAATTCCGACCACATCATCTCGCCGGAATTCAAGCAAAAAGGTAATTATATCTACCTCATTGAAAATAAGTTAGAGAATAATATCCCGAATATCAAACATACAAGCGAAATCTTTGATTTCATGCGTAAAAATATTTTGGACAAGAAGATGGTTTCCGCATTCACGCTGCAGTTCGGCGGCATGGCAGAGGCTTTGTCCAAGATGAGCTTCGGTAATGATTTAGGTTTTGATATTCAGACCGATAAGGATTTGTTCGGCTACGGTTACGGCAGCTTCGTTGTGGAGACCACCGAGAAGCTGAACGCACCTTTCGCTATAGAGTTGGGTAAGGTCGCGGACGACTTCATCGTCAACGGTGAGAAACTCGACAAGGCGGCATTGTTGGCGGCTTGGCGCGGTTTCTACGGCAAGCTTTATCCCGAAATGGCAGCCAACGAAACGGCTTCCGTGGGAGCAGAGTTTGTGCGTAACGCACAGCCTCTCAACCTGAAACCTGTGGAGAAGGTGGCGGCGCCGAAGGTAATCCTGCCCGTCTTCCCGGGTACCAACTGCGACTACGACACGGCGAAGGCCTTCGAGGATGCAGGTGCCGAAACACGCATCTTGGTTTTCAAGAACTTGGACGAGGCGGCCATCGAGCACTCCATCGACGAATTGGCGGCGGCTATCCGCGAATCGCAGATCCTCGCATTGTCCGGCGGTTTCAGCTTGGGTGACGAGCCTGATGGCAGCGGCAAGTTCATCGCCAACGTGCTCAACCATCCGAAGATCAAAGCGGCAGTGGAAGACCTGCTGAACCGTAAGTGCTTGGTGCTCGGTATCTGCAACGGCTTCCAGGCGCTCATCAAGTCCGGCCTGCTGCCATTTGGCAAGCTCGGCGACGTGACTCCCGACTCCCCGACATTGTATCGTAACAATATCAACCGTCACATTTCGCGTCTCGTGCGCACCCGCGTGGCCACCACCCGTTCCCCGTGGCTCACGTCCTTCCAGGAAGGCGATGTACACAACATTGCTGTCAGCCATGGCGAGGGCAAGTTCGTGGTGTCGGAGAAGCTTGCAAAACAGCTCTTCGAGAACGGTCAAGTGGCGTTCCAGTATTGCGATGAGAACGGAAACGTAAGCATGAATCCTGCCGACAACCCCAACGGCTCCTTCTACGCCATCGAGGGCATTGTCTCTGACAACGGTTTGATTCTCGGTAAGATGGGTCACAGCGAGCGTAAGGGCCGCAACCTTTATAAGAACATCGAGGGAAATAAGGTCCAGGATATCTTTGCGAATGCAGTGTCTTATTTTAAAGGTTAAAAGGTTAAGAGGTTAGAAGGTTAATGATGAAACCCTCTAACCTTTTAACCTTCTAACCATCTAACCTTAATAAAATGAGAATCAACGAAGAAGAATATATAGAGGTTGAGGTTTTTGACGTGCGGTCGTCATCGCAGGCCACGGAGGCGTTTTCGATGATCTTAGTGGATAAGTTCGACAAGCAACGTTATGTTCCCATCATCATCGGGCTGAACGAGGCGCGGGCGATTTTAGGCGAGCTGCACGGTCGTCTGCCGCAGCGTCCTCTCACCCACAGATTATTCGTGGATCTGCTGGTCCAGCATATTCCCGACTACAACCTGGAGTTTGTTTCCATTGTCGCCTACAATCAGGCTATCTATTTTGCGTCCATCGTCATTCAGTCCCCGACAGGGGCCTATTTCGAGGTGGATGCACGGCCGTCCGATGCGGTGGCCATCGCCTTGAGCGCCGGCGTGCCCATCTATTTTCATAAGAGACTGTTTGAAGAACAGATGCAGCTCTCCACGCGTGCCACGGAGTATGAGGAGAATGCTATCATCTTCCCGACCGCCGCGGCCCGCCGCTCCCCCGAAACGGCCAAAGCCCAAAACGAATGGGAAACGTTGTCTTTGTCGGAGTTGAAAGACATGTTGCAGGAGGCGATTGAGGAAGAAAATTATGAGCAGGCGGCGAAAATCCAGGAAGAGATAGACAAGAGAGGGGAAGGAAAAAAGTAGAGCTTTTGACTTTGAACTTATACTTAGACCCTTGACCCTTGCCCCTCAACCCTAACCAAATCAAGCATGAACCTTATGAGTAAAATAAAAATTCTCCTGATAATGTGCCTTAGCACAGTGTTGGGAACGTTGAGTGCGCAAAACATCACCGTGAGCGGGCACCTGTATGAGCGCGGGAGTTTGGAGTCGCTGCCCGGCGGACTTATTTACGAGCCGGTTTCGCAGACGGCCACCACAACGAATACCTACGGTTTCTATACGCTGACGTTGCCGTACCGACAAGGTATGTATCTTGTATTCAACAGTTTCGGTTATGCCAACGATACATTGTGGATTCGCAGTGCCGAGAATCTCGAATACGATGCACGATTGTCGAAAATCACGACGTTGGAGGCGGTGAACATCACAGCGGAAAAGAGCAATACTGAGCAGGTTCAGATGAGTAGTATCAAATTGTCAACCAAGGAGATACAGCAAATTCCCATGTTGTTCGGCGAAAAGGATGTCTTTAAGACATTGTTGCTGTTGCCTGGTGTGCAGTCGGCGTCAGAGGGCACCTCCGGCATCTATGTGCGTGGCGGCGGTCCTGACCAGAACCTCGTCATCCTGGACGAAGCCACCATCTACAACGCCAGCCACCTTTTAGGATTCTTCTCCATCTTCAACGGCGATGCCATCAAGTCGGTGGAACTGATCAAAGGCGGATTCCCGGCGCGCTACGGCGGACGTCTTTCCTCTGTCATCGACATCAACATGAAAGACGGCAACAAGGAGAGCTATCACGTGGAAGGCGGTGTCGGGGTGATTTCCTCCAATGTGATGGTGGAGGGACCCATCATCAAAGACAAGGCCTCCTTTATGTTGTCGGGGCGCACCACGTACATGGACCTTTTCATGGTTCCTCTCATGAAACTCGTGACCGATGGCACCTCTGCGGGCTACTATTTCTTCGACTTGAACGGCAAGTTCAATTTCAATCTCGGCAAAAAAGACAAATTATACCTCAGTGCCTATTTTGGTCGCGACAAGTTCCATGTGTCTCAGAGTGACAGCTATATGGGGACCACCGACAAATACAATATGGGGCTTTTTTGGCAGAACGCCACGGCAACCGCCCGTTGGAACCATCTGTTTACCAACCAGGTCTTTTCCAATTTGTCGTTTGTGTTCAGCGACTACACGATGAACACCTACATGAAGTACAAATATTATTACGGTCCTAACGACCCCGACAATGAGACGTTCAGCTCCGACTTCAACTCCGGTATTCGTGACTACACGTTGAAATACGACATTTCCTATCATCCCAATGCTACTCACCATCTTCTTGCAGGTGCGGCGGTTACCTATCACGAGGCGCGTCCCAACGCCATGACTGTGAAATCCGATACGCTTACCATGAAGCAAGTGAATAAAGAGTTGGGACTGGAATATGCTGTGTATGTGGAAGATGAAATCAATATCCGGAATAAATTCCGCATCAATCCAGGGGTCCGCTTAGTGGCATTCTCAGTGCCGCATAAGACTTGGTTCTCACCCGAACCGCGATTGGCTATGAGCTACAATTTCTTGCCAAACTTGGCATTGAAAGCCTCTTATGCCATGATGAGTCAGAGTATGATTCTGTTGAGTACCAGTACGATAGGTCTTCCTACGGACCTTTGGGTGCCGGTCACGGATAAAATCAAGCCGCAACGTTCGCAACAGGTCGCCCTCGGTCTGCATTATGATTTGAAAAAGCCGCGTCTTTCTTTCTCCGTGGAAGGATATTACAAGAAGATGGACAACATTCTGGCCTACAAAGAGGGTTCTTCCTATTTTATGAGTCTGATGGAGCAGATTTTGGAAGAGAGTTTTGAAGGCGGTTCGCAAAGTCAATGGGAGAATAATGTGACTTCGGGCAAGGGCTGGTCTTACGGTGTGGAATTCATGGTGCGTAAGGAAGTTGGCAAGTTCACGGGTTGGATCGGCTACACGCTTTCGTGGACCAAACAGCAGTTCGACGAGCTGAACTTCGGCGAACCCTTCTTCGCCCGCTACGACCGTCGTCACGATGTCTCCATCGTGCTGATGTACAGTCCGACAAAGAAGATTAACATCTCATTGTCGTGGGTGTTCGCCACAGGCAACGCCGTCACGCTGCCCACCTCCCTTTACACTTCCGAGACCCTCCAGAATTATCTTGACAACGTGACTTCTGGAAACAATAATGAGTATTATTACAATTATCTCGGTTATATTGAGAATTACGGCAAAAAGAACGATTTCCGCATGAAACCGTTCCACCATTTGGATATCGGGGTTCAATTTATCAAACCTCATAAGGATAAGGGACAGAGCATTTTCGAAATCAGCGTTTACAATGTGTATAACCACCACAACCCGTTCTTCTACTACACCGAACAGGCTTTTGTCAATAATCAGTCCGTATATAAGTTAAAGCAAATCAGCATTTTCCCGATTATCCCTACCTTTACTTATCATTTCAAATTCTAAAACATGTCGGCAATGAAAACGATCAAAATATCCAGACCAATTGTGGTCATTTTTACCGCAATCCTTTCTCTTTTCATCACCTCTTGTGTGGATGAAGTGCCTATCGACCGGGAATTTGATGAGGAGCAGAGGTTAGTGCTCTACAGTCGCCTGTGTCCGCAGTTGGATACCACCTATATCTTGTTGACTAACACAGAATTACTTTATACGAGTACTCATCAAGCCACCTTGAAGCCCGAAGAGGGCGTCGTGGAGCTTTCCGCCGACGGTAATCATTGGGTGCGGGCAACGTATTTGCCTGAGAAAGAGCGCTTTTTCCTTACGAAACAGGAGTTTCCGGTGGAAGAGGGTCATACGTACTACATCCGTGCTTCCTACGCGGGTTACGATGATGTATCTTCTTCATGCACAGTGCCTTATTCACATGATGTGAGCTTCCGTTTCGATACGGTATCGGCCATTGGCGACGTCCATTTGGGTGAAATCTACGATTGGCCGCACAAGGATGTCTATGCCGAGTGGCGCGATGTTCCGGGCGAAGAGAATTACTACGCGCTGTATTACTATCGGGATTTCGTCATACATATTGAAAATCCCGACGGCACGTGGGGCACTTTGGATGGCGCGTGGCATTACGAATTGCAATGGATGTATTTGAACAATGCCGACTATCGATATGTGTCGGATGAGGGCAAAGACGGGAGTCTGATGCGCTACATGGTGGCCGAAGACCTCGTTGATGATTACTACGATGAGTACGATGATGAGGGCAACGGACAGTATTATCTCTTTTTCTTGGATAGAAACAGTTATTTGTATGAGCAGACCGTTTCCAACAACGATTTTGGCTTCGACATGAATTTTCTGCTGTTAGAGCCTGTTCATACCTATACTAATATAGAGAACGGTTTCGGTTTCTTTGGTGCGTTCAGCATGAGGCCGGTCGGACCGACTTCAAGAAACCTCGCGAAAAGGTAGAATAATGAAATTCTCCATCTATGGGCGATTTTGTGGATAATCCGGAGCAAAGTGAGGTTTTGCGGCGGCGCAGTCGTGAGGCCCTGAAGCGGTATTGGGGATACGACAGCTTCAGGCCGTTGCAGGAGGACATCATCCTGTCGGTTCTGGAGAACCGCGACACTTTGGCGTTGCTTCCCACGGGCGGCGGCAAGTCCATCTGCTTTCAGGTGCCCGCGCTCGTCAAGGGCGGCCTCTGCATTGTGGTTTCCCCGCTCATCGCGCTGATGAAGGACCAGGTGGAGCATCTGCGCGCCCGCGGCATCAAGGCCGGTGCCATCTATTCCGGCATGCGGCAGAGCGAAATACAGGCCACTATCGACAATGTCCTTTTCGACCCGGAATACCGTTTTTTGTACGTTTCGCCGGAGCGTCTTCAGACGGAGCATTTCAAAGTCAATTTCGAGCGTATGCCCGTCTCCATGATTGCCGTGGATGAGGCGCATTGCATCTCACAGTGGGGTTATGATTTCCGTCCGCCGTACCTCGAAATCGCGAAGATCCGAAAGATTTTCCCGCAGGTCCCCGTGCTGGCGCTCACCGCCACCGCCACGCCGGAAGTGGTCAAGGACATCCAGCTGCGTCTCGACTTCAAGACGGAGAATGTCTTCCAGAAGAGTTTTAAGCGTGCCAATCTCACCTATTTTGTGGTGTATGAGGAGGATAAGAACAGCCGGATGCTGCGAATCATGAACCGTTATCCGGGTTCGGGCATCGTGTATGTGCGCAACCGCAAGCGCACGGCGGAAACCGCTGAGTTTTTGCGGAATAACGGCATCTCCGCCGACTATTACCACGCCGGTTTGGAGCCTCGTGAGCGCGACCGTAAGCAGCAAAGCTGGATGAAAGGGGAGACCCGCGTGATGGTCTCCACCAATGCGTTCGGCATGGGCATCGACAAGCCTGACGTGCGCTTCGTAGTCCACATCGACCTGCCGGACACCTTAGAGGCTTACTTCCAGGAGGCGGGGCGTGCGGGGCGCGATGAGCAGCCTGCGGTGGCCATCCTGCTGTACGACAACTACGATGTGGCGCAGCTCAAGCGCAACTTTACCTTCACGTTTCCTGAATTGGACCGCGTGCGGGAAGTCTATCGCGAACTCTGCCAGTCGCACCACATCGAAATCGGCACCGGACAAAACAAGGTGTTCCCCTTCTCGATGGAGGAGCACGCCCAAACCGTGAAAATGAATGCTACCCAGTACTATAACGCCCTGAAGTTGCTCAACAACATCGGGGTGATTCTCGTCTCCGAGCATCTGCGCGAAAAATCGCAGATCAGGTTTCAACTCAACGGCGACCAACTGTTGCAATATCAGAAGGAAAATCCTGATTATGAACCGCTTGTTACGACAATCCTGCGCTCCTATACAGGTGTTTTTACCCAATACACCGACATTGACGAGCGCCAGATCGCCAATCGTTTGGATACAACGGAAGAGACGGTGATAGAGATGTTGAAGAAGTTGCGTTCGGAAAAGGTGCTTTCCTACCAGCCGCAAAGCCAAATTCCGTTGATTGTTTTCCTGAAGGACAGAATTGACGAAAAATATCTCTATTTCGACAAGAAAATCTATGATTTCCGCAAGGAAAAGGCTGACGAACGCTTGGCAGCGGTCGAAAACTACGTAAAGTCGGACCATGTATGCCGCAGTCAGCTGTTGTTGCAGTATTTCGGCGAGTGGGACAGCACGCCTTGTGGCGAGTGCGATGTGTGCCGCCGAACCCAAATCCACCGTGTCCGGAATACGGATTTCGAGCTGATTGCCGAAGAGGTAAAGTCTTTACAACAAAAGAGTTACACCCAGAAACAAATCCTTACTGAACTTTCCAAAAAATACGAGGAGCCGCAAATTGTGGAGGTGATGCGATGGCTCGCCGACCAATTGTAGAGACGTTTCATGAAACGTCTCTACGGCTTCACCACCATCACCGCGTTCGACACCCCGCGTTCCCCTGCGTGGTCGAACTTGCCGTTGTCGGAGGGGTGGTTGACAACGCCTTGATAATCACCAATATTTAAGTACATAGTGGTGGAGCCGCCGCCGTCGAGGTTGAGGGCGTCGCGGCAGTTGAGCCAGCGGAGCAGTTGTTGGAGTTCTGTCAGCGAGAGTCCTTCGGCCTCCTTGAAGCGTCCGTCCGCCACCACAAGCAGGAGGGTGCCGTCCTCGCGGATGCCTACTGCCGTGCGGTTGTGCCGTTGTGTCACGAAGGTGCGGTCGTCGCGCATCGGTAGCAGAGAGTCGTGGAGAATCAGGAGCGGCCCGGCGGTCATGATGTCAGGGTAGGGCAGTGTTTTCTCCCAGTGGCGGGAGGAGTCGGTGTGGAGGATGACCACGTTGTCGCGGTTCATGCAGAGGGTGCCGTATTGGTAGTATTTCCGGTTCACGGTGTCCTTTCCGGGGGTGTTCTCCCCGAGGTCCACGCTGTCGATGCGAAGGTGGCAGATGGGATAGTGTTTGTCCATGTCGAAGAAGGAGCCGTTGATGGCCGCCACGGCGTTATGTTTCTGTGCCATCTCGGAGGTTTTGGTGCGGCGCGGCTCGTGTGCGAAGCGCAATGTGAAATCCGAGGAATCAGGGATTTCCAAGATGTAGAGGGTTTGGTTGGAGGCGAAAAGCTGTTTGCCGGTGAATTGGCATTGGTGCAGCACCATTCCGTCGAGGGTGTCCCTGCGCCAGTCGCCGTTCGCAAAGGTTGTGGAGTCGTTCTGCGCGAGCGTGCACAGCACGAACAGGAACTGCAGGGTCGTCAGCAGAGTGCCCTGCAGCAGTCGGGATGTGATGTTCGAATGGATCTTCATTGCGGTTTTGGTTTTCGGCGGCAAAGATAAGGAAAATTGTGAATGATGAATGATGAATGATGAATGATGAATGATGAATGATGAATGATGAATGATGAATGATGAATGATGAATGATGAATGATGAATGATGAATGGGAACTGTATGTGCTACTCCAATTAATTATGAATTGTGAATTATGAATTAAATTATAGTTAGTTGTTAGTTTTAAAATAGTTTGTTTTTTTTGTGAGCGAAAGGAGTTGATTTTTCAGAGAAAAAAATATTTCTAAAATTAACAAATAATTGTTTAGATATTTTCGTTAAATTTATAATATACTGATTTTCAGGACTGAAAAAATCTTGCAAAACCATTGACAAGGAGGAGTTCTTGTTGTATCTTTGCCCACGGAAAGATAATCTCTAATCACTCACTAATAGAACTCATATTAAGCATAGCAAGTGGCATGGTACTGTATAACGGAAGCCTTCAAGAATTCGCAACGGAAATGTTGTGTAAAGGGCGTGGAAATGGAACTATGTGTATGGTGTGCACAATTGCAGAAGAAATTGTGACTGATATGGAGATTATGGGAGAAGGCTTGTTTTGTAGAAATGTTTTCGTCACTCAACGACAAATTTTTAAGTACAGAAACCATCCAAAATCAACAAAGGGCGCAAATCTTCCGCTATCGGAATATTCCCTCATTGAGAAAGCCTTGAAAAATCCTGCATGCATATACGAAGACACGGTTCAAAACAGACTCGTTTATGTTTACACATACCCATATCATGAAAAGTATTTCGTTAAAGTGGTTGTAGAACCGAATTACAAAATGAAAGGATTAATCCTGAATATCGCAAAATCGTGGGGTGTGGTCGAGGGGACAAAAATGGGAGGACGGCAATATAGGCGGATAAAATGAAAGGAGGCAATATTGCCTCCTTTTAGCGTTGGCGGAGGGAGTCGAACCCCCAATCTGCAGACCTTATGTGGCGTGCCCCGCTACCATGTTGCGACCATCAACCAACGACACTGCAAAAATACACATTTTTTTTAATACCGCCATATTTTTTGATAATTTTTTGAAGGAACACGGTGGCGATGGCGCGTCGACATTGTGCTGAGCGGGGTGTGCTTTTGCGTTTTTGTACGTCGTGCTGATGGGCGAAAGTATGCGCTGCAATTCTTCCCTTCGAAATCTTCCAAAAATCATTTCTCCCTGATTTTTATTAACAAAAATTAACATGCACAAAACGCTAAAAATCAACACAATACAATAATAAATTTTCTTATATAATATATGGATAAAAAGTGTACTTTTGCCGACTATTTTGAGTAATTGTGTCCATTCGGTTTTGTGAGTGAAAGGTGGACAGCATAAGGCCAAATTATTAGGAAAAAAAAGTAAAAATTATGAATAAGATCTCTACAAAGTCATTTGTGATGTTTAATGGGAAAAATGCGAAAGGAACAGGAGTAACCCGCAGCTCCCGCAGAATTTCGCAGAAAACGTTTACGTTCTTCGGCGCGATGCTGCTCACTGCGGTGTTCTTGCTGAGTGGAGGGAACGCGTGGGGACAAACGGTGTTTATTGATAGAAGTTCCACGAGTGTGACATATGGAACGTTATCAGGATCAAATGGTAGCTTTACATACACCCCACCTAAAGGTTACCGTATTACTAAAATTGAATGTTGGGGTGGTGGTGGCTCTGGCTCTTATGACCGTGATAATGGTGGCCGTGGTGGCGGTGGCGGTGGATATGCCACAAATACGAATGCAATTACGACATTGCCGGTTAATGCTGCTGTGCAGATTTATGTGGGCAAAGGAGGTTCAAGTAGCAATGGTGCTTCAAGTTATAATGGTCAAAATGGTGATAGTACTACAGTAAGCTACAACAATGTGGTCTATGTTGGAGCATATGGCGGTAAAGGTGGAAATAAAACAGGTACTTCGAGTGTCAAAGGACAGGGCGGTCAAGGTGGATGGTCAGGTATCACTGGATTTTCGATAACAGGGAAGAAAGGTGGTAATGGTGGTGATAGATATCATTGGGGTACTCTTACTTATTCTGGAGGTGGAGGTTCAGGTGCTGGATCTTCAGCCGGTGGTAATAACGGTGATGGTGCAAGTACACTTGGTAATGGTGATGGAGGTTCTGGTGTGCAATCTAATCCAGGAGAAGTTATTCAATCAACCGCTAAGATTAGATATGGAGGAACGGGTGGTTATGGCAATTCAAGTAATAGTGATTTTAGCGGAGGACTTACAATGACAGATGGTTGTAATGGTATGAACTACGGTGGTGGCGGTGGCGGTGCACATGAAACTTGGAAGTCCTGGGGTACAAGATACTATCGTTCATCTGGTGCTGGTGCTCAAGGTTGTGTTCGCATCACTATTGAGAAAGTGGAGATGACTATTACGGCCAACAGTAATAACAAGGTGTATGATGGTCTGTCGCTGAATGATGCTGAGTTCACTGTCAAATATAAAGAGGCAGATTACCCATCAAGCAATGGTACTGCCACACTTGTTAATGGTTTTGTGGTGAAAGCCGTGATTACTACAACGATAACTGATGCTGATACGGTTGATAATGAGATTACATCTTATCAGGTGTTTCAAAATGATGTAGAGCTTACAGGAGATCAATTGCAATATGTCGAGGCTAAAAATGGGAAATTAGCCATTTCTAAGCGTCCTATCACGTTTACATCTGCTTCCAAGACATGGACATATGATGGACAATCGCATGATAGTACCAAGGTTAACGTAACAAGCGGTAGTTGGGTGACTGGCGAAGGTGTTGAATTCTCAAATTTCAGTTCCATTACACGTACTGGATCTGTGGATAATGAGTTTACAATATCATGGAAGTCAAACACAAAAGAGAGTAACTATACTGTTACTAAAGTCTATGGTACGTTGACTATTAATCAATATACTGATCCTGTGGTTGTTACTATTACCGAACATAGTGACACGAAAGAGTATAATGGTCAAGAGCAAGAAGTGAAGGGGTATGACTTTAGTCCAAGCGTGAGTTTTTATACTGCAAGTGATTATACATTTTCTGGAACGGCTTCAGCCTCAGGTACAGAGTGTGGCAATTATCACATGCAGTTGGTGCCTGAAGATTTCACAAATGTCAACACTACTGATTTTGCTAATGTGACCTTCGCCATTGTAGATGGTTCGTTAACTATAACTCCTCGTACTGGCGTAGTGGTGACGGTGACAGAGCATGGCGATGAGTTGAATTATGATGGACAGTCTCACACAGTGTCTGGATACGATATCAGTTGCAACGATCAACTGTATAATACGAGTACCTATATGTCATTTTCGGGGACTTCATCTGTCAGTGGAACTGAGGTAGGTACTTATTCAATGAACCTTCAACCTAATAATTTCACGAATACGAATACGAATTTTTCAGGTGTCGTTTTCAATATTGTTCATAATAATCTGAATATTTATCCCACATTTACAGCATCAGTGGTGCCAACAGACATCACATGCCACGATGCAAGTAATGGCTCTGCTACGATAACGGTTGCTGGTGGTAAGAATGGTAATCCACGATACTATTATAGCTTGGATAATGGTGTAAGTACGGGAGTTACAAGTAATTTTACCCTCAATAATCTTTCTAAAGGGAATCATAAAGTGGTAGTTACCGACTTGCTTGGTAATGAAATAGAGTTGCCATTTATTATCAATGAACCGGAAGTGATGTCACTGACCTCGGCAATAACTCCTGCCACATGTCCTGGAACGGCGACTGGAAAGGTGGTTCTTACCGTTGTGGGCGGAAATGATGGTAATTATCAGGCGATAGGTAACTTAGGTTCACCGAGCATCTCTGGACGTACTATTACTTTCTCTAATGTAGCTGCAGGCAACTATTTTGTAGCTGTTAATGATTCGAAAGGTTGCAGCTCCACGAGCAATATTACAGTTGGGGAACCGGAAACGCTTGGATTTGAGACTTGCACTCAAAACAAGGCTTTCCCTTGCCCGGAGGGTGAATCTTATGTAACACTTACGCCAGGTACTGATTTCTCGTTGCCGGTGGTTAAGGAAGGCGTCAACACAACAGGTTTGGTCACGGAGGTTAAAGGTTTGCCTGATGGTGGTAAGTATTACGCTGGACAAACCTATTCCATTTCTTATATTATTTCCAATAGTTGTGGTGAGAAGGATACCTGTTCATTTGAGATTATCATTAATGACCAAAATGCTCCAGACATCACCTGCCCCAATAATGTGACAACTGATTGTATTTCCAAAGTTGCCACAGAGGCACCTTTATCTACCACTTATAATGAGTTCATCCTCAATGGCGGAACCGTAACAGGTAACCATGTGGATTTGGCTTCTTACCGTTATGTAGAAACATCAACAGGGGATGATTGCCACAAAGTCATCACTCGCAACTATTATATTAGCAACTACACTCCTGTAGAAGGTCAATGTGTGCAAACCATCACGGTGGATGATGACGTGTTACCGGTTTTCACCGCTTCCACGGTTAAAGATTTACATTTGGCCTGCGATGCATCCAATAGAAATACAACTATTAACAATTGGTTGAATAGCATAGAGGCTACCGACAATTGCGGTACTCCGACCATTACCAATAATTTTCTCACTTTGGAGTTGCCTACTTCGGGATGTGGTGAAGTTACAGTGACCTTTACAGCTACGGATAATTGTAACAATAGTGATGACGTTACAGCTAAAATCGTCCTTGAAGATAATGAAGCACCTCATTTGATTAGCGGAAAGGTGTTTCCTGTAGGTCAAACTAACATGAATGTTTGTCGTGCCGGCATCCCTGCTGCTACTTCCGATAATGAGATAAAAGCGTTATATACAGACAATTCTGGAAATGTCAATGTTTCTCATACTGAAACGGTGACAGGAACTGATTGTAGTTGGACCGCTACGTATGTCTATACGATTTCAGACCTGTGTAACCATAGTTTCCAGCAAACAATTTCCTATTCGGGTGGAGATAACAGTGCACCAGTAGTGGTAGGTTCTATTCCCACTCAAAATCCTACAGTGTCCAATTGTACATTTACTGTTCCGGATGTCACGGAATTGGTTAGAGTCATTGTTTCTGATAACTGCACAGACAAAGCTGATTTGATTATTACGCAAAGTCCTGAAGCAAACAGTTCTATCGCATTGGGTGCAGCTGCGCGTGAGGATGATATCACGGTGACAGTGAAAGATTTGTGTGGCAAGCAAACAACGACTACCGTGAAAGTGGCTGTGCCTGCAGCATTGAGCGTGACCGCCACGGCTTCTCAAAATACAATTTGTAAATATTCGACAAATACATCCGTACAATTGTCTGCAAATGTAAATGGTGGTACTGCGCCTTATCAATATACATGGGGTCCTGTGACAGGTAGCACAGCTTCTATAACTGACAGCCCTTCGAGTCAAACAGAGTATTCGGTGACCGTTAAGGATGCCAATAATTGTGAAAAAGAGGCAAATGTAACCGTCACGGTGGTAGAGCCTAAGATTGCATTGGCATCTTTTGCAAACCAAACCATTTGTGCCCCGGGTACAGGTATTTCAGAAGTAACATTGACGGCTGTTCCTACCGAACAAAAAGGTACGGTTACATACGCATGGTCACCAGAAGCCGGCCTCTCTGCCACTTCGGGTCAAACCGTCACGGCAAGTCCTACTGTGACAACCTATTATACCGTGGTTGCTACAGCTGATTTGGATGGTTGCCAGACAACAGACACAAAGACTGTGAAAGTTACGGTGAAAACGCCGGTTGTGGTATTGAACAGTGTCAATAATGTGACGTCTTGTGCCGGTAACGAGGTGGTGATGAGTGCCAATACCGCTCTTTATTCAGGTGAGTTGAGTTGGAAATGGACTTTAAATAATGATTCAGTAGCTAATACTCGTAACTACGAGTTTACTCCCAGTGTGACTGAGCCTATCACAGAATATCAGTTCGCTGTAACTGCCACTGTTAAGGATGGAAATTGTTCAACATCAGACAGCAAGCAAGTAACATTGACAGTTAATAATCCTATTATCACTTTGGCTGATATATTAGATACAACGATATGTATTGGTGGAACTGCTCCGTTGAAAGCTATTGCTACTGCTAATTATTCGGGAGTGCAATATGTTTGGAGTCCTGCATACGGATTGGATTATGCAGACAGAGCAGAAGTGACGGCAAGTCCGAATGTGGGACAGACTTATACGGTGACTGCCATACTGAAAATTGGTAATTGTCAGAAATCTGATAATAAGTCAGTCTCTGTGACAGTGAATACTCCTTATGTCACTCTAAATGATATCACCTCAAATCAACCCGATACGATTTGTGCAGGTCCGGATGTTACCTTAAGTGTATCATACAATGAAGAATACACAAGTGCAGAATTGATAGGCGAGAATCCGCATGTGACGTATGCATGGTCTTCTTCCAACAGTGAGGAAATGATTACTTCTACAGATGCCACTATTACGGTTCATCCTTTAGCGACTACTACTTACACCGTAACAGCTACAGCACATGAAGGCGAATGTTCTTCCATCGATGTGAAGAGTTTTACGGTTTACGTCCAGTCCCCCGTCTCCATCGCGTTTGTGAATGATGCGGATGCGGCACGGACGGTGTGCGAGGGCGCGGCTCTCGAGGCGGTGAAGATTGACTATGACCATGCTGACCTGAAGATGGAATGGATCAACGACGAAGTCCCCGGCATCTACCTCGTGGGCGACCAAATCATGGGTAACGCCCAGGCCGACGGTCTCACCGCTGAACAGACCTATCCTTATCGCGTGGTGGCCACCTCCGATGAGGACAACCCGAAATGTCCGACCGACACCATCTTCGGTGCTGTGGCGGTGCGCCCGCTGCCGAAGGTGAACCTCACTTCCGGTGAACTTAACCAGACAGTATGTTCTGGCGAAGCTATTACCCCGATCGTTGTGAATGGCGTGAATGCTACGCTGACGATAAGTGACATTGACCTTACTGTTGCTTTCGACCAAGATAATACGGTTGCTACCATTTCCGGTACAAAGACCTTGACGACAGAGACCGCACCGGTACAATTGGCATACACGGTGACGGCTACTTCGGAATTCACTGATCCTTCATGCGGCACGACCACGCTGGACGGCACCATTACGGTGAACCCGTTGTCAAGCCTCACGGTAGGGGAGAACAGAAAACAATCCATCTGCTTCGATCAGCCTATCGCGGACATCGAGGTCCTGCACGATGTCAACTCCACCGTGAGAGTGACGGGACTTCCCAACGGTGTGACTTACAAAGAGGCTGAGCACAAGATCAGCGGTACGCCGTATTCCGAAGGCCAATATGTCTATACTGTCATGGCCACCAGCAATTTTGCGCATGCTTGCGATACGCTGATCGTGACCGACACCATCACGGTGAAACCTTTGGTGACGCTGGCTGCGGCCACCAACGCCAACCCGACCACCTGCGCGGATGTGGCCATCAGCCCAATCCGCCTCAACTATAGCAATGCTACTTTGACTATTCAATGGAAGAATGACCAAGACGTCATCATCGATCAGCCTGATGATCTTGACACGAACATGACGGTCACCTCTTCCATGATCCACGGTATCCTGACGACTTCCGGTACTTATACCATCAGCGGTACACCGGCCACGGCAGGCACCTATACATACACCATGACCGCCACCTCGACTATGGGATGTGAACCCAAGACATTGGTGGGCACGGTGACAGTGAGTCCGATACCGCAACTGACGGTGACCTCCGGCAACGCCACGCAGACCGTTTGTGCGGGTCAGGCCATCCAGACGATAGAGATCAGTCACCCCAATTCGACGCTCAACACGCCGAATGTGGCGGCTTACGGATTGGAGTTCGTTCAGGTGACGGCTGATTCGGCCACGATTTCGGGTACGCCCACGGCCACGGACAACTTCAACCTGTCGGCTTCCAACAATTGCGGTACAGCCGACCTCATTCCGGTGAGCGTCACGGTGAACGCACTTCCGACCATCACCATCACGAATGCCGAGCAGACGGTGTGCAAGGACGAAGCCATCGTTCCGATGACGATCACAGTGACGAATGCCACGGTGGATTCCGCCGCCATCGCCGCAGTGCTTCCCGCTGGACTCTCATACAGCCACAGCACGGGCCGCATCACCGGTGCACCCACGATGGCCAAGGACAGCACTTTCACGGTGACGGCTACCTCCAACCTCGTTCCTGCTTGCGGCACAACCTCGGCAGTCATCACTCTGCATGTGAATCCGTTGGTGACCTTGTCGGTGACCAATGCCGAGCAGACCTTCTGCTTGGGCGAGTCTATCCAGCCCATCAAGGTCACTTTCAACAACGCTTCTTTGACGGTTCCTGATTTTGCCGCAGAGAGTGGTTTGAGCTATAACTCTGCAGACAGCACTATCACAGGCACGCCAGCGTACGGTGGCACCTACACCTACACGCTGACGGCTCAATCCCTTTACGAGCATGCTTGTACCCCGAGTTCACAGACTATCACGGTGACGGTGCACGATACACTGCCGTTGACCATTTCTGGCAACCGTGCTGTCTGTGTCAGCGGTTCTTTGAATAATAATGTATTGTCACTGAGCACCAACAATATGTTGGATTGCAGTTATGTGTGGTCAGTGGATGGCGGTACGGTGGAGAGTGGCGACGACACGCCTTCTATCAACGTCTCCTGGTCCAGCACGGGCACGAAGATTGTGACGGTGACGGTGACAAACAATACCAATAACTGTGTTTCCCATCAGACGAAGTCCATCACGGTGAATGGTCTTCCTGCCGTGAGCATTACCGAAGCTCCCGCCGCAGCGGTCTGCCCGAATGTGGGTTATGTCGTTTGTGAGGCCGTTGCATCCGAAGGAGCTGGTCGCTACACATTCGAATGGACAAGCGAGTTGCCGCTCGATGTCACTTCCAGTGGCGCTAACAGTCAAGCCAGAGTCCGTATCCCGTCGCTCTTCTGCGACACCGTCTACTATGTCGGTGTGACGGTGACCGACGGCAACGCTTGTGCTGTGTCCGCGGCTGGCACGACAGTCTTCGTGAAGGATGTGACCGGACCGAACATCTCTGCTGTGGAGACGCTCACCGCCCTGCCGGACGCCGACCACGACTGTTCCTTCATGATTCCGGATTTCAGCAACAGCGTGACGGCAGAGGACAACTGTGGCGGCACACTGACGGTTACCCAGTTGCCTGTTGCCGGTACCAGCTATCAGCAAACCGAACAGGTGCAGTCGATTCCTGTGACGGTGACGGTGGCGGATGCTTGCGGCAACAGTGCGTCAACGACGGTTAATGTCACGATACCTCGTAAGATTTCCGTGTCGCTCAATACCCCTGAGCCAATCTGCGAGGGTGGGGAAACCGCTTTGATTTCCACCGTGGAATATGCCCAAGGCGAGGTTTCCTATGTGTGGATTCCTACTACTGGTTTGAGCATTGACCCCAGCGGCGACAAAGCCAAAGCAAGACCGATGAGCACGCAGACGTATTATCTGAATGTTATCGATGAGAATCATTGTACCGCCTCCGATGTTGTGACGGTTACGGTGATTTCTGCACCGGAAGAGTTCTCTTTCAACTGTATCGGTACATTGGAATATCAACAAAAAGACACCTTGCATCTCTCCCGCGGTCTGGTCGGTCACGAAACCTTGACATGGTCGAGTTCGGATGAAGAGAAAGTGCCTATCAGCTATTTGAATGTCGATACCGCCGTCATAGTGGATGGCTCCAACTTAGGAACTTCCCAGATCAAGGCGATTATTGAAAATTTAGATAATCCTGAAGGATGCCAACTCACTGAATATGTTTGTGAGGTGAATGTGGTGGAGAAGCCGATTTATCTGACTTGTCCTACGGATATGGAGGAGGTTTATGACGGTCTTTCTCATAAAGCCGACAGCAGCCTCATCACCACGCGGGCGCGTGTCGATGGCATCATCGTTCCCATTGAAGATGTTGAGATTAGTTTCCAGACTTCTACGGACAACTTGCAATGGACAGATCCGATGGCTACGATGCCTTCTATCCAGAATGTGTTCGACGGTCCGTTGTTTGTGCGGGTGACTGCTCATCATGAGAACTATACTGATGCTAACTGTAGCTATAAGATGACCCTGCTGCCCAAGCCGGTGATGGTCGCTTTGAAACATTGCAAAGAGTATGACGGCACACCGTTGGAGACGCCGCTCTCTTCAGGTATAGTTTCCGATCCTTCGGTCAAGTTCACGAGTGGTTCGGTGACCAGCACTTCCTATGTGGGTGGCAAATACAACATGTCTAGCGGAACTTCTCAGCTCTCTTCTGAAGAAGTGATGATTTACAATGACGATGTCCGCAACTATGACATCACGATCGATGCGGAACAGTATATCGTAAGACCGATTATTTCAGGGGTTCCCATGAATCAGTGTCCGCTTCCTGAAGGTGAGTCCTACACTCTCGAAGCCCAAACCGAGAATCTCGCAAATGTGTCTTACAGTTGGAGAGTGTATCGTGACGGGGTTGAAATGACGGGTCTCACGCTGGGTAATGAAGAATTGAATATTCCCAGCGATGGCACGTGTCATACCTATACAGTCTCTTTGAAAGCGATTGTCTCCGAATGCGCTGCTTTGACGGAGAAGACTTTCAAAGCTGAGGACGATGAGAAACCGAATATCATAGCGATCAGCCGTGAGGTGAATGCCGTCCCGGATGGTCAATGTCAATACAGAATCCCGAATCTGACCGACACGGCGTTTGTATGGTACTCGGACAACTGCACGGAAGCCAGCAAGTTGGTGTTGGAGCAGGATGCCGAAGGCGTTATTACTCAAACCCAGAATGTGAGAGTGACCGTGAGCGATTTATGCGGAAATACCAATTCGGTGAGAATCCGGGTGGTAATCCCCGAAAGCCTGTCGCTGTCAAGATTCAGCAGCACGGATGTGCTCTGTCAAGGGGAACAAACGGGTACAGTGACGGTGGTGGCGGCTACGGGCGGCACACCGGGCTATACCTATTCCATCAACGATCCGAATGCTGCCCTTGTTGACCGCACGTTCAGCGGTCTGGGCGCCGGCACGTATGTGGTGACGGTGACGGATTCCAACCATTGTTCAGCTCAGTTGAATGTGACCGTGAGCGAACCCGAAGATATCACGGCGGGCACGGCAGAGACCACACCGTCCACTTGCGCCAACAATGACGGTAGAATTGTCGTCAGCGGCACAAGAGGTGGTATTCAAAGTGCAGGTTTCGGATATTTCTACAACTTGCAATGTGAGGCATTGAACTACAACCAGAACCGTATCGGTACATTGAGCAACGGAGAGGCTTCCGTCGATTTCGACCATTTGGCACAAGGCGTATATACGTTGACAGTGAAGGATGCCAATGGTTGTGAGAAACAGTTGGGTGATATTACGGTGGGACGCACCGCTGACCTGACAGTCACGATGCCCGACACTTTGCAGATTTGTTCCG
>Ga0310690_10003608_pt1 | contig 22938 bp, 29 predicted proteins | sample AusTroGonzalo_MG_2_FD_207661 | JGI IMG/M metagenome (GOLD analysis project Ga0310690, IMG submission 207661) | Bovine rumen microbial communities from tropical cattle in Woodstock, Queensland, Australia - Gonzalo_04 (v2) (version 2) | ecosystem: Host-associated > Mammals > Digestive system >... | reverse complement strand
TAAGTCTTATCAATTTCATGTTTAGGATGTGTTACTTTATAAACGAAATCACCATCATTCGTTAATATCATTGCTCCAGAAGTGTACATATCTAATCTTCCCACAGGAACAATTCTTTTATTTACTTTTACTAAATCCATTACTGTAGGTCTATCAAATTGATCTGTAATAGTCGTTACATACCCGAATTGGCTTATTTAATAATATATAAATATGTTCTTTATTCTGCGGTTGTAATACTTTTCCTAAATATTTCACTTCATCTTTTTCTGGATCAATTTTAGTTCCTAGTTCTTTTACAATTTTATGATTTACGATTACTTTACCTTGTAAAATTAATTCTTCAGATTTTCGTCTTGAAGCAACACCACAATCCGCAAGATATTTTTGTAATCTTACTTCCATATTCACTCCCATTAAATGATTTTATGTTGGTTCATTTTTTAAAACTCTTAGAACAGATTCAAAATACGCAGGAAGCTCTGCTTTTAAAGTCATTTTCTTTCCCGTTACTGGATGCAAAAATTCTAATTGATAACTATGAAGCATCTGCCCTTCCACACCAAAAGGATTTTTTCCATTCGAATACGTCGTATCTCCAACAATTGGAAAACCAATTTTAGACATATGCACTCTAATCTGATGTGTTCTTCCTGTTTCAATATTTACTTCGATATAAGTATAACCTTGAAGTCTTTCTAATACTTTGAAATGTGTAATCGCATTTTTACCATTTTTATCTACAGCCATCTTCGTTCTATCTGTCTTACTTCTAGCAATTGGCATATCAATCGTTCCTGTATTTTCCTTAATGATTCCTCTTACTAAAGCGCGATATGTTTTTTTCACTTGATGCTCTTTGATCTGCTCACTAATATTCTGATGAGCCTTATCATTTTTTGCAATAATTAAAAGCCCGTGAAGTATCTTTATCAATTCTATGAACTATACCGTGGTCTAGCTTCCCCGCCAATCCCAGAAAGCTCTCCTTGACAGTGATTTAAAATAGCATTTACCAACGTTCCATTTGGGTTCCCATTACCAGGATGCACCACCAAGCCTTTTTGTTTATTAATCACTAAAATATCTTTATCTTCGTAAACAATATCCAGTGGAATATCTTCCGCTTCTAAATGGCTTTCTTGAATTTCTTCTGGCATAATTGCAATACAATCTCCTAATTGTACTTTATAAGCCACTTTTGTTTTTTTTCCATTTACCAAAATATTCCCATTTTCTACCATCCTTTGCACTGTATTACGCGTTAAATTGGTGTAATCTGCAACATATTTATCTATTCTATTATTTGGCTCTTGGACTTTTAATTCCATTGCAACATCCTTCCTATTCCCATCTACCTTTTGTTTTGTCTTTTGCAAATACAATCTTAATTAAGTATTCTGGTAATTGTATCATCCTTTTAATTCTGGATGGTTCTTTGAATAAACGCCATAGCCACTCAATACCTAATTTTTGGAATGTCTTTGGCGCTCTAGTAATTTTCCCCGCCTCATAATCAAAAGTTCCACCGTTGTCCAAAGGCTACATCTACTTTTAATTCCTTTTGATGACGACGAATCCATTTTTCTTGTCTTGGATGTCCAATAGCAACAAACAATACATTGGGTTGTAAACGATTAATTTCTGCTATGACATCCTCTTCTTTATCTTTGGTAAAAAAGCCTTCGTGACACCCTATAATTTTACTATTTGGATAGTCTTTTAGCACATTATCTCTTGCTTTTTCTGGTATTCCTTCTTCTCCTCCTAAGAAATAGAAAGTCCACCCCTCTTTTTCTCCTACTTCGATAGTTTTTCTAAATACTTCTTGCCCTGGAATTCTAGCCTTAAACGGTTTCTTTTGCAATTTTCCACCAATAGCAACTCCAACGCTATCTGGCGTTGCAAGATCAGCACTATTTAAAATTTCCCAAAACTCTTTGTCTTTCCAAGCTGTCATAATAAACTCTGTATTAGGAGAAACCACTAATTTGCAAGTTTTGTTACTCTCTTTTACCAATTCTTTTATGCAATTACCCATCTCTTCCTTGGTAACATTATCAATGTTTACTCCAAGAATTTTAATCATATTTCTGTTTAGCAATATACAAAGCTCCTTATTTTGTTTTATCTTTTTTTACCGGAATTTCAGCTTTCACATCTATCGCTGTATCTTTTATAAAATGAATAACAAATAGTAGCCATCCACAAACAATAAAAGCATCTGCAAAATTAAACACTGGAAAACTTCCTATTTGAATAAAATCAAATACAGCTCCTCTAAAAATTCTATCTATTACATTGGATATTCCACCTGCTATGATAAAACTTAGATATACTACAACTGGTTTTACCATTCTATCTTTTTGCATCACTACATAATTAAATATGACAACCAGAATAATAATAGATAACCCTATATTTCCTATATTTTGCTTATTAAGTCCAAAAGCAATTCCTTCATTTTTTACTTTTGTAATCGTTAAGATATGATTAGGAATTAAAGAAATATCTTCTTCTATCCAACTATTAATCATTATTTTGCTTGTTTGATCTAGAATAATCAATACTAATCCAATAATACCTATTATTTTTAAAATTTTTTTCAATTCCATATGAATTATTCCATTCTCTGATAAATTGTAAAGATTCTATCATTATAAATCTCCGTATACCTATTATCCTGACTTAGTTGTGTATTTACATCATCACGACTATATAACATAACATATCTAACATCATATTTTTCAAATATACCTTGATAATTTGAATTTAATCTTGGAACATCTAATGCATCTGTAAAAATATCTTCTTTATGATTAAATTCTGGTGTGTATAAATCACATCTTGAATCAATAAAAACTGGTATACCTTGTAACAGCAAATAGCTACCATAATTATACTCATTATATAAGTGTAAATCTTCTATATTAATGTCGTTTTCTTCCATAAATTGATAAAGAAACTGGGTTGCATCCACAGGATAACTATATTCATTCACATATTTTTCATCTTTTCTTTCTTGATATAAATCATTACCAATTAATGTAACACTACCCACTATCGCTATCATCCATAATATCGATGTAAAAAGCTCTTGTAATTTAGGGCATAATCTATCATCATATTTTTCGAAAAAGCTTGCTATAAATTTAGCAAGAAGTGGCATTCCCATAATAATTTCTAAGGAAACTTGTCTTCTTGATTTTAGAGATAAATATAAAGTACCTGCAAACATTAATATATCACTAAGTCTTACTTTAATATCTACTAGGATTAAAATCAACAACGTAATAGCTAACATAATTGCATAACCCTTATTATCGATTAGCGTCAATGGTAAATGCTCATTAATTGAATGCGTAGTATTACCCTTATATATCTTGAATGTATAAGTAAATGCACCTGTTCCTGCTGGATTCAAAAACCCAATAAAAATCGCAATTACCATAAAAACGATTAAAGTAGTATGTGCCTTATTCTTAGCAATAATAAGCTTATATGGATTCTTTCTTTGCTTTTCTCTTTTAATTTTTCTGGCTTCAACATTCTTTTTGCTTTTTTCAATTAAAATATCATATTTTGCTTTTCTCTTTTCAGATATTGCAATCCTTCTTAAGATTTTAAGTCCACCTCTAAATAGTTTTTCATCCAAATCTAAATCTTGTAACCACAAAAATACAAATTCAGCAATATATGGTGCTGCAAACACAAAAAACATTGGAAATACCGCACAATGTAATTCTACAATTAGTAAAGCAATTAACAATAAAGCAAATCCATACCTTTTTTTATTTGTTTCCAACAATTTCTCAATACAATAAATTTCTACTACAAATAAAATAAACGTAACTAATTGTGCTCTTGCGGCTATGTATGGTTTCATTAAATAGATGGCAAATAAAGTCACTATCGCACTGACTATCCTATTATCTTTGGACAATTTGCAACTTGTTTTATACATAGCAATTCCCAAAACAACTGTCAACATCGTCGTTACTAGATAAAACCCTAATCCCCAATGACTACCGTGAAAAATGATATACTAAATAGGTAAATAAATCATATAACCAATGTGGCCATGTATAAGATAAATCATGCCATGAGAATGGATCTTCTGTCAAATGGAAAATTCCATTTCTAAAAATGTACTCTCCACATTTAATATTATAAAAAGTATCATTTTGTAAAGTTTTTGGCGCTATGGCTATTGAAATAATAATAATGCATATTAAAACTAATCCGTCAAACAGCCAATTCACTAATTTAATACTTTTTTTCTTTTTTTCGTTCTTCTTCTCTATAAGCTCTTCTTCCATTTAAAATCCTTTTTTAAATTCCTTTACAGAATTCCTATATTCACGACAATATTATATACTTTATTGCTCTTCTTGTAAAGAAATTCTTCAAAAAATGTGTTATGTTAACTTTTTTTACGTTTTTCGTACACATTTTCTGTGGACATTTTCCTGTGGATAATGTGGATAACCCTGTGAATAACCTATTTTAAAACCCTTTTTCGACAACATTTATTCGCATAAAAAAATGTAATATAATGTTACAAAAAAATCGTAATTTAATTATGTGTACGGTATATTTGTTTTGAGTAACCTGTTCCAAATACAGATATATAGGCATTTTTGAACTTTATTTTTTAAAATAATTATTATTACATTTTTGTAAAAAACAGATGACAATTTCAAAAATTGCCATCTACAAATATTTTTCATTTATCTAAACAATCATCCAAATTTTTCACAATTTCTTGTTGGTTCATATCTTTTCCAATAAACACTAATTTTATCATTCTATCTCCATAAGTTTCATCCCAATCTTTCGCAATATCTGGATTCTCTTTTAATAATTGTTTCCTTTCATGGCGAGGCGCAGAAGCTACCCAACTACCAGATTCATAGGCTTGCACTTGCTGTCCTGCTTGCTCAAAAATATATCCAATTTCTGGTTCACTAGAAAACCATAGAACACCTTTACATCTAATAACCGTATCATTTGGAAAATTTTGTGCAAAAGTCTCAAATTTTACTCGATTGAATGGCGCTCTTCTATAATAAACAAAACTTCCAATTCCATATTCTTCTGTTTCTCCGCCTTCATGATGATGGTGATGATGCTTCTCATCATCCTCTTCTTCATCCGTTTCATCATTATTTTCTTCTAATTCTTGAAGCCATCCTGCAGAACTAGCGACTTCTGCTAAATCAAATGCTTTTGTATCTAAAACTTTAGCAATATCAATTTTACCATAATTGGTTTCAAGAATTTCCGCTTTTGGTTGTAGCTTTCTAATAACTGCTTTTACAACCTCTAATTCTTCTGGTTTAATTTCATCTACTTTATTTAAAACAATCAAATTGCAAAATTCTATTTGCTGTATGATTAAATTTTCGATATCCTCATCATCCACTTCTTTTTCAAGATATTTTCCACATCCAAACTCTGTTGCTAAGCGAAGGCTATCTACAACCGATACGATATTATCTAATCTACAAATTTCTGGCAACCCATAAGAAGCTGCTTCTGATGAGATTGCCGTAATCGTTTGCGCAATCGGAATTGGCTCACAAATACCACTTGCTTCAATTAAGATATAATCAAATTTACCGGGTCCTGGCAATATCCACAATCTGCTTCATTAAATCTACTTTTAATGTACAGCATATACAACCATTTTGTAGTGGCACTAAACTATCATCTGTTTGATTCACTATACCACCTTTTTGAATGAGATTGGCATCAATATTTACCTCCCCGATATCATTTACAATAACCGCTACTTTATATCCTTTTTGATTATTTAAGACATGATTTAATAATGTCGTCTTTCCAGATCCTAAATACCCTGTTAATAATGTTACTGGAATAATTTTATTCATTTTCTCTCCTTTCCTTAGACTCTAATCTCTAATCTCTAGTCTCTAATCTCTATTATAACACCTTTGTCAAGTGGAAAAAAAAGGCTCCCTAAGGAACCTTTTTCTCTATCTTTTATTATTATTATTATTATACTCTTTCATCAACAATTTCTCTATCATAGCAATCTTTAAACTTTTTCATTGCTATTACAACGAAGTCATTTACCACAAAAGCGCCAACTCCAACAAAGCAAGCAATTCCTAAATATAGATTTAGAGTTGTTACTAAAATAGAAACGATTGTCCAATATGCAATTAATAATCCTGAACCAATTCTTCCTGCATATAAACGATGAATTCCTAAAAATCCTAAAAACCAACATAACATTAATGTTGTAAGCCAATTTTTGGTAGGAACCTTAACATTCTCACTCTTTTTATCTGACATCTTTTGTTTCTCCTTTAACAATAATTTCATTACTTATTCTATTTTTATACTATAATGCAAATTTTGTCAATATTTTCCACAAATGTTATGAAAATGTAATATTATTGATAGTCTACAACATCTATCCATTTTTCTAAAAAATCTTGTTCTTCTGGCTTGGCTTTAGATTTTTGAGACGCAGCAACAATTGGAATCCATCTTTGAATTTCCGCCATTTCAATTCCAATCTTTTCAGAAAACACTCGTAAATACTTATCAGCCAAATCTTGTTTTCCTGCAATTGAAAATAACAAATATGTTCTTGCACAATCTCCAGCAGCATTTCCCTGCGTTACATGTGCCCAATCTATCACATATGCCTCATTATTTTCCGTGATAATGACATTACTTGGATTGAAATCTCCATGACATAGTTTAGTACGTACTTTCATTCCATCTAATCTTTGAAGCAATTCATATTTTGTATTATATTCAATATTTTCTGCTGCGTTGATTTTTCTTTTAAACTTTTCATGCATTCTCGTTAATAATGGAACACTTTTCCCCAAGATTTCTAATTGTATATCTACAAACCAATTTAGATAATCATCTTGTTTTTCTGGTTGCTCTTCCATGAGACTTTCCAAAGTTCTTCCTTCTACATACTCAGAAACCAAAGCCCATCGATTATTTACCATTGTAACGCCTAATAACTTTGGCACTTTTAAATCTGTTCCCTCTTCTACACGAGCTTGATTTAAAGCTTCGTTTAGAATATCTGCCTTGGAATAATTTTCAATAAATAACTTTATTGTCTTATTTTCATCTCTATAAACCGTCTTATTCTTTCTTTCAGCAATTGGATTATTTAAATTCAATTCCATAGCTTACCTCCTAATTTCCATAATAAGCTTTTAAATATAAATCTTTTATTTCACTAATTAATGGATATCTTGGATTAGCACCAGTGCATTGATCATCAAAAGCTTGCTCACTCATTTCATCTAGTGTTTTCATAAACTCTTCTTCTGCTATTCCATAGTCTTTAATAGAATGTTTCACTCCAATTTTATCTTTCAATTCATCAATTTTTACTAATAATTTATCTAGTTTCTCATTATCATTTTGGCCATCGATTCCCATGTATTCTGCAATTTCTGCATATCTTCTTAAAGCTTTTGGATGATCATATTGCGGAAAACTTCCCATTTTAGTAGGAGCTTCTTCTGCATTATATTTCATGACAGCATTTAAGACCAAAGAAACAGTTATTCCATGAGGCAAATGATGAAAAGCTCCTAACTTATGGCCCATAGAATGTGCAATTCCTAAGAAAGCATTTGCGAAAGCCATTCCTGCTAATGTAGCAGCATGTGCCATCTTTTCTCTAGCTTCAGGATCTTCTCCCCCTTTTTCATAAGCTCTTGGTAAATATTCAAAAATTAGTTTCATTGCTTGTAAAGCCATACTATCTGAAAACTCTGTAGCCATAACAGAAACATATGCTTCGATTGAATGGACTAATGCATCTATTCCAGATGCTGAAGTTAAACCTTTTGGTGCATTCATCATCATATCGCAATCAACAATCGCCATATTGGGCATTAATTGATAATCTGCTAACGGATATTTCATACCTGTATCATCATCTGTAATAACAGCAAAAGGTGTTACTTCTGAACCTGTTCCAGCAGACGTTGGAACAGCAATAAAATAAGCTTTTTCTCCCATCTTTGGGAAAGTATATACTCTTTTTCGAATATCCATAAATCTCATTGCCATATCCATAAAATCTACTTCTGGATGCTCATATAATACCCACATAATTTTAGCAGCGTCCATAGCTGATCCGCCACCCAATGCAATAATACAATCAGGCTTAAATTCGCTCATTAGTTTTGCCCCCTCTTTGGCACAACTTAAGTTAGGATCAGGAGCTACATTAGAAAAAGTAGTATGTTCAATACCTAATTCATTTAATTTATCTGTAATTCCTCTTGTATATCCTGTTTCAAACAAAAATGTATCTGTTACAATAAACACTCTCTTTTTGTCTAATACATATTTTAATTCTTCTAAGGCTACTGGAAGGCAACCTCTTTTAATATATACCTTTTCTGGTACTCTAAACCAAAGCATATTATTTCTCCTTTCAGCAACTATTTTTGTATTTAATAAATGTTTAATTCCAACGTTTTCTGATACTGAATTTCCTCCCCAGGATCCACATCCTAACGTAAGAGAAGGTGTTACTTTAAAATTATATAAATCTCCTATACCTCCATGAGATGATGGCGTATTAATCAAAATTCTACCTGTTCTCATCGCATGATAAAATTTTTGTATCTTATCTTTTTCTGTTATTGTATTGATATATAATGATGAAGTATGACCTAAACCGCCATCATCAATTAAATGACAAGCCTTATCAATAGCCTCATCAAAATTTTCTGCTCGATACATAGCTAATACTGGAGATAATTTTTCATGTGCAAATTCTTCTGATAATTCTACATTTTCGACTTCTCCAATCAAGATTTTTGTCGTTACTGGTACTTCAACTCCAGCAAGCTCTGCTATTTTCGTCGCCTTTTGACCAACAATTTTGGCATTAACTGCTCCATTAATAATGATTGTTTTTCTTACTTTTTCTGTCTCTTCCGCATTTAAGAAATAACAACCTCTTTTTATAAACTCTTCTTTTACTTTATCATAAACTTTATTCAAAACGATTACTGCTTGTTCTGAAGCACAAATCATTCCATTATCGAATACCTTGGAATGCACAATAGAATTTACTGCCAAAACAATATCTGCTGTGTTATCGATAATAGCAGGTGTATTTCCAGCTCCTACACCTATAGCAGGTTTTCCACTAGAATATGCACTTTTTACCATTCCTGGTCCACCTGTTGCTAAAATAAGATCTACAGACTGCATCAAAAGGTTTGTTAACTCTAAAGAAGGAAAATCTATCCAATCAATAATATTCTCTGGTGCACCTGCTTTAACAGCTGCTTCCAAAACTACTTTTGCAGCTTCAATCGTAGAATTTTTTGCCCTTGGATGTGGACTGATAATGATACCATTTCTTGTTTTCAACGCAAGCAATGTTTTAAAAATTACCGTTGAAGTTGGATTGGTAGTAGGAATGACTGCTGCAATCACGCCAATTGGTTCTAGTATTTTTTTAATCCCATAAGAATCATTTTCTTCAATAACACCACATGTTTTTTCATTTTTATATTTATTGTAAATATATTCCGCAGCATAATGATTTTTAATAACTTTATCTTCTACCACTCCCATACCAGTTTCTTCTACTGCTAATTTTGCCAATGGAAGTCTTGCTCGATTTGCTGCTTCAGCTGCTGCCAAAAATATTTTATCAACTTGTTCTTGTGAAAATTTTGAAAACTCTAATTGTGCTTTTTTCACTCTAGCAAGCATACTTTTAAAGCTAGCTACATTTTCCACAATCTCTTTATCATTTGTCATACTAAGTGTTCCACCTTTCTCAATTAGTTTCCCATTTTAATAAAAATATCATATCATTTAATACTATTTTTTTCAATATTTTCAAAAATTATTTCAAAATTTTAAAACAAAAATCGCTGTAATTTGCATTTTTACTAAAAAAGTAATATAATTAATATATGCTTTCAAAGGAGTGATCCGATATGAAAAGATTTCTAGTCTGCGTAACCGGCTTTAAAGTCGGCATTTATCGGCTCAGCGAGGACTTTCCCATTTTGGAAACTACTAGAGATACTGGCACGATTCTTTTTTTCAGCATCCACACGAACGATTCCAAAGAGGAAATCCAGACTAAGCTTGAGTCCGTCAGGATTGTGGATCCCTTTACCCAGAATGGTATCGAGAGCTTGAGCATAAACTTAAGTTTTCTGCAAGGTGCGAGAGTTGATGGAAACGATTTGTATCTCGTCCGAAATGTGTTTTTCAAATCTGGGGCACCTGAAGGATTTAATATCCACATCATTGACGAGTAAACGGCTAGAAAATAACAACCCCCGCTGTCCACGCAAGGACAGTCTGGGGTTGTTGTTTTTTATTATTTTAGCTCTTTGATATACCTCACATCACAAGCAAAATGTTCCGTTTTAACTAATGGTTCATATACTCTGATAAACCCGTATTTTTCATAGAATTTCTGCGCAGCCACCATATTCTCTAATGTTTCTAGATAACATCTACTATAGTATTTTTTCGCGTATTCTAATGCGATTTCTATAAGCTGATGAGCTACGCCTGTTCCTCTTGCTTCTGGCAAACAATACATTTTTTGAAGTTCACATACATCTTCTATGCCATCTAATTTTCCTATTCCAACACCACCGACAATTTTATTATTCGCATCTGTTGCCACCCAATATTGATTGCCATCACTGTTATATATTTCTGAAAATCTACCCAAATTATGGTCTGCCCACGCAGTTCCTTCATGATTTGCCCCAAATTCTATTAAGCAAGTCCTGATGACCTTTTCTATTTCTTTATTATCTTTTGCTTCTATTTCCCTAATTTCATATTCCATTATTTTCTCCACTACATAAATCTATTATAAATCATTAAATTATATAATAAAAGATGGATAATAGCAATCTATTATCCGCCTTTTGCCTTATATTCATTAATTCATTTCTGTAAAGGTAAATGTGATTAAAGCATCTCCTGGATATATACTACAATTTACTTGAACTTGTCTACCATTCCAATAGTAGTACCATCCATCATAACCAGCTTCTTTTAATTTATCATAATCTGTATATTGTTCTCCTTTAGATAATGCCCCTGTATTATAATCCATTACCAATGCGTTTATTCCGTCTGTACTAACAGCTAAAGTAGCGTCAAAATATTTTTTTGCCCATTCAGTTGCATCAATATCTTTTGGTGTTGTATAATTTACTCTTAAATTATTAACTTTATTTGGACTTTTTACTTCTTTAATTTTCCATTCATCTCCATAAATAGGATCTATTCCAAAGTTTTCTTTCATTACTTTTGCATAATTGCTCTCTGTAACATTATCTAATCCATCGCCTTTATTCTCACTACCTTGAACGGTTTCGCTACCGCCTGAATTCTTCTCACTTGTTGTTTTTTCCTCTTTCTTATCTCCACAACCTGTTAAAACAAATAGTCCCATACTTAATACTAAGATTAATCCAATGACTAAACTGACTCTCTTTTTCATATACTTTACCTCCTAATTTCAAAAGTATAAAATACGCAATTATAGTATCACACTTTAAGACTATTTGCAATAAAATAAATTATTATCTTAAGATTTTATTTTTTTCTTAAAACTATCGCAATAAAATTCAAATATTTACAAGCACCTGCATCAATTGCTTTTTTATCATTTTGAGCATACTCATTATCACATTGAATCCAGTCATTCCAACATTCTTCATTACTTTCCATTTCACAAACAGAAATAATTTCACTATTCTTAGATTGAGAAAGAATATTTTTCCAATATTCTATGTCATGAATATAATCTAATTGTTCTGGTGTCCAAGATAATAATAATTCTTTTGGAATATCATGATGACAATCTTTTTTCATTCCAGGAACTACAATATAAATTAGACCTTCTTTCTTTACAAAAGGCAAAAGCTTTTCATCCAAATAGTTTTCATCTCTTCCAAAATAATTATAAGAATCTGTACTAACAACCGCATCAAAGAATTCTTTTTCATATTGTAAATCCGTCGCATCCATTTTTACAGGAATAACTTGTTCTTCTGTTAACCCCACTTCTGTAAAAAACTTCTTGTTCTCTTCTGGATCACTCCAAAGATCAGTAGCATAAACTTTAAATCCATATTCTTTTACCAAGAATACAGAAGTAATGCCTTGCCCACTTCCTAAATCCATAACAACGGAACCCGGTTTTATTCTATTTTCTTTCATTAACTCTTCTTCCAATTTTAATGGATTAGGTCCCATAATTTTTTTATTAATTAAATCAGTATTATATTTTTCTGTTCTTTCATATTTCATTTTCTTTTTCTCCTATGTTATTGCAATTCTTTTTTCATATACAATTCTTTGTATTCCACATAGCCACGTTTTGGGTAAAATATATGACTTTCTAAATAATCTTTTCCTAAATGCACATGTATTTCTTTGTAGCCTCTTTCTCTTGCAGAATTCTCAGCTAATTCTAGTAGCTGACTGCCAATTCCATGTCTTTTACAATCAAATTTTACATATAATCTTGATAGAAACAAATTTCCCTCTTCATCAGTTCTTGTTCCTATACAGCCAATCACTCTATCAAATTCATCAATCGCTAACCAAAACGGATGTCCTTTTTCCAAAAAATTTTTTCGAACATCTAACAAATCTTCATTCAATCTTGGTACCCTTCCCAAAGCGTTTTTTGCACTTAATACCATAAACAGCATATCATCACGATACTTTTCCTCGAAACTAATAATTTTCATTATTTACTTCCCTTTCCAACCATTCTCTATAAAAAGATAATTGTTCTTCTGTATGAAAATAATGCTCTCCATTTTCTAAGATAGATAACCTGCAATGAAACTTGTTAACGAATTTTTGTATCAGACTTTCTTCTTGCATATTATCCTTGTTTCCATATAAAATACTTGTTTTGATATTCCATTTTCTAATTGGTTTTTCTTTCACATATTCATAGTAATCCCAGTATAACTTTGCCCCGAACTTTGTTTGAATTTCTTGTTTTTCTTTTAAATCTTCTTCTGTCACATTGCTCCATAACATCATGTGATCAATAATAATTTTCATATTAACAACTGGAGATAAAAATAGACATTGCTTGATAGCCTCTTCTTTATACGCAAGTAAACTAAAGTATACTCCCATACTACAAGCCCATAAATTGATTTCATCAAAATTTTCTTTTGCATATTCCATCACTTGTTTTAAATCTTTTACACAGTTTTGAACTTTACATAAATAATCTTGATTATCTTTTCTCTCTCCATGTTCTGGTAAATCGAAGCTCAATACTTGATACCCTTTTGGAACTATTTTTTCTGCAAGAATTCTAATCACTTCATCTTCTTTATGAGACATATTTCCATGTACCGCTATAAAGACTTTTCTACTTTTTTCTCCCCATAGTATCGCTGGAATATGATTTATTTTTTGTTTTTCGATTTTCATGATGTTACCTCTATCTTTTTTTATAAACAATCAGTTCTGGATTATCACCATTTGGTCCATATTCACTCACTAATATAAAACTCATATTAGCCAATATTCCAAAGCATCTCATCATTTCTCCATCATTAAACTCACATTCTACTTGATTTCCTAAATAGATATTATCATCTTCTAAGAATTGAGTTTTTTTGCCATTTGGTAAAATATAATTCAAATTAACAAAAGCCCCATTGAGTGGATTCAATTCTCTAATCTTTGGCATACCTGGTATTTCCAGGCTATTGACTTCCTCTATTAATTGTTTTTTAAACGCTTCAAAATTTTCTTTTCCACTCGTTAATATGTATTTCGCAACAAAACATTGCTTCCCAAAGGGGCAGCCTTTCGTTTCGCTACAACCCTTACAATGATTGTTTTTTCCATATCCACAATTACTACAATTTGCTCCACATATTGCACTCATCATTTACTACTCCTTCTTTGTTCTACATAAAAAGCATATTAAACATATCTTTTATAAATACATCATCATTCATTCTTTTTTCCAAGTACGTATTAAAATTATCTTTATTGATTCCGTTTTCATTAATCTTATCATAATCCGGGTACAACTCTTCTACACTCTTTCTTTCAATTCTATAACTTTTCCCTGTAAATTGATACTGGATATATTGCACATTATCAATTAAAGAAAAAATTGATACAGAATTGTATATTAAAGCTCTTTCCACGTATAGATTATCATTGATATACCAATCTGTAATATGATAATCAACCGTTAATCCTAAGTTTTCAAAATCTATTTCAAATACCAATCCATATTCAGAAAGTGGAAGTGCATTTAGTAAATTCCCAACATTACTATTATTACCAACATATTTATTCTGGTATCTTATAATATTATCTATTCCAGATTTTTCTCTATTAAATGGTGTAACTGGAACCGTATCCCTTGTGTATTCTTTTTTCGTATCAACAATATAATATTCATTCTGCGTATCATGATTAAATCTATAAACTGTATAAAATGGAGCCCTGTATTCTATAATATTATCTGGATAGTACGATTTTAAATAAGCAAATCTTGGAGCTTGTTTGATTGTTAATACGCTTATAAAATCCATCACTATCAATAACATTAAAAACACAATAAAATAAAGTAAACTACCAACAATTCTTTTCCAAAGCTTTATTTTTTTCACAACTTTATTGATTCCTACTATCGATACAAGAATTCCAAATACAGCATATATACTACCCCAACTACTATCACTCGGAAAAATTGACATAGCTGTGAAAGAGCAAAGTATTCCAAATACAATTAATAAGATTCCTAAAAAACGATTCTTCTCGTTTACTTTCTGATTAGTATAATCAATAGTATTAATGATGTTTTCTTCTAATTTTTCTTGGTATTGCTCTTTTTCGACTTTTTCTCCACTTAATAAATCATTTAAGGTAACACCTAATTCCTCGCTAATCGGCTTTAATAATGAAATATCTGGCATATAATTACCATTTTCCCATCTTGAAATTGTTTTAGAAGTTACACCTAGCTTTTCTGCTAATTGTTCTTGCGTCATATTTTTCTTTTTACGATTTTCTGCAATAAATTTTCCAATTTTAATAATATCCATAATTCTACTCTCCTTTCGTATATTATTTAGATTAACAAAATGTATTCAAAATGAACACCCCACAAAGAGCGAATTATGACTTTTTTTCTACTAGACACAAATGGCGAACCTTTTCTTTTGCTTCTTTGCTCACCCTATAAGAGTCATGGATTTTACTAATAGCTTTATTTACTGTAAATTTATTTAAATGATGATTTTTCAAAAATTCAGTAGTTTCTTTCGGGTATTTAATATATAGTTCACATACTAACCACGCTTCTGCCATATTAATATAAAACAAATCACTTTCGATTTGATTTAAAGTTTCAAATATCATAGTAAGATTTTTTTGATTCACAAAATGATTTAAGATAATGACAAGGCCTACACGTGAAATGAATTCATTTTTATCTAATGCCATTTGCACTGCTTCCTTAAAATATTTCTCTTCGTGCTTTTCCACTATTTTAATACTACTACAAAAAGTATCACACAATGCCCAGTTATCAATTTTGTGAATATGTTTTTGAAAATAAGTATAAAACAACTTTTCATCTTTGATATGAGAAATCACTAATCCTTGTATCATGATTTCTTCATAATACTGATCTTGTGCACATTCTAAAAAGTCTTCTATATGAGATGTCTTAGCAATTTCTTTAGCAATATTTTTCATTGTTGGAACACGTATTCCTATCATCTCGTATTGAGAATTTAAGACAAGCGAACTGTGAAACTCCTTATATTTGCTATCTTGCAAGCTCTTCAAATACTCCACAAAATCTTGATAATTCTTTTCATTCCATGTTGTTAGTATCATATTATTCTCCCTATATTTATTCTCTTCCATAAAATATTTTTAATATTCCTTTATAAAATGGAAATTTTAACGCATTCATTTCTTCAATAATTCTTTCAACATCATATTCTACTTGGAGAGCCTCAAAATCTATTTGACCATTCTTAATTTCTAATATGCCAGCTCTCGCAATATTGGTATCCAACGGGCAACCTAAAGCTCCCGAATTGATATACCATTCGTTCTCTTCGTGATTCACGCTGTAAGTATGTGTATGCCCATACAAATATACATTTGCATCTACTTTTTGGAACAACCTTCTGTTTTCTTCTATGCTAGGATGTTTAATATGCTCTTTGTGTGTACCATCTTCATTTAAGGCATAATGCGCCATATAAATTCTTTTGTCTTCTATTTCAATACTCTTTGATAAGTCCCACCTACTTAAAAACTCTCGAGATTTATTACTTATCCTATCATGATTCCATTTATGATTAGCATATTCTTCCTCACTTAATTTACTTTGACCATCATGAACTTTTTCTGGTATTCCATTTAATAAATATTTTTCATGATTACCAATGACTGCAATTAACATATCCTGTCTCTTCATTAGTTCCTGTACAACTTCCTCAGGGTTAATACCAAGTCCAATAACATCTCCGCAACACATGATTTTATCTACTTGTCTTTTATCAAACTCTGCTAGAACAGCATTTAATGCTTGAATGTTACTATGAACATCCGTTATGATTCCTATTTTCATAAATCACTCCTATTTATTGTCTAAATATTCTACTAATTTCTTATAACAGTCTACACTCCACAATTTCCATCTTTCTTCATCTGGGAAGCAGCCTAAAGTTTTTTCTTGTCCTTCTGGAATAAAGACGAAATCCCAACTCCATCCATAAGTACCTGATTTTTTAACATCAATTTTTCCTTTCGTAATTCCTTCAAAAACAACTGGTTCTTTTCCTGGTTCACAATAAGCTAATGACTCTTTAAAGTAAGCCCTTCTATCTTCCAATCCGTCCATTAATTTTAGTAGTCCCTCTACACCAATTGTATCATCTGCATAATGTGTATATGCCCCCGGAAAACCTTTTAGACCATTCACAAATAATCCGGAGTCATTTTTTAAAACAGCTCTTCCTAATTTTTCACAAGCCCATTTTGCAGAATATTTTGCGACTTCTGTAACGTCATCCGCTTGGATTTCAGGTGTTTCCATCTTGATATTATCTATTACATAACCAAGTGGTTCTATTATTTGTTTAGCAGATGCAATTTTAGCCCAATTACCTGTAATATATGTGATTCTTTTTTCCATATCTATTACCACCTTTATTACTTTCCTTTTTGCGATAGAATTACTTTATATCAACTAGATTATATATTAAGAAATAGAAAATTGCAATAAAAAACATGCCTTTGCTGCATGTTCATTTTTTATATTTAATCCTTTTCGTTTCAAACAAAATTAACAGAGGGTGTCCTCAAAGGACACCCTCTGTTAGTCTTAATGAAACAGGAAACTTCCGTTTTCTTCCGTAATCGCTACTTTTTCATATCCCGCCACGATGTAATGCGTTCTGATATCATCGATGGTCTCATAAGTGGGTTCAAACGTTTGGCAATAGGCACGGGTGATCTCTTGTGCTTGGAAGGCAATATACCACTCATCCATACCCTGCATACCATATGTCAACCCTTCAAGCGTAAATTCCAGTGTTTCTCCAGGATTATCATCTGGCAAAAGTGTTCTTTTCACATTCGAAAGTCTTTCCGTAATACGATTTTCCACTTGAAAGTCACTATTGTAGTAAAGAGAAACTATTTTCGTATCTGCTCGCAAAATCTGATATCCAATCTCTCGTGAAAAACCATAAGTCGGCGTAGGAATTGAACGAATACTAGCATTTTTCAGGATGTTATCTGCCAAAGCATCCGTAATCCCCTCGTCAATCATTCCAGGTGTCTCACTCTTAAAGCCTATCTGGTGAAGTGTTTCATGGACATAAGTATTATCAAATAAGTTTGAATATGTCGTAAACAGAACCTCATTTAAGTTCAAACAATTTGGATTCTGAATGTCGACAAATCCCATCACGGTTTCACTTTGTTCTTTTGTCCGAAATCTTCTTAAGGTCTGTTTTTCCAACTTCTTAGAAATGTCTATTTGATATGTTTCTTTGAAATAAGCTTCCATCACTCCTCTCAGATACGCTGCACGTTCTTGATATTGCTCAGAGAGTTCTAATTTCTCTGTGAGGGAAATTCCCTCTTTTCCGTCATGGATACTGCCGACAGAAATCTTAGGGATCACTCTTCGCAACTGGTTTTCACCTTTCCAGAAGTTGTACGAATGATTAGCGCAGCCACTAGAAAAAATCATGAGCGCAATCAGCACAACAATCAGGAACCGCCTATAGAGGCTCTTCATAGCGTCACTTCCTTCTAAAAATTTTACTCTCCCGAGTAATTCTCTCACACTTTAATTTGTGTGGACTTACATTAATATTATAGCATTGTTTACATAATATGTCAATTTTCTTAAATTTCATAAAATGTTACAAACAAGAGGACAAATAGATTAAAAAAGAGAATAGTAAAAATAACTACTCTCTTTTTGATAAATGGCTGGGCTGGCTAGATTCGAACTAGCGCGTGCCAGAGTCAAAGTCTGGTGCCTTACCGCTTGGCTACAGCCCAATAAAAACTGGGGTGGAATATGGGACTCGAACCCATGGTCTCCAGTGCCACAAACTGGCGCGTTAACCAACTACGCTAAATCCACCATAACCAGAATATAGCAGCATTGTGGTTTTTACAATGCTACTATATTTTAAAATATTATCAATTTTTTGTCAAGCTTTTTTTATAAATTATTTGTCTTTTGCAAAGATAATCAATCTCTCTGAAGAATCATTATTACAAGTTTGAAGTGTTATCTCTCTTGTATTGATATCTACATCTCTTTCCATAAATGATACATCATCTGGTGTTGTATAGAACATATGATAAATTGTATACGTTACTGTTGTTCCCGTTTGATCTGTAATATTAATCGTATCTCCGATAGATAGTTTATCATTATCTGAGAAAAACTGTCCATTTCTATAATTATGTCCTAAAATGAAGGCATTTGTTCCTGCAATATTTAAGTCTTTTACTGCTCGATTCAATTCCGGACTAGAAACAATATCTAAAATTGCAACAGACTTTTTTAAAGAATCTACCGTTACTTTTTCTAATATTGGATACTTACAATTTGTTTTTGGAATATCTATAGACCCTTTTACTTCATAATTTCCCATATATGTTTTCTTAATTTGAACTTGACTTGATGAACTTTGCTGTGTTTGACCACTATCAGATGCACTATTTGTTGATGTGTCAGGTCTACTAATAATCTCATTTACTCCATCTAAATCAATTTCTGTAGGTTTTTCAATTACTTCTTCCTCTTCTCTTGCTTTGGCAATAGCTTCTTTATTCGCTTCTGCTGTTGCTAAAAACTCATCATTAGTTGTAGAAGCTGTTGTTTCTACATTTTTCTTATCAATTACTTTATATGTGAAATAACCCAACAAAGCAATGATGGCTATTATGATAATCACTAACAAAACTGTTAATACATCTGCATAGCTCTTTCCAGCTCCCATTTTCTTTTTCATGGCAATTTCTCCTTTTTATCAATTTCCATATACATTTATTATACCATAAAACAAAAGCTATTTCAACTTCTTTCGGCAAAAACTTCCAGATTTGTTTCATAGCTTTTTTGCTTCTATTCTAAAACAGCCTTAATCCTTCTAACGCCACTAGAAGATGCCTCTTCTTTCGTAATTCTAAAATGTCCCAATTCTTTTGTATTCTTTACATGAGGACCTCCGCAAAGCTCTTTAGAAACAGTTCCTATCGTATAAACTGTTACAATATCCGGATATTTTTCAATAAACATACATTCTGCCCCAGATTGAATGGCATCTTGTTTAGACATTTCTTCTGTCGTAACATCTAACGCTTCTTTAATCCATTGATTAACTAACTCTTCTGTTTTTTGCTTTTCTTCGTCCGTCATTTTAGCAGGATGTGAAAAATCAAATCTCATTCTCTCTGCCGTAATATTACTTCCTTTTTGATGTACATGATCTCCTAAAACAACTTTTAATGCTGCATTCAAAAGGTGCGTTGCTGTATGATATTTAGTTTCTATCTCTCCTGTAGAAGCTAATCCTCCTTTAAATTTTTGATCAGATCCAAGTCTTGATTTTTCTTGATGCTCTTCAAATAATTTTTGGTAATCTGACATATCTATCTTTAGGCCTTGTTCACTAGCTAGTTCCTCCGTCATTTCTGGTGGGAAACCATACGTCTCATACAAATTAAATACACTTTCTGTATCTAAAATGGTTTTACCAGCATTTTTAGCACGATTAGCAACTTTTTCAAATTCTCTTTCTCCATTTTGAAGTGTTTTCATAAATTTATCTTTTTCTTCTATAATCACTTGTTTAATCTCTTCTCTATGTGCTAACAATTCTGGATATAATTCTTGAATACTATCAATCGAACAATCAATCAATTCTGGTAATTTGGTTAGATCTACGCCAAGTTTATGAATATGTCTTGTCATTCTACGAAGCAATCTTCTTAAAATGTAGCCTCTATCTACGTTTGATGGTCTTCCTCCATCGTTAACAATCATAATACTAGAACGTAAATGTTCTGCAACAATTCTTCTACTAGCTATGATATCGTTTGTCTGTAATTTTTCTAGCATGTCCATCACTGGTTTAAATAATTCTGTATCAAAAGGAGTTTCTTTTCCTTCCAAAAGCATTGTCATTCTTTCTAAGCCAAGTCCAGTATCTACATTCTTTTTTTGTAATTTAGAATATCCGTTTTTATCTTTATAAAACTCCATAAATACGTTATTCCAAACTTCAACATATTTTCCACATCCACAAGAAGGATTACAATCAGGCCCACATTTTGGTTTTCCTGTATCATAAAACATTTCGGTATCAGGTCCACAAGGTCCTTCTTCCCCTGCAATCCACCAATTATCTTCTTTTCCAAAAAAATAAATTCTATCATCTGGAATTCCTACTCTTTTCCATGCTTCGTAACTAACTAAATCCTTGTCACAATCTTCGTCTCCTGCAAAACAAGTAACGCTTAATTTTTCTGCTGGTATACCAAGTTCTTTGGTTAGGAATTCAAAACTCATTGCAATAGATTCATCCTTAAAATAATCTCCTAAAGACCAATTTCCAAGCATTTCAAAATAAGTTAAATGACGATTATCTCCTACTTCATCAATATCATTTGTTCTAACACATTTTTGATAATCTGCAAGTCTTGTTCCACTAGGATGTTTTTGTCCCAAAAGATATGGCACTAATGGTTGCATTCCAGCTGTATTAAATAACACAGATGGATCATTCTCTGGAATTAATGGTGCTGATGGGATAATACTATGTCCTTTACTTTTAAAGAAATTCAAATACTTATTTCTGATTTCGATTGCTTTCATTTTATTTCCTTCTTTCATTTTTAAAACTGTTTTATATTATATTATAATTCTTCGTAAAATTCAAGCATTATCTAAGAAATTTCAACGATTCATCCAATGGGAATAATCGTTTCAGGATCTACAAATCTATCGCAGAATCGTATTTCAAAATGCAAATGTGGTCCTGTTGAATTTCCTGTAGAGCCAACTTCCCCTATTTTTTCTCCCTGTACTACTTCTTGTCCTTCCATAACATAAATTTTAGAACAATGAGCATAAAGTGTTATCAATTCCCCTGATTGAATCTTGATGTGTTTTCCATAATCTCCTGCGCTAGATACTTCTATAACGGTTCCAGTAATGGCAGATAAAATAGGTGTTCCTTTTACTGCAGCAATATCAACTCCGGTATGATATTTTGTTACTCTTGTATTGGCTGATTCTCTTTCACCAAACCCCGATGTCTTAGTTCCATTAACAGGTAGCATAACAGAATAATGATTTTGAATTTCTAAAATATCCTTTTCTTCCTGAGATAATGGTAGTTCATTTTCCACTAATGCACTACTCAAATTATTCGATTCGCCTGAAACACTTTTGTTTTCTTCTACTATATTTTCTTCCATTTTATCAACCATGGTCGTATTTTCGACAGTTTCTATTTTAGGGCTCATCATCTCTTCTATTCTCTGTTTCATGTTAATTTGATATGAATGGACTTGTTGTATAAATTGTTTTGTAAAAATATATTTCTGATTTTGAATAGCTATTATTAAAACAACAATATCTATAAAAAAAAGAATTTCAAATAATGTTTTATAAATATTTTTATTCTTCTTATTATCACTTACTTCATTTTTTCTTCTCGAATATATTTCTTCCGCTTTTCTGATTTTTTCCATTTCCGCTATTGCTCTTTCCATTTTCATTGCCTCCCTCTTCTTTTTAATAAAATTTATTCTCAAGATTAAAAAATAGAACAAGTTTTGCAATAAGCTAAAACTTGTTCTATTTTACGAACATAACAATGATTAACAATACGAAAAAAACAAATGAGATGCATTTCATCTTTTTTATTTTTCGTTTCAATACTTGTTTTTCCTTTTCTAATTCCTCTGCAGAAATTCTATGAATGTATTCTTCTATGATATGTTCTGCTTCTTTCAATATTAATTCTCTAGAACGATTTTTTTCTCTTATATTTTTAATAGTTTGTGTTTTTTTGATTTTCACATTTGGTTTTAATATCACAATCGCTTCATCCACTATATTAGAAGCCATTCCTCGCAAAACAATCGTATTTTTAATTTTGTTATTCTCCATAAATATCTCTCCATAATTCTTTCTTTATGGATAATATTTCCAAAAATTTTGATTTTATGTATGCCTACTCAAATTCTAATCTCTAGTTTCTAGTCTCTATTTCACTAGAATAATATCTTCCCCGATACAAACAATATTTTCCCATGGAATAGTAACATCATTACCGATTAGAAAGAAAACCCAAAAATTTGCTA
>Ga0310690_10003607_pt1 | contig 22946 bp, 20 predicted proteins | sample AusTroGonzalo_MG_2_FD_207661 | JGI IMG/M metagenome (GOLD analysis project Ga0310690, IMG submission 207661) | Bovine rumen microbial communities from tropical cattle in Woodstock, Queensland, Australia - Gonzalo_04 (v2) (version 2) | ecosystem: Host-associated > Mammals > Digestive system >... | reverse complement strand
GTGTTGAAATGGTAGTAGCAGACCAAAGTAAACGCCTCATGTTATTTTTATGTAAACTAAACTATGGTTGAAAAAAATGATTATATAGTTATTCAAGCCCCTATGGTAACGGACATGAAATTAAGTGGTAACAGACTTGTTGTTTATGCGCTTATTCATGGTTTCTGCAAGGATGGTGAGCATGAATTTAAGGGTAGCATCAGCTATATATGCGAATGGACAAACTTAACCCGCAACACTGTTATAGCTACACTTAAATCACTGGTTGATGACGGATTACTTGTAAAACATGAATACTCATCAAACGGAGTGAAATTTTGTGCATACAAATTGGGGGGTAGTGCAAAAATTACACTACCAGTGCAATCGGCAAAAGATAAGATTATTATTAACAATAAAGATAATAATAATAATAATAATAATAGTTTATTTGAACAATGTTGGATAGCATATAAGAGAAAAGGAAGTAAGAAAAAAGCCTTTGAATATTGGAATAAACTCAAAGAAGATGAAAAAGCACATGTTATGCCTCACATAAAAGCCTATGTCTCAACAAGAGAACTTAGCTATCAAAGGGATTTCGAGAGGTATCTTAGAGATAAGGTCTTCATGGATATAGTCATGAAAGGCAATAATGTCATCTATGACCCATCCAAACAAGAGGAAGGAGATTTTTATAGTCCCGAAATAGGGGGATTCATACAATGGTCAGATGTTTTTCGTTGTCATATTTATCTCGGCATGTATTATGATGGTATGGGTATAGCAGATGGATATAGTGATGAAAAGAGGCCAGATGGTGCGATAATGATGCTTAACAATGCTCGTGGCAAGCTCCGTTGGTCTCGCGAGAAACAACAATGGGAACGTCATTTTTAATACTATACTATTATGGCAAAAATGCAAGATTTGTTTGGATTTGATGATGTGCAACTCAAGGATGAGGATAAGAAATACTCCCTTCGTGTTCGCACTCCTGTCTATGAACCAAGTGGAAGGCCCACTCATGTACTTGAGTGTTATGACCCGCAGAAGACGAAGCGACTCATACGGCGCATTGAGAACTCCAATGTCACAGCGGAGGAGAAGGAGTTTCTCCGTTATGCGGCCATGCGCCATGTGGTGTTCAACTATGAGAGGATAGCCGACTACTATGCAAGTGCATCAAAAGAGATGCAAGAACTCATGGAGCAAAGTGCCCTTGTGATAATTGACTTTGACAAGGCGATAGAGCAGGGCTTTATACAATTGAATGACAAAATGAGGAAACTCTATGAACAAGAGATTGGAGATAAAGCCTGACATGTCTAAATTTGCCATTCTCATACTTTGTCATGGGAGGCCGGACTATAATGACACTATCCCTGCTCTTAAAAGGAGTGGTTATAAGGGTCGCATCATTCTTATTGTTGATAACCTTGATGCACGACAAGAGGATTACATTCAAAAGTATGGATATGACAATGTTTATGTCTTCAATAAGTCATGGGTGGCACTTGAGAGTGATGCAATGAATAACTTTAATGACAGGAGGGCGACTTTATTTGTAAGGAATGCAACCTTTGACATTGCTCGTGACCTTGGCCTTGAGTATTTTCTTGTCCTTGATGATGATTATGGTAGTTTTTGCCATAAGAGAGAGGAGTGTGAGAGGACAACAAGGCATCTCAATCAAGTGATAGAGTGGTTTCTTGAATATCTCATAAACACACCTATCAAATGCATAGCCTTCTCACAAGGTGGAGACCACATTGGAGGTTATAACCCAGCGAAGATGTGTAAGAGAAAAGCGATGAACTCCTTTTTCTGCATGACCGATAGGCCCTTCAAGTTTTATGGCACACTCAATGATGATGTCAACATGTATGTGACAAATGGTATGAGAGGAGACATATACCTAACATTCTATTCATTCATGTTGCACCAAGCGGAGACACAGGCAAATACGGGAGGATTGACGGAGAACTACCAAAAGTATGGCACTTATGTCAAGAGTTTCTACTCAATTATGTGTAACCCTTCAGCCGTGGCCATAACCCTCATGGGTGAGAAGGCTCCGAGACTTCATCATAAAATTGTATGGGCCAATGCAGTCCCATGTATCATACCTGAACAATATAAAAAACAATAGAATATGATTAGACAAAACAAACTTTTAGGTTTCACTTCAAGACTTCTTGGAGACCATAGGCCAATCACGGCAGACTTGTTTCTCACGGATTATTGCAATGCTCATTGCGCCTATTGCAACTACTCACACACGAGTGGTAGGTTTATGTCTTTTGAGGCTTTTGAGAAATATGCCAATAGGCTTCTTGAACTTGGGGTGAAGAGTTTTATCCTTACGGGAGGTGGTGAGCCTACTATCAATCCAGACTTTGAGAAGATAACCAAATGGCTTGAGGAGCATAATATCCCTTATGGCATAAATACCAATCTCATAAAGAGGATTGAGTGTGAGCCAGTATTCTTGAAGGTGTCCATTGACTCTGGCACAGACCAAGGCTTCCTTAATCTTCGTGGTGTGGATAAACTACCCATTGTACTCAAAAATCTCTCTCATTTCATTGCGATGAAGAAGGAGCATGGATGGAAGACCACGGTGGGTGTGCAATGTGTTGCGGTAAAAAGGGAGGATGTTATCTCCTTCTATGAGAGACTCAAGGATTTTGATGTTGATTACATATACTTTAGACCTCAAGAATGCAATCAGGGCACAAATATCCGTGAAGAGGATGTTCATTCTTGGCTTGGCAATGTAAATGATGAAAGGATTAACTACTCATTCAAGTTCTCACTTATAGACTATAGGCCCAAAGAGTGTTTTGCCAATTGGACCGAGATTACGGTTGACCATGATGGCAATGTACCTTATTGTTGCTTCTTTGGCAATATCATGGATGATGATATTCTTGAGAAGAAGGCTTCATTCAAGATAGACATGAGCAAGTGTGACCATCCTTGTCGTCTTACTGGTTCCAATCGCTTCCTTGATGGCCTTGAGATTGAGAAGGATGTGATGTTTGTGTAAAAAGAATTGGAGAGATGAATGAGTGGAAGGAGGCAGACATGAGCAAGTTTGCGGTTCTCATTCTTGCTCATGGTAGGCCAGAGTTTTGTGATACATATACCAAATGTCGTGATGGTGGCTATACGGGTCGCATTGTTATCGTTATTGACAATGAAGACTCAAAGGCTCAAGGTTACATAGATAGGTTTGGTGAGGATAATGTGTTTATGTTCAACAAGACTTGGGTGGCGATAGATTGCGACTCCATGAACAACTTTGGCAATAGGAAGGCCATTCTCTTTGCTCGCAATGAAAGTTTCCGTATAGCCCGTGAACTTGGCCTCCAATCTTTTGTCCAAATGGATGATGACTACTACTACTACTTTGGGCATCGTGGCCTTCAAGGGGCAAAGAAGACTTCTCACTTGGATGATATTTTCAAATGGTTTGTGGAGTTTCTCCTTAACACAAGTGTCAAGAGCATTGCTTTTTCTCAAGGAGGAGACCATATAGGAGGATGGAGTGACGATGTGATGTGTAAAAGAAAGGCCATGAATTCGTTTTTTTGCCTCACAGACCGCCCATTTAAGTTCTATGGTGTGATGAATGATGATGTGAATTGCTACTTGAGAAACGGAAAAAGAGGGGATATATTCCTAACATATAATGGCTTCCAACTTGACCAGGCCGACACACAAAGCACTGAGGGTGGAATGACGGATACCTATAGAGAGATGGGCACATACCTAAAGAGTTTCACCACGGTAATGTGTGCCCCTTCCAATGTGCATATCAAACTTATGGGATGCAATGCAATGAGGCTTCACCATTCTATAGATTGGAAGACGAGTGTACCGATGATTATTAGCGAAGAGTACAAGAAAAGATGATAAATGAAGAAACCATAAGAAGATGGTGGAAAATCTTTGTAGAGGAGAATGGCTTTACGGAGGTTAGGATATTGGGCAAGTTCCAATTCAGTGGATACTTCAACAATGTTGATAACTTGATAGAATGCATTAGGCCCTATGCGGAGATGGAGGAGGAGCAAATCTATTTTGTGATGAACAAGATAGATGAAGCTTGCTACGGTAGGCAACAATGTGAGAAGATAGTCAAAGGTCCGAAGCAGACAACGGCAGACAACAATATAACAAAGAGGAATTGGGTTTTAATAGATTATGACCCCAAGAGACCTGCGGGTGTTAATGCTTCGGACGATGAGTTTGAACTTGCTCACAAAAAAGCTCAAGATGTTTTTACTTATCTTCGTGATATAGGTTTTCATGACCCTGTAATTTGTAAGAGTGGCAACGGTTGGCATACACTTTATCGCTGTGACATGGAAAACACAGATGAAACACGTGACCTTATATCGCGTTTTCTTCAATCCGTTGCACTCATGTTCAATGATGAGCATATTGACATAGATGAAGCTGTATTCAACGCCGCCCGCATCTGCAAGTTATACGGCACCACTGCAAAAAAAGGTGCAAACCTAAAAGAACGCCCTTGGAGAATGTCGGAGATTGTATATGTGCCAAAGGAAATACAAATCAACGATATTTCACTCTTTGAGAAGATAGCAAACTTCTTGCCGAAAGAAGAGCCAAAACCTACCATGCAATACAATGGGATGCAATTCCAAAATGAACCTTTTGACCTTGAGAAGTTCCTTAATCAACATTCCATATCTTACAAGAGAGAAGTTTGTAGCAAGTGGACAAAATATGTACTTGACCATTGCTATTTCAATCCAGAACATCGTGGCAAGGATGCAGCCATCATTCAGATGCAGAGTGGTGCGATAAAATACACTTGTTTGCATAACTCATGTCAGCATCATACATGGCAAGAGATGCGTCAGATGCTTGACCCTATGGCTTATATGCCAAAGAATGATTATAAGCCGCAAGAGTCAAGGCAACAAAGAACAATTCAACAGCAAACTCCAAAGCCCAAGTATAACATCAAAGAAGAACTGCCTGAACTCGGTAAGAAATGGCTCTGCATGAGTGACATTAAAAAGGTGGATTTAAGTGCGTTGCCTGGTTGTAAGACAGGGTTCTTAGAGCTGGACACACAGATAATAAAACTTTATGATGGAGAGGTTACTATCCTAACCGGCTCAAATGCGAGCGGAAAATCTTCACTTCTTAATACACTTATCTGCAACCTACTACAGCAGAACATATCAAATGCCCTTTGGAGTGGTGAGCTGCCTGCTCGTGTACTCAAGTCATGGATACAGATGGTGGCAGCAGGTAAGCGCGACCTACGGCTTTCAAGTTATGGCGATGGCAAATACTATGTACCCAATGATGTAGGAGAGAGGATTGATGCTTGGATGGATGGCAGGTTCTTTTTGTTCAATAATGAGTACGGCAACACATGGGCGGAGATAAAGCATGATATGACGCAACTCTTAAAAGCGGGTGTAAAGGTGTTTATTCTTGACAACTTGTTTTCACTTGATATTGACCTCTTTGATGGTGATAAGAACAGCAAGCAAAAAGAAGTAGTGCTTGATATAAAGGAGTTTGCTAAAAAGGAACAGGTGCATATCATCCTTGTGGCTCATCCAAGAAAGACTATAGCTTTTTTGAGAAAGCATGACATAAGCGGCACATCGGATTTGCAGAATGCAGTTGATAACATCTTTATCATTCATCGTGTCAATCAAGATTTCTTTCGTGTGGGTGCAGACTTCTTTGGCCAGGCATACATACAGAAGTTCCAAGGCTACGGCAATGTTATAGAAGTGGCAAAAAACAGGATGTGGGGTGTGGTGGACTTTATGGTAGGCTTACACTATGAGATTGAGTCAAGGAGGTTCAAGAACACCATAGATGAGGCGATTGAATACGGATGGGTTGAACATGCGAGGCAAGTGGATATGTCTTTTACACAACCTACACCTACCACTGCACAAAGACCTATGCCTACAGCAGCAGCAAATGTCAATGACAGAAACTATGGAGGAGAGTCAAGAGAGTTGGATGATAGTGTGCCTTTTGCTCCGCCTGCAATGGATGAGGATGCTCCATTCTAAAATTGTTAGTAAAGAGTTGTAACTATGCAATAACTTTTTTATTTTTGCAAAATGATGAAGTTGAGTGATATAATACAAAGTGTATTGAGTTCGGGTAAGGTTTGCTCACACTATGAGCAGAGCTTACGTGACACATCCAATCTAAAAGGCGTGATGGATTTGTTGATGGATGTGAACGGTCTTGATTGGCTTTCATCAAATCCCGTGATAGGAGACCTTGACCTTCGCGATAATATTCTGTCTCTTTGCCCCGTTTTTATCAATGGCCGCTACACAATGGAGCATAAGAACGTGAAAGGCAATGGCTATACAACAATGCTTTATGTAGGCAAGGATGAACACATGAAGATAGAGGCAAAAAGCACGATACTTTGCTTGCTCCGTGTGCATGGGCAAGTTCTCATCCCTAAGAACTCTTTTGTGGAGATTTATGCAGATACGGACACCGATGTGATGGTGCATATTGAGAAGGATGCGCGTTGCATTGTCAATGTTAAGGGTAAAGGTATGGTGTGTTTTGACAACGAGCCTGATATGTCTCGTACAATAATCCAGCATCAGTTATGAGCAGAGGGTTCATACTTAATATAAACCTCCTTAGAATGATTGATGCGAGGATGCTCACGATAGAGGAGGATGAGAATGGAGAGAGGGTAGAGGGTGTGTTTATACCCATTGAGAGGAACGGCGTGAAGAGGACTAAGAGAGGTGCATATATGAATGTGAAGATGACGGAGTTGGATTTCGCTGACATACACCATCACTCCCATTACATGCAAGTTTTAATGCCAAAGGCAAAATACTTTGAGTATGTCAAGGACTTGGGATATAAGCCTCCCATTCTTGGCTATGCCGTGCCTGCGGAGTATAACGGAATGGGCAAAACTTTTGAGGATAGGACAATGAAGAGGATAAATAAAAGAGTGAGTGCAAAAGCATTTTTGGACAATGAAGATTAAAAAAGAGGCAATAGTGTATTATGGCTGATATTGATTACAAAGTTTACATCCAAAGGATTGACACCACACCAAAGGGCGCAATTTATGACCTTGAGAGTCATTGGCCCGCAATCCGATACAAGCAATGCAAGGGCTTGAATGACAAGGGCAAAAAGAAAAGTGTCTATACGGAGAGTTATGCCGATAGTGACGAACTCCGAGTATGGGAGTCTGGCACATTGGCCCGCGAAGCGACAACAATAGAACTCACTCTTTATTTTATGGGTGAAGGCAAGCAGAGCACCTATGACTCGTTCTACGATTACATTAAGCAGGGACGGTTCCTCTACGCTGACACAGTACGGAGGAAACTTGCAAAGATGATACTCATTGACCCCGTGAAGCCCGATGAGGAGAAGTTCACGCAAGGCGACACATCCTATTACAAGGCCAAGTTTGTCTTTCAGAACATATGGGGTGAATGTAAGGATGCTACGGAATTTATAGAAGAGGCAGAAGGATGACGGATAAGGAATGTAGGTGGTTGATTACAGCAATAGTGCTTTTCGGCATATCACTATTGTTGTTGACATGCTTGAGATGGAAGCATGAATTTGAGCATCATAGTGATGCCGGGCCTATCATAAAGCATGACACGGCCTATGTCGTTATTACAGACACGATACATGACACACTTCCAGCAATCATCAAGACCCGCTATTTGCATGACACCATCTTTGTTGCAAAAGATACCGCCGGAGTTGAGCATGACATACTATTGCCAATAACACAAAACTTCTACAAGAAGGATGGGTTATATGAAGCATGGGTGAGTGGTTACAGCCCAACCCTTGATTCCATACACGTTTTGAAGCAAAAAGAGGTAGTAACAATCACAAATGAGAAAACTACGATACAAAACAAGTGGAGAATTGAAGCACAAGGCGGTTTTTTTGCTCATAGTGGCGTTTTCTTGCCAGGTATAGGTATTTCTATTAGCGCACCAAAAAAATGGTCTTGTAGTGCAAATATGAGCATACCCTACAAAGGCGAACCAATATACTCCTTTAGCATAGGATATAGTTTGTTTGATAAATAACCAATTTATATAGTTATGGATATAGAGATTAACAAGTATGACAAGAACCTCATAGCAAGCATGAGGGAAGCACTGGGAATGGCAGGGCTAAGAGAAGTGCCCGAGAAAGATGATGGCGAACATATCTACACCCGTGCCGTTGCCTTGGTAAAGAAACGTGATGGAAGTGTGAACTATGCCCTTCTCCGTAAGAATCTTAAAGGTGAGGATGTAGTATGTGCAGATTTCGGACATGTATGCACCATGAGTGCAATCCTTGAGGTATATCCCTATGAATATCTTGATGAAATGTATATGCCCTTGCATAATATGGATGAAAAGACTACGGCAGAAAAGAAAAGACAGATTGTGATGCAGATGAAGGATGCGGGTGAGTTGACGGATGAATACACGAAGGAGTATATACAGAAGATGAAGGTGAAGGAGATGAACGGATTGCTCATCGGTGTAGGCTGCAAACGTCAGATGGAGGCGCAGAAACGTCAGCTTCAAGCTAAGGCTCACATGGAGGAACTGAAAGAAAGGATGACAGAAGAGGATAAGAGAGCAGAGGAGGCAAGAGTGAACCTTATGCAGGGTATCATACCGCAAGACTTGCTTGATGCAAACGAAAAGAAAACGGACGATAAAAACGAAGAAAACGATGGAAGAGAAGAAGAATGAGGAGTTGAGGAAACAACTCGCAGAAAAGAAAAAGATACTGCTTGCAGGAGTAAAGGACAAGCATTTTGGTGAGAAACTTTTGAATGATATGTTGTCCTTAAAAGGGCAGCTTAGTGTTGAGCCTGCACATCATTACATTGGCATGGATGAAGTGATAGACACGTATGAGAGCGATGAGTACCGCATCCATATCCTTAACAATGGAGTGCATTTCCACACCAAGGGAGGATTTGACATATTCATAGATGCCAAGTATCAAGCAGCCTGCGGATTGCTTGAAGATGTTGTCCGTTTCAAGGACAAGGAGAAGGATTTGAGTGAGGATGACAAGCAGGTTTATGCCACCACACTCAAAAACCTCATGTATGTGCTTTGTGCGCCTCTTTGGGTGCTCGGCTCACAGGCCATGACCACATTCCTCGGTAATGCACTCCTTGCCATGCTATCCGCACAAGAGGATTGGCTTACACAAGAGGATGAGGAGGCAAAGAAAAAGCCTATACCCACACTTAATATAGCACTCAAGGTTCGTGACATGTGCAACATGCTTATTGCTCATATCAATAAGCAAGAAAGCAAAAAAGAAGAAGATAGCCCTAAGCCTGATTTTGAGAGTGGAGTATAATATGGGAAGAAAGAAAAGTGATAACCCCAAAGTACCACTTATATTGAGTGTAAGAAAAATATGATAGGACTGATTGTGATAATGTTTGTGGCGTGGTTAATCTTTTTTAGGGAGGAATGAGTATGGAAGAGAAACCTTTTACCGAAAGATGGAAAGAACAAGTTGAAGCGGAGCGTTCATATCCAAGGCTTTATGGTGGTATGACGCCAACTCCAATACACCTAACTTGGTCTTGCGTCAAGGAGATAGAGGCGCTGAGACAAGAGATTGTGGAACTGAAAAAGCAGAACCCGGAGGGATAACCTTTTGCACAGATTTTGATATATACATATTATTAACTTTTAAAGATACAATTTATGTTAAAGTACAACGACATCGTAGCCATGTATAACAATGGCATCGCGGGAGCGTCATCACGTTCCCTGAATCTCGCATCAGCCTATTCTCTGACCAAGTTCAAGAGTGAGGTGAGCAGACTCTACAAGGAGTGGATGGACAAGTTCAACGCCCTGCCAGCAGAAGTGGGTATAGAGGATGGTGAGGCTTTCCAGAAACGCTTCAACGAACTCAATGCTAAGGCCGACGAACTGAACGACAAGGAAAAAAAGGAACTTGCCGAGATGCGCGAGAAGATGGCACGTCTCGGCGGCCTGCAGACCGAGCTATCCAATGATGACGCCTACATCAAGGTGAAGCCTATGGCATGGGAACAGTGGAACATCCTGAAGGACTCCAACCGCAACATCAAGGCAGGCAACTATGAACTCTTTGAGCTGACTGAAGCCACACTTGAGGGTATCCTTTGGAATATGCCCGAAGAGGACGAGGAAAACGCAGAGTAATGTGATTGTCCGCTCAGGGACAGAAAGTCGCGTGTAGCGAAAAAGAATGGGGTTGTAGAGAAAAACTACAGCCCCTTCTTCATTAGTTAAGCCTATCGCCTGAACTAATTCATCGTTTGAAGGTTGTGAATGATACAAGGTACCGGCTCGTATCATTCCATAAGTAAAATGCTTGCACAGCTCCGTACATACTGCATGGATGTCCATGCTAATTATGTGCGTTTACGACTTTTGAGCGGGAAAGCCCACTGCTTTAGCTGTGGGATGAAAGCGAACACTTTCTACCTTCTCGCTTGTTATTTTCTTTCAGCAAATATATAACTAATAGTTTGGATGAATCTAATTTCTATTGTTAATTATTGTGAATAATCTACTCACAAGCATTGTCCAATAGTGTAATATTTGTTATATTTGTGTTTATGATAGCATACAGATTCAAGTTATACCGCAATGACAAGACCAGGCATCTGGACAGGATGCTTGGTGAGGCCGCGTGGGTCTGGAATCTGGCTCTCGCTATTCAGAAACGGTATTATCGGATGACGGGCAAATATGTGAGCACGGTGGATATGCAGAAACACTTCGCGAAAAGACACAAACCTATACGTTTGCATAGCCAATCCGTACAGGAGATTTTGCAACGGCAGGATGAGGCTTATATGCGCTTCTTCAAACACCTGTCCACTAGACCGCCCAAGTTCAGGAAAGCAAAGGATTTCTCATCCATAGTCTTCAAGCTTTCTGGTGGTTACCGTCTCTCCGACAACCGATTCACGATAAACAAGATACATAAGACTTTCAAGTTCAGCAAGTCACGAGAGATAGAGGGCAACGTCAAACGTCTGACCGTCAAGCGGAACAGGTTGGGTGAGTACTTCATGGTGGTCACCACCGATGCCGAATCCAAGTCCTGCATTAAGTCACGCAAGGGTGCAAGCGTGGGTATGGATTTCGGTCTGAAACACTACCTGACCCTCTCCGATGGTGGTGTGGTTGACTGCCCGCTCTTTCTCAAGGACAGCCTGACCGAATACCGCAGGTTGAGCCGCAACCTCTCTAATTGCCAGAGAGGTTCAAGCAACCGTGAACGCAGACGCAAGCAATTGGATAGACTCCTTTTGGATATTAAGCACAAACGCGAGGACTTCCAATGGAAGCTCTCGCATAGCCTTTGCAGAAGGTACGATGAGATATTCCTTGAAGATTTGAACCTCACGGGTATGTGCAGGCGTTGGGGCCGTAAGATGTCGGATATGTCATTCGGTGACTTCGTGCTGAAACTTGAGTATGTCGCATCCAAGTACGGAGTGAAAGTCCACAAGATTGACCGCTTCTATCCGAGCAGCAAGACCTGCTCGTGTTGTGGCCATATCTACAAGGAACTTCGTTTATCAGAGCGCAGTTGGGTCTGCCCGGAATGTCATTCGGTTTTAGACCGCGACCTGAATGCGAGCATAAACATCTATCGGAAGGGCGTTTCCGATTTGGGGAGTGATGGTAAGACGCTGGTTGGTTTTCCTCTCAGTGCGGTCGCGCCAGCCACCCAAGAATCCCACTGCCTTTAGGCGTGGGAGTACGTCAATTATTGGTGACAAAGATAATGAAAACATTAATATACACAAACAAAAAGGCGCAGAATCTCACGACCCCGCGCCCCATACAAAATGAAAAAAAGCTACTCTTGTTTGCTATACCATTTCCCGTCTATGAATCCGAAGATGAAGTCATACACCTTCTTCACGATGTCAATGGTATAGATGCCGTTGGCGAGAACTCCTACACCGATACCCTCAACGAGAATCCATGCCCACCACGGCTCTCCGATGGCAGGTAGGTAGCCGATGGCATAGGCCACGAAGGCCGCGCCGATAGAGAGAATCCAAGAGATGAGGTGGTTGACCCATTTCTTGTCGGTCTTGATGATACGTTTCACGAAGTCCATCAATGCACCGCTTACCAAGGTTGCCAAGGTTACGGTGGTTGTTAAAATCAAATTTTCCATAATCTTATTGTTTTAAGTTAATAAATGGAGTTATGAGTTACTCTTTATTCTGAACAGATAGTTACATCCGTCTTCCACATCCGAGCTATACTGATTGTCATATGCTATCATAAGTATATAACAGTCGGGTTGGTAGTTTGCGGACTTATCTGCGGCTTGCAATGAGGGCGACACACCGTCATATTGATACCTCTGTCCCAATGCTGTCTGGGCGTAAAGGTGGTAATAGAGATGAGTACCGCTGATAGCGACATCTTGGTTTAAGGTGTTGATAACAACATCGGATGCCAATGTTGTCAGTCCGTAGGTCTCGTCAAACTGATATTCATCAGATTGGGTTTTGACGTAACCGTTACTATTGTGCTTATACGGATAACAAGGAGACTGCTTCCACAAATCGACCTTGAAAGGTACGAAGTTGCTTGCGCCTGTCTTTTCTATGTTACTATTGTCATACAACCTCAGATAAGCATAGATGATGGTGCTTGTGCCCTTGTTCAAGAGATGTTCACTATTTATCACCTGATAATGATGAAGGTTTACACCGCTACCTACGCTGAACAACCAACTCTCGCAGTGGTCGGAGAACGTAGAGCCTAACGCATAGACACCCCACGAGTGAGGGGCATTGTTGATGTCAAAGAGGCGGAAACGTGTCAGGGCGGGGGCGGGCATATCCGTACCATAAAATCGAACCTCGCCCTTTGGATAGTTATCACCATTTGCAAAACTTTGCATTATATTACCAAGGTATAGAACAGCAAGACCATACTTACTCCTATTAGTTTCTGAGCCAGAAGGGCTACTGGGTATTGTGATGTTGTCATCCATATAAGAGTATATTGGAAGGTCTCCATCCCACCCTTCTATTCTTAATGGTGCCTCGTACGCATTATCAGTAAAACCGCTATTAGGTACATCATAATAACGGAACGGCATAGCGAAACCATTTAGGTGACTATACATTACTCCTTTTTTATACCAACGTGGTATCTCAAAGTATGCATTGGTTACATCACTCCAACGGTAACACTTGTAATCCTCAGTAACATATGTAGTATTTGATGCACCAGTACTGGGCAAAGAGTTGTAGTCTGTAACTTGTGTATCTACTTCCTTTACATAAGCACCATTAACCCAATGATACACATCACCTGTTACTATATCCACATAATATTTAGAAGAATTACCAGTAGAAGGAAAATCGCTACGAGGTTGGTCTGCGACAACATTACTCGCATTAGCCCCCAAAAGAGACGCCCAACTCGCCATTCGCGTACATTCTAAATAGGCGATTACTATAGGTTTGCCTGTTGAAGTATCAAATAACTGCCTTACCGAACTATCACTGTGCTTGACAAGAGCGAATCTATTGCCAAGAGCATAATGCACATTAGTAGAACTCTCGCTACTTTTTCTCCATACTCCAAAGACCGAATATACCCACGCTCCGTCATGAAGTAAGTATATGTCATATTCAACATCACTTCCTTCTTCATTGATGTAAACCTTACCATTGGTTTCGCCTATAAGATTGACATCTCTTAGATAACGCCATCTTTGGGCACTTATATCCTTTGCGGGAACGACAGAGGAACAATCCACGCAAGACATAAGACTAATATCTTCATTATGCGCAGTAGGTAAAGACATTATGACACGTGTCACGAAATCCTCGTCATCAGCCAAACGTGCGAGGTCGGAATAGCCTCCAGTTCCACCATAACGCAAGGTTGTTTCAGCACCATTAATACGATATTTATTCTTCATAGCCTGTGACGACTCTGAGCATAAAGGTCTCCATACCGTCTGTCCACTAACGGTATCGTAGTCATCTGAGAGTGAAACGAATTTGGCTATGTCCGTCCAATGTGTTATGGCTTCGGGATTCCATATCTGCAATTGAAGCACAACACCATACACCATAGGGCTTTCAAGGGTGTTGTCTCCCGTCTGTGCGAAAGCATCTTGCTCCGCTTTGGTGAGATTCCACCAAGGCAGATTGCCTACGCAAGCAGTGATATTTCCGCTTGTTTCTTGCGTATAAGGAAAACAAGTAAAACTGTAACCTGGATATCTTGTAGTCTGGGATAAATCCAAAAGCATATCTTGGTTAAACTTGAGTATCGTAGGCGTTTCTGGTATTATTATCCTCGGTGCGTGTATAGCACTACTACGAGTATTATACCCGTCAAAGACACCCAGCAAGTCCGTCTGGCCCAAGGAGAAGATATCCCTACCATAGACATCGCGGAAGATGTTGAAGCGGTACTCCAACTTATCATACGAAGGAACGGTGACGGGTACTTTCTTGATGTACTTGCCGAAGTTGATTGAGTCGTTCCATATAGACCACTTAGGCTGTCGGCCACGTATCAACTGACCGTCATCGAGGTCGTAGTAATCAACGGGCTTGACAAGGCTTGAATAACCAGAGGGAAGGCGGCTTGTAGCGAGGTAGATGGCGGAATCAAAGGTATGGTTGTCCGCAGCGAATGACATAGCACGGTCAGCGTTTATCATCTTATCCTCATTGACAGCCACGGGGTCTTCCCATCCAGCGTGATACTGCTCGGCAGCACCGCCACCTCTGTCCACACCACCATCGGCGCAGATGCAAGCGAGCAACTGACGGTAGGGTGTGCCGAACGCTTCCTGTAGGTCGTGTAGCTGAATACCATAGGTGACGTGAGGGCCTAACCCCGATGCACCGCCTGTGCCGACATTAGGGCCGAGCTTGTATGATGAACTTCCAAGTGCGGCACGTGTCTCATACATAAAGCCCGTGGAGGCGTTCAAGGTCTGCGATGCCGCATATAGGTGCATGAAAGCCTCAAAGGATTGGGTTGTACGCAAGGCTACGTTACCTATTATCTCATATACCTTGATGGCGTAGGTCTGGGATGAGGAGGTGAGATAAGTACCCGTGACAGCACCGTTACGAACATCGGTAGAGAGAGCACCTACATACCAGTCCCTCTCATTAGCCGAGGTGCTGAGAGAGACGTTGACCATAGTACCTTCGTAATAGGGTTTGAGGTTAGTGCCATCGGACATAAAACCCAAGATATGCGTACCTTCCGTGATAGCCACAGTATGTTGTAAGGTGTTACTCGTATCATACCACTTGATGTTACCGCTATCACATACTATCCTCACACTGCCAGTGACACCCCATATAGGCCCTTCGGCATCGGAGGCTATCTCACACTTCATAAGAAGCGTAGTGGTATTCTTGAAGCCGTAATGCTGAGTAGATTGTTGGTTGTTCTCCTTGAGATAGGCATTGTTCAACCCCAGCCATAGACGTGAATAGACACCAGTCACAAAGGGTGTGTCATCAAGGAATCTTTGTATTGTCAGAGTCTCCGCTTGCAAAGGGCTTCTCAAATTTCTTAGTAAACTCATATCTGTAATCTTTAATTTGTTGTAAACTCCGTACTTGTCGTAGATGAATAGAACACGTTATTGATGATGTCGTACATACCTATCTTGCTGTCCGAGCGACGACGGGCGGGTATGAGGTCTATCACAGCCGTTGTGCCGTTGAACAGTTGCACGTGATGGAAGGAAATAGTCATACCCCTGTTGTTGGCATTTAGTTTCGTTCCGTAGTAACCTCCAATACCGAAATAAGAGAATGTCGTGGCGTGCGTCTCCATAGCAGGCGCTGTCTCGGTAGTGCCATCACAATATGTCAGTGTTTCATTGATGTAAGATGTCGTGAGATAGTTCCCATTAGTGTATTTAGTACTCTTATAGGCGTAAGAAGTGCTACCTTGTGGTATATACATATAAGATACGACACCATTTGTCGCTATCCTCAACGCAAAGGCCGCATAACCTGAACGCGCACATCCGCAGAAAGCCCCCGCTGATGTCGGTGACTCCGTTTTCCTGAAGGTGACGGAGAAACCGCGCGTGTTAGGCGTGCTGTCGTATGCTACGGCAAAAGCGGCAGTACCTGTGGTGTTGATGCACTCCAACTCATCATAGCCATCTGGCAAACGTAACAGATAACTTCTTCTACTCATGCCAAAGTCGTTTTAGTCATTGCACTACTCCACGATATCACCATCACCTCCTCACCATTAACCTCTTCCACAATGTAGGACACCTCAACGTACTTACCCGCAGGCACTACCAAGGTGCTCGCAGGGGATACAATCTTCTGTCCCGACTCAATACCCACGAAAGACACCGTGATGTCCGAGCCGAGGGTGTTGGCTATCAGGACATACCCCATGCCTCCGTATGTGGGGTCATAGGCTACGCTGAAGGTTGCCGTGGTGGATGATGGAATCCATAGGTCGTAGCACCACCCATTTCCGCTCTCATAGGTAGTACCCGTATAGGTCGTTGTAGGCATCGCCGATATACCCAAGGCTATTCTCGCCCCTTCTGCCGTGGTCATACCCGTGCCACCCTTGCTGATAGGCACTGTCCCCGATAAGGTCGATGCCGTAGGATAGGCAGGGAGGGTGACTACACCATCAGTGGGGTCATATTCCGTGTTACCTATCTTTATCTGTGCCACAAGACCTAACGTAGACGCTTGTGTCAAGGATAGGTCGGCAATACCCTGTGCCGCTACGCCGCGCATAGCCATAATGTCGGCCTGCGAGGTGAAGTTCTTGTTGCTGTCTATCGTGGCGGCGGCGTTAGAACCTATGTAGAACGTGAAGTCCGTAGCGTACAGCTCATTACTGAGATTGGCGTTACCTGCCAGCACCTTGTTGCTGTCATTAACCTTCAGCACGTCAAGGTAGTTACTATTAGTGTTAGCCCATTGTAATGCCTTGTTGTTGTGTAAACGCACATTATCCGTCAAAGTAAATCCATTGGCATTGATGGTCAGTTTTGTCGTGCTACCGCGAACAAAATACAGGTTACTGCCATACAAATAAGTAGGATAAGAGCCGTGACCTACTTTGAATACGCTTGTCGCAGCATCGTTAAACTTTATGAGTTCCACCAAGGCGGGAGTAGATGCCGAGTTGTAGAAGCTGATGGTCTTGTTGTTCTGAACGCATATGTTGTTCTGAGTAATTAGGTTCTTATTGGAGTCTATCGTCAAGGCTACATCATTGGTTGTGCCGTTGTTGATGTAGAAGTTGAAGTTACTGCCATAACCTCTGAAGGAAGTCGGGTAGTCCGTCTGATAACAACCTATATAGAAACCGTTACTTGCAGACATAGCCATCACCTTACGGTCAGCATCGTTGGAGTCCTTCATCGAGATAGCGACATTGTTGTTCATCTCGATATTACCCACATCGGTCATATTGCCGCTGATGGAATCGGGTACTCCGTTGGCAGTCCAGAACGTCCTGCCCCACGCGGTCTTGCTTGTGGTAGTCAACGCCCCCGCGGTTATGTTTGATTGGTCAGTCCACGCGGGTGCGCCACCCGATGAGGTGAGCACCTGACCGCTTGTTCCTGCACTTTCAGGGGCATAGAACGATGCCGTACTTGCCGCCTTGCTTGTTTCGTTCAAAGTCACGGCAGTGCCACCCGCATAGGTTGAGCACTCTTGGAAAGCGCCATTAGCATCAGTATAGATAGGCTTTGTCGTAGAGCCTTTGGATGTGGCCTTAACGGCATAGTACGAACCCTCCTGACCATCCAAGAGGTCAGCGTTGAGATTAGTGACGAGGGTGTTGCTTGTTACGGATAAGGGTGCTGTACCTTGGGCTACGCTGAGAACCACCTGATTCGGTATGGTGACAGTACCGCTTGAGTCAATAGTGAGACGTGCCGTACTACCATTAGTGTATAACACTATGCTCTTGCCTAAAATCTTTGTCGCACCTACCGTGCCCTGACTATAACCCAATACAAAGTCATTGTTCGTGTTATAGCTGACGAGATTATTGACAGAAACATCGGATGTGTTCTTCCATCCGATAGAAACATTGTTATCCATCACACCTCCAGCGAGAGGGAGATAAGGATGCGTATGCCCCGATACGGAAACCTCCGTACCTTCGCTATACAGCTTGGTGGCATAGAGATAACCGTTGAGGTTGAGCCGTGTTTCACCGTTAGGTGCGGTAGTGCCCGTATAAAGACACAACTTATCCTGTCGTGAGGTGTAAGGTGCATAGGTGATAGCCGTACCGCTATTGCTTCCCTTTAGGATGTCATCTACTGCGGTGGCGGTATCTACCGCATCTATCTGTATCTTGTTACCAGTAGCATTGAAAGATACCGTAGTATTCGTGCCATTGACGAAATCCACCTTACCGCTTGATATTACGTTAGTGAGTTTCTCTGTGCCATTGACATAGATACTTCTCCACGTATCGGTGTCAGTGTCACCTGCGGGTATCAGAATCCACTCATAGGAAGATGCACCATCGGGTTTACACGACACAAAGACATCACCGACCTTGGCAGCCTGACCGTCATAGGTACTTGCAGTGATAACCTTATAGGTGTAACCCTCGTTACTTGCCGAGGCCGTGGGAAGGGATTGAATAGTTCCGTTAGTACCTAACGTACCCTTCATCACCATCGGTTCGGGGAGGTTGTCAATGGCAGTCCATACCGCACCGCTCGTGATGAGGTTAGAACTGTTCTGTGTCACCGTGGTGTCGAAGGCTTTCTCGCAAGCCGCACCGAGGGTGTAGGATATAGCCGCAGGCACGCCACTGGCGGTGAAATAGACGGGTTGGTTGGTGTCACCTATCTTAGAGGTGTTACTCAGTCTCAGGGCGTTGTTCGCGACTCCGTTAGTGAAGTAACCTTGTAATTCGGTAACACTTGATGCCGTAGCATAGTATGAGCCGTGTTGACCATCAAGTTTGTCTGAATCAGTAGATTGTGCGCTGATGCCAAGATACTTAGATGCAAGTGAACTACCTCCCTCGTATATGGTAGTGCCGTAGATATTCGTAGCCGTGACGTTGGTTAAGGTGATATCACCATTTTGCTTAATATGAATAGCCTCCACCTGCGTACCCGTTCCGTTATCGGCATAAAGTACCAAGTCATTATTAGCCGAAGTGGATGTAGCACCTAAATACTTCAATCCAAAGCCACGTTGCGCTGATGTAGCATAAGCTGTACCTCTCGACACACGGAATATCCAATTGTCATAACTTCCTATGATATCCAAAGCAGGCGCTTGGTCAGAGGCAGTAAAAGCGCGTCGCAAGCCTTTCGTAGTCACTATTGCAGGGAAGGTGGCGTTCTGTGAGGCATCATAAGAATAGAGATGCCCCGTCCTCGCCATCTCGTTATGTATATAAGTAGAAGAAATAGCGTGACGAGCATACACACCGATAAATGAGACACCGACACCTCCGTTAGATGAGTTATACGAACTCACGCCAAAGGTAAAACGTATCTGCCCTGTCGTGGTCTTGGTAGAGCCTGAGTAATAGGTCGAGAAGGCACCTACGTTGATTGCAGTGTGATAGTTCCTCACTGGGCCTTTATCTACTAACTTCACCCACGTATCCGTGTCACTCTCTTTGTCAGCTTGTGTCCTACGTTCTACGGTGCAATAAGAACCCGCTGAAGCATTACCGTTGTTAATTCCGAAGATGAACTTATTAACCGATGTATATATCTCGCCCTCCGTGTTAAGGGTGATGCGTAATCTGTGGTTGGAATAGTCCGTGCTGGCGGAATTACTCTTGCCTATGTAGAATGCTTTGTATCTATCCGTAAACAGACCCGTCTTTTCTTCGTCGGTAGCCCCATAGTCAAGCCACGTAGTACCACCGTCGGTAGAGTATTCTATCGTGACATTAGAGGCTGGGATGAAGGCTGCCATATTATTGCCGAGAAGGGGACTGAGGGCGCAGTCAATAGGTGAAAGATACTGAGTGACACTCTCTTCACCGCCCCACGAAAGGAACGACTCGCCGACAGAACTAACCTCAGTGGCGACACCGTTGTTCACATAGACAGGCTTATTGGAAGCACCTACGGTAGTGCCTCTGACGTATAGCGTTTTCAACTTGGCCCAGAGGTCATCCAAGTCGGCTTTCGTCATTACATTTAGTTCACTCATAACAATTAAGTCAATGCGTTGATGTAACTTGTTCCTATCCTGCCTACCGTAATCACGGTGTCCTCGTTCTCGTTCATGTTAAGCACCGAGAGCGAGAAGCTCTCGTTATCGGTACTCAGTCCCGACACATCAAGGAAAAGATGGTTGAGGCGTGTCTTATCCGTGTAGGACATAAGGCCGTTGTTGTTATTGTTAGTGCCGACAGTCACTACGGGCAGTGCCGCACCACCTATCAGGAGATTGCCGCCACTCTGTGTTATGGGAACTTCCAACAATCCATCCACGGAGTCTATCTTGGTAGCCGTACCGAACTTGATGCTCGTAACCGTACCCGAACCTCCTCCTTGACCCATAGCGAGGTCTGCTATGCCATAGGCCGCCACACCTCCCGCCACGGCTTGTATGTTACCTATCGTTGATGTGATGTCATGTGTCACGGCAAGACCCGTGCTGGACAATGTAGCCTCTGCTGTGGGAGTAGCGCCGATGCGCATTATTATCGTGTTACCATCCATATAGGTGTCATAGCCTGCCTGCGATGTCTCACCGCCCAAGATGAGTTTGTTATTGCTATCCAACGTGAGCACGTTCTTGTATGACGAAGAGGAGTTGGCAAACTGAAGGGCGTTGTTGTTGGCTATCCTCACGTTGTTGCCGAACGTGGATATTCCCGATACGCTTGCCGTACCTGTCACGCTCAGAGTATCTGACGGAGAGTTAGTGCCTATGCCGACCTTACCGTCTGCTGTTACCCTCAACCTCTCGTTTGTACCCGTGTTCAGGGTGATGATATTACCGAAGATATTGGTACTCTCACCTTCAGTTGATGCAGTGGAATAACCTATGACAAGGTTATCGCTTGCATTGACCGATATGATGTTATTATACTTATTTGTGTTACCAGCCTTATACCAACCTATTTTGACATCGTTCTGCAACATAAGGCTTCCCGTCATATCACCTCCACTTAGCTTCAGATAGGTCGTGTCTATCTGGTTGCCTACGTTATCCTTCAGGGCTTTGGTGGCATAAGGTATGGTTATGGTAGCGGCAGTGCCCGTTCCTTGCACCCACGTTAGGTTATTGCCACTTGTTCCGAGCGTAACGACATATTCTTCGTGCGCGTGACTCGCCGCCGTGTCAAGGGTTATATCCTTGTTCACAGTCAAAGTCCTGGAGGTAGTACCTCCCGCAATGGTGAATCCTGTCGATGCCTTTGTCAACGTAAGACCGTTATACGTCTTATTAGTCAGTGCTTGTGTATCACTAAGGTTGACGACCTGCTTGGCGTTGGAGTAGAGATGACCATCATCACCTATGTAGATATTGACATTGGAGTAGGTCTGAGGGTTAGCGCCCTGTGACTTAGCGCCAATGAGGAATATCTTATCCGTTGTGTTCGTTGAACCTGCGGTATTCTTGGTATTAGTCCAAGGTACTGTCACGGCAAGTTTTCCTTCATCATCCACAACGATGCCGTAGTTCCTACCCGATGTTTCGGTAGCTACGGTGGCGGAAGAACCAAGAGGTGTCTCATCTGCCAAGGCAACCTTGATAGTACCCGTGGTGGTGATAGGGCCGCCAAGCAATCCTATTCCCGTAGCGATGTTAGTCACCGTTCCGCTCGGTTCGTCACCTGAAGGGATGATAACCCAAGTAGTGCCGTTAGATACGATTGTATCACCCACATTGGCGGCATCGGTATAGTAGGTTTTGCCGCTTACCACTGTTGTATCATTAGTAGGCTCATACCTGTCGGTGACTGAGTTTAACTCATACCACCCTTGGTTTTTCGGATTGCCGCTCGGCGAAGACACGGCAGTGGCGTGTTTGGTGATGACCTTATATACGTGACCTTCCGAACTTGCTGCCGATGGCAAGGTGGCCCACGTCTTAGTACCGTTTGTACCCACAGTACCCTTGAACTGCATAGGCGTAGGTAGTGAGTTCAGAGCCTGCGCTACAGCCTGACCGTTCACGGCACTCGTTCCTGTGCTGTCAAAGGTGCTGACGATATCCACGTATGCCGCCGTGCCGAGACCAAGCCACGTCCTACCTGTAGAACGTGAGATAGTACCCAAGTTGTATATAGTAGGCGGTGTCGTAGGGTCAAGGTTATCACCCGTATGCAACTCTCGCGTCAACTTTAGGTCTGTGCCATCTATCGCCAATGAATGTGTGAAGTCTGCCTTCACCTTCGCCCAAAAGGCATTCAAGTCGGCTCTATTAACATATTGTCCCATATCTTATCTTTTTAGTTTAAACTCCAAATGTAATCGTTACGCACGTTGAGGGGTTCTGCTATGGCGCGTGTCGTGAGACGTTCAAGACAGCCCCAGTTGAAGGTTGTCATATTCTCGACCACCCTATATGCCGTTTTCCTTCCCGATGAACCCGTCTTATAGAATATCTCACCACGCTCATAGGAACGGCCCGATACATACTCGCTTATACCCTCCGTCATCACTTGCGAGAGGTCAACGATGCCATCAACAGGCTCGACTATATCTATGCCCTTCATTGACTGTGGGGCATCGGATGTGTCACCTACGCCTATTGCTACTACCGTCCCTTGTCCGCCGCCACCTGAACTCATCGACAGGTCAGCTATACCCTTAGCTGACACACCACCTTCCGCTTCTATGTTTTTCTCGGAGTGGATGTCTTCGGGGACATCAAGACCCTCTATTAC
>Ga0310690_10003605_pt1 | contig 22953 bp, 14 predicted proteins | sample AusTroGonzalo_MG_2_FD_207661 | JGI IMG/M metagenome (GOLD analysis project Ga0310690, IMG submission 207661) | Bovine rumen microbial communities from tropical cattle in Woodstock, Queensland, Australia - Gonzalo_04 (v2) (version 2) | ecosystem: Host-associated > Mammals > Digestive system >... | reverse complement strand
ACAACACATCCACACAATTCCGCCCGGCCGACCGCCTCGCCAGCGTTCAGGAGTACTACTTCTCACGCAAGCTCAAGGAGGTGGCCCGTCTGAACGCCGAAGGCAAGAACATCATCTCATTGGCCATCGGTAGCCCAGATATGCCTCCCTCGGAGCACACCATCGACGTGCTCTGCCAAGAGGCTCGCAAGGCCAATACCCACGGCTACCAGCCCACCATCGGCATCCCCGAGCTGCGGAAGGCCATGGCCGACTTCTACAAGCGTTGGTACGGCGTAGAACTCGATCCCGCCTCTGAGGTGCAGCCGCTCATCGGCTCCAAGGAGGGCATCCTGCACGCCACGCTGGCCTTCGTGAACCCGGGCGACAAGGTGCTCGTGCCCAACCCTGGCTATCCCACCTACACCTCGCTCTCCAAACTTCTGGGCGCTGAGGTCGTGAACTACGACCTTACGGAAGAGGGCGGTTGGCAACCCGACTTTGAGCAGTTGGAGGCCATGGACCTCAGCCGCGTGAAGCTGATGTGGACCAACTATCCCCACATGCCGACCGGCGCGCGTGCCCGTCGCGAGACCTATGAGCGCCTCGTTGCTTTCGCCAAGAAACACGGCATCGTCATCGTCAACGACAATCCGTATAGCTTTATAAGACCAGACTCACCCCCTAACCCCCTCTCTTTCAAAGAGGGGGAATTGGCTGCGCCAAAAGAAGAATGCTCTGATTCAGAGGTAACCATCCCCTCTTTGAAAGAGAGGGGTACGCCCGAAAGGGCGGGGGGTGAGTCTGGGCTTCTCTCCATCCTCCAAATCCCCGGCGCTAAGGACTGCTGCATCGAGTTCAACTCGCTGTCCAAGAGCCATAATATGCCGGGCTGGCGTGTGGCTATGCTCTGCTCGAACGCACAGTTCATCCAGTGGATTCTGAAGGTGAAGACGAATGTTGAGAACGGCACCTTCCGTGCCATCCAGCTCGCCGCCGCCGATGCCCTCACAAACAACACCGACGAGTGGCACCACGAGGCCAATGTCCGCACCTACGGCAGCCGCCGTGCTATCGCCGAGGAGATCATGACGGCACTGGGATGTACCTTCGACCCCGACCAGACGGGAATGTTCCTCTGGGGCCGCATCCCTGACAGCTACGAGAATGTCGAGGACCTCACGGAGCGTGTGCTGCACGAAGCCCGCGTCTTCATCACCCCCGGTTTCATCTTCGGCTCCAACGGCAACCGCTACGTCCGCATCTCGCTGTGCGCCAAGGACGAGCAGATGCGCGAGGCGCTGGCTCGCATTCGCGAGCAGTTTAAAGTTTAAGGTTTAAAGTTTCATGTAAACACCTTAGACGATTATAATCGACAAACAGCAAAACAATCCTCATTAAACTTTAAACTATAAACTATAACCCATATATATGGACTTAGAAATTTCTCCCCTTGCCCTTCAAGGCATCGAACAGAAACGGCCGCTGGTGATTGCGGGACCGTGCTCGGCAGAGACCGAGGAACAAGTAATGGACACAGCACGACAGTTGGCTCATGACGGCGTGAAGATCTTCCGCGCTGGTGTATGGAAACCGCGCACGAAGCCCGGCGGCTTCGAGGGCGTCGGCGTGGAGGCGCTGCCCTGGATGCAGCGCGTGAAAGCCGAGACAGGGATGCTCACAGCCACCGAGGTGGCAACGCCCGAGCATGTGGAGGCCGCGCTGAAAGCTGGTATCGACATCCTGTGGATTGGCGCCCGCACAACGGCCAACCCCTTCTCCGTACAGGCCATTGCCGATGCACTGAAAGGAGTGGATGTGCCTGTCCTCATCAAGAACCCCGTGAATCCCGACATCGAGTTATGGACGGGTGCCCTTCTGCGCATCAACAGCGCGGGTATCAAGCGCATCGGTGCCATTCACCGCGGCTTCTCCAGCGTCGATAGCAAGCTCTACCGCAACCCCCCGATGTGGCACCTGCCCATCGAGCTGAAGCGCCGCTTCCCCACCCTGCCCATCATCTGCGACCCCAGCCACATGGGTGGTCGTCGCGACCTGATAGCGCCGTTGGCACAGCAGGCTATGGACCTGGGCTTCGAAGGCCTGATGATTGAAGCACACTGCAACCCCGACTGCGCGTGGAGCGATGCCAATCAGCAGGTGCTGCCCGAGGTGCTGGACTTCATCCTCGACCGCCTCGTCATCCGCGACAGCGTGGAAGCCACCGAGAGCATCAGCCAACTGCGTAAGCAGATCGACGAACTCGACAACCAACTCATGGATCTCCTCACCAGACGTATGCGCGTGAGCCGTGAGATAGCCGAGTACAAGAAGATCCACAACATGACCGTTGTCCAGACCACCCGCTACAGCGAGATTCTCGACAAGCGTGGTGCCCAGGGTGCCCTCTGCGGCATGAATCCCGAATTCATCCGAACGGTCTATGAGGCTATCCACAGCGAGAGCGTGCGACAGCAGATAGAGATAATAAATAAATAGAAAGACCCACCCCGCCCTGTAGGGCACCTCTCCCGTCAGGGAGGGGCCTGCGGAGAGTCAATAAAAATACAAACCTTTGAAAATGACCCTATAGCTCCCTTCGCGCTAGCTACTCCCCTCCCTGACGGGAGGGGTTGGGGGTGGGTCTTCTTATTATGCGAATCCTAATCCTCGGCGCCGGCAAGATGGGCTCGTTCTTTACGGACCTGCTCTCGTTCGACCACGAAATAGCGGTCTATGATAACGACCCGCAGCGCCTGCGCTTCCTCTACAACACCCAGCGCTTCACCTCCTTGGACGAGGTGGATGCCTTCAATCCCGAATTCGTCATCAACGCCGTGTCACTGAAATACACGCTGCAGGTCTTTGACGAGCTGCTGCCGCACATCGGCAAGGACTGCGTGCTCAGCGACATCAGCAGCGTTAAGACCGGCTTCCGCGAGTACTACGAGAGCACAGGCCACCGCTACGTCTCGTCGCACCCCATGTTCGGCCCCACCTTCGCCAACCTCGGCCAGCTCTCCAGCGAGAACGCCATCCTCATCAACGAGGGCGACTACATGGGCCGCATCTTCTTCCGCGACCTCTACACGCGCCTCGGCCTCAACCTGAAGGAGATCTCCTTCGCCGAGCACGACGAGACGATGGCCTACTCCCTCTCCATCCCCTTCGTCTCCACCTTCGTCTTCTCCGCTGTCATGAAGCACCAGGACACCCCGGGTACCACCTTCAAGCGTCACATGACCATCGCCCGCGGCGTGCTCTCCGAGGACGACACGCTCCTGCGCGAAATCCTCTTCAACCCCCACACCAAGCCGAAGGTAGAGAGCATCCGCACAGAACTAAAGGAACTCATCAAAATCATTGACGACCGCGATGAGGAAGCCATGACCGCCTACCTCACCAAGATTCGCGCCAATATCGCAAGCTAAATAGCATGAAGGGACTCAACCATTGAGTCCCTTCATGCTTAATGAGATTCTGTTGCGCCGCCGATCCACTTCTGTGACGCGGACGCGAACATGCTGCCACCGGTGGAACTCGTCAGAGGACCACGGTCCTATCGACTTAAGACCACGGTCCTACGGCCTTAAGACCGCGGTCTTATCGCGTTTCTCACGCGTGAGAAAAATGAATCCCATGTATGGGACACGCCAACACACTGCACTGAATCGCCCGATTCACTGCATTGAATTCGCGTTTTTAATGCATTGTATTTTTGCACCCCCTGCATTGCATTCAGAAAACATCTTTTAACAAATATATAGCGCACACCGCATTTTTGTGCGGTGTGCGCATGAAAAATGTAAAAAAATGTTTTTAGAAGAGGAACAAGCCGAGGTGGGTGTTGCTGCGTTTTTGTGCGAGCTCACTCTCCATACGTTCTATGGCGACACGGAAGAAGAAGGAGATGAGGTATTCGTCGCATGACCAAGAAAAATGCACAAATTGTGCGTCTGGCTTCCACATTTCTTCTGCACACCACTGCCGCCAATGCCCTCGTGATGGAGCATTGGCGGCAGGTTCAAATTCCGAGAGGGGGAGGGTTCGTAGGGTTTTCCGCAAAACTTTTTTTGCGTGGAGGATTACTTCACAAGCACCTTGCAGGTGCTGCCGTCTGAAGAGCGGATAATGTTTAAACCACGCTGAAGTTGCGCTAAAGATTGGCCGTTGACGTTGTACACTTGTTTTACCTTGTCCTTATTAAATGGGACGAGATGAATACTTGTAGCAGTTTGTACAACTGCTTTCGCAGGTTTATTCTTTATAACAACGCCCTCTGGAACATACATCACTAATTCTTCTACTTCAGAACTGGTATTAGAATCAAACCAAGCAACATCTGTCTCACTTCCGTCCCCTTCATACCATATCTGACTTAGGTTCCTACATTCGGTAAACAAGTCCTTTGACAGATACTTCACATGAGGGCCAACTGTCATATTGAAGCACCATTGGAATGTGCCGTATTGATTTCCATAGCTTTTGAAACTAGCATCATTCTCCCCATATTCTGCTGGCAGGATATACAAATTGCTGGCATCCCTTAACAACCCATTGCCCATCAACACACGACTTAATGTAGAATAAACTGCTGATTGTCGATTTTCCATGAAGTCATCTCCAAAGACGATAGAGAGCATATTGCCTCCTGCGATGATATAGTTCCCATTGGGGTCTTTACCATCAAACCGCGCATTTCCACTATTAGAAGTGTACATGGCTTCTGTCGTAGTCCGAATACACCCCCACCAGTCAGCACCCCAATATGTATTCTTCTCGTCATTGATGCCTTTGAAATAGACCTTTGTATTAGCTGGAATCTTTGTAAATGTTGAGAATTTGTCTGCAGAAGTGAGCACAGCCTCATTCCATGTGACCTTATCAAAAGAATACTCTAATTGACAATAGCTGTTATTGAAGTTAATATAGAAATCGCCTATACCCTTAAGCCAAAGATATTCATCTTGCGTCTGGGCATATACCACAGAGGACAAAAGTATTGATAATATGATTGACAACAACTTATTCATATATCTTCTTCCATGCAGCTGTTTACATTCTAATCGCTGCAAAAGTAGGAATGTTTCTTGAATAAGCCAAAAGAATCAGGGATTTATTGCGAATTTGATGGACATTCTTACTTGAGGAGTTTGACGGTGCGTTGGTGGCCGGCGAAGGTCCAGGTGATAAGGTAGAGGCCACGAGGCAGAGCCGCGAGAGAGGTGCCTGCGGAGGCGCGGAAGGTCTGGACGAGGCGGCCGGAGCGGTCATAGACGCGCACGAGGAAGGTGAGGGCGGCGAGGTCGTCGGAGCCGAAATGCAGGCGGCCGCTCTGCGGGTCGTAGGCCAGCGCATAGTCCATATCGGAAAGGTCGCTGATGCCCACGTCGGGGTCGTCGGGCCCATCGGGCTCTACTCTACCGACGGCTTCGAGGCGCCACTTGCGGTTGTTCGATGAGGCGTTGCGCGCATCGTTGGTGTAGCTGAGGATGGGCGTCCCGGGCGCTGCGTTGCCGCCACTGAGGTTGGCGCCATGCTGGCTGAAGCGGTTGATGAGGTTGTAGCTGTCGCCGCTCTGTGCCACGATGTCCCACTGCTGGCGCGCATCCAGCGAGTCACCCTCCACGACATTGAGATGTGCGCCCGTGAGGGTGGTCGCCGTGGGATTGCCCTCGGTGGGATCGTTAAGGGCATAGCCGGTCACACGGTTGACGATATAGCGGTAGCCGTTTTGCAGGGGGATGATTCGCCACTGCTGGCTCTCGGCGTACTCGTCGCGCGGCTGTCCCCAAATCTCCCCGCTCTTCTCATCGACATCGACGAAGGTGCCAGTGCCGAGGTTGCTGATGGTATAGTAGCTGAGGCTGTCGGCGGGGAAATCGGGCTCGATGGTTTCGGGTTCCTCGGGGTCGTCGGGATCTTCAGGGTCATCGGGCGGCTCCGGCAAGAGGGCTGCGAAGGCGGTCTTGAGGTAAGGCAGGTGGCGCTTGAGGTAGTTGCGCAGGTCGGTGATGTACTGGTCGTAGGTACTATAAAGCACGCGCTCGCGCAGGGTGCGCGTGCTGATGCCCCATCGCTGGTAGTTGAGCTGCTGGGAGGCATCAATGAGCTGTGTGAGACTGTCAATCTTATGGTTCAGGAACTCCTCCATACCGCCGTCGAGCATCTCCGTGTAGCGGCGATAGACGAGACGCGCAAACCAGGGGTCCTCCCACATGCGGAGTATCCATGCGCGGAGCATCCCATAGCCGTAGGTCTTCATCAGCTGCAGCGACGTGTCGTTGGTGCCTCCGCGGTCGCGGTTATCGTTGTTGTAGGCGATGTCATAGTCCCAGAGCGGTCCCCAGTAGAGGTGGTCGTCCTGCGGCTTTTTGTAGAAATAGGTGGAGAAGAAGCCGTCGATGTTCGCGGTCATCTCCGTGCAGAGGTACCAGTTGGCGAGCGTCGTGGAATCGACATACTGTCGGTAGCCCTTCTCCTCGTCGGCGAAGTCCTCACCCAAGAGTGTCGTCTCGAAGTGCTGAATGAAGTCACGGATGTAGTCGGCCTGCACGGGGGCCAGCTCTTCGGCATCGGGATAGTGAATGCGGATGGGTATTTCGCGCGTGGTATAGAAGCCATCGGGCGTCAGGTAGCGCTGCCCATCAGCATCCCAATAGGTGGAGGTATGGAAATCCTTGAAACCATCGGACTCCAAGAGGTAGCCGCCTGTAATGTCGCTGGTCTCGTCGAGGGGATAGTCCTGCTCGGGGACCTTGACGCGATGTGCGCGCACCTCCACCTGGTCGGAGATCTGGTAGTTGCCCACATACTGGTCGTTGAGCGTGAGGTCCACAAACTTGGCCGCAGGGTTGAAGGGCAGGCCCACCTGCTCGCCCATGAGGCTGGTGAGGGCGTTGCGGAGGAGTGTCTTATCGCCGTGGTTGGCCATCAGTGTCCATTTCTTGGCCTTGGCATAACCCGTGCCGAGCAGCTTCACCTTCTCGTGGAACTTCAGTTTGTAGGGTTTCTTGGCAAGGCCCCATGTGGAGTTGCCGCGACCGCGTATCTGCAGGGAGTCGAAGAACTGAATGATATCCTCCTCACTGACATACCACATGCGGGCATAGACGTAGGTGGTCTTGCTGGTGATGGATTTGCCGGTGAAGGTGTCGATATAGATGTGCGGGAGGTTCGTGAGGCGCTGCACCGGCTTGGCCCAAGGGTCGAAGGGCTCCTCGGGCTCCTGTGCCGCCGCAGCCAGCGGCCACACAAGGCACGCCAGCAGGCAGCAGAGACATCTGTGCAGCACGCTGTTCACGATTAGCTACCGGGTTTGGTGTTCACAAACTGTACGCGATAGGGCCACTGCTCGTTGTTCTGCGCCCAGTCCGAGGAAGCCTTGCCGCTGGTCCAGGGATGCGGCCAGTGCTCCGTGGGCGCGCCCATGACGACAAAGAACAGGCGCGTGCAGTTGGCTGGGATGGTCAGCTCGGCGGTGCCTTCACGGTCTGCCTTCACCTCGCCATAGGTGCGGGTGCCGTTGGACTGCAGGGCCACGAAGGCATAGCGCCAGCCGGCACGCTCGGGATAGACATAGTGATAGCCCTCGGCATCCGTGAGACCCGTGAACTGAGCCTTCACGACGGTGCCCGCAGCAGGTCGCGTCATATTGATGATGGCATAGCCATAGTTCTGGATACAATGATCGACATCGGCCTGATAGATGGCCTGTGAGGCATTGATGGTCTTCAGGAAGGTCTTGTGCTGTCCGATGCGGTGCTTGGCACGGTCGCGCACGCCATCGATGTCCCATGTCGCCATGCGCATATAACCCTCCATGAGCTCGTCGTTGAACTGCTCCTGCGTGAGGTTGGTCAGGTTCTTATAGACTTCGACGGGATCCTGGTAGGGCTGCGATGCACGCCACATCTTGCCGATGAAGTCGCGCCCGTATTTCATGCACCACCAGTCCTGAATGTAGCAGCAGGCGTAGCGCCAATCTTCGTGCAGCAGGTTCAGGTGGTGTTTATCGAGATGCTGTTCAAAGTACTCGCCGTCAGTGAACTGACGGTCAGGAAAGATCTGATAGGCCTGCCAGTCGGCACAGCTCTCCCACCAGCCGTTGTCGTTGCCGCCGCCCCAGCCCCATCGCCAGCCGCGGTCGGTGTGCCAGTACCCTGTGCCAAGGTCAGCGGAGACGAGGTACTGGAAGGTGTGTCCTACTTCGTGCGCCACGGTGTGACCGCCGCGTGCGGTGGCAGCCCAGGGATTGAAATGTCCCAAGCCGGTCATATCGCCATTGGTACCCATGTCACCCGAGGCATCAGCACGCCATTCACTCTGATAGGGAATGTAGAGCTGAATCTTATACTTGTCGGTGGTTGACTCGCCCGGCACGATGAATCCCAGTTCCTCGACATAGACCTTCCAGCAGCGTTCGCAGATGTCGAGGACGTCGTAGGCGTTGGCAATCTCGCCGCGGTCGGGGTGCTTAATTTTTGTGGGGTCAGAACCATAGCGCACATCCCAGAAGACGGCGAAGTGGTCGCTTTCCACGCTGTGTGCGAAGTTATAACCACTGGTGGCAGCTTCGTTCGTGTAGTCGGTACCGGAATAGGTGTTGGTTTTCAGCAGGTAGCGCTCGGTCTCGGCGAACACCATCTCAGCCTGGTCTACGGGCGAGAAAGTGTTCACGCTTCTGCCGGCATAAGTGTCCTTAACGCTGTTGTGGAAGCGGAGCGAAGTAGGTTGCACCTCGATGTAATCGACATCCTCCAGCGATACGGACTGCGATGCCTTGAAGCGGTCGTAGAAACGCGACCAGACCTTTATCTGTGCACTCATGGATGCTGTCATGCAGCAAGCCACGAGCCAAAGTGTCATTCTCTTGATATTCATAATGCGTACCTCCAGCTTCATTTGATAATCACTTTACGTCCTTGAATCACATATATGCCCGGCTTCAGGCGGCTGCGGTCGGCGGGCATTGAACCTATGCGGCGCCCGCCGAGGTCGTAGATGCCATCGTCAGCTGTCGCATCATGAGGCTCCGGGAGCTGCAGGTCGGCAATGGCTGTGGGGTTCAGCGACTCGCCATCGACATAGAAGGTAAGGGGCTTCTCCCCTGGGTTGATATCCTCGACCCACGAGGTAAAGGCCTTCACCTCAGCGGGCTCTTCGTTCTGCACCATCACGCCCTCGTCGTTGAGCATATAGGTGCCCGCGGCAATCCACTTCGTGTCCTCCAGCTTCATATAAGTACCGCGGATGCGCACCTGATGCTGCAGGTCATTAGAATAGAAGTTCAGCGCCCGCACAACGGAATTCTTAGCCAGCGATATATTAGGGATCAGATAGATGGGCCCATAAAGACGTAGGGTACCTGGCACAAAGTTGACGAGCATACGGTCACTGGCCACATCGGGCTCGCGCGTGGGAGACACCAGATAATGGTAGTTTGCTTTCATGACGACATCGTTCAACTTCAGATCGCTCATGTCGATGGTCTCCAGCTCCACCACCGTGGCATCCTCCTCGTTGAGTCCGCGGGGATTGGCTACCTGCGTTCCATCGCCAAAGGCATCAAGGATCTGTCCTTTGGTCAGCGCCACAGGCAGCACCAGCGAGTTCCACTGCCCAATGACCATAGAACGACGGAGACCCAACAGGCCGTTATCGATAACGAGTAAGCGGTTGAAGGTGGTGCTGTCCTCATCCATGAACACGCGTGCGAGACTGCGGTAGCGGATGCTCTGTATATCGCTGATGGCAAAGACATCACCGCAGATCTCTACATTGCCATCGGAGAGATTCAGGCGCTGGTAGTCATTGCTGGTGACCAAATAGTAATACGTGGCACCCTTGGTGGTCGTCACCACCAGGTTCTTGGCGTTGAGCATCGCCGATTGTCGCGTCACCTCCGCTCTGACTGGCGCAAGCCAAGACAGGCTGAGGAGCAGCGAAAGAGAAAATGTGATCAAATGACGCATAACAAATGATTTATGAATTTTTCAGTGAACGTTCTGCCACCCACTGGTCTAAGGCGGCACGGTAGTTGTCGCCAACGGGCAGCTCGGTGCCATCATCGAGGATGACCACACTCTTGCCCACCTCGGCAACGTGTTGGAGATTGATGATATGTGAGCGGTGAATCCGCAGGAAGAGACGGCTGGGCAGCATCTCCTCGATGCGCTTCATGGACATCAGCGGCATCACTGCGCGCGTCTGTCCGGCCACATACAGCTTCAAGTACTCGCCCATGGCCTGGACACGAATGATCTCGCACAGCTGAACAGCTACGTTGCGATGGTCGGCACGCACGAAGATGGTGGATTGCTCCATGCGCTGGCGCAGGCGCTCCACCGCGCGCGTAAAGTCAGTGAAGCTGAACGGCTTCAACAGATAATCTACGGCATCGACCTTGAAACCCTCCACGGCATACTCTGAATAGGCTGTGGTGAAGATGATCAGAGGTCGGCGCTGTATGACATCGTTGTCGGTGAGCTGCCGCACGAAGTCCATTCCATTGAGGTCTGGCATATTGATGTCACAGAAGATGGCATCCACAGGCTCGCGTGACAAGACCTCACGTGCCTCCAGCGCACTGCGGCACTCAGCCACAAGCTGCAACTCGGGCATCTTGTTGATGTAAGTAACGATCTGGCGCAAGGCCAGCGGTTCATCGTCTATGGCTATGACTCGAAGCATGTATGAAATTGAGTATTGAACTTCTTGAACTCTTGAACCCTTGAACTCTTAAACTCTTTGAACTCTTAAACTTTTTGAACTCTTTGAACTCTTGAACCTTTTAAACCCTTTAAACCCTTTAAACCCTTGAACCCTTTAAACCCTTTAAACCCTTGAACTAAATCGGAATAGAAAGAGACACTATATAGGTGTCAGGGTTCTCCCGAATATCCAGTGTGTGGCTGTCGGGGTACAGCAGATTCAGGCGCTGCCGCACATTACGCAGTCCTACCCCACCCTCGCCCTTTGTTGGGCTCTGTGCAGGACGGCTGTTGTGGCACTCGAATAACAGGCACCCGTCCCCGATGCTGAAACGGACATGCACGAAGGAAGCCTTTCGATAGCTGACACCGTGCTTGAAGGCGTTCTCCACGAAGGTGGCGAACAGCAACGGCGGAACTTGTACCGAGGGTACGGGGCCTGGAATCTCGAAGCGGATATCGACCTGTTCGGTGTAGCGGATGCGCATCAGCGCGATATAATGCCCCAGAAAGTCCAGCTCGCGCGAGAGCGGCACCATCTGCTTATCCCCTTCATAGAGCGTATAACGCAACAGCCGCGAGAGCTCCACAATGGTGTTCTGTGCCCCCTCGGGGTCGATGTCGATGAGGGCGTGGATGTTGTTGAGCGTGTTCATCAGGAAGTGGGGATTCACCTGATAGCGCAGGTAGGTGAGCTGCTGCTCCAGCCGCTCCTGCTCCAACTCCTTCACGCGACGCGACGCTTCCCGTTGGCGGAAATAGAATTTCAAACCAAGGTTCATGCCCAGCATCAGCAACAGGATGATGACTGCAACGATGTCATGCTGGCCCACCAGGACCGGCGGACGGAATTCCTCGTGTTCCATACGCGATGGCATCTGCCACTCCACACGCTCTACGGCAGGAGGACCCTCGCTTGGACCGGGGGGCAGCGGCGGACGATGGGAACACTCATACAATGTGAACAGCACCACGACGACGGTCACCGTGCTGAAATACAACCACCGTTTCTGACGGCGTACCAACAGCGGCGCCAGCAGCCAGTTATGAACCAAGAATATCACGAAGAACTGCAGCACCTTCCGCCATGCGAAAATGACGGGGCGCCACTCAAAGGCTTCGCCCCAGCTCCACACCTGCAGCGCCTCCGACAATAAAGGGGTCACGAACAGCAGCAGCCACGCCACGGCGTAAGCCACGTTCTCCTGACTGATTTTTTGAGATTTCATGCCGCAAAGATACATAAAAAGAAACGAACGACACAACTTTCATCAACAAACCTTGATATTTTCAGCATAAAACGGCCTCGCATTCACAAACTTTTCCTACCTTTGCCCCGCCGAAAACGCAAAGGATGAAACATTGAATGATTCATTCCTCATTAAACTTAAACATTAAACTTTAAACTAAAAAGAATATATGAATAACGATTGGTTTGAATGTAAGGTCCGATACGACAAGACAATGGAAACAGGTCTTCTAAAGAAGACAACAGAGACATATATCGTGGAAGCCCTCAGCTTCACGGAGGCTGAGCGCCGCTTTATCGAGGAGATGAAGCCCTATATCAGCGGTGAGTTCACCGTCACCGACATCAAGCGTGCACGCCTCAGCTACATCTTCGAGAGTGCCAACGCCGCTGCCGACCGCTGGTTCAAAGCCAAAGTCGCTTACATCACCCTCGACGAGGTCAGCGGCGCCGAGAAGCGCACGAATCAGTCCATCTTAGTGCAGGCCACGGACTTCCGCGATGCTGTGAAAGCGCTGGACAAAGGCATGGAAGGCACGCTGGGCGACTGGGTCATCGTGAGCATCGCCGAGACGAGCATCATGGACGTGTTCCACTATGTGAAAGTTGAGGATTGAACTCTTTAACTTTTGAACTTCTTAAACGTTAATCGCTAAACGTTAAACGAAAATGATCTCTGACGAGATACAACGCATTACGGCGCAACTGCCTGCCGGCGTGCGGCTGGTGGCTGTCTCGAAATACCACCCTGCCGAAGCCATCCGCGAGGCGTACAGCGCTGGTCAACGTCTCTTCGGCGAGAGCCACGCGCAGGAGATTCAGCAGAAACACACCGTGCTCGCTGACCTTGCGGGTCTGGAATGGCATTTCATCGGCCATCTGCAGACGAACAAGGTGAAGTACATCGCACCTTACGTCAGCCTCGTGCACTCCGCCGACTCCCCTCGACTACTGACCGAAATCAACAAGCAGGCTGTCAAAGCCGGACGCACTATCCGCTGCCTCCTGCAGCTCCACGTGGCCGCCGAGGAAACAAAATTCGGCTTCACGCCCGACGAGGCCCTCGCTTATCTCGACAGCGGCACATGGCGTGGGCTGGAAGGTGTGGAGCTGGCAGGTGTCATGGCCATGGCTACGAACACCGACGACATCGTCCGCATCCGCGCGGACTTCCACCGCGCCCGCCAATTCTTCGAACGCGCACAGACCTATTTTTCCTCCTTTTCCTCCCCTACGGGGGGAGGCCGGGAGGGGGCTTTTACGGAGTTATCCATGGGCATGAGCGACGACTGGCATATCGCCATTGACGAGGGGGCGACACTTATCCGCATCGGCACCCAGATTTTCGGTCAGCGGCAGTATTAACCTTCCATTTCGGTACATTTCCCATTTTGGCCTGACGTCACCCACGTTAGGCCAAAATGGTATAAATGCGGTAATTTTGGTACTTGCAACTGCATTTTCTGCACAAAATATTTGCAAGTGTGCAAGAAATACCCTACCTTTGCACAGATTTTCAAAATTTGTGCAACACAATCATGGAATGTCCAAGCTTTAACGCCTGTCTGCAGGAAAGCATCCAAAAGAACTGGGATTTGGATGCACTGTCAGATTACAGCGCACAAACATTTCGCTACAAAGACGTAGCTCGCATCATTGAAAAACTACATATCATCCTCGAAGCCTCCGGCGTGGAGCAGGGCGACAAGGTAGCTATCTGTGGTCGCAACACGGCACGTTGGGGAATCGCCTTCCTGGCAACCCTCACCTATGGTGCCGTCGCTGTGCCCATCCTGCATGAATTCCACCCCGAGCAGATCCACGACATCGTGAACCACTCCGATGCTAAGCTGCTCTTCGTGGGCGATCAGGTGTGGCCCCAGCTTGACATCGAGAAAATGCCAGGTCTGGAAGGTGTCTTCGCCAACTCCAGTGACGAATATCGCATCCTACATGGGCGCACGGGAAAAGTCACCTATGCCCGCGAGAACCTCAACCGCCTCTTCGGCGAGAAGTTCCCCATGAATTTCCGCGCGCGCGATATACAATATTATAAGGACTCCCCCGACGAGATGGCTGTGCTCAACTACACCAGCGGCACCACCTCCAACTCCAAGGGCGTGATGATCCCCTACCGCGCACTATGGAGCAATGTGGAGTTCGCCCATCAGGTCTATGACGCTCATGTCAAGGCGGGCGACAACGTGGTGAGCATCCTGCCCACGGCACACATGTACGGCATGGCCTTTGAGTTCCTCTACGAGATGACCCGCGGCACCCATGTGACCTTCCTGGGTAAGACACCCTCGCCCACCGTCATGCTTCGCGCTTTTGAGGAGCTGAAGCCGAAGGTGGTCATCGCCGTTCCCCTGCTCATTGAGAAGATCGTACGTAAGGCCATCTTCCCAAAAATCAACGCTCCCGCCATTCGCCTGGCGCTGATGACGCCGCTGCTGCGCGACCGCATCAAGATGAACATCCGCCGCAAGATGCAGAAAGCCTTCGGCGACAACTTCTTCGAGATTATCGTGGGCGGCGCCGCCATGAACCAGGACATCGAGATATTCCTCAAGGGCATCGGTTTCAACTACACCATCGGCTACGGTGCCACTGAGTGTGCGCCCATCCTCTGCTATGCCCCGTGGAATGAGTTCGTACAGGGCTCCTGCGGCAAGGCTGCACCCCGCATGGAGATCCGCATCGACAGCCCCGACCCACAGCATGTACCGGGCGAGATCCTGGCACGCGGCATGAATGTGATGCTGGGTTACTATAAGAACGAGGAGGCCACAGCTGCCACGCTCAAAGACGGCTGGTACCACACCGGAGACCTGGGTGTGATGGATGCCGAGGGCAACGTCTTCATCAAGGGCCGCTCCAAGAACATGCTCCTGGGCGCCAACGGACAGAACATCTACCCCGAGGAAATCGAGGACAAGCTCTCTTCGCTGCCCTACGTCACCGAGTGCGTCGTCATCCAGAAAGGCGAACACCTCTACGGCCTCGTCTATACCGACCCCGATGAACTCAAGAAGGGCGGCATTAGCCGCAATGGCCTGGAGGCGCAGATGGAAGTCAACCGTCAGGAACTCAACAAAGTCATCCCAGCCTACGCTCGTGTACAGGGACTCGTCCTCGTTCCCGAGGAGTTCGAAAAGACGCCCAAAAAGAGCATCAAGCGTTTCAAATACATGGACTATCCTGTGGAATAAATACTAAACGAACAACGTTAAACGAAATATAAAGTGGAAGCACAGAGTTTTAACCGCTGCATACAAGAAAGCCTGCAGAAACACTGGGACCTCGACGGTCTTACCGATTACGGCGTGCAAACCTTCCAAAACAAGGACGTAGCACGCATTATAGAGAAACTGCACATTATCCTTGAAGCCTCCGGCGTGAAGCCCGGCGATAAAGTCGCCATCTGCGGCCGCAATAGCGCCCGCTGGGGCATCGCCTTTCTGGCCACGCTCACCTATGGTGCCGTCGCCGTGCCCATCCTGCATGAGTTCCACCCCGAGCAGATTCACGACATCGTGAACCACTCCGAAGCCAAGCTCCTTTTCGTAGGCGATCAGGTGTGGCCGAAGCTCAATGCTGACAAGATGCCGCATCTCGAGGGTATCTTCTGCAACTCCAACGAGGAGTACTCGCTGCTCTGCGGCCGCACGGAGAAAGTGCGCTACGCCCGCGAGAACCTCAACCGCCTCTTCGGCGAGAAGTACCCCATGAACTTCCGCAAGCAGCACATCAACTATTACAAGGACAGCCCCGACGAGCTCGCCATCATCAACTACACCAGCGGCACCACGTCCAACTCCAAAGGTGTGATGATTCCCTACCGCGCGCTGTGGAGCAACTACACCTTCGCCGTTGATACGCTTGGCACACAGATGGGCCCTGGCGACAAGATGCTCGCCATGCTCCCCATGGCTCACATGTACGGCATGGCCTTCGAGTTCATCTATGAATTCCTGCATGGCCTGCATGTCCACTTCCTCGCGAAGACGCCGTCGCCCGCCGTGCTTCTCTCGGCCTTTGCCGACCTGAAGCCGCGCCTCGTCGTGGCCGTGCCTCTCATCATCGAGAAAATCGTGCGTAAGGCCGTGATGCCGAAGCTGCAGACGCCCGCCATCAAGATTGCCCTGCATACACCTTTCCTGCGCGACCGGGTGAAAGCCGAAGTGCGCCACAAGCTTCAGCAAGCCTTCGGCGGCAACTTTATCGAGATCATCGTCGGCGGTGCCGCCTTCAGTCAGGACATCGAAGCGGTGCTCCACGACATCGGATTCAACTACACCGTGGGTTACGGCACCACCGAGTGTGCGCCCATCGTGGGCTATGCCGGCTGGGAGACTTTCAAACCTGCCTCCTGCGGACGCCCCGTGCCCCGCATGGAAGTGCGTATCGACAGCCCCGACCCGCAGCACGTAATCGGTGAAATCCTTACCCGCGGCATGAATGTGATGCTCGGCTACTACAAAAACGAGGAGGCCACCGCTGCTGTGCTCGACAAGGACGGCTGGTACCACACCGGCGATCTCGGCGTGATGGACGCCGAGGGTAACATCTTCATCAAAGGCCGCTCCAAGAACATGCTCCTAGGCGCCAACGGGCAGAACATCTACCCTGAGGAAATCGAGGATAAGCTGGGCGCATTGCCTTTTGTCAGCGAGTGCGTCGTCATCCAGAAGGGCGAGCATCTCTATGGTCTCGTCTATACTGATCCCGAGGAAAAACGCGCCGCAGGTCTCTCCGACGCCATGTTGGAAGCACAGATGGAGGAGAACCGACAGCAACTCAATCAGGTCGTGCCGTCCTATGCCCGCATCCACGCCATCAAGCTGATGCCCGAGGAGTTCGAGAAGACACCCAAGCGCAGCATCAAACGCTTCAAATACCTCAACTATCCAGTATAATAGCATAGAGCACGTAAAAAGTCCCATAATGAAGAAGCTCTTATTCCCTCTTATTATTGTCCTTGCCGGAATACTCTGTAGCAGTAAAGAAGACAAAGGCCCAGTGGCTTCTTCCGCAGAGAGTTGTTTCACGCAGTGGAACTCTTGTGAGGCGCTGTCTGCACTGCAGGACTATATGGCTGATGTGACCGACCCAGCCTCCAAGAATTTCATCAAAGTGGAGGACCGCATTGCTACTTTCGACATGGACGGCACTTTCATCGGTGAGCTCTATCCTAGCTATTTTGAATACAATCTCCTTGAGTACCGCGCCTTAGAGGATTCGACTTATAAGGACATCGCCCCTGCCGATGTCCGGGAGGCCGCGCTGCAGATCCGCGACTTTGTCAGGAATGGCACCAAGCTGCCCGATCATTTTGACATGATCCACGCTCGTGCGGCGGCAAAGGCTTATGCCGGCATGACATTGGCCGAGTTCGATGCCTATGTCAAGGCGTTTGCCGACAAGCCCGCTAATGGCTTTCAGGGTATGACCTTCGGCCAGAGTTTCTACAAACCCATGCTGCAGGTGTTCGACTATCTCACGGCGAATGGCTTTACCTTTTATGTCATCTCAGGTTCCGATAGGTTCCTCTGTCGCGCGCTAGTGCAGTCCCTCGGCATCGCCCCCGAGCATGTTATCGGAATGGACGTGAAGCTGCGCTCCAGCAGACAGGGCGATGAGCCCGGCGTTGATTACACGATGGCCAAAGGCGAGGACCTCGTCCGCACAGACGAGCTCATCATCAAGAACCTGAAAACCAACAAGGTGCTGCAAATTTCCCAGGAGATTGGGAAGGTGCCAGTGCTGTCCTTTGGTAACAGCGGGGGAGACTGTGCCATGCACAACTACTGCCTGAGCAGCCCCTATCGTTCAGCTGCCTTTATGCTCATAGCCGATGATGAAGCCAGAGACCATGCTAACAGGGAAAAAGCCCTCGCGCTGGCAGTCCAATGGCGTGAGGCTGGTTATTATGTCATCTCGATGCGTGACGATTTCAAGACTATCTATGGAGATGGTGTAGAAAAGATCGAATTCATCTTCAACGAATAATCTAATTTGCGGGGAGAGAGATTATGAGATCATCTGCAGGAAATCGTCTTCGGAAAGGATAGGGATGCCGAGCTTTCGGGCTTTCTCGAGTTTGGCGGGGCCCATGTTTTCGCCGGCGAGGATGAAGGAGGTCTTGGCGGAGATACTACCGGTGTTATGACCTCCGTGCTGCTCGATGAGCGACTTGTACTCATCGCGCGAATGATGGGTGAAGACACCACTGATGACGATGGTCTTGCAGGCGAGACGGTCGCTCTGGGCTGCCAGACGCTCCTCAGAGAGCTGGAACTGAAGGCCGTGGGAACGCAGTCGCTCCACAAGGAAGATATTATCCATGTCGGCAAACCAGCGTATGACACTCTCGGCGATGGCCTGCCCGATGGTATTAACCTGCAGGAGGTCATCGAGCGTGGCACGCGAAAGGGTGTCGATATCATGGAAGCGGCGCGCAAGGGTCTTGGCCACCGTCTCGCCCACGAAGCGGATGCCAAGCGCGAAGAGGACGCGCTCGAAGGGCACCTGCCGCGAATCGGCAATGGCCTGAATGGTTTTGCGAGCAGAACGGATACGGTTGTCGTTGAAGCCACTGATCTGATCTACGGTGAGATCATAGAGGTCGGCAATATTACGGATTAATCCGCGGGCATAAAAGTCATCGATAGTTTCCGGGCCTAGCGTGTCGATATTCATAGCGCGACGGCTCACAAAGTGTTCGATGCGTCCCTTGATCTGCGGCGGACAACCCGTCTCGTTGGGACAATACCAAGCAGCCTCGCCCTCGAAACGCACGAGCTCGGCACCGCACTCTGGGCATCGCTGGATGAATTCCACGCGGGGACCACGGTCAGGAGTGATGAATTTCTCATCGACGGACACAATCTTGGGGATGATCTCACCGCCCTTCTCCACGAGGACATGGTCACCGACATGCAAGTCCAACTGTGCCATGAAGTCTGCATTATGGAGGGTGGCACGGCGCACGATAGTGCCGGAGAGTTGTACGGGATCCATGTTGGCCACGGGCGTGACGGCCCCCGTGCGGCCAACCTGATAAGTAACCTCGCGCAAAATCGTGCTCTGCTGCTCGGCCTGAAACTTATAGGCGATGGCCCAACGAGGACTCTTGGCGGTCATACCAAGAGCGCGCTGCTGACGCAAGTCATTCACCTTAAGCACTATGCCGTCTGTGGCTACAGGCAGGTTCTTACGTTCCACATCCCAATAATTAATGAAGTCAAAGACCTCGTCAAGCGTGTGGACTTTCCGCATTGCATCGCTGATTTTGAACCCCCAGGCGTGGGCAGCCTGCATATTCTCGTAGTGGCCTTCGGCGGGCAGTTCGTCACCCAAGAGATAATAGAGATAGGCATCTAGCTTGCGTTCGGCCACCACGGATGCCTGCTTGCTTTTCAGCGTGCCGCTGGCGGCGTTGCGCGGGTTGGCGAAGAGCGGTTCCTCACGTGCCTCGCGCTCACGGTTCAGAGCTTCGAAGGACGTCCATGGCATCAATATCTCACCGCGAATCTCGAAGAAACGCGGCCAGCCGCCACCAGGTTGCAACTGCAAGGGTATCGTACGGATAGTTCGGACATTGGCCGTCACATCATCGCCCTTCTCACCATCGCCGCGGGTAACAGCGCGCTGCAGGCGTCCGTCCTCATAAAGGAGGGAGATGCTGAGACCATCGAACTTCAGCTCACAACAAATCTCAAACGCCTCGCCCTGCAAGCCCTCAAGCACACGCTCGTAAAACGCACGTACCTCCTCTTGACTATAAGTATTAGCCAGCGAGAGCATGGGGCGCTGGTGGAGCACGGTCTCGAACTCATTGTTGAGGTCGCTGCCCACGCGCTGTGTAGGCGAGTTCGGGTCGAAAAGTTCAGGATGCAGAGCCTCCAAATCCTGCAACTCGCGCATTAGTGCATCGAACTCCTGATCAGTGATGACAGGAGCGTTGAGGACATAGTAATTGTAGTTGTGAGCATGGAGTTGCTGTCGTAACTCCTGAATACGAAGCTGTTCTGTCATGATAGAGTGTTTTTTCGGGCACAAAGTTAAGTATAAAAATTGAAAGGGTATAAGAAAATGAAGAAAAAATGAAGGCTGAGGAGTTGCAGATATCAAGAAAAAGGCGTAACTTTGCACCGCAAATCTGAATGACATGACAATCGTCCAACAACATCTGACGACTTTCAAGCCGGCACAGCAGAAGCTGCTCTGCCTGTACGCCTATATTGGCCAGCATCTCTCAGATGACGACCGCGTACAGCTGAGCGTCCACGGAGCCTGCATGATGGGCGAGTTGCCGCTACTGACGACTGCACTGATTGAGGAGGGCTTCGTCGTACACGAGGCCGCCACCCATTTCTCACCTGCCCGCCAGTTCATCCGCCCACGATTCTACGGTGAGGTGATGCGCTTCGGGATGGACCACCACCCGGAATGGTTCCAGGAATTCGACGAGTGGCCGCTGACACGTTATGCCGCCTTCGACGAGCTGCAGCGCGCCGTACGCATCTGCCACAAGGGAAAACGCCCGATGCCGATGGTGCTCAACGCCACACTCCCACCCTATCTCCTCAGCCTGGTCGATGACCGCCGTTACGAGCCGCTCATTACCATGATCCGCGACGTGGATTTCCCCGCCTTTCTCTCTGCCGTACTCCGCAAATGGATGAAGGAGGACATCCGCGATGTAGAAGAGATGATTGCGCGACAGCTGAACCTGCGCAAGCTTGATGCCACAGACTCCGAGGTGCGTGAGATGAAGGCCCTGGTAAACTACTATAACTTCGTGGTCCTTGGCCAATATACGCCGCCCACGAGTATCAGGATGACGCCCTCGGACTATCTCTCAAAGGGTGTTCACGCGATGGCGCAGGGCAAGAGCGAGCTGGCGATGAAGGTGTTCAACGAGGCAGCCAACAACAAAATGGCGAAGAGTAAGACGAACACAGATCCCTACCCCACAGACTCCATCGTGGCGCTCTATTGGGTCATTGCCTTGTGGACAGCCAAGCAGAACGACGCCCGTAAGACACTACACGCCTTTGCCGAGCAGATGCGCGAGCGCAACCTGTTCCGCATGGGAGCTGCCGTGCTGCTGGCCGAAACGCTGGCCAACCCGCTACAGCACATGGATATGGACCTGCTCTCACGACTGCTGAACCCCGAGACATTGGAGGAGCGCGAGTACATCCTTACTCAACACATGGCACAACTGATGGGCGCCACGCTGGCAGGACTGCCGCTGCCTGAGGACTACAAACCCCAAGCGGCGTTTCTGCGCCACGAAGCACAAGCATATATCAAGCTGGAGAAGTTTGAGAAGAAGATACTCATCAACAGCTTCGGCGCCAAGCCCGTGACGTCGTTCGTCAAGGTGAAAGACCCATGGGAGCTGACGCTAGACCGCCTCATTGCCACCGAAGGCAAGCGCATGAACAACGACGACGAGGGCGAGCACCGTGTGATGTACACCATCATGAGCGACGGCGAGAGTGTGGAACTACGCGAGCAGAACCGTCTAAAAGACGGGCGCTGGGGCAGCGGCAAGCAACTGCCGTGGAACCGTTTCATCAGCGGAACGGAGCCCTTTATGGACCGCACGGACCAGGCCGTGGTGGCCGACGTGCGTTTCCTGGGAGTCTCGCGTCTGACAGTTGGCATCATCCTGCCGCATCTCGTGGGCTCCGACCGTGTCTATACCGGCGAGCAGATGCCCTTCCGGCGCGTGACCATCGAAGAGCAGAAACCCTATGTAATCATCGAGCGCAAAGCTGATGGCGGCTTCCATCTGCAATCCAATGTAGCCATTCAGGACCTGCTCACACAAAATAATGTCTATCATCGCGACACGGCAATGCACTACATCTACTTCCCGATGTCGGACCGCGAACGTAATGTGCTGCAGGAACTGCTCACTGTGACAGATTTTCCAGCCGAGGCCGAGGAGAAACTGACTAAGTTGCTACCACTCATCACGCAGATTACAGACATACATAGTGACCTCATCCCCGAGGAAAAGGAGCTGGAGACATTGGAGGCACAAACGCAAATCCTCATCCGTCTCACCCCCGATCCGACCACTCAGACGATGTTCGACGCCTACATCCTCGTACGGCCGCTCCAAGGCGGTAAGATGGCGCTACCACCGGCACAGGGAGACGCAGTTATCATAGACCAGAACGAGACTTCGGGGCGCGTACGCATCGAGCGCAACATGGAGGGTGAAGCACGGAACCTAGTCACCCTGCTGCAGTACTGCCAGGAGCACGACATCGAACTGTCGGAGAAACTGACTGCACACCTCTCCACACCACAAGTACTGCAACTGCTGGCCTTCGTGAGTTCACATCCTGAGATGAGCGCCGTGGAATGGCCAGAAGGCGAGCGCCTGCGAATGCACACAGCACAGCGTAGCGACTGGAATATCTCGCTCACGCCGCGCGGCCGATGGTTTGAGATCGAGGGAAATGTACGGCTCTCCGACAACTCCATTCTCACGGCACAGCAGCTGCTACAAGCACTTGCCAGCAGCCACGGCGGCTACGTACAGTTGCAGAACGGCGACTATCTATGGCTGTCGGAACGCCTGCGCAAACAGTTGGACGCGCTAGAGAGTATCACAACGCAGGAGAACAATAAGCCCGCTGTGCCAATGCTGCAGACAGGCGTGCTGGCACAGCTCGTGAAAGGAGAAATCGATATCCACCACAGCGACGACCTAGACAAGCTACGCGACCGCATCCAACAGGCTGACGAGAAAGACTTTGAGCCGCCCCTGGAACTGCAGGCCACCCTGCGCCCCTACCAGCTGGACGGTTTCCGCTGGATGATGCGCCTAGGTGAATGGGAAGCGGGCGCGTGCCTAGCCGACGATATGGGTCTGGGTAAGACCGTGCAGACCATCGCCTTCCTGCTGGCACACGCCAAGGAGGGTGCTGCGCTGGTAGTAGCACCGGCCAGTGTCATCAGCAACTGGCGCAACGAACTGCAACG
>Ga0310690_10003603_pt1 | contig 22962 bp, 19 predicted proteins | sample AusTroGonzalo_MG_2_FD_207661 | JGI IMG/M metagenome (GOLD analysis project Ga0310690, IMG submission 207661) | Bovine rumen microbial communities from tropical cattle in Woodstock, Queensland, Australia - Gonzalo_04 (v2) (version 2) | ecosystem: Host-associated > Mammals > Digestive system >... | reverse complement strand
GAAAACTATCCGGAGCTGTTTACCAATGACAAGATAATCATGGCACGTTCCACCACATCGCACCGCGTGCTGGTGAGTGAGTATTCGGCCCTGATGCAGATACTGCGCATGCGCCCCAAAATCAAGTTTGACTATGACTCCAGTAACCACGACGAGCCCTGGATGTACACTGAGGACCGTGGCGTATCGGCACACAAGCGCAAGATTAGCTCTGCCGTATCGGAGTTCAATCAGCGTCACACACATCCGGAGCGCCTGATGAAGGCCCTGTTCAAGGACCCGGAGTACATCAAGACCGCAGGTGGCCGTGACCAGAGCAACAGCCTCTATACTTCACTTTATGATATTGCATCATACGTGCAGGGATCAGATCCAGGTGTTGACCTGAATGACGTCTTCACCTACGATGAATGGTATGACCTGTTCCTCATGAACAACATGCGCTGGTACTCACAGGCCGGTTTTACTCCTCTTACTGACAATGTGGTGCCTTACGGCCATTGCGTGACTCTGCAGAACTTCCTGGATTTTGCCGATGAAGCTCTGGCAGGCAATGGTGTGAGCGTGATTTTGCGTTACGGTCATGAGGTTACCCTGATGTCATACTTCTCGCTTCTTTGCCTGAACGGTTCAGGCTACAGCACTGATGACCTGGAGAGCGTGGCTGACCATTGGGCTGCATATAACCTTGCTTATATGGGCGGTAACGTACAGTGGGTATTCTTCCGCAACAAGAAGGGTGAGGTGATAGTAAAGTTCCTGCTTAACGAGCAGGAGGCTACACTGCCTGAAGACGTACCTTTCTATAAGGATGCCAAGGGCAAGGAACTGCGTCCGTATTACCGCTGGGAGGATGTCCGCAAGTTCTATCAGGACAAGATTGACTATTGGGAGGATTTTAAGGCCCATGATGATACTCCTGTTGAGGAGTCTTCATCAAGCCGCCGCAGCTTCCGTCAGGAAATCAATACTGCCACGAACTGACATATTCATAGCGGTTTAGGAGAAACTGTTGTCAATTTGTAATATTTTCGGCTAGATTGCTTGCAATTTGAGATTTTGTTCATACCTTTGCAGCATAATTGTTAGGACAATGGAGAGAAAGGTTACATATAACTGTCTGTCCAATCAGATGAATGACAAGCAGAACCAGAATAATAATCAGGTTCTGAATAATCGTTGTTGTTCGTCCAGCCCGACAATGTGATAGTTTGAAAGTTTAAGATTGATTATAAAGGCTGGTTTTTTTTAAAGACCGGCCTTTTTGTTTTATAAACGCACAGGAAACAGTTTTATGGAGACAAAATTCATTTTCATCACGGGTGGAGTTGTTTCATCGCTTGGCAAAGGCATCATTGCCGCATCGCTTGCCAAACTGCTCAAGGCCAGAGGCCTCAGGGTAACAATACAGAAGTTTGATCCCTACATCAACATCGACCCCGGAACACTCAACCCGTATGAACACGGCGAATGCTACGTGACGGAGGATGGTGCTGAGACAGACCTTGACCTGGGCCATTACGAGCGTTTCCTTGGCGTTTATACATCAAAAGCAAACAACGTAACTACCGGAAAGATATACAACACCGTGATTAACAAGGAACGTGAGGGCGCATATCTGGGCAAGACGGTCCAGATTGTGCCTCACATCACGGATGAGATAAAGCGCCGCATGCTCCTGCTAGGCCAGACCGGCGAATTTGACGTAGTTCTGACCGAGATAGGCGGTACGGTGGGTGATATGGAGTCTCTCCCGTTCATTGAGGCCGTACGCCAGCTGCAGTGGGAGCTTCCTGAGGGATCATGCATGTCAATACACCTTACGCTTGTACCTTATCTGAGTGCAGCCAAGGAGCTCAAGACCAAACCTACACAACACTCCGTACAGATGCTGCAGCAGGCAGGCGTTCAGCCCGATGTGATTATCTGCCGCACGGAACACCCGCTTAACGAAGAGCTGCGCCGCAAGGTGGCCCTGTTCTGCAACGTAAAGCCCGGCCACGTGATACAGAGCATCGATGCCTGGAGTATCTATCAGGTTCCTCTCAATATGCATGAGGAGCATCTGGATGAGCTGGTGGTACGTAAGCTTGGCATAGAGAACTTCAACCAGCCGGAGCTGTCGGGACTCAAGGAGTTCCTGGAGCGTCTCAAGCACCCCAAGAGCGAGGTTGACATTGCGCTGGTAGGCAAGTACGTATCGCTTCAGGATGCATACAAGTCCATACTTGAGGCACTTGTGCATGCCGGTGCCGCAAACTCCTGCAAGGTTCATGTACATTCCGTCAACAGTGAGGATATAACAGCCGATAATGTGGCCGATAAGCTCAAGGGTATGAAAGGTATCCTGGTGGCTCCCGGATTCGGCTCACGCGGTCTGGAGGGTAAGGTTGAGGCTATCAGATATGCCCGTGAGAAGAAGATTCCGTTCTTTGGCATCTGTCTGGGAATGCAGATGTGCGTAGTAGAGTTTGCCCGCAACGTCCTTGGCTTTGCCGATGCTGATTCTACTGAGGTCAACCTTGAAACCACTCATCCTGTGATTGACATGATGGAGGATCAGAAGAAGACAACCATGAAGGGTGGAACCATGCGTCTGGGCGCATACGAGTGCCAGATCAGCAAGGATACTCTTGCATATAAGGTATACGGCAAGACACTCATTACGGAGCGTCACCGTCACCGTTACGAGTTCAACGCCAAGTATGCCGATGATTTCAGGAAGGCTGGGCTGGTGGCATCGGGCCACAATCCGCAGACCGGACTCACGGAGATAGTGGAGCTGCCTCAGAGTGAGCACCCGTTCTTTATAGGGTCACAGTTCCATCCTGAGTACAAGAGCACACCTGAGAATCCGCATCCGCTGTTCAAAGCGTTCATTGCAGCTGCAATAAAATGATACAATTGGGGTCTGACCCCAATTGTACTTTTTTTCATTTGTAGAAGTATAGCTTGCCGTTGATTATTACAATGCCGCGGGGCTGTCCCTCTACCGGACGGCCGTTCAGGTCATATATTATATCCGTGCCCGGTGTGGCAGGTATAAGCTCTATATCAGCAGGATACTGTCTCAGGGTCCAGTTGGCGGCAAGGTGGTTATCGGCATTCAGGTCACGCAGCAGCAATACCGTTGTTTCTGATTGTTCCGATACAGGCCATGGAGCCACGCTCATGTAGCTCACCTGATCAACCACTATGCCCGCCGCATTGCTTAGACGCACCGATTCGCCGTTATTGGAAAGCTTCCCATCGGTCCACTGCCATACCGGCTCACCATTGACTTCGGGTCTGAAGTAGGAAGCATCTGCTACAACGTAGGCGCATCCGTGTGCCGGAATCATGCTACCTTCCGGGAATGTAAACTCAAAGGCCTGGCTGAGAATGTATCCGCTCATGTCAAAAGGAGCATCGGTAGGATTGTATATCCTTATGTACTCTGGTTCAATCAAAGGGTGGTAGCAGATTTCACTTATAACGGGCTCCATCATCGGGGTCTCAGGCATGTACAGAGAGCCAATCTTAAGGTTGGCTGGTTCTAACAGGAACCCAGTGGCCGATGCGAACTGCGGATCGCCGTACAAGTTCCCAATGGATAGCGTATCACCGTCAGAAATCGATCCGCTAAACTTGATGCTGGACTTGTTATCGCATTGGTATGTCTGGTCATAGCTATTGGAAAGGATGCATTCAGTAACTACGGCATTGCCGCCCAGACGGCCTTCAACCTTCTCATAGCAGGCAATAGGAGTAGCCACAGCAAAGAAAGTGCATTTATCTACATCGGCATGACATGAATCCTTTACGGCTATACCCATGTTGGTCTGGATGAATGTGGAGTTGCTCACCTTTACGCTTGAGCGCTGTCCCACGCTTATGCCCTTGTCGGTAATATTGTATGCCATCAGGCTGTCAATAATCACGTTCAGGGCCTGCTCACCGATATCCACAGCGTCACTATTGTCGCCAAGGAAGTGATGAGCCACCACATCCTTGATGATTCCGCCGTTTATGCCGTCAAAGTCAATGGCATCGGTGTCAATCTTGTCATTGCCTATGAATGTACAGTGCTCTACGCGTCCCGCACCATATTTGATGTTTATCAGATCACCCGTAACACGGCTGTGTATTATGCTGTTTGTGAGCGTCACGTCACTGTAACGGGCTGCGATAGGATTGCTGGTAACATCAGTTATGTTCAGATGGTCAAGCACCAGTTGCGGACAGTTGTAGGCCGATATTGCCGCAACACAGTTGTACAGGCGCGGACCCTGGCTGGCGTCAGTAAAGGTCGCATAACTGATTTCTGACCTGGAATCGCTGTTAATGAAACAGAGCGCACCCCAGGCCTGTCCGGCAGATTGCGGATTGAGCACAAAACGAATGCTGTCCGTTTGGGTGCCCTGAGCGGTCAGTCCTCCGTGTACAATCATGCAGGAATTAGGCGCAAACCTTATCTCCACACCCGGCTCAATGGTAAGTCGTGCGCCTTTGACGACAGTTACATCGGCTGCAGTATAGTAGGGTGACATGGACTTTAGCAGGGTCATATCGGTGAATATGGTATCAGGAAGCATGTTAAGGCCGTTGGGTTCATACATTGCCTCTATTGCCATATCGGAATCAATTGAAAAACTGATTGTAGGGCTGGTCTGGCCGCTTAACCGATTCTGTGCTGCCGTCTGGTTGAGTACAGCCAGAAGTTCTACATCCATGATGATATCCGAACTGCTCCTTGATGTCTGGTGAACCTCGACCGTTATGGTGTTTTCCCCCTGACAGAGGCATGATGGGTCGATATCATACGTGACATATCTTATTGCAGCACGCTTAGGAATGGCATAATTGTCGGCCAGAGGGTTAGACTCAAAGTTCTCTCTAAGGTTGCTGCGGATTATTTCCTTGCCGTTCATGAATACCACCGCGCCGTCATCGCGCAGAAGGCGGAGCTTTATCTGCAGGTAAGATGCGGGATCTTCATCAATAGTGAATTTGCGGCGGAAATATGTGACGACATACTTGGAGTTGCTTGAGCCGTAGTTTACGGTAGTCTTAATCAAGTCTGTCATTTTGTTGTCGGTGTCATATCCCAGTGGCGAAGCACCCGTTTTCCATCCTGAGTCGTCAAATGATGTTGCATACCATAAAGTGGGGGTGCTTCCGTCATCAAGATACCTCCACTCACTGCCGGTGGATATCAGTTTCTTGACTGCATTCTCACGCCACCCCTTGAACGTGTAACCCACACGCTGTCCGGCAGTAAGGGTGATTTCCATATCGGTAGGGTATGATCCGCTCCACTTGTCCTTGCCAATGGACAGACCGTTGAACTGGAAGCCGGACTTGCCGGTAAGGGTGAGTAGGGCGGGCGCGCCTGTTCCGTAGTTTTCATACATGTCCCAAAGCAGCACTATGGGACGGCCGTTGCAGAAATCACGCAGGTAGCTTATCCTGCTGCGCCATTGACGGGTCGATGTGAGCGCATTGCCGCTGTAGGAACTGCTAGTACCCAGCCATCTCTGAACCTGCTGTTCCATAAGCGGTTCTATGTCCTTGGCGTGCTCTGTCACCTGACGCTGAATCTCCTCAGGATTGAACGCTGTGAAGAGTAGGTCGGCGGTACGTTTGCAGAAATATCTGCGGTAACCTTCATTCTTGAGCATTGACCCGAAAGGCATGTTGGTCTTCCCGGCATACCAGTCAGCATAGTCATCGGCATAATCGTTGAAACCACGGTCACCGTCAGTGAAGATCCAGCGCCATACACCGCCGTTCTTTGGCTTCCAGGCCATTGGATTGTGATTGACCGATGTGTTGTGGCTCCAAATCTGCGCCACCATGAAGTCGGTGTAGTTCTCAACGTCCATAATAGCGGCTAAGGCATCGTAGTTGGCCTGTACGCTCAGGTCTTTCTGCCACAGTTCCTTGTAATGATTCCACTCAACCATATCGCCGGCCTCGATGTTCTGGTCACCTTCAATCATGTCAAACGTGCCAGACTCAAGGCCGTAGCGGGTTTCTATATACTCCTCATTGACCTTCTCGCGTATGTTGTGGATGCCCAGGAATTCGCCGTTAAGATATACCACAGATGGGCGAAATGCCTGCAGTGCAAGGTTGAGTCCGCCCCTGCGGCAAGCCTGCTGAAGAAGACCGTCGCGGAACATTGTATAGTTCCAGTCATTGCCCGATGCACGCAACGCAAAGTCATCAAACGTGGTGCGCTCATCGTCATGGAACAACTGGTATGACAGCTTGCCCTCGCCATATTTCTTCCTAAAATATACTCCAAGCATTTTCTGCGGCAGCTGCCAGGCATATAGACCGTTAATCTTTACGCCGACCGCTTCGTTGAATGCAGCTCTGTCACTGCCGTTGTTCTCATAGAGTTCTATGTTAACCGGAATTTCAAAATCGGCCTTCTCATTATATTTGTTTGTATAACCGTATATTCCGTGCTCAGAGTCCCAGAAATTGGCACTTTCAGTTGCCAGTGATACCACTGGCAGACTGTGTCCCTGGAACTCATTATTAAGGAAATATGTCATCGTTTTGGTCAGGCCAGGCATCTTACCATCCTCAAGTATGCGTGCCCTAAGTACCGTAGTCCTGGTAAACGTAATCGGGGTGGAGTAAACACTTGACTCCCGGGTAGGCTCCGAACCATCGGTGGTATAATAAACTACACCTCCCTGATCATTTGTCACGGTAACCGTAACTGATCCGGCATAGGCTCCGCCCTGAGTCAGTATGACCGGCTGGTTGGATCTGCCGGTATAGCCCTGGGTGGTATTGGCGGCACCGGGAGTAGGGGTCATAAAAAATAGGCATGTCCCTGTATTATCTATGGAACGTCCATAACTTACATCGCCGAATTGGGGTCCGAAAGAGATGCTGTCAACTAGTTTTCCAGCTGTATCAAATATGCCGACCTCCTCACCGTCGGCACTCAGTTTGAAACCGGCGTGAAGGCCGGTGCCATTGTCATCGCACCATATAAGCAGATAACCTCCGGCCTTGATGGATGTACCGTCGGGTAGGATGTACTTCTTGGGTTTGTTCAGGTTGTCCGTAACAGACCAGCCACTCAGGTTGACATCGGCCTGTCCCGCATTGAACAGTTCTATCCAGTCTGCATTAGCACCGTAATCGGGATCCGTGTTGATGTTTCCGTTTGATGCCAACACCTCATTTATTGTAATCTGCGCCTGAGCGGGCGTTGATGCCATCAAGGCCGTCAACACTATAATTGAAAAGGTATTTGATGGTTTCATGCTTGTAAAGTTACTGATAGTTTGCAAGATGTGCAATTATGGCAAGATGCTGCATATTTGTTAGTCATGCTTTCTAAATGTTAGGATTTTTGGAAGTTTGATAGAAAAAAGTAAAATTTCTGCCTGTTTCGCGAACAATGTATCAAAATAGTGTTTATCTTTGCAGCGAAAATCAAGAACAACTCGATACTTTTATGTTTATCGGTCTTAAAAATATAACCACTGTTCAGCTGAATAATAATCAGCAGCAGAATAATCAGAACCAGAATAATCAGAACCAGAATAATCAGGTTCCGATGGTTATACCTTTTGACCAGCAGGTAAGCTAAGCATCGTAGATAAATAGAGAATTGAATATAAAGACTGGTCATTATTTGATCAGTCTTTTTTTTGTTGCATAACCATTTTCAATAAACCTTTTAAACAAAACACTATGAAAAAAATTGAAGCAATCATCCGGAAAACCCGGTTTGAGGATGTGAAGGAGGCACTTTTTGAGGCCGACATCAACTGGTTCTCTTACTCAGAGGTACATGCCATCGGACAAGCCCGTCAGGACCGTATCTACCGTGGCGTAATGTACAGCACGGACATTATCTCACGTATTGAGATAACAATCATCTGCCGTGATCAGTTCGTACAGCCCGCAATCGACGCCATCATGGGTGCTGCCCGTACCGGTCAGGTGGGTGACGGCCGAATCTTTGTAAGTCCCGTGGATGACACATGGTCAATCCGTACCGGAGAACACGGTGATACAGTGTTAGCAGACAAAAAGTAAGTGTAACAACAATTAAATCATTAAGTTATGGAAGACATTATCACAACAGTAAGTGAGAGCGGCATAAGCGGACTGGATACAGTCTGGGTGTTGATAGCAGCTATGCTTGTGTTCTTTATGCAGCCCGGCTTTGCGCTGGTTGAGGCAGGTTTTACCCGGTCCAAGAACACAGCCAACATACTTATGAAGAACTTCGTGGATTTCATGGTAGGATCATTCCTTTTCTGGATGATAGGATTCGGCCTGATGCACGGAAGCGGCAACGGTTTCATCGGAGGCCTTCATCTTTTTGACTGGTCATTCTATGGCGATACAAACATTCCCGCAGAATGTACCCTGATATTCCAGACCGTATTCTGTGCCACAGCTGCCACTATAGTATCAGGCGGTATGGCAGAGCGTACCAAGTTCTCCATGTACGTACTTATATCAATCATTATCTCGGTAATTATTTATCCCATTGAGGGTCACTGGACCTGGGGCGGAGGCTGGCTGTCAGAGCTTGGTTTCCATGATTTTGCAGGTTCAACAGTTGTGCACTCATGCGGTGGTGTGATTGCTCTTGCAGGTGCAATGGTACTTGGTCCGCGTATCGGTAAGTATTCCAAGACCGGCGAATCTCGCGCTATCCCCGGCCATAACCTGACATTCGGTGCTCTGGGCGTATTCCTGCTCTGGTTTGGATGGTTCGGTTTCAACCCCGGTTCACAGCTGGCTGCCGAAGGTGCTGAGAACGCAATCGCCATCTCACACGTAATGTGCACAACCAATATGGCTGCTGCTACAGGCGGACTTGCAGCACTGTTCCTTACATGGCTGGTATTCGGCAAACCTTCACTTTCATTGGTATGCAACGGCATCCTGGCAGGTCTTGTAGGTATCACAGCTGGTTGCGACCTTGTATCAATAGGCGGTGCAGCAATCATAGGTGTGGTTTGCGGCTGCGCAATGGTTGGCTCGGTTGCCTTGATAGATAAGGTCTGCAAGATTGATGATCCCGTAGGTGCTGTATCAGTTCACGGAGTTTGCGGTATCCTGGGTACTCTCATGACCGGTATGTTTGCAGTTGACGGTGGCCTGTTCTACGGTGGTGGCTGGCATTTCCTGGGTGTTGAGGCTCTTGGATCACTGGTAACCTGCGTATGGTCATTCGGTCTTGGCCTGCTCACATTCGTAATCCTCAAGAAAGTTCACGGAATCCGCGTTGAGGCCCGTGTAGAGGAGGAGGGACTTGACATCTACGAGCACGGAGAGACCGCTTACAACATCTAATACCTTTAATTGAAAGCCGGGTCTTTCAGAAATGGACGTTCACATTTTTTGATTCGTATTATTTAGATCTTTACTATGTCCATATGAAAGATTTGATAGGATGAATTTCTATTCCTGAAAGCCTGGCTTTCAATTATTTAAAAATTAAATCAAAAACCATTTTCAATAACCATAAAACAAATTACAACTATGAAAAAGATTTTCTCAATAGCAATAATGATAGCAGTAATGGCACCCGTTAGTGCCGAAGTTGAAACAACAATAGGAGCCGACGTAACAAGCAGCTACGTATGGCGTGGAATGGAACTTGGAGGCGCATCCATACAACCAGGATTGAGTTTAGGCTATGAAGGCATTGAGCTGGCATTCTGGGGCAGTACCGGAATAGTGAACCCGTTTGATACCAAGGAGTTTGACATAACACTGAGTTACAGTATAGCCGGCCTGAGTGCAGGTGTCACAGACTATTGGTTCAATGCCGGTCCTGAACCTTACGGCCGATATTTCAAATACGGCAAAGAGACCACCAACCACGTGTTTGAGGGATACCTGAGTTATGATCTGGATTTTGCATCAATCAGTTGGTTTACCAACTTCTACGGCAATGACTTCAAGGCCGACGGTAGCCGCGCATTCAGTTCATACTGTGAGATCGCAGCTCCGTTCAGTCTGGGTGATACGGAGTGGAGCGCAGCCGTGGGATTTGTTCCGTTTGGGACTCCGTTCTACGGGACTGACGGTTTTGCAGTGACCAATCTCTCAGTCACGGCTTCAAAGGAACTTGAGATTACAGACAGTTTCAGCCTGCCCATATCGGCCGGCGTAACAGTCAACCCCAGTTCAGAGATGGCGTATTTTGTGCTGAGCCTTTCATTCTGACACAGGTACATAATTAAAGAGGGTGGCCCGGAAGGTCACCCTCTTTTTTATATCAGTATACTGATTACTTCTTGAAGTCGCGAACGGTGTAGTACACGGGCTTGCGCTGGTACTGACCATCGAACAACAGCGGGAAGTTGTTGGCACCCAGCCATGAATCGCGGTCGCCAAGGTTCCAGAATGTTACGCAAGAGAAGTTCTTCTTATACTTACGCAGAACCTTGAAGAGCTCGTCATACTTAGCCATCTGCAGCTGAGCGATAGAATCGGTAAGAGTCTGGCCCTCGCCGCGGCTGAACTGAAGCTGACCGCCGGCCTCGTGGTTGATACGTACGTCAAACTCAGTTATTTGGATATCGTCAACCAGCTCAAGATACATCTGGATAGCCTTCTCGAAGTCCTCGATGGTGGGGTTATCATAGATGTTGTAGTGACCCTGCATGCCGATACCGGTGATAGGAGCACCCTCAGCCTGCAACTTCTTAACCATGTTGTAGATATAAGTTCTCTTGGCAGGAGTCCAAGCGCTGTAGTCGTTGTAGAACAGACCTGCGTTGGGATCAGCCTCATGAGCGAACTGGAAAGCCTTCAGGATGAACTCGTCACCGCAGAGCTGATAAGCGGTTGACTGACGGAATGACTGCTCGTAAGGAGCATCGGGGTTATTGGCATCGCTCATAGCCTCGTTAACAACATCCCAGCAATAAACTACATCCTTATAACGGTTGATGATGGTGTGGATGTGAGCACGGAGTGAATCGTAGAACTCTTCCTTGGTAGCCTTAGCATACTTGGGAACCTTTACGGTCTGAGGAGCCTGAGCCTGACCCTGCTGAGGACGCTGGCCCTGACGCTGGCCCTGCTGAGGAGCACCCTGGGGACGCTGACCCTGAGCACCCTGAGGAGCACCCTGGGGACGCTGGCCGCCCTGAGGAGCACCACCGAAACCACCAAAACCACCGAATCCGCCAAATCCGCCGAATCCGCCACGAGCTGCCTGCTCTACCCAAATGGTATCGCCGTTCTCGTCACGCTCAACAACCTGGTTGCCGTTCTCGTCATACTTGTTGAACATCCAGTTGGCAAACTGGCTGTGCCATACCAGGCAGTGACCACGCATCTTTATACCGTTTGCACGGCAGAAATCTGCAATGGCATCGGCCTGTGCGAAATTCCAAACACCCGGCTGGGGATGAATCTCACCCGGTTTCATGCAGTTCTCAGCAGTGATACTGTTGAACTCCTTGAGGATAACTGCCTTCTGGAGTGAATCTGTAACGTTACGCGGGGTAACGGCTACACCAATCTTGAAGTAATTCTTGTAGGCGTCCTTAAGACCGGGGTCCTTGGGGCCACATGCGCTCACCAGTACGATAGACGCGATGAGTGCGATAGTTGAAAGCTTTTTCATTAATGATAGTTGTAATTGATTAATATTGAATATGCCCTTTCAGTTTTCAGTGCCACAAAATTAATCATTTGTTTTTTTTATCTTTGCACTAAGACCAACTTTTTGAATAAATATGAGAAAACTTACATCAGCGCTGCTTATGGCAGCAATTATGCTGGTTCCGGGCTGGAGCGCAGCACAGAAATGGGAAGGTCTGGCCGATACCCCTCAGATGGGTTGGAACAGCTGGAACAAGTTCGGACAGAACATCAGTGAGCAACTTATACGTGAGCAGGCCGATGCCATGGTGGCCGAGGGTCTGGTCGATGCAGGATACATCTACCTGAACATGGATGACTGCTGGCACGGCGAGCGTGACGCCGACGGCTTTGTACAGCCTGATCCCAAGACATTCCCTTCAGGGATAGAGGCTTTGGCCGATTATGTACACTCCAAAGGCATGAAACTTGGAATCTACTCGGATGCCGGCCGCCGCACCTGCGCAGGCCGTACAGGAAGCTTTGGCCATGAATATCAGGATGCCCTGCAGTATGCCCGCTGGGGAATAGACTACCTTAAGTATGACTGGTGTGCAAGTGAGAACATCAATCCGCGCGGTGCTTATACCCTGATGCGTGACGCCCTGCGTGCAGCCGGCCGCCCCATACTGTTCAGCATGTGCGAGTGGGGTACCAACAAGCCCTGGGAATGGGCTGCTGAGGTAGGCCACTCCTGGCGTACTACAGGCGATATCACCGCCCGTTTTGCCGGCAATCCCCGTCAGCGTGGCTGGGGCCAGACCGTATTGAGCATCATTGACCAGAACGCCCCGCTGCGCAAGTATGCAGGCCCGGGCCACTGGAATGACCCCGATATGCTTGAAGTAGGTAACGGCATGAGCGTAAATGAGGACCGCGCCCATTTCAGCATGTGGTGCATGATGGCAGCTCCGCTCATCTTAGGCAACGATCTATCCAAGATGACCGATGATACCCGCGCCATCATCCTGAACAAGAAAGTCATTGCAATTGACCAGGACAAGCTGGGCGTACAGGGACTGCGCTACAAGACAGAAAACGATATAGAGTACTGGTTCAAGCCATTAGAAGGCGGTGACTGGGCATTCTGCCTGTTAAACCGTGGTACAGAGCCCGCAGAGCTCAATATCAACTGGCAGGACTATAACCTGACCGATGAAGAGGTAAGCGGACTGTCAACCCAATTTGACGCCATTACCTACAACATTGAGAATCTGTGGGAGTTCAACGCCAAGAAGGCAAAGGTAGGCAATACCAAGAAGGCTCTCAAGGTAACGGTGCCCGGTCACGATGTGGCTATGTACCGCCTGTCGCCCGCCAAAAAATAACACATTGGGGTCAGACCCCTTTGTGTTATTCCTGTGTCCTGGTTCCTTTGAAATAAGCCAGGAGCAGCAGGATATTTGCGGTAACGGTTGTCAAGAAACTCAGAATGGCGATGGCCTTAAAGCCACTGCTGGGCTTAAGCGCAAAGAATCCAACTATTAATCCAAAAATACTTAAAGCCGAAAAAGCAATCATGAGATTTAGGGCTCCCTGATTTGCGTATGTTCCGGCCTGGATGAGTTTGTTTAATCCGATTATGAGGAATATATAGAAAGCCATATGGGCAGCCATGAATATCCTGGGGAGATAGCCGGTAGAAACAGCAACGACAAAGCAGATGTATATTATGAAACCTATGCGTAAGGTCTTGAGTGCTGCTGCATCTTCATCGGCCACCATCTTCTTAAGATTATCCAATCTTATGAACATAAACGCATACATGAACAGAGGCACGTATCCCAGGCCGCTCTTTAGGTTCTGGACAAAAGTCATAAATGCTATCTTGGCTGCCGAATAGGGGGCTGCTCCAGGTATGTTTATGGAGAAACCACTGTTTGTACTTGTTATGTTGCCTCCATGCTGACCGTATGTGTTGATTGCATTTGCAAGTTCTAGGTTGGACATCAGCGAGCATAAGGCAATGACCAACTGTACAATAGCTAAAATAAGGATGTAGAGATAGATTCGGCGGATTTCAAACTCCTTTCTCTCAACGTTTTCAATTGCTTCCATTGTGATTTCTATTAATTGGTTAAGGTTATTGATGCGCAAATATAATTATTATTCGGAATAGACTGAAAGAACTTGCTATTGCATCTGTTCCAAAAGACTATTGAGGCGGTTGCGCTGGTAGGTGGTGAGTTTTGTGGGATTGCTCCTAAGCGGGTTTGGCAGGCAGATAGCAATGGACAGGGCCTGACGGCGGGTAAGTTTGCTGGCGTGACACTTAAAATACTGCTCAGAAGCCGCTTCGGCCCCATAGATGCCAGGGCCCATCTCAATCACGTTAAGATAAACCTCCATGATGCGGTCTTTGCTCCAGAGCAATTCAATCAGGACGGTCCAATATGCCTCCCAGACCTTTCTGGCGCCCGTTCTGGTGCCGAATGAGAACACGTTCTTGGCGGTTTGCTGCGATATGGTGCTGCATCCGCGCAGCTTGGTTCCTTTGCTGAGGTGATCTTCCCGCATTTTCTTTATCTCTTCCCAATCAAAACCGTGATGGTCATAAAACTTTTGGTCCTCAGTCATAACCACCGATTTGGCCAGTTGGGGCGATATCTGATCCAGGCTTACCCAAGTGTGCTGAGTCTTGAATGACTCCACTTTGCGGTTCTCAATGCTTCGTTTGAGCATGAGCGGAGTGTAATAAACGGGAACGTAGCGCAGCAACAGCACTAGCGCAAAGCTCAACGCCACAAAGAGTAGGGGGAGCTTTACAAACAGCTTATATGTCCACTTGCGCTTCTTCTTCATTGCAGGGATGAGTCCTAATCAGGGTGCAAAATTACATATTAAATCCGTGTGGCGTTCTTACAATAAGGGCTGGAGTTGCTAATAAATGAAACTTTGTAATCGTCCATAAAAAAAGGGGACTGTCCCCTTTTTGTCCGGTGTAGCATTGAGCTGTCTGACTCCTAATAAATAATGACAGGAAGAGAATCTGATATCATGAAAAATTCATATATTCGCGTTGCCTGAATAAGGACGAATCAAAAACTAAATTATATGGACAAAAACATTGAAATGAACCCTAATTTGCTGGTGCGCTATCTTGGCAAGCCTGCCAGTGAGTTTACTTGTGCTGACATTATCCGTTACTGCCGCGAAAATGCGGTGCAGTTTATCAATCTGCACTATTGCGGATGGGACGGAAAACTCAAGACCCTTAATTTTGTTATAAACAGCGCCGCACACCTGGAGAGCATACTTCAGGCTGGTGAGCGCGTTGACGGCTCTAGCCTGTTCCCGTTCATTGAGGCCGGCAAGAGCGACCTGTATGTACTCCCGCGCTACAAGACCGCCTTTGTAAATCCGTTTGCCGATGTTCCTACGGTGGATTTGCTGTGCTCATACTTTGACCGTGAGGGCAATCAGTTTGAGAGCAGCCCCCAGTACATACTTCACAAGGCTCATACGGAATTTACCGCTGTGACCGGTCTCAAGATGCAGGCAATGGGTGAGCTTGAGTACTATGTCATCTCTGAGGCCGAAGATCTGTATCTTACCCCAGATCAGCGCGGTTATCATGAGAGTGCACCGTTCTGCAAGTTCCAGGATCTGCGTACCGAGGCCATGAAGTTGATTGCCCAGTGCGGCGGTCTGATCAAGTACGGTCACAGTGAGGTGGGTAACTTTACCCAGGATGGCAAGATTTATGAGCAGAATGAGATAGAGTTCCTGCCTACCGATATAGAGGATGCTGCCGATCAGTTGGTGGTTGCCAAGTGGGTGATGCGTCAGCTGGCATATCAGTACGGCGTAACACTGACCTTTGCTCCCAAGATCACTGTGGGCAAGGCCGGATCAGGTATGCACGTTCACTGTAAGTTTACGCGTAACGGCAAATCGGTCATGACCAAGAACGGAGAACTCACAGAGGAGTGCCGCAAGGCAATAGCCGGATATATGGCTGCAGGTACATCTCTGCCCGCATTCGGCAATCCGCATCCGCTCTCATTCATGCGTCTGGTTCCTCATCAGGAGGCTCCCACATCACTCTGCTGGTCATTCTCTAACCGCAGCGCCCTGGTACGCGTACCTCTGGGATGGCTCAAGCGTATGGATATGGCCGCCAAGTGCAATCCGCTTGAACAGGCTGCCGATAAGGATTTCAGCGACAAGCAGACATTTGAGTGGCGTGCCAGTGACGGTTTTGCCGATACTTACCTGCTGATGGCAGCACTTTGCTGCGCCGCCCGCCACGGTTTTGAGATGCCTGATGGCCTTGCTGTTGCAGACAAGACCTACGTAGGACTTGGCGTGAATATTCACGATGAGAAGAACCGCGCTGTACAGGAGGCTCTTGAGCAGCTTCCCGGTTGTTGCGTTGAGGCAGCCAAGGAACTGGCTAAGGATCGCGCAATCTACACGTCACGCGGCGTATTCTCAGACAGCATCGTGGATTATCTGATCAAGTTCCTGACAGATTTCCATGACGAGACCCTGCGCAGTCAGCTTGACTCAAAGGGACTGCTCAAACTCGTGGAGGAGAGTATAGATAAGGGATAACTTATTGGAGTTTTCTCATCTCATAACCCAGACGGTGCAGTTCAATGGCTGCACCGATTGAGAACATAACCTGGACGGCGCGGGCGTAAACGTAGAATGCGCGCGGACTCTGTGGCTCAATCTTTTCCTGGCGTATAAACGTGACTGCGGTCTGGGCGCAGGTTTGCATCAGGGACGTAATTTGCTGGGCTTGTTTTCCATCGGGAAGCAGGCCCAGTATGTCTTTCAGGATATGGTCATCCATATCGTCAAAACCGTTGGGACCCAGCAGCACGCTATATGGCTGACCCTTAAGCTTGTTCCAGTCGCGGTTCCACCAGCAGGCCACGGCCATACCTATATATCCTGCCCAGGCTACAGATACGGTGGGATAGGCGGCTATCTCCTTCACGCCGTCAGCGATATACTCCGGCGCAAGTTCCTTCCACTTAAGGTCGATGTCATCGGACCTTAAAAGCATGCCGTCAAGCATTCCCGCATCGGTACAAATCTTGAGCAGTTCCCTCTCCAGGCGGTCCTGGAACATGTTGTAGTACAGCTGGTCTTCCATAAGTTGTTATTTGGGATGGCAAAATTAATATATTTGCTACATTTGTAGACTAGACTATAGATAGGATAGTTTAACTGATCAAACAATCATACTATGCCACAATTAGTTAACATTGGTAGGGAACTGATAAGAGTATCTGCTAAGGGCGTTGAGTATTCAGTCAATGATGGCCGCTCATGGATGACCAGATACACGGGATCATCATGTGGAACATTCATGGATCTGTTGCCTTATGGGAGTGAAATATTAGCTATAACTTCAAAAGGAGTTTATTATTCCATTAATAGTGGACGCTCGTGGATGTCAAGGTATACAGGTTCTTCATGTGGCACTTTCCTTAGTCTTGCAGATGGCGGTAGGCAATTATTGGCTACCACCAGCAAGGGCCTTTATTATTCAATTAACAATGGTAGGAGTTGGATGAAAAGATAATTCTGCACTAGATCTAAGATATGAAACGATTGATTGCTATTTGCGGCTTGGACTGCGAGAAATGCGATGCCTACATAGCCACCAAGAATAATGACCAGGCGCTGCGGGAAAAGACTGCAAAGTACTGGTCAGAGCTGAATCATGTAACTATACTGCCGGAACACATAAACTGCGAAGGCTGCCGCATGGACGGCGTCAAGACTGTGTACTGCAGCTCATTATGTGAAATCCGTAAATGTGCTGTAGCAAAAGGCTTTGCTACTTGCGGCGACTGTTCAGAGAAAGATACATGCCCCAAGGTCGGCGCCATCTGGCAGCACAATCCCCAGGCAAAAGAGAATCTGAAAGCGTAATGGCACAGTAGGGACAATCTCTGTGTGCCATTTTATTTGTTGATGGGATCCGGACAGACTTTCTTGCGGCCGCAGTCCTTGCATCGTATTCCGGCCCATACCATGTCAAACTGATTCATGGCGGCATCAACCAGAGTGGGGTCATCGGTCAGGATTCCGGCTTCAAAGTTGCGGTTGTGAGGACTCTTCATACCAAGCCCTGCGCCAGTCAGGTTGGCCGATCCAATATAAGCCAGCGTACCGTCAAATATCATAATCTTGAAGTGAACCCTGGGGCACAGCGCCCGCTCCAGACGGTCAATCAGCACCGGATATCGGTCAAAATCCTCACGGAAATTCGGACCGGGCTCCTTAGCGTGAATCAGCCTCACCTCACGGCCCTTCCTGATAAGCTCAGCCAGTACACCCAGAAAAGGCTTCTCTTCAACATATAGGTCCTTTATATCGGCCGTACCAATCCACAGGTACTCCCTTACCTGGGGCACCAGCTCAATCACCTCCTTGAAGTGGTCTTGGTCTGCAATGTACTTTGTCATACTGTTTGCGAATATACTAATTTTTGCCAAAGTGTCCCACAACGATCGTGGCGAGAATACGTTATGACGCGGGTGGGTGTGGGACATGGGGCCGAGTGGCGGGGGTGTCCCACAGTGAGGCGCGTTGTGGGGCTTGTGAGCGGGGTGAGCGTGGGACACTTTGGCGAACCTGGGACACATTGGTGGGGATTGACAAAAAGAAAGCGTATTATATATAAAGGTGGCAAAATGTAAGCGCAAGAAAAAATTTCATGATAAAGTGATATTTTCTTGCTAAATCCTTTGGTGGATAAAAATAGAGTACGTAATTTTGCACTCGTAATTAGCAAAAACAGATATGGCTAGAATTTTGGCTTATACCGCCAATAATAATCAGAATAACCAGAATCAGAACCAGAATAATCAGGTTCGGATGGTTACTTCTTTTGGCCAGCGGGAAAGCTAATCATTCAGGTATATAAAGAACAAATCATAAAAGACTGGTCAATTTGATCAGTCTTTTTTTTGTTCCAAACGGTAAGGCGAATAAATAACAAAAACAATAAATACTATGTGTGGAATAGTTTCAATCTTCAGGATTAAGGAGCAGTCAGAGCAGTTGCGCCATCAGGCACTTGAAATGAGCCGCAGGATACGCCATCGCGGTCCCGATTGGAGTGGTATCTGGTGCGGAGGCTCAGCAATTCTGGCTCATGAGCGTTTGAGTATCGTCGATCCCCAGTCAGGCGGTCAGCCTCTGTTCAGTGAGGACCGTCTGCAGGTGCTGGCCGTTAACGGTGAGATCTACAACCATCAGGCAATACGCCGTGAGTATGAGGGCCGATACACGTTCAGTACCGGCAGTGACTGCGAGGTTATCCTGGCGCTTTACCGCGATGCCGTTAGGGCAGGAGGCAGTCAGGAGGACTTTATCCGCATGCTGGAGCGCCTGAACGGTATTTTTGCCTTTGCTCTGTATGATGCCGAGCGTGATGAGTATCTGGTTGCCCGTGATCCTATAGGTGTTATTCCGCTTTACATTGGTAAGGATGCACAGGGTCATATCTGCGTTGCCAGCGAGCTAAAGGCTCTGGAGGGTATCTGCACTGAGTATGAGCCGTTCCTGCCGGGACATTTCCTGAGCAGCCGCAGCGGACATATTGAGCGCTGGTACACCCGTGACTGGTTCAAGTATGAGGCCGTGAAGGATAACAAGGCCGATATAAAGGAACTGCATGATGCCCTTGAGGCAGCAGTTAAGCGTCAGCTTATGTGCGATGTTCCTTATGGCGTGTTGTTGTCGGGCGGTCTGGACAGCTCGGTGATATCGGCCATTGCCAAGAAAAACGCTGCACGCCGTGTTGAGACTGATGACCAGCAGGAGGCCTGGTGGCCGCGTCTGCACTCGTTTGCAGTTGGTCTTAAGGGCGCTCCGGATCTGGCTAAGGCCCGCGAGGTTGCCGACCACATTGGTACAGTACACCATGAAATCAACTATACAGTCCAGGAGGGACTGGATGCCATACGTGACGTGATCTACTTTATTGAGACTTATGACGTTACCACGGTACGTGCCAGCACGCCTATGTATCTGCTTGCCCGCGTGATACGCAGCATGGGTATCAAAATGGTGCTGAGCGGCGAGGGTGCCGATGAGGTATTTGGAGGTTATCTCTATTTCCACAAGGCTCCCGATGCCCAGGCATTCCACGAGGAGACCGTAAGGAAGCTCTCAAAGCTGCACCTTTATGACTGCCTGCGCGCCAACAAGTCACTGGCTGCTTGGGGTGTTGAGGGCCGCGTTCCGTTCCTGGACAAGGAGTTCCTGGATGTGGCTATGCGTCTGAACCCTGAGGCTAAGATGTGTCCGGGCCGGGAGATTGAGAAACGTGTGGTACGTGAGGCATTTGCCGATATGCTGCCTGAGAGCGTTGCATGGCGTCAGAAAGAGCAGTTCAGCGACGGAGTAGGTTACAGCTGGATTGACTCTCTGAAGGAGATTACCGCAGCTGCAGTAAGTGATGAGCAGATGGCTCACGCAGCTGAGCGTTTCCCCATTAACACGCCTATGAACAAGGAGGAGTACTACTACCGTTCAATATTTGAGGAGCATTTCCCAAGCGCATCGGCAGCCAAGTGTGTTCCCAGTGTTCCAAGCGTAGCTTGCTCTACCGCCGAGGCCCTGAAATGGGATGCAAGTTTCAGCAAACTGAACGATCCCAGCGGCCGTGCCGTAAAGGGTGTTCATGAAAACGCCTATAAATAAGCATGTTAAATGTCGGTTTGCTGCTGATAACATTTTTTTAATGTCATTTTGAATAAAAAATATGAGAAATAGTTTCCAAATTGCAACATTAATTCGTACTTTTGCATCGTTTTTGATACATAAAGACAAGCAAAGATATGAAAGTGTTGATAGAATATGGTTTCAGATATGCTCTGGAGGTTGGTTTCAATCCTAAGCGTAATGTCTGTGGCTGTTTGGCTATTCTCTCTCCAGCCGGGGAGTAAGTCAAATAGGCAACACTTATCTTTAATAACATATAAAGGCTGGCCCACTTGGACTGGCCTTTCGTCTTTAATAAAAACAAGTAAAACAACACACAAAAACATACAATTATGAGTAAACTTAGATTTGATGTGGTGCAGGATGCTTTCAAGAAGAAGGCTGCTGCTGTTGAGACACCTGGAGGCAAGGTCTCTGACTATTTTGGAGAGCTGGTATTCAATCGTGACAAGATGCGCAAGTATCTTGATGCTAAGACATTCAATGCCCTGGTGAACTGCATCGATAATGGTGCTCATCTGGACGCTGCAACTGCTGATGGCGTTGCCGCAGGAATGAAGACCTGGGCCCTGGAGCATGGCGTTACCCATATCACACACTGGTTCCAGCCGCTTACTGACGGAACAGCCGAGAAGCATGACTCTTTCATGGAGTATGACGGCAAGGGTGGAATGATTGAGACATTTGACGGTAAGGCATTGGTTCAGCAGGAGCCTGATGCATCATCGTTCCCCAGCGGCGGTATCCGCGCTACATTCGAGGCCCGTGGTTATACCGCATGGGATCCTACATCACCTGTGTTCATACAGGATGACACTCTCTGCATACCTACAGTATTCATTTCATATACGGGTGAGGCTCTTGACTACAAGACACCTCTTAAGAAGGCCCTGAAGGCTGTAAACGATGCAGCTCTGCCTATCTGCCGCATGTTTGATCCCAAGGTAAACAAGGTTATGTCTTACCTGGGCTGGGAGCAGGAGTATTTCCTGGTCGATGAGGACCTTTACGCTGCCCGTCCTGACCTGATGCTTACAGGCCGTACACTGATGGGACATGCATCGTCAAAGAACCAGCAGCTGGATGATCACTACTTTGGTGCCATTCCTTCACGTGTTGCCGCATTCATGCGCGACATTGAGATTGCCGGTTACAAGCTGGGTATTCCGCTTAAGACACGTCATAACGAGGTTGCTCCTAACCAGTTTGAGTTGGCTCCTATCTATGGTGAGACCAACCTTTCAAACGATCAGAACCAACAGATGATGAACACCATGAACTACATTGCCCGCAAGCACGGATTCGTGGTTCTGTTCCACGAGAAGCCTTTTGACGGCATCAACGGTTCAGGTAAGCACAACAACTGGTCACTTGGTACCGATACCGGCACACTGCTGCTTGCTCCCGGTAAGGACGCTATGGGTAACCTGCAGTTCGTTACATTCTTTGTAAACGTTCTGGCTGCCGTACAGAAGCACAATGATATCCTGAAGGCTTCTATCGCAACCGCTACCAACGCTCACCGTCTGGGCGCCAACGAGGCACCTCCCGCAATCGTATCGGCCTTCTTGGGTCGTACAATGACTGCAGTGCTCAAGAAACTGCTTGAGGTTCCGTCAGATACTCCTATCGAGATTGCCGGAAAGAAGGGTAAGTCAGTAGGTCTGGTTGAGATTCCTGAGATATTCGTGGATAACACCGACCGTAACCGTACATCACCGTTCGCATTCACCGGTAACCGCTTCGAGTTCCGTGCAGTCGGTTCAAGTGCAAACTGCGCTGGCGCAATGACCACTCTGAACGCAGCCGTAGCCGAGCAGCTGATTGCTTTCAAGGCCGATGTTGACAAGGCAATGAAGGCCGGCAAGCCCATGAACATTGCTATCATGGATACCCTGAAGCCCATCATCAAGAGCATTATTGATGTTGTATGCTTTGACGGTAACGGTTATACCGATGAGTGGAAGAAGGAGGCCAAGAAGCGTGGTCTGGATGTTGAGACCAACGTTCCCAAGATGTTCAAGGCATTTACCACTCCTAAGGCAATAGAGCTGTTCACCAAGCTGGGTGTTTACACCGAGAAGGAGCTTGAGGCCCGTAACGAGGTTAAGTGGGAGACTTATACCAAGAAGGTACAGATTGAGGGTCGTGTGATTGGCCGTATGGCTATCAACCATATCATTCCCGCTGCTCTTGCTTATCAGACCAAACTGCTCAAGAACATTGACCTGATGAAGGATGTTTACGGTGAGAACTACTCGGCAATGGCAGGTGTCAGCATGGGTCTAGTTACCAGCATCTCTGAGCTTGTAACAGATCTGCGCCAGCAGGTTGACGCTATGGTCGAGGCACGCAAGAAGGCTAATGCTATTGAGGATGAGTACAAGAAGGCTCTTGCTTACCACGAGATTGCAGAGTCTCTCTTCCCGCTGCGTAAGACCATCGATAAGCTTGAGGAGGTTGTGGACAACGATATGTGGCCGCTGCCGAAGTACCGCGAACTTCTCTTCATTAACTGATGTAGCCGTTAACTGATAACAGAATTAAAGGTAATTGAAAGTAATATATTATGAAAAAATACGGTTTATACGACCCTCAGAATGAGCATGATGCCTGTGGTATAGGTATGATGGTCAA